>Ga0209415_10017225_pt1 | contig 11522 bp, 9 predicted proteins | sample PeaSoiSIISIP2007_FD_187696 | JGI IMG/M metagenome (GOLD analysis project Ga0209415, IMG submission 187696) | Peat soil microbial communities from Weissenstadt, Germany - SII-SIP-2007 (SPAdes) (version 2) | ecosystem: Environmental > Terrestrial > Soil > Wetlands > Peat | place: Germany... | reverse complement strand
CCGCTCGAGCATCGAGGGCACCACGGCCCGGATGGCGTGCAGCGTCCCGAAGTAGTCGACGGCCATCTGGTCGTCGAACACGTGGGCGGGCAGCTCCTCGAAGTGGCCGGGCTGGGCCGCGCCGGCGCTGGTGACGAGCACGTCCACCGGGCCGAGCTGGGCGGTCAGCAGCCGGATGGCGGCGTCGAGGTGCGGCCGGTCGGTGACGTCGGCCGGCTCGGCCGCGACCCGTGTGCTGTCCCCGCCGTCGCGCTCCAGGTCCTCGCGGGCTCGGGTGAGGCGCTCCACGTCGCGGGCGACGATCGACACCCGGGCCCCGCGGGCCAGCGCCTGACGGGCCGTCTCGAGCCCGATGCCGCTCGAGCCGCCGGTGACGAGCACGTGCGCGTCGGCGAGGCGGGTCACGCCCGGATCGTGCCATACGGCGCGGCGCGCTCCGATACGTTGCGGGCTGGGCCGTGGCCCGGCGGGAACCGTGGACGGCCTGGGGAGGGCATCATGCGCAGCGCCATCGCCGACCTCGCCGACGCGTACGTCGAGCGGGCCGCCGCCCTGGATCCCGTGGCCGCCACGTTCGAGGGCCTGCCCGGCCACGACGACCAGCTCACCGACTACTCCCCCGACGGCATCGCCGAGCGGCTCGCCCACGACCAGGCCACCCTGCGCGAGCTGGCGCGCCTGCCCACGCCGAGCGACGACGACCGGGTCGCGGCCGAGGTGATGCGCCGGTATCTTGAGGTCGACGTCGAGCTCGTCGAAGCGGGCGAGCCGCTGCGGGCGCTGCGAGTGCTCGACAGCCCGGTCTCGTCGGTGCGGATGGTGTTCGACCTCATGCCGCGGGACACCGAGGCGGACTGGGACGCGATCGCGGCGCGGACCGCCGCCGTCCCCCAGGCGCTGTCGTCGTTCCAGGATGCGCTCACCGAAGGGGCACGCGAGGGCCTCGTCGCGGCGCGCCGACAGGTCGTGGCGTGCGCCCAGCAGGCCGACACCTGGGGTGGCGTGCGTGGCGACGCGGTCCCGTTCTTCCTCGGGCTCGTCGACCAGTTCGACGCCACCGACCTGGACCAGCCGGCGCTCCGCGCCCGCCTCGAGGACGTCGCCCACCGGGCGACCACCGCGTACGCGTCGCTCGGCCGCTACCTCGTCGAGGAGTACGGCCCCTCGGCCACCGACCAGGACGCGGTCGGCGCCGAGCGGTACGCCCGCATGGCCCGCGCGTTCACGGGCACGACCTTGGACTTGCCGGAGACGTACGCGTGGGGCTGGGCCGAGCTGGCCCGCATCGAGGCGGCCATGGCGAGCGTCGCCGACCGGGTGCTCGCCGGCGAGCCGATCCCCGCGGTGATCGAGCACCTCGAGCACGACCCGACCCGCAGCATCGAGGGCGTCGACGCGTTCCAGGCCTGGCTGCAGGGGCTGCTCGACCAGACCGTCGACGAGCTCGACGGCGTCCACTTCGACATCCCCACGCCGGTGCGACGCGTGGAGGCGATGATCGCCCCACCGGGCGGCGCGGCGGCGATGTACTACACGGGACCGTCCGAGGACTTCAGCCGTCCCGGCCGCACCTGGTACCCGACGCTCGGCCGCACCCGCTTCCCGCTCTGGGGTGAGGTGAGCATCTGCTACCACGAGGGCGTCCCCGGCCATCACCTCCAGATCGGCACCGTCCGGCACCTCGCGGACCGGCTCACCCGGTTCCAGCGCACCCTGGGCGGCAACGCCGGGCACGCCGAAGGGTGGGCGCTGTACGCCGAGCGGCTCATGGGCGAGCTCGGGTACCTCGACGACCCGGCGTTCGAGCTCGGGATGCTGCGCGCCCAGGCGATGCGCGCCGTGCGGGTCGTCGTCGACATCGGCCTGCACCTCGAGCTGACCATCCCCGACCACGAGGCGTACCGCCCGGGTGAGCGCTGGACCCCCGAGCTGGCGCTCCCGTTCGTGATCGAGCGCAGCCACTTCCCCGAGGACTTCATGGCGAGCGAGGTCGACCGCTACCTCGGCCTGCCCGGACAGGCCATCTGCTACAAGGTCGGCGAGCGGGCCTGGCTGCGCGGCCGCGACGACGCACGCCGACGCCACGGCGCGGCGTTCGACCTCAAGGCCTTCCACGCCTTTGCGCTCGACCTCGGCCCGATGGGACTCGACCAGCTCGAGGCCGAGCTCGCCCGGTTCTGATCAGCCGGCGGGGAGACGACCCGCGTCCGCCGCGGCGGCCTCCGCGGCGGCGAGCTGCTCGTCGATGATGGTGAGCCCGCCGTCCCAGAAGCCCGGGTCGGCAAGGTCGACTCCGACAATGCGCCCGAGGGCCTCCGGCGTGTCGGACCCGCCGCGGCTCAGCAGCTCGAGGTAGGCGGGCACGAACGCCGCGCCCTGCGCCTCGTACTCGCGGTACACCGACAGGGCGAGCAGCTGCCCGTACGCGTAGGCGTACACGTAGCCAGGTGTCCCGATGAAGTGCGGGATGTAGGACCACCAGGCCCGATAGCCGGGGGTGAGCTCGACGGCGTCGCCGAGCATCGCGGCCTGCGTCTCGATCCAGTACTCCCCGAACCGGTCGACCGAGAGCTCCCCGTCGTCGCGGCGGGCCGTGTGGACGCGGTCCTCGAAGCGGTTCATCGCGATCTGGCGGAACACGGTCGCGATCTGGCCCTCGAGGCTCTCGGCGAGGAGCGCCAGCCGGGCGTCGGGGTCGGTGGTGTCGGCGAGCAGGCGCCCGAACGTGACGGTCTCACCGAACACCGACGCGGTCTCGGCGAGGGTGAGCGGCGTCGACTGGTGGAACACGCCCTGCCCGCGGGCCAGGTAGGCGTGCAGCGCATGCCCGAGCTCGTGGGCGAGGGTGAGCGCGTCGCGGCGACGTCCCGTCCAGTTCAGCAGCACGTACGGGTGCAGCGACGGGACGGTGTAGGCGCAGAACGCACCCGGCCGCTTCCCCGGTCGGACCGGCGCGTCGATCCACGGCTCCGCGAAGAACTCGCGCACGACGTCGGCCAGCTCCGAGGAGAACGATCCGTACGCGTCCAAGACGAGGTGCTGCGCGGCGCGCCAGCCGATCGTCTCGTCCTCGGCGGCGATCGACGCCATGCGGTCGTAGTCGGCGAGCCGGGGGACGCCGAGCAGCCGGGCCTTCAGCGCGTACCAGCGCTGCGGGATGTCGTAGCGGTGCACGACGGCCTCGACGAGCGCCTGCACCGACTCGTCGCTGGCCTCGTTGTCGAGGTTCCGGCTCGCCAGCCAGTCCGGGTAGTCGCGGATCCGGTCGTCGCTCGCCTTGTCGGCGAGCAGGGTGTTGAAGATGAACGCGCGGGTCCGCAGACCCGACTGCAGGGCCTCGGTCACCGACTCGGCCGTCGCCCGCCGCACGTCCCGGTCCGGGGTCTGGAGGCGAGACAGCCCCTCCTCGAGGCTCACCGGCCCGTCGTCGAGCTCGACGGTCAGCTCCGCGGTCTGCTCGCTGAACAGCCGCGCCCACGCGCTCGCGCCGGTCACCGACTTGTCGGCGAGGATCCGCTCCTCGGGCTCGCTGCGCAGGTGCGGCCGGTAGCGGCGCACGGACCGCAGGTGGTGACGACAGAAGTCGAGTGCGGGGTCGTCGAGGATCGCGGCGACGTGCTCGTCGGGGGCGGTCGCCCACTCGAGCTCGACGAACAGCAGCTCGTTCGAGATGGCGGTGGCGCGCTCCTCCACCTTGGCGAGCAGCGCCCCGCGGGCGGGATCCGCGGTGTCGACGGCGAAGCGCAGCCCGGCGTAGGAGCCGGCCCGCCCGATGAGCTCCGTGATCACCGCGAGGTCCTGCATCAGCACGGCGGTGCCCGCCGCGTCGAGGCTCGCCACCCGCCCCCGGTGGTCGGCGAGCGCGTCGGCGCGGCTCGCCGCATCGTCGAGCAGCGCGTCGACGCCGGCCTCGCCGCGGCCCTCGACGAGCGGCTCGAGGTCCCAGGTGACGTCCGCGGCGGAGCGGTCGACGTCGGTGGTGGTCACGCGGCGGATCCTACGACGCGGCGATCGCTGCGCCGGGCAGCGCCGCCGCGCTGAGCGCCTCGGGGAGGGCGTCGGCGTACACGACGGTCAAGGTGCGGGTAGCGCGCGTCAGCGCGACGTAGAGGAGGCGCAGCCCGGCGTCGTCGTCGGCCACGAGCGTCGCCGGGTCGCCGACGATCACGTGGTCGAACTCGAGTCCCTTGATCGCCGCGGCGGTGAGCACCGCGACCGGCGCGTCGAGCGCCTCGGCGGTTCCGGCGCGTGCGCCGAGGTCGGCGAGCGCGTCCACGAGTGGGGCGTGCAGCGCGGCCGCGGCCGCGACCGCGACGGCGCCGCCCGCCGCGACGGCGCGACGTGCCGCGTCGGCGAGCCCGTCGACGAGGCCGTCGTCGCTGACCCGCACGAACCGGGGTTCGTGACCGGACTGGCGGACCGACTGCGTCGGCTCGGCGCCGGGGGACGCGGCGGTGAGCACCCGGTGCGCGACGCGCATGATCTCGCGGGGGGTGCGGTAGTTGACCGTGAGGGTGACGATCTGCCCGCCGGCGCGGCCGGCGACGAGGTCGAGGACCTCCTGCCAGTCGTGGAGGGCGCCCGGGCGGCTGGCCTGCCCGAAGTCGCCGACGATGGTCATCGACCCGGTGGGGCAGCGGCGGGCGAGCATGCGCCACTGCATGGCCGACACGTCCTGGGCCTCGTCGACGAGGACGTGGCCGAACGTGCGGGGCTCGTCGAGGGCCTCGTCGCCCGACGCGGGGCCGTCGCCGGCGTAGCGGCGCGCCACCTCGCCGGGGGACACGAGGCCGCGCAGGCCGAGCCCGGCGACGACGCTCGCCGCCGCGTCGTCCCCACGCGCCCGGGCGCGTCGGCGACGGGGTCGGGCGGCCTCGGGGGGGCCGAGGCGGGCGTCGGCCTCGTCGATGAGCGCCAGGTCGGCTTCGGTCCAGGCGACGTCGCGCAGCCGCGGTGACCGCTCCCGGACGAGCAGCGCCTGCTCGGCGTCGCTGAGGATCCCGGCGGACGCCGACCGGACCAGCCCGGGGAAGGAGCAGAGATCGTGGACGAGGTCGCCGCCGGTCAGCACGGGCCACATACGCTCCAACGCGGCGCGGATGTCGGGCAGCCGCCGGAGCCGGGCGTCGAGCTCGCGGTCCCAGTCGGCGTCGTCGGGTGCCGCCGCGCCGAGCGCACGCCGGTACTGCGCGCGCAGGTTCTCGACCACCGCCCGGACGACGCCCGGCCGCTTGGCGTTGTGGGTGCCCCGCCGGCGGCGCGCCCGCTCGACGATGCGCTGCGACGTGATGCGGGACAGCCGCAGCACCGTCCCGTCGACCATGACCACGACGTCGCGGGCGAGCGGGTGCTCGCGGTCGCGCAGCCCCCGCTCGATCACGCGGGCCATCCGGGCGTCGCCCTTCAGACGAGCCGCTGCCGGGGTGTCCTCGGCGCGCACCGGGTAGGACGGCTTGATCCCCGCGAGGGTCGAGAGCTGCACGTCGCTCTCCCCCAGCGAGGGCAGCACCTGGTCGATGTAGCGGACGAAGATCGAGTTCGGCCCCACGAACAGCACACCTTGGCCGGCGAGGCGCCGCCGGTACGTGTACAGGAGATAGGCGGCGCGGTGCAGCGCCACGGCGGTCTTGCCCGTGCCCGGACCGCCGGCGACGATCAGCACTCCGGGCAGGGCGGCGCGGATCGCCTCGTCCTGCTCGGCCTGGATGGTGGCGACGATGTCGCCCATCCGTCCGGTGCGGGCCCGATCGAGCGCCGCGAGCAACGCACCCTCGCCGAGCACCGTGAAGCCCGACGACACGGCCGCCGCCCGGTCGAACACCTCGTCGTCGATGCCGACGAGCTCCCGGCCGTCACCGACGCGGGTGAGGAAGTGGCGACGCCGCACCACCCCCATCGGGTCGGCGGCGGTCGCCCGGTAGAAGGGCTCCGACACCGGCGCCCGCCAGTCGACGATGAGCGGCACCTGCTCCTCGTCCATGACCGCCACCCGGCCGATGTAGAAGAGCCGCCCGTCGTCGCCGCCGCCGTCAGCGGCCAGGTCCAGACGGCCGAAGCACAGCGGCGCGGCGCCGATGTCGAGCGCCGCGAGCCGCCGCCGGGTGACGCCCTCGGCCACGTCTCGCTCGAGGCGGGCCTGATGCGTCCCGCCGGCGCCCACCTCGGCGTAGCCGTCCGCGACCCGACGGGCCGCGGCTCGCATGGCCTCCAGGCGGTCGTAGGCGCGATCGACATACCGCTGTTCAGCCACGAGCTCAGGGTCGGCGGCAGACAACGCGGCGGGTGCTCTCGCTCCGGTTGCGAACAGGGGGACGACCACTCTATCGGCCGCCGCGCCCGTGGGCGTCGTCTCGCCGCGCGACTCCTCAGTCGGGTTGTGCCACCGGCGCGGCGCCGACGTTCGGGGCGACCGTGTCGATGAGCGCGACGCGAGGACCGAGCGCGAGCCCATCCGCGACGCGTTCGAGCCACACGCCGCCGAGGTTGGGGACCGGCCACGCGGGTGGACCCAGCTCGGCGACCACGGCGCGGATCAGCCCGCCGTGCGAGACGACGACGGCGACGTCGCCCGCGACGAGCGACGCGGCGGCGGCCCGCAAGGCCGGCCAGCAGCGGGCCCGCACCGCGTCGTCACCCTCCCAGCCGGGCGGCCGTCGCCCATCGGTGAGCCACCCGGGGAACTGCTCGTCGATCTCCGCGCGCGTCAACGCGGTCCAGGGCCCGACGTCGCGCTCTCGCAACCTCGCGTCCACGCGCACCGTCACGTCGCCGGGGGCGAGGAGCTGGGCGGTGCGCCGCGCCCGGGCGAGGTCCGAGGACCACACGGCGACCGCACCCGTCAGCGCGGGGGCCGCCTGGCGGGCCTGACCCTCACCCGCCGGGCTGAGCGGCGGGTCGGCGCGGCCCTGCCAGCGCGCCTCGACGTTCCACGTCGACTGGCCATGGCGCAGGAGCAGCACACGCGCGACCGCCTCGGCGCCGGGCGGGGTCCCCATCCGCCGGACGGTAGCGGCCGCGTCGGTGACCCAGGCGGCGTGCGGTCCGCGACGGTTCGAGCCCCAGGGCGCTACGGGCCCGGTCGCGCTACGCGTGTCGCGGCCGGTTCGTCCAGGTGCCCTCGAGCGTCCGGAACCACCCGCCGGCCGCGAACGTCCCGCCGTCGGCGTGCACCGTCGTGCCGGTCACGAACGCCGACAGATCGGACGCGAGGAACAGGGCGACGCCCGCCAGATCGTCGGGTGTGCCGAACCGGCCGAGGGGCACCCACAGCGGCACGAGCGGCGCGTCGTCGGGCCGCACCCAGCTCGAGTACGGCACCTGCAGCGTCTCGGTGACGTCGGGCGCGATGGCGTTGACCCGGATCCCGTGCCGGGCGTACTCGAGCGCCAGGCTCTTCGTCAGCCCGGTGATCCCTGCCTTGAACGCCGCGTAGACCGCCCGCGTCGGGATGCCGCGGAACGCCTCGATCGTCGACACGTTCACGATCGCCCCGGCACCCTGCTCGATCATCGGGCCGAGCACGGCGCGGGTGGCGAGCAGCACGTGCTCGAGGTTCACGCGGTACAAGTCGAGCCACTCCTCCGGTGTGGATTCGTGGAACGGCTTACGCGCCCCGCCGTAGTGGCCGACGTTGTTCACGAGCACGTCGACGCGGCCGGCGGCCTCGATGGTCGCCGCGACCACGCGGGCGACGTCGTCCGCCTCCCGCACGTCGGCGACCACGGACTGCACCGTCCCGCCCCGCCCCCGGATCGCCGACGCGGTCTCCTCAGCCCGCCCCGCGTCGATCTCGGCCACCGTCACGGCCGCGCCCTCGGTCGCGAACCGCTCGGCGATCCCCCGCCCGATCCCGCCGCCACCGCCGGTGACGATCGCCGTCTTCCCGTCGAGGAGCGCCACCTCCCCGAGCCTACGAGCCCGGGTAGGTTGACCCCCGTGGGCACCGACGCGACCCTCGTCGACGACGACCGCGAGGTCACGGTCGAGGCGACCCCGACCGGGGACACCCTCCTCGTCGCGGCGGACGACCTCGCCCGCGAGACCGGATGGACGCTGCGGCCCGCCGGGCTGTGCCGAGCGAACGTCTGCGTCCCCGTCCGCGACCGCGATGCGCTCGTGACCGACGAGGGCATCGACGTGCGGGCCTTCGGCGCCGCGATCGGCCGTCCCGTCGCCGTGGAACCCGACGTCGGCGTCGCCGTCCTCGGCGCCGCACCGACCGAGGTCCAGGCACGCCTCGACGCGCGCACCGCCCCGCCGTTCACGCTGCCCGACCTCGACGGCCATCCCGTCTCGCTCGACGACTTCGCCGGCCGCAAACGACTGCTCATCGCCTGGGCCTCGTGGTGAGGCTGCCGATGGGACCTGCCCGTGTGGCAGGAGCTGCACGACGAGCTGGCCGCGACCGGGCTGGTGATGCTCGCCGTCGCGCTCGACGAGGACGCGGACGCCGTTCGGCAGTGGGCCCAGGATGAGTCGCCGGTCCCGCTGACCTACCCGGTGCTGCTCGACCGTGACCACCTCGTCGCGGAGCGGTACGGGATCCTGAACATCCCGACGACGGTCTGGATCGACGAGGCCGGCACCATCGTCCGACCGCCCGCCATCGCGCCCGCCGACGACCGGTTCAAGGACTTCACCCAGATCGAGTCGGCGGTGCACCACGAGGCGCTGCGCCGCTGGGTGCACGACGACGTCGCGCCCATGACCGCCGCGGAGATCCACGACCGCCAGATCCCGGCCGACGGCGCGGAGCAGCAAGCGCGCGCCGAACGCCGCCTCGCCGTGCACCTCCTGCGAGCCGGACATCGCGACGCCGCCGACCGTCACCTCGCGGCGGCGATGGAGCTGGCGCCCGGCGACTGGACCATCCACCGCGGCTCGATGCCCCTGCGCGGAGAGGACCCGTTCGGTCAGGCGTTCTTCGACTACTACCAGACCTGGGAAGCCGCGGGACGACCCGGCTACGGGGCGTGAACGCCGAGGTCGTCGCCACCGGCATCCGGTTCCCGGAAGGCCCGGTGTTCTGCCCCGACCCGGATGGTGGGCCGGGCACGCTGGTGTGCACCAGCGTCGCCGACGGCGCCGTCGAACGCGTGCACCTGGTCGACGGCCGCATCGAGCGGATCGCGACCGTCGGCGGCGGCGCGAACGCGGCCTACGCCGCGGACGACGGCGGCTTCCTCGTCACCCAGAACGGCGGGATCGACTTCGCCAGCACGAACCTGTATCCCGACCCGCCGCCGTACCAGCCGGTGACACCCGGGGTGCAGCGCGTCCGTCCGGACGGCTCGGTGCACTACGTCGCCGACGGCGAGTTCCTCGCCCCGAACGACCTGGTCGTCGCGGCGGACGGCACGCTGTGGTTCACCGACCCGCCACCGTTCCCACCAACGGGCGCGCCCCGCGGCCGCATCCACACGATGACACCCGACGGCACCACCACCACCGTCGCCGGCGGCTTCATCTACTGCAACGGCATCGCGCTCGAGCCCGACGGCACACCCGTCGTCGTCGAGGATCGCGGCGTGCTCCGGCTCGTGGACGGCGAGCGGGCGTGGATCGTCGAGGAGCTGCCCGGCGGCAGCGGCGACGGCCTGTGCGTCGACGTCGACGGTCGGCTCTACGTGGCGAACACGGCCGCGCACGGCGTGCGCGTCCTCGAACCGGACGGCCAGGAGGTGGAGTTCCTCGCCCTCGACGGCCGCGGGGTCACCACCAACTGCTGCTTCGGCGGCACCGACGGCCGCACCCTCTTCGCCACCGACGGGCTCCCCGGCCACATCGTCGCCTGGGAGGGGCTGCCCACCCCGGGCCTGGCCCTGCACCCCTGGCCGAGCCCCTGATACGTTCGGCACGAGCCGAGCGAGCAGGGGGCACACCACATGCGCGCAGCCATCTTCGTGGAACCAGACGGCGACCTCGTCGTCGAGGACGTCAAGGCCACCGACCCGGGGCCCCGCGACGCGGTGATCCGCATCACCGCGAGCGGCGTCTGCCACTCCGACCTGTCGGTCATCAACGGCACGCTGCCCATGCCGCCGCCGGCCATCCTCGGCCACGAGGGCACCGGCATCGTCGAGTCGGTCGGCGACGAGGTCTCCCGCGTCAAGCCCGGTGACCGGGTCATCGGCACGTTCATCCCGGCGTGCGGGGTGTGCTGGTTCTGTCGGAACCAGCAGACCAACCTCTGCGAGCAGACCTACGCCGTGATGGGCACCATGCGAGCCACCCGCAGCGACGGCACGCCCCTCCCGACCATGACCGGGCTCGGCACCTTCGCCGACACCATGACCTGCGACGAGATCTCGCTCGTGAAGGTCGAGACCGACCTGCCCGACGAGCAGCTCGCGCTCATCGGCTGCGGTGTCACCACCGGCGTGGGCGCAGCGCTCAACACCGCGAAGGTCGTGCCCGGCTCGACCGTCGCGGTCGTCGGCTGCGGCGGCGTCGGCCAAGCCGTCATCCAGGGCGCCCGGATCGCCGGCGCGGCGCGCATCATCGCCATCGACCCCGTCGAGCTGAAGCGCACGACCGCGCTGCAGCTCGGCGCCACCGACACGATCGACCCGACCGCCGGCGACCCGGCCTCCCAGGTCCAGGCCCTGACGGGCGGCCGCGGCGCCGACTACGCGTTCGAGGTCATCGGGAACCCCGCCACCGTGCGCCAGGCGTTCGACATGACCCGACCCGGCGGTGCGTGCATCGTCGTCGGCGTCCCCCGCTTCGACCAGAACTTCGAGCTGCCCAGCATGCCGCTCGTCCTCCAGGAGAAGCGGCTGCTCGGCACGGTGTACGGGTCCGCGCAGGTCAACCGCGACTTCCCACGTCTCATCGGGCTCGTCGAGTCGGGCAAACTCGACCTCGGCGACATGGTCTCGCGGCGGATGGGCCTGAACGACATCAACGACGCGTTCAAGGCGATGCAAGCCGGCGAGGTCATCCGCAGCGTCATCCAGTGACCGCGGGTCAGGTCGCGAGGCCGTAGAACCCTTCGGCGAGCCGCCCGTCGGGCCACCCGGCCAGCTTCGCGTTGCCCGCCAGCCAGCCGCGGATCATCGGTTCGAGCGCGTCCGGGTTCGGGTGCTGCGAGACGTGGCAGCGCAGCGCCTCCACCTTGCGGTCGAACACGTCGGTCACGTCCACGAACCGGTTCGGCTCGCTCATCGCCGCCATGAGCCACACCTCGCCGACCGACCACGGCTCGAGCTGCTCGTCGGCGAGCAGCTCGGGATGCGCGAACGGGTTCCGCGAATCGGGGTAGACGGCGCAGAGCAGGGCCTCACCAGCGGCGAGGTGATCGGGGTGACTGGCGAAGATCCGCTGATAGTTCCGGTCGGGGGACTGCGCCACGACGCGCTGCGGTCGGGTCTGGCGGATCACGCGGGACAGGTCACGCCGCAGCTCCAGCGTGACCTCGAGCCGCCCGTCCGGGTAGCCGAGGAACACGATGTCCTCGACCCCGACCGTCTTCGCGGCGGCGGTCTGCTCGACCTGGCGGATCTCGGCCATCTCGGCGCGGG
>Ga0209415_10017224_pt1 | contig 11522 bp, 9 predicted proteins | sample PeaSoiSIISIP2007_FD_187696 | JGI IMG/M metagenome (GOLD analysis project Ga0209415, IMG submission 187696) | Peat soil microbial communities from Weissenstadt, Germany - SII-SIP-2007 (SPAdes) (version 2) | ecosystem: Environmental > Terrestrial > Soil > Wetlands > Peat | place: Germany... | reverse complement strand
GAAGGTCGGAACGTTCCCAGAAAAACGACCCTGGCGAAAGTCTGGGACACGGATCGATACGTAGACAGCCTCCTAGACCACCAGCACCCCGCTGCCGGTGGTGGCCCGGGCTTCCAGGTCCCGGTAGGCCTGGGCCGCGTCGCGCAGGGCGTAGCGCTGGCCGATGGCGATGCGCACTTTCCCGGACAGGACGATCTCGAACAGCTCCCGGGCGCCGGCCTCCAGATCGGCCCGCCTGGCCGTATAGGTGCCCAGGCTGGGCCGGGTCAGGAACAGCGAGCCGTTCCGGGCCAGGAGCCCCGGATCCACCGGCGGCACCGCGCCCGAGGCGTTGCCGAAGCTCACCATCAGTCCCAGGGGCTGCAGGCAGGCGATGGAGCCCGCGAAGGTGGCCTGGCCCACCGAGTCGTACACCACCGGCACCCCCGCGCCCCCGGTCAGCTCCCGGACCCGCGCGGCGAAATCCTCCGTGTGGTAGTTGATGCAGTGGTCCGCCCCGTGCGCCAGGGCCAGCCGGCACTTCGCGTCCGAACCGGCGGTGCCGATGACCACGGCCCCCAGCGCCTTGAGCCACTGGCAGGCGATCAGCCCCACCCCCCCGGCCGCCGCGTGCCAGAGCACCGTATCGCCCGCCTGCACCCGGTGGGTGCGGCGGATCAGGTACTGCACGGTCAGGCCCTTGAGCATCATCGCCGCCCCCTGCTCGGCGCTGATGCCATCGGGCAGCCGGCAAAGCCGATCCGCCGCCAGGTTGCGCGCTTCACATGCGGCGCCGGCCACGCCCGCGTAGGCGACCCGGTCGCCGGGCTGAACAACCGTGACCCCGGGCCCCACCGCCTCCACCACGCCGGCCGCCTCGTTGCCGGCGCAGGCCGGCAGCGGCATCGGGTAGAGTCCGCTGCGCTGGTACACGTCCACGAAGTTCACCCCGCAGGCCTCGTGCCGGACCCGGGCCTCGCCCGGACCGGGGTCGGCCAGGGCCACCTCCTCCCAGCACAGCACCTCGGGACCGCCGGTCTGATGGAAACGGATCGCCTTGGCCATGGACAGGCCCTCCATTAAGAAACGACTAGGACCTCACGCGCAGGACAGCCGGGCCAGCAGACGCATGCTGGGCGCCAGGCCTTCGCGCATGCGCCGTCCCCGGCTCAGGGCGTACAGCCAGAACAGCGGCCCGCTGATCTCGATGCGGTGGGTGATGCGGGTGCCGATGGCGGAGCTTTCCTGGCGGTGGATGTGCCGGACCTGCGCCAGCGGCAGGCGGGTCAGGGCGGTGAACCCGCACTGGGCGTTCACGGCCGATAGCAGGAACGACCGGGGGCCCTCGCTCTGGAATTTCATGGTGCCCTGGGCGCCGGCGGCAAAGCTCCCGGGCAGTTCGGCCCAGGTCAGGCCGGTGTCCCACTGGGGCCATTCGGCCACCTTCTGCAGCCGGGCCCAGACCTGTTCCGGCGGCGCCGTGGTGTCGAGCGTGTGTTCCGCATGCCACATGTCCATCTCCCCATCTGTCATGCCGAAGAAAGCTGTTGCCATGATAGCCCATGAGGCCCCGGGCGTCGCGCTGGGCGCGGCCCCGGGCGCAGGTATTTTCCGGGCCCCCTGCGGCATGGGCGGGCGACGTCCGCTATCCTGGAAAGCCGGAGCCCGCATGCAGCCATCGAAGCGCGCACAACTCGCCATATTCTTCACGGTTTTCGTCGACCTGCTCGGTTTCGGCATCGTCATCCCGATCCTGCCGCTCTACGCCAAGAGCCTGGCCCTGCACCCCTCGCCCTGGATGGCCTGGGTGAACCACCTGTGCCGGTTCCCGGATCCCGGCGCCTTCTGGGCCGGGGTGGTCCTGATCAGCTTCTCCCTCAGCCAGTTCATCGCCACCCCCTTCCTGGGCCGGTGCTCGGACCTGATCGGGCGCCGCCCGGTGCTCTGGATCTCGCTCATGGGCGCCTCCGCCTCCTACCTGGTGCTGGCGGTGACCGGCCACTTCGAGTGGGTCCTGGCCGCGCGCCTATTTGCCGGACTGCTGGGCGGGAACATCTCCGTGGCCCAGGCCGCCATGGCCGACTCCTCCTCGCCCCAGGAGCGGTCCAAGGTCCTGGGCATGATCGGCGCGGCGTTCGGCCTGGGCTTCGTCATCGGTCCGGCCATGTCCGGCATCCTGTCCGGTTCGGCGGCCGGCAAGCACATGCTGGCGGCCCACGGCTGGCACCTGCCGTTCTTCGTGGCCTCCAGCCTGTCCCTGCTGGCCTCCATGCTGGTGGTGGTCTGGCTGCCCGAGACCCTCACCGCCGAGGCCCGCCTGCAGGCCCGGCGCGTGGAAAGCCGGGGCCACGCCCTGATGCGGGCCCTGAAGCGCCCCGGCATGCTCCAGATCCTGTGCATCTGCCTGCTGGCCATGACCGGCTTCGCCATGATGGAGAGCACCTACAGCCTGCTGGCCAACGCCCGCTTCGGCTTCGGCCAGGAGAAGGTGGGCTTCCTGTTCCTGTTCATCGGCATGCTCATCGTGGTCTACCAGGGCGGACTGGTGCGGGTGGTGGCCCGGCGCGTCCCCGAGCGGGTCGCCCTGGTGGCCGGCCTGGTGGGCATGGCCTGCAGCCTGCCGTTCATCGCCTACGCCCCGTGGGCCTGGCCGTTCCTGCTGGTGATGGTGCCGCTGGTCTGGGGCAGCGGCGCCAACAGCACCGCCACCTCCGCCCTGGCCAGCCAGATCACCCCCCGGGACGAGCAGGGCGGCCTGTTCGGCGTGCTCAACGCCATGTCCGGCATCGGCCGCATCCTGGGCCCCCTGATCGGCACCCTCACCTTCGCCCGCTTCGGCTACGCCTCGACCTACTGGGTGGCCAGCGGTTCGGTGCTGCTGGCCCTGGTCCTGGGGCTCACCCTGCCCCGGGGTCCGGCCCGCCCCGCCGCCGAAACCGCCTGATGATCCTTCCCATTCCCTTTTGATCCCCCGTCGGCGGCCGCGCGCCGCTCCCAGCACCAGAGCACCAGAGCACCCGAGCATCAGGAGCCCCCATGATCCACCTTTCCGGAACCGACCTGGACGCCTGCGGCCTGGCCCGGGTCGCCGCCGGCGCCCAGGTCGCCCTCGACCCCGCCGCCCTGGCGCGCGTGGCCCAGAACCGCCAGGTGATCCAGCGGATCCTGGCCGAGGGGCGGACCGTGTACGGCATCAACACCGGCTTCGGCCAGTTCGCCACCGTGGTGATCCCGCCGGAGCAGCTGGCCCAGCTGCAGCTGAACCTGGTGCGCAGCCACGCCGCCGGGGTGGGCGAGCCCCTGCCCCAGGACCAGACCCGGGCGCTCATGGCCGCCCGCATCAACTGCCTGCTCAAGGCCCATTCGGGCATCCGGCCCGAGCCCATCCAGCTGCTGGCCGACTGCCTGAACCGCGGCGTGCTGCCGGTGATCCCCAGCCAGGGCAGCGTGGGGGCATCGGGCGATCTGGCCCCCCTGGCGCACATGGCCCTCCTGCTGGTGGGCGAAGGCGAGGCCTGGGACGGGCCGCACGGCACCGTTCCCGGCGGCGCGGCCCTGGCCAGGGCCGGGCTGCGGCCCATCACCCTGGAGGCCAAGGAGGGGCTGGCGCTCATCAACGGCACCCAGCTCATCACCGCCATCGGCAACCTGGCCGTGGCCCGGCTGCTGGACCTGGTGCCGCTGGCCGACCAGATCGCCGCCCTGTCCCTGGAGGCCCTGCGCGGCACCCGGGCCGCCTTCGATCCGCGGATCCACCTGGCCCGGCCCCACCCGGGGCAGATCGCCGCCGCCGCGCACATGCGCGCACTGCTGGGCGCGTCCAGCGAGATCAGCGAAAGCCACCGGGACTGCCACCGGGTGCAGGACGCCTACTCCCTGCGCTGCCTGCCCCAGGTGCACGGGGTGGCCCGGGACGCGCTGGCCTTCGGGGCCGGCATCCTGGAGCGGGAGCTGAACAGCGCCACCGACAATCCGATGATCTTCACCGATACCCAGGAAAGCCGCAGCGGCGGCAATTTCCACGGCCAGTACCCGGCCTTCGCCTGCGATCTGCTGGCCATCGCCGCCTGCGATCTGGCCAGCATCTCCGAGCGGCGCCAGGAGCGGCTGGTCAACCCGGCCTATTCCGATCTGCCCGCCTTCCTCACCGGCAACGGCGGCCTGGAGTCCGGCTTCATGATGGCCCACGTCACCTCCGCCGCCCTGGTCTCGGAGATGAAGGGCCTGGCCCACCCGGCCTGCGTGGACTCCATTCCCACCAGCGCCGGCAAGGAGGACCACGTGAGCATGGGGCCCATCGCCGCCCGCAAGCTGTACCGGGCCGTGGACGCCCTGGAGCAGGTGCTGGTCATCGAGGCGCGGCTGGCCCTGGAGGGCGTGCGCATCCTGGGCCTGGCCCCGGCGCCGGCGCTGCAGCCGCTCATGGACCGCCTGGGCGCGGCCTGTCCGCCCTGGCACGACCGGCCCATGTACGAAGAGATGCGCAAGACGGCTGCCGCGCTCCGGGACTATGTGCGAGAATCGGCAGGATGAACCACTGGCGCACGGCATGCGAGGCGGCCTTGAGGGCCCATAGCGAGGCGGACGCCATCCGGTTCTGGGGCCTTTCCCGCCCCGGCCCGGATGGCCCCCTGCCGGTGTTCGACTACCGGTTCGAGCACACCCTGGCCGTGGTGAAGCTGGCGCGCTGGCTCAGTCCGCTGGCCGGCGCCGACCCGGAGATCGTGGAGTGCGCGGCGTGGCTGCATGACTGCCGCAAGTTCCTGAACGACGCCCGTTCCAAGGACACCCATGCCCAGGACGCCTCCGCCGTGGTGGCGGAGCTGCTGGCCGGGACCGACTTCCCCGTCGCCAAGATCCCGGCCGTGCGCCAGGCCATCGAACGCCACGTGGGGCTCAAGCTCAAGCACCGGCTGGAGCCGCTGGAGGCGGCCTGCCTGTGGGACGCCGACAAGCTGTCCAAGATCGGCGCGGCCAGCCTGGTGCACTTCACCGGCATCGCTGGCGCCTTCGGCGCGGTGGACACCGCGGGCATCCTGGAGCGCGGCCGGCAGTGGCTGGACCGGGCCCGGACCATCGCCAGCTGCATGAACACCCCCCCGGCCCGGCAGGAGGCTGATCGCCGGGTAGCCTTCCTGGTCGCCCACTACCAGCAGCTGCAGCGGGAGTGGAGCGACCCCATGGAGCCGACCCCACCATGAGCGAATTCCTGGATATCGTCCAGAACTTCCAGCTGGCCATCAAGACGCAGCTCATGTACACCGAAAACCACCCCCGGAGCCAGGCGGCCCTGGCCCGTCTGGCCGAAGTGCTGGAGGCGTGGCTGGCCACCCGCCCCAGCATCCACATCGCCGCCTCCCAGGGCAAGCTGTTCCTGGATGGCAGCCCCTTCGAAGGCAAGCACATCCACCTGACCGCCCTGGCCCGCCAGCTCACCGAGCGGCAGATCAGCGGCATCATCTTCCAGCGGGGCGTCAGCCCCCATGAACTGGCCGAGGTCACGGCCGTCCTCATCCTCAAGCCGGCCCGGCTGGAGGAGGCCGGGGGCGCGGCGGCGGTGCTGGCCAAGAAGCAGCTGCCGCACATCCAGCTGAGCCAGACCCAGTACAAGGAAGTCCGGGAAGGGGAGGGCGGCGAACAGGACCACGGTGGCGCCAGCGCCGCCAGCCGCGCCGCCGCCGAACCCCTGGACGCGGCCACCACCGCCGCCCTGGAGGCGGCCATCGCCGCCCTGGCCGCCACCATGCCGCCGGCCCAGGCCCGCCCGGCGCCGCCCCCGCCGCCCGCCCAGCCGGAGACGGCGACCGTCGATCCGGCCATGCTGGCCGATCAGTGGAAGCAGCAGCTGGCGCTGCTGCCCCAGCCGGCCCTGGCCCCGGCCCAGCCGTTCCCGGCCGCCAACCTGAGCTACCTGGCCGGCACGCCGCTCAGCATCGGCATGGGCAACGCCTTCCCCGCGGCCCAGCAGGTGGAAGGCCTGCGCCAGGCCCTGGCGACCCTGCCGCCGGAGACCCTGCTGTCGGTGGTGGCCGGGGTCGACACCCTGCCGGTGGGCTATCCGGGCATGCGCATGGGCTTCCAGGCCCTGGCGGCGGAATCCTTCGGCCAGGCCGCGGTGGGCCTGCTGGAGGGCGGTTCCCCCTGGGGCCCGACCCGGGACGCCATGTTCGAGATCCTGCGCCAGGCCCCCCAGCAGCAGGCCATGCTGGCCGCCACGGACGTGGAGCTGCGCACCCGCGGCGCGGCGCTGGAGCAGCTGACCCGGCTCCAGGAGCTGGTCCAGCAGCTGGACTGGGAGAACCAGTCCATGGAGGAGAAGCTGCGTCAGGCCCAGGACCAGGGCCGGATGTGGCAGCTCACCCTGGACCAGCGGCTGCGCTTCCTCCGGCGCCTGCTGGACGAAGGGCGGGTGGAAGGCCTGCTGAGCCTGCTGGACGTGATCCTGGCCGCCCTCCGGCAGGAGGATGTGGCCCACCGGGAGATGGCCGCCCAGACCCTCACCGGGGTGGCCCGCTGGATGGAAGACCCGGGCCTGCCCATCGAGGCCGAAGGCCCCCTCATCGGCGGGCTGTCCGCCCACTTTGGCTGGGAGCCGCTGGCGCACATCCACCGGGCCAGCACCGAGGCGCTGGACGTGATCATCGGCGCCCAGATCCGCCGGGACGAACCGGGCCACGCCCTGACCCTGCTGCGGGAACTGTCCGGGCTGTGCGCCTTCCAGGACAACCGCCAGGAGTGGCGCGAGGCGGCCGTGACCAACCTGTGGGAAAGCCTGGCGGAACCGGCCTACCTGCGGCGGGTGGTGGAGCTGCTGCACACCGCCAACGCCGAAACGATGCTCACCGAGCTGATCCCGTACTTCGAGGCGGTGGGGCACCCCGCCGCCCAGCTGCTGGTGGAGATCCTGGGCGACGAGCCCGACCGCAAGCGCCGGGGCCGGCTGCTGGAGGCCATCCGCTGCCTGGGCGACGAGGCCCTGCCGGCGGTCTTCGAGGGGGTCGCCTCGCCCACCTGGTACCTGGTGCGCAACACCCTGAACCTGCTGGCCGACATGGGCGACGCCGGCGCCCTGGAGCCGAGCCAGGCCTGCCTGACCCATCCCGATGGCCGGGTGCGGCGGGCCGCGGTGCGCACCCTGTGGAAGGTGGGCGGCCCCGCGGCGGTGAAACCGCTGCTGGCGGCCTTTCCCGGCATGGATCCGGAAACCCAGCTGGAGATCATCTTCGCCATGGGCCAGGTGCGCGCGGTGCAGGCGGTCCCGGCCCTGGCCGGCTTCGCCCAGGACCACCGCAACGACGAGCGGCTGCGGGTGCGGGCCGCGGAAACCATCGGCCAGATCGGCGATCCCGGCTCGATCCCGCTGCTGGCTGAGCTGGCCCGTCGGCGCGGCCGGATCTTCACCACGGCCGAACCGCTGCCCGTGCGCCTGGCGGCCTGCCGGGCCCTGATCACCCTGGACACGGCCGAGGCCACCCAGGCCCTGTATGATCTGGTGGCGGCGGAACCCTGGCACAAGGACCGGGCCGCCCTGCAGCAGGTCGTGACCGAAGCCAAGATCGTATGACCGCCCCCGCGAGCGCCCCGTGACCGTCCTTCCGGAACCCCAGCAGCTGATGGAAGCCTTCGCGGCCTTCACCCAGGCCTCGGAGCTCCTGCAGCAGCGCTACGAATCGCTCCAGGGCCAGCTGGGACGGCTGCAGAACGAGCTGCAGACCGTGCTGGAGACGGTGCCGTTCGCCATCTGGGTGCTGGGCGACCAGGGCGAACTGCGCTTCACCAACCGACCCGAGGGTCTGCCCGGCCAGTTCGCCGACGGCCCGCCGCCCTGGGAGCTGGGCGCTCCGGCCGGACTGCGCTCCTTCACCGACCCCTCGGGCCGGGAACGGTTCCTGGAGCAGGAGAACCGGCCCACCGAATCGGGCCAGATCATCACCCTCCGGGACATCACCGAAGCCCATCTGCGCGCCCAGCAGGCCAGCCGGGAGGACCGGCTGCAGGCCATGGGCCTCATGGCCGCGGAACTGGCCCACGAGATCCGCAACCCCCTGGGCAGCCTGTCCCTGTTCGCCGGCATGCTGGTGGAGGACCTCCAGGCCCAGCCGGCCCAGGCGGAACTGGCCCAGCACATCCAGTCCGGGGTCCAGCGCCTCAACGCCCTGGTCACCAACACCCTCACCTTCAGCCGGGACATCACCCCCCGGCCCCGGACCTTCCTCCTGGCCCCCTTCTGGGAGGGGATCCGCAAAGCCAGCAACCTGCCTGAGCCGCTGGACTGGATCGACCGGCTGCCGCCCGAAGCCGCCTGGCACGCCGATCCGGACCTGCTCCGCCAGGTGGCGGTGAACCTGCTGCAGAACGCCCTGCGCTCCATGGACACCCTGGCCGCGCCCCGGCTGGTGCTGTCCGGGGTGCCCGAGACCCTGGACGGCCGGCTGCACTGGCGGGTGACCCTGGAGGACAACGGCTGCGGCATCAAGGCCGAGGCCCTGGCCCGGATCTTCGACCCGTTCTACACCACCTTCGGCGGCGGCACCGGCCTGGGCCTGGCGGTGAGCCACCGCATCCTCATGGCCCACCAGGGCCTGCTGAACATCGAAAGCAAGCCCGGACAGGGCACCCAGGTGCACCTGCGGCTGCCGGCGGCGCCCTAGCGCCACGTAAAGGTCCGGGTCCCAACATCTCGACCGAGTTCGTTCTGTTGGATCGCTGACCGCGATCCAGCAGAACGGGTGGCTTCGCCGGAGGGTTGCCGGCATTTGTGTGTCCACCTCCGGGATATCGGCTCAATCAGTGGAACCCAGTCCCCGCCTTTCTGCCGGATCACCTCCGTTGTCTCTGAACGAAAATGCGTTCAGAGACAACGACCAGGGCGAAAGGGTGGGACCCGGACCATGGCTTGGTCACAAGCCTAGGGCTTGCGGGCCAGGATCAGGCTGTCGCCGCCCGGGAGCACGGTCCGCTCGAACCCGGTGAAGCCGGCGACCCTGAGCCAGTCCCGGTATTCCGCTTCGGTATAGGCCTGGCCGTCCTCGTAGACATTGAGGAAGACCAGGTTGAACGCCACCACCGGCGGGGGGGACAGCCGGGAATCGTCCAGGACCTGGCCCAGGATCAGGACCGGACTGCCCGGTTCCAGCACCCCGAACACGTTCTGGAGGGCCCGCCGGGCCTCCTCCGGCGCGAGCACCTGGATGAAGGCCCGCAGCACGGCCACGTCGTAGCTCCCGGTCAGCGGACCGCGCACCGCATCGCCGGCTGTGGCCTGGATCCGCGCCCCCAGACCCGCTTCCTCGATGAAACCCCGGGTGATCGGCGCCACCGGGGGCAGGTCCAGCACCGTGACCCGGAGCCGGGGACAGAGCGTCCCCAGGGCGATGGCGAGGCCGCCGGAGCCGCCGCCCACATCCAGGAGATGGCGACGGGACGCCAGCTCCGGACGCTGGGCCAGGAATCGCCCGGCGCCCTTGGTGGCCGGATGCAGGCCCCGGAGGTAGGCGGCCATGGCCTCGGGCGCCATGGCCGCGAAATCGAGCCTGGCCTGGGGGTGGCCCGTGCGGATGGAGGCCGCGGTCTGCTCCAGTTCCCGGTAGCGGGCGGTGTAGAAGCGGTGGCGATCGCCCATATAGCCCGGCCGGCCCTGCACCAGGAAGGCGTCCGCTTCGGGGGTGTTGCCGAAGCGTCCCGCCTCGCAGTGCAGCAGGCCCGCCGCCACCAGGGCATACAGCAGCGGGGCCAGCCGCGCCGGGCCCACCCCCAGCGCCGCCGCCAGCGGACCGACCTCCATGGGGCCGGCGGCCAGCGGGGTGAACAGATCCAGCTGCATGGCCGCCAGCATCGCGAAGGCCGGGTAGGCGGCAGCTCCGAGCTTCTGGATGGTCTCGGGGTGCAAGTCGGGATGGCTCATGGGGTCCTTTCAAGGGGCCAGAAGGCGCGGAACAGGGCGAGCTTCCGGACGGCCGGGGTCATCGGCTGGCTTCCGGCCCCGGAGCGCAGGCGATGGCCTGTCCCAGGCGGCGGAGGCCTTCCCGGAGCTGCGCCTCGTCCAGGGTGGAGATGGACAGCCGAAGGCGGGCGCCGGGGGCCGGCCCGAGGAAGAACCGGGATCCGGCACACACCTCCACCCCATGGGCGGCGCAGTGGGCTTCCCAGTCCAGGTCCGCGGGACCGGACAGTTCCAGCCACAGCAGGTATCCGCCCACCGGTTCCTGCCACCGGACCCGGCCGGGCGGCATGAATTCCCGAAGGGCCGCCAGGGCCGCCCGGAGGCGGGCGCGGAAGACCCGGTGCATCCGGCTCAGGTGCTGGTCGTAGTGGCCGCTTTCGCAGAAGGCGTGGAGGGCCGCGGGCAGCACCTGGTCGGGGCAGAGTTCGCTCACCCGCCGAAGGGCCGCCAGGGTCCGGATGCACGCCTGGGGCGCCACCAGCCACCCGACCCGGATGCCCGGCAGGAGCACCTTGGAGAAGGTGCCGCAGTAGATCACCCCGCCGCGCCGGTCCATGGACTTGATGGGCAGGGTCACCCGGCCGAAATACTTCATCTCCTCTTCGAAGCCGTCCTCCAGGAGGGGGACCCCGAAGCGCTCGCACAGGGCCAGCAGGCGCTCCCGATGGATTTGGGACGTGCTGATGCCCGTGGGGTTATGGAAATTCGGCATGGTGTACAGCAGCGCCGGCGGTTCCCGTGCCCATCCGGCCTCCAGGGCGTCCAGGTCCAGGCCGTCCCGGCCCATGGGCACCGGGACCGGGGTCTGGCCGGCCAGTTCCAGCAGCAGGAACACCTGCTCGTAGCTGGGGTTCTCCAGGGCGATGCGCCGGCCGGGCCCCAGCATGCGGAACACCAGATCCAGGGCCTGCTGGGAACCGTGGGTGAGCAGGATCTCGTCGGGGCCCGCCTGGATGCCATATCCGGCCAGCCGATGGGCGAGGTACTCCCGCAGCGGGCGGAAGCCTTCCCGGGCCCCGTAGCCCAGGAGGGCCGCTCCGCGCCGGCGCAGCACCCGGGCCAGGCAGCCGCGGAAGGTCTCGGCCGGAATCAGGCGCGGATCCATGGTCATGGACCGGAACGAGATCACCCCGTCCCCGGCCGGCGCCGATCGGGCGGCCCGGTCCACCAGCCCCTGGGCCACCCCGCCCATGCGGTACTCCCAGGGGAACGCGACGGATTCAGCCGGATCGGGCCGGGCCCTCCTAAGGAACGCGCCGGATGCCGCCGGATCGGGCCGGGCCGGAGCCAGTCCCGTGCGCGAGCGCACCCGGGCCCGGGACCCGGGCTTCAGCTCGAGCCAGCCCAGGGACCAGAGTTCCTGGTAGGCCTCCGCCACCGTGGTGCGGTGCACCCCCAGCTGCTCGGCCAACTGGCGGGTGGAAGGCAGGCATTCGCCGACCCGCAGGGTCCCCCGCTCCAGGAGCGCCAGGAGCTGGGCGCGGATCTGGGCCGCCAGGGGTTTCCCGGGCGCCTGGTCCAGGGTCAGCAGCATCGGGGGTCCAGGTCCAGGCGGAAGAACATCTGGCACCCACCCCAGCGGCGGGAGTGGGACTCGAAG
>Ga0209415_10017223_pt1 | contig 11522 bp, 17 predicted proteins | sample PeaSoiSIISIP2007_FD_187696 | JGI IMG/M metagenome (GOLD analysis project Ga0209415, IMG submission 187696) | Peat soil microbial communities from Weissenstadt, Germany - SII-SIP-2007 (SPAdes) (version 2) | ecosystem: Environmental > Terrestrial > Soil > Wetlands > Peat | place: Germany... | reverse complement strand
CTGGTCCTCAACTTCCTCGACCGTATACTCGCGTTGGTCGAGCCGAAAACGAACCGGCCTTTGGTCTGCTTTCCGTCCGGAATAGCAATTTACTTCCAGCTCCATTTTCGTATCACCGCGGGTCAAGACCATTTTGTGAAGACGCGAGTGCCTAAGGATTCACACCATCGCACACGCCTCGGTGACTTTCTCTAATAAGTGTTCCAGAACAACCAACTTCTGTTCAAGATCACATTTTGACTTCGGGTCCTCTGACCGGCAAATTTCGGTCGTCAGCTTTTTCGTGTGCTTTTTCAGAAAATCAGCCAGATCTTCAAGCTCGTCGAAGCCAAGCTGTAGATTCCTGGAAAGGGTTCGACGCAGGAAATCGCGGCCGACTTGCAGCCTGTCGCGCAAGCAAGTGTCGGACGTTACTTGCTGGCTCGCAGGCGTTTCACTACGCGACATGCGATCCTCGTCTTGCAGAATCTGTGTCAATAGTCTCAGCTCCTCAGCGGTTAGATATAGCTGCATATTTCACCTTCTCAGGCCCGAAGTCGGAGCGTACTGAAGGACTGGCTTCGACCCTTCCATAGTCCCGCATAAGGCGTGCTTCTGTCTGTGATTGCGGCGAAAACGGGCCGTTTGCGTGTTGCGGGTCATCCACCTGATGACAGCACACGAAGGGCACGCTCGTTGTAGATCACAACGTTTGAACCGTGATGCTGAATGAACTTTTTCCTCTCGAAGGTCGTGAGAAGTCGCGTCACGGTTTCGCGAGTAACTCCCAGCATCTGGGAGAGTTCGCGATGGGTTAGCGGAAACCTGAGACGAATTTCATGGTTGGGCTGCTCAGCCTCTCGCACACGACAATCGAGTAGGACCTTGGCGAGCCTCTGCGGTACCGAGTGTGACAGCCCAAGAAGTCGCACGCACTCCAATGTCTTCCGGACGTCATTGCTCAAACAGCGAACGGTCGGCCGTGTGCTCGACTTCTTCGAGACTAGGCCGTAAGTTCATGGAAAACAAACCTGGGTCCGCAACCTAAAACTCTGGCGGACCGCTGGCTGATTTGCCACTCGGTTTCAGCTTCCTCTTTTTCGTACAGTTAACGCGCGAATCTCTTCCGGACCGCGCGGTTTCCACTGTCCAGTTGTGACGTCCCTCCCACGCTGGCTGGGGAGCCCGGCCTTCGTCGGTGGCATCCGGTGAGTCATCGTCTTTCCTGCTGCAACCTCAGCCAGCGCCTCGCCCCGATTTGAGAAATGGCGTTGCATCCTCTCCTCCTTCTTGGTGAACCTCCCATCGACCTTAAGCCGCACGCCCCAGAACTTGCGCTCGCCAGGCCCCGCGGACACAACTGGCTCCTTAGTGCTAATTTGGATGCCCAGATGCTGTGCGGCTATGCCGCTACTCGCTGAGCGCCTCCCACTTTTTTCGATAACAATTCTGCCGCTGCCGAAATCATCCCCGCAGTGCCTTCCAGAGCATAGACACGGCCTGCAGCGGGAATATCTGTGGCCGCCGAAGCGCCGCACACAAGCAGAACCGGAAAACCGGAATATTCGCTTTCTCCTCCGCTTCGACCGTGAGCAAGTACTTGTCTGCGGTCGCAAATCTGTGGCCCACGATCACCAGATCAAACTTTTCACGGGAGAGCAGATCCCGAGCTTCGTTGACGTTGATCGTGGCAGTAACCGCGTATCCGGCTTCCTTCAGGGCAGCACATCGAATGTCGGAAACTGCCCTGTCGAACGAAACGCACAGCACCTTTTGGTGGTTCATATAGCACCTCCGAGCCGAACACTCCCCATGGACTTGCGCCTCTACTCCACCCACAATGGTTTTCCGTTCGGCGCCCGAACCGCAATGGTCTGGTTGTCACGGGTAATCTTTCGGGCGATCAATGCATCGTGTCCCTGATAGATCACTATGGATCCAACCACGTCGATCTGCTCCCCTTTACGGAAACTCAAACCGTTACCGGAAAGAAAACGTCGAGGTGCCACGTGCACCTGCAAGACGCCGGAATCCGTGCTCAGCATTAAATGCGTCCCTTCATCTCCGTTGATCGGGCACCAGAACTGTTGCACCTCCTGGACCACCCCCTGGACGCTCACTTCCGTGGCCACGTTGTAGGCTGGCGCACGCTGCCTCGGACCATTGCTCAGGACCAGAATGATGAAAACAACAAAGGCGACGACCGTAAGGATCTTCAGCATTCTCATGGCGCTTCCCCTTCCTGTCTTGAATCGCTCGGCTGCCGCTGAGCCGTGCGCAGGCCAGAGCGACCTGTTAGAGAGACACTTACGCACCCTAATTGTCCTCCCAATCATCAAGATGCGCCGTGATCTGCATCACTGGAGCGTGTGTCAAGGAAGGGACTCAATGGACTCTGGTAGCACGGAAGCGTTCGTCATGCGGGGATAGAAGGCGTGGACAAGAGCGTCTTGGCGAGCGTAACTGCGAGCGCAGCGAACAGTTCCCATCTCCTCACAAGCCTTCGTGACCGTGCTCACTGCGATTTACTCGCAGTTGTGCCAGTTATTGAGATGTCTAGCCAGATGTCTGGCGCATGAACGACTTCGAAACCTTCAGAAAGGAAGGTGCAGCATTATGAACTCCCGACTCTTACGCCACACAGATCGGCGATTTAACTGGGCGATCCTGCGAATGCTTGCTCTGCTGTTGCTCTCCGCAGAATTGCTAGCCGCACAAGCCACCATTTCAGCTGGCCCCCTTTTGCTGCACCAAGTGAGAACGTTCTATGTTGCTGCGCCTTCAGATGAGCTTGCAGTTTTACTCAAGGCTCGTCTTGAGAAATGGGATGCCGTAGAAGTCACTTCCAAGCCAAAAGAAGCCGATGCAATTCTGACTTATCAATGCCAAAGCACGGTAGTGCCCGCAAAGGTCGTTATACGGCGGACGACTGCAGAAGTTAGCCTTGTGGACCGTCGCTTTCAGAAGCTCATTTGGAAGACCATAAAGTCCACCAGTTTTGACGGCAACACACTCGCAGATGACATTGTCGAGCAGCTCAAGAAGGACTGGGAAAAATCCGCCAACGAATATTGAGGCGTGCTGACCGCGCCTGTGACAAGACGTCGGACCATTTCATCGTCAGGGAAAGGGCCAACTGACGGCTCGCAGGAATTCGCATTCTCATCACAGACTTGACCCACCTTTGAAGGAGCTATCGGAAGACGACTTTTTCTTGCTGACCTATTCCGGCCACGGCGGCCAGGTGAATGACGTTAACAACGACGAATCTGATGGACTGGATGAAACCTGGGTCATGTATGACCGTCAGGTGATCGATGATGAACTCTACGCCATGTGGTCGCACTTCCGGCCGGGTGTGCGTATTTTCGTTTTGTCCGACAGTTGCCACAGCGGCACAATCACAAAGGAAATGTTTCTTAACCCCGCGACCTTCCTTCCCCAGTTGGAGGTGCGGGTGCGTGCGAGTGCAGGCTCCAATCTGAGACCCAAGTTCCTGCCGCCTGAGGTGCAGGCCAAGCTCTACAAGGAACGGACCACCCTCTATGACGACATTCGCAAGAGGACTCCACGCCGAGAGAAGGTCAACGTGGAATGCAGTGTGATCCTGATTTCCGCCTGCCAAGACAACCAGGTGGCCATGGACGGGCCCAGGAATGGCCTGTTTACCGAGAACCTGTTAAAAGTCTGGAACAACGGCAAGTTCGAGGGTGGCTACCATCATTTCCGCAATGAACTCGCGGCTTTGATGCCACCAATGGAAAGTCCGAAATATACCATTGTGGGTCATCGCGAGCGCGCTTTTGAACACCAGAGACCGTTCACGATCATGACCGTACCTCGCTATGCGGCGGCCGCTTGAACATAAATGGCCGTAAGTTTGTCCTTGGGGGGTGCGATGTAAGGTCGCCCCCTTTCGCCATTTGGGTGGAGGCTGCTGCTTTTTGTAAGTCGGCGCGAATACAGTGGAGTTCTTCATTCGATCTTTGGAAGTTGTTTCAAGGGTTCATCACACAGCGCTGTGATGAGTAACCCTGTGAGGGCTGTGCAAAACCGACTAATGAAAAAGGAAAAGAAGATGAGGAGGACAATCCAGGTGTGGATTGCTTAAGATGTCGATGACCTCAGCAGTGACAAGATGCCCATGGCCAACCGCTCTTTCCGGAAGTTCTCTGGTTCCGGGCATCGGCGTGTTTCCTCCCCAGGAGGTCGTATTCGGCACGTCCGAAGCCATGCAGGCGCTGCGATTCCGGATTGGCAAAGTGGCTGCCGCCAATGTCCCAATCCTAATTCAGGGCGAGAGCGGCACCGGCAAGGACATCATCGCGCGCATGATCCACGGCCTTTCGCCCTGGAGAAGCGGGCCCTTCGTCAAGGTGAGCTGCCCCGCCATTCCCGGCACGCTGCTGGAAAGCGAGTTGTTCGGCTACGAGAAAGGTGCCTTCACCGGAGCTTATCGATTTAAACCGGGCCGGATGGAAATGGCCCGCCGTGGCCCGATGTTTCTGGATGAGATTTCCGAGCTCGATCTGGCCCTGCAATCCAAGCTGTTGCAGTTGCTGCAGGACGGACAATTCTGCCGCATCGGCGCGCAGGAAGATAAGAAAGTGGAAGTGCGCATTGTCTGCGCTACCAACCGTCAGCTGGAAGTGGAAATCGAAAACGGAAGCTTCCGCCAGGATTTGTTCTACCGCATCAACGTGGTCAACTTGCGCATGCCCCCGTTGCGGGAACGGCGTGGCGATATCGAAAGCTTAGTGCACTATTTTCTGGAATACTACAATCGCAAGTACAGCTGCCGGGCGCGGGCGCTGTCCGGAGAACTGATGTCGGTGCTGCAGAAGTATCGCTGGCCGGGCAATATGCGCGAGCTGGAGAACCTGATCAAGCGCTACGTGATCCTGGGCAGCGAAGAGGTGATCAGCAACGACCTGGTAGCGCGCAACGAGCAGGAATTCTTCAATCCGGAGATCAATCTGGATGGCCCGATTTCTTTGAAGAAGCTGACCAGGCAGGCCACGCTGGGACTCGAACGCAAAGTCATCTTGAAAGTTTTGCAAGCCCATCACTGGAACCGACAAACAGGCGGCGCGGGCATTGTGCATCAGCTATCGTGCGTTGTTATACAAAATCCGCGACGCCGATCTACTTCCGGCTCGGTCTTGGCACCGGCGGCCTGAAGCAATTGTGAACAAAATTACCGCGTTCCCGGGGATGCCAAGGCACAAGCCGTAGCGGCGGGTTTTCCCCTGGCTGCGATGGGACATCGACAATAATACCGGCCCCACGCAGCACCTGCGATGGTTGGCATTATTCGGCACGCAAGTGTGAACAGGACGGAGGCGGGACTCAGTGCAGTGATTTTCGTGGTGTTTCGGGGACGGACCGATCGAGGCAGACTTTGTCAGCACACGGCTTAAGGCCAGCAGCCGTTTGCCTCCAGTCGAACTGGGTATCAGGCGCATAAGAGCCAGGCACGGCTCGGTTTTTTTGTTCAGGCATCATGCAGTTCTCGGGAGCGTCCGGGCAGACTTCCTGAGCTCTTCACTTGACTCGGCTTCGGGCAAGCCTTCTTCAGGCCAATTGAGCGACACAAACCGTGGCGGTCCGACCAGGAACGCCATTTGTTGCCACGGGTCTGCGTGCTTGACCTGCTCACAAAAACCGAGCACTTCTCCCGGCACTTGATGAAGGACGTCTACCAGCATCCAGGCATATGTGTTTGGCCGCCACAGCGAACGGGCTTGGGCCAGGTCACGGGCAACCTCCACTTGGAACCCGTGGCCCCTCGGTATGTTTGCCCGCAAACTGCGTCTGAATTCGGATCCGCTGACAAGGAGGGTTCTATTCTCCCAAGTGAACTTACATGAAACTACGCGTGCGACGCGCACAATCACCTCCGCGCCGAGAATGCCTTTTTGAGGCAACAGCTCACTGCCCTTTCTGGGCAGGCTGCTATCAGCAATCTGTCATCATTAGTCTACAACGTTGCTGAGGGGCAGCAGAGCGGAGAGCGCTGCAGTGCTCCGATCTGCTTTCGCTCGCTTGTCACCGAAGAGCGTGATGCTACTGTGATAAACAGAAAGTGATTGGCTATCGCGGCATAATGGCCTTTTCGTTACGCCGCTTGCGGGTTCTTGGCTGGCCGGCACGAAGCGCCTTCGATCAGGCCGAATGCTTGTCCGATTTGCTCGATCACGTGAAGTAGTGCTATGCGCACTGAGTGGGCAAGGCGAATCTCCCTCCAAAATCTGCGCCCCCTAGCAAGTTTGCTTTCTGAAGACCTGGCGATCGATCTGGGGACAGTTAACACGCGTGTATACGCGCGAGGCAGGGGCATCGTGGTCAACGAGCCCTCAGCCGTCGCTGTGGATGAGAGTACGGGTGAAGTGCAGGCGGTTGGCAAGGAAGCCAAGGAGATGTTAGGCCGCACCCCCGCCAAGATCAGAGTGATCAAACCCTTGCGAGACGGAGTGATCGCTGATTTCAAAGTGACTGAGAAAATGCTCAGCTACTTCATCCAAAAGGCGCATCAACGCAGGGCTCTCGTCCATCCTCGCATCGTCATTAGCATTCCTTCCGAGGTCACACAGGTTGAAAAACGGGCAGTGACGGATTCGGCCTACCGAGCCAAGGCCGCCGAGGTACATCTCGTAGAGCAGGCTATGATGGCGGCCATCGGCACCGGTATGCCCGTCACCAAACCCGGCGGGAACATGGTGGTCGACATCGGCGGTGGCACCACTGACGTTGCCGTTATTTCGCTCTGCGGCATCGTCTATGCACGGTCTCTCCGCACTGCTGGCAATCACATGGATGAAGCTATCATGAACTACCTCAGGCGGAAATATAACCTGCTGATCGGAGAGCGTACGGCAGAGCAGATCAAAATCCAACTCGGCTCCGCATATGCTCTTGACAAACCTCTGACTATGGAAATCAGGGGAAGAAGTCTCTTAGAAGGCGTGCCGAAGTCGACCACTATAGACGACAGCGAGATTCGCGAAGCATTGAGCGAATGCGTTTCGTCAGTGGTAGGCGCGATCCGGGTCGCTCTTGAGCGTACTCCGCCGGAGCTTTCCGCCGACATTTGTGACCGCGGCATTGTGCTCGCGGGAGGTGGGGCTTTGCTTAGAAATCTGGACAAGAGGATCCGGGAGGAAACCGGCCTGCCAGTTTGCATTGCCGATGATCCCCTGTGCTGCGTCGTGCTGGGCACAGCCAAACTTCTTAATGACTTCAGATTGTTGCGTCGCGTCACGGTCGATTAGCATTGCGTTTGGAAAGCGATAGCACCCGGACCGCCGGGTACGGACATCGCAGCTGCCTCGCAGGACAGGGTGAGCCTGACCAGATGTTGAGGTTTGCTATTGGAACCATGTCCCGGGAACGGTGAGAACAGGGCAGTGCGCACGGCAGACCACTCGACTACCGATAGGCCAAAGCACCCGCACGCATGCTTTTGCCGAAGTCCCTCGTACACTCATCACGATCAGGTTCGCATTTAGATTGGCAGCCACCCTAGCCAATCCTTCCGCACGGTCCCCATTTCCAACAACAAACTCGGATTCACCCAAAAAACCGCTGCTCGTCGGAATTAGGCTCTCAAGTCTTTTTCGGAACGCGACACTTCTGGAGTTCCCGTAGTAGAAAGGACCCATGGTGGTTTCCTCTGCCAAGTGCACAAACGTAAGCTGCGCCTCATTGCCCTGAGCCAAAGCAACTGTGTAGGGCAAGGCATCCAAGGAACTGGTCGAGAAATCGGTCACATATATGATCCGCTCTAGTGCACGCTTTGCCAGTTCAGCATGCGTGACCTTCGGCCCAATTATCAGTACGGGACATGGCACCGTGCGCAAAATCTCCACTACGGTCGAGCCTATGTTGAACTTTCTCGCCACCTGATCGTGCATACCGATTACGACCAAGTCGATTTGCTGATTCCGGACGATCTCGCAAATCGCTGCGGGAGAAATCATGCCTGCTGAAGATAAGCTTGCGCTGTACCGCTGGGCGAGACCGACTACGTAAGACAGAATCGCTTGCGAAGACTCGGAAACGTCTGCGCTCAGCAATATGTTCTTGATGCAAAGACGCATCTCCTCTGCCACGCATGGCATTGCTCCCTCCCTCCCCTCTTCTTCGCCCTAAACTCAAATTACAGTGACGTTGATCACAAACTCAGTGATCGTGGACACAGGGGGTTGTGACTATGAGAATTGGCAGAGTGCAAAGTGCGCTTCGGGGAAAAACAAGCTGCGGTGCCCGGACGAGCACACGGTTCGCTTTCCATTTTCAAGTGCATGCGCCCTCAAGACATCGCTTAACAACCAGGCCGAGGGACAGCATAAAGACCGTGGGTGTGAATCTCCCCGAGTGGTTGCAATCCCGACGTGAATATGCCATGTTCATTTTGAGTATTCATAGTATGCGGTTTCCGTACGGGCTTGAGATCACGGAGAAGTGCTTGGAGTGCAAACTGCGTGCGGGGAGATTGTTTTGTGACCTACCGCGCCCGACCCTTGAGGCACTTCAGACTCTCGGCATCACCATTGCGTGCCCCAAAGGCACCGTCCTCTTTGCACAGGGACAATCGCCGCGGGAGATATTCGTCCTTTGCTTGGGTCACGTCAAGATTGTCATGGCTTCTCAGGCTGGCAAGGAATTCTGCGTGGGGATTGTAGAGCCGGGGACGGTTCTGGGTCTGAGTGCGGCGATTTCAGGAAAGGCGCACGAAGTAACGGTCGAAGCCGCCGAGCCGTGCCAGCTAAGGGTGATCAAAACAGATCGTTTTTTGGGTCTTCTGCGGAATGACGGCGCCGCGTGCTTGGCTGCAATTCGCTGCTTGAGCAATGACATCCAGAAACCACATGAGTGCCTGCGATTGCTCGGGCTCTCACACTCGGTAACAGAAAAGCTTGCTAAGCTACTCGTCCAATTGTCTGCGCAGGAGCCTGTTGGGACCGGAAACAAAGTTCGTTTGACGGTGTCGCTCACCCATCAGGAACTTGCCCACATGCTCGGAGTTACGCGCGAGACTGTGACGAGACTGCTCACAGGTTTTAGGCAGAAAAAGCTTATCCAGGGTTGTGGTTCGAACGTGGTTATCCAGGACGAGCATGCCTTGCGAGTGGTCGCGATGTTAACTCAAAGCGGTTTGCTGCGAGGGTAGACTCCCCCCAACGGCGTCACAAAGTCGTCTCCGATTCGACACTCAGCATGTCCTCTTCTGTTGGCGACTCGGCTTGCTGTTGAGAACAGTCTTCTTTCTGCATACCGTCCCGGGGATGTATACTATTAAGTAAACAATAGAGAAAGCTCTTGGGATTCGTGCGAGACAGTTGCGCCTCAGCCGCACCTGCCATTTCTTGCCTCCTTTCCTCGCCACGGTGATTTTTGCCCCTCGGCGGCATCCCATGGTCACGAAACGGGAGCCTAATCGCAGCGACTGTCAGGCGGATCGCTTCCTCGCCTCTTGTATCGGTTGACGGTCGTGAAAATGCCCCCCCGCGCCGCCAATGGCTAAAACCGGCCATCGCACTCGTGCTGCTGGCCAGCGGCGCACATCTTGCCCCGGTGGTGGTGCCGGTTCTTTCTCCTGACGGCTTCCTCGCTTACACGAAATATCTCCCCTTCAAGCTCCCGGTCATGGAACACTCCCACGCCCGGGCCGCGCTGCCGCAATGGTACTCCGACCAGTTCGGCTGGAAAGAAATCGCCGACGAAGCGGCCGCCGCCTGGAATCGCATCCCCGCCGACGAGCGCCAAGACTGCGGCATCTTCGCCCAGGACTACGGCCAAGCCGGCGCCATCGACTTCTTCGGCCGTCGCGACGGCCTCCCGCCGGCCCTCAGCGGCCACCAGACCTGGTTCCTGTGGGGCCCGCGCGGTTACTCCGGCAACTGCATGATCGTCCTCGACGACCGCAGAGAGGTTCTCGAACGCCTCTGGGAACACGTGGAGTACGTGGGCACGTCGGCTGACAACCCCTACGCTCTGGAAAAACAAATCGACGTCTTCCTTTGCAAGGATGCGAAATTCGGCACCCTCGCTCAGCTCTGGCCGAAAGTGAAGCGCTGGCGCTAGACCACCCGAAAGACCCCGCTTCACCTGCAAGACACCTTCCCGACGCTGGAGTCCGCTATCGAGGCCGCAATTCAAGCCGGGCGGCAGGGATCGACGTGGGTTTTGAGCGGGCGATCGGCAGTCGTGAACGGCTGAGCCCGGCTCCTCCAAAATTTCTTCTCTGCAGACAACTCCCGGATGTCGCGGCTGTCGTCGTGGTGGGAGCGCGGACACAGAAAGTCGAAGCTGCTCGGCACCATCCGTGAACTGGACACCGGCAGACGCGGAGCGAGCAGCCATTTGAGCCTTTCGAGATGTGGTTCTACCGTTACTTTGAAGGCCCTTCCTTGGCATGACGGTTGTCACATCGCTTCGGGTCATGGGTCACTGCGCCGCGTGATTGGCTGGCCTATAAGAAGAGGAGAACACCAATATGGAGGTGGTCTATGATACGCAGCGCAGTCGCGACATGGAAAGGTAGCCCGGCCGTTGGTGAGGGCTCGGTTTCGACTACCAGTGGCGTCCTGTCCAAGGCTTTGTACTCGTTCGGGTCGAGCACAGGGAATGAGCCCTGCACGAGTCCGTCAGAGATGTTGGCGGCAGCCCTGGCCTCCTGCATGATTTGATGCTGGCGCAGGAACTGGCCAAACTCGGCATCAGGAATGACTACATAAGAACCGAATCAGAGTTGACTCTGGAAGAACACAAGGGACGCTGGGCGGTTACAGCGATCGAATTGCACGTGACGACCGACTTGCCGGAGCAAAACGCGAAGGAGTTTCACCAGGCGTGCAAGAGCGCGAAGGCCAGGTGCCCGATCTCGCATGCACTGAATGTCCCCATCAAGCTGAATGCGAACTTGGAACTGGTGCCCCACGCAGTGCTGGCTTGAGCCGAAGTGGGCCTCTGTCTTGACATCACCCAGGGTGACCCGAGCTGCGCGTGGTCGGCTGGGACCTTTTGCGCCCGAGTTGGTGGCAATCGGTTCCGGCCCGTGAGAAAACTGTAGGCATGGCAAAGAAGCGAAGCAAACTCGATAGATTGCAGCGTCAATCCGACCAACTGGAAAAGAGAGCAGACACCCGCCCCGAGCAAACGCCCAAAAAGCGTAAGCCCCACGAGGAGTTCCGCCAAGCCGCCGTGCGGATTGTGCGGGAAGAGACCGGGAATCACACAATGGAAAGAATCTTCACATGCCAAAATGCGACATGCCGCAAATCTTTCAAGGCAGCCAGCCCGGGTAGACAATCTGACTATGCCGAACTTCCCGAGGTAGACGCCGAAGCGATTTGCACCTACTGTGGAACACTTAACCGCATTACTTGGCCCAAGGGTGTGACATTTATAACCACCCCTTTGACCGTTCCTTCTCCCGAGCAAGGAAAACCAGCAACGCGCCATTATTGATAATTGAATAATATAGTGACATTCTGGAGATCCTATGCTACTCTGCGGTCATGGGAAACCCGGCGGGAGTA
>Ga0209415_10017221_pt1 | contig 11524 bp, 9 predicted proteins | sample PeaSoiSIISIP2007_FD_187696 | JGI IMG/M metagenome (GOLD analysis project Ga0209415, IMG submission 187696) | Peat soil microbial communities from Weissenstadt, Germany - SII-SIP-2007 (SPAdes) (version 2) | ecosystem: Environmental > Terrestrial > Soil > Wetlands > Peat | place: Germany... | reverse complement strand
CTTGGGTCCGGATGGGGTTGCCGATGGCTGCCGCCATGTGGATCCTGGACCCTGGGGTGCCGTGCCTGTGGAACTACCATGCAACCGGACGTTTCGATGCCAGCAGGCTCCTGGTCGGGGCCGGGGAGTGTCTCATCACAGGACTGTTGTGCGGGACGGTGCTGCACTGGATGTGCAACCACGAGGGGGGGCGATCCTGAGTTGTCTGGGGAGGGGGCCCGGCCCCCCCTACCCCCGCAGGATCCCCTCGATGGCCGCCAGTTCCTCGTCAGTGAACGGCCGTGCCGCCAGGGCGCCCACGGCGTCCTCGATCTGGCCCACCCGGCTGGCGCCGATCAGGGCGGAGGTCACGGCCGGCTGGCGCAGGACCCAGGACAGGGCCATCTGCGAAAGCTTCTGGCCGCGGCCCTGGGCCACCTGGTCCAGCCGCCGGGCCAGTTCCACCTTGGCTTCGGAGAACTTGCCCTGGAGGGTGTTGGCCTGGCTGCGCCCGGCCCGGGAATCCTGGGGGATGCCGCCCAGGTACTTGTCGGTGAGCAGGCCCTGGAACAGCGGCGAGAAGACGATGCAGCCGATCCCCTCCTGCTGCACGGTGTCCAGCAGGCCGTCCTCCACCCAGCGGTTGAACAGGCTGTAGGAAGGCTGGTGGATCAGGCAGGGGGTGCCCAGGGAACGCAGGATCGCCGCCGCCTGGCGGGTCTGCTCGGGCTGGTAGTTGGACAGGCCCACGTACAGGGCCCGGCCGCTGCGGACGATGAAGTCCAGGGCGCCCATGGTCTCTTCCAGGGGCGTCTCCGGGTCGGGCCGGTGGTGGTAGAAGATGTCCACGTAGGCCAGGCCCATGCGCTTGAGGCTCTGGTCCAGGCTGGCCACCAGGTACTTGCGCGAGCCGCGGTCGCCGTAGGGGCCGGCCCACATGTCGTAGCCGGCCTTGGAGGAGATCACCAGCTCGTCCCGGTACGGCGCCAGGTCCTTGGCCAGGATGCGGCCGAAGGTCTCCTCGGCGCTGCCGTAGGGCGGCCCGTAGTTGTTGGCCAGGTCGAAGTGGGTGATGCCCAGATCGAAGGCGCGCCGGGCCATGGCCCGGCCGTTCTCGAACAGGTCGGAGCCGCCGAAGTTCTGCCACAGTCCCAGGGCGATGGCCGGCAGCTTCAGGCCGCTGCGCCCGCAGCGCTGGTAGCGCATGGTCGCGTAGCGGTCGGCCGCGGCGACGTAGGCAAGGGCTTCCACCGGGCCGCTCATTGCGCCGCCTCGGCGCGCCGGCCGATCGCTTCCAGGGTGGGAATGGACGGGATGCCGCCGCGGGTCTCGGTGGACAGGGCGCCGGCCGTCACCCCCTGGCGGACCATGGCCAGGATGTCTTCGGCGCCCAGGGTCTCCAGCGGGCGGCCCATGGCCAGGAAGCGGTACAGCACCCCGGCCATGAAGCAGTCCCCGGCGCCGGTGGTGTCCAGGGGCTGCACCTTCAGGGAATCCAGGCTGCCGGCGCTACGGCCGAGCCAGCGGGCACCGGCGGCGCCGAAGGTTACCAGCAGCAGTTCCACCCCGGTGGCGGCGCGCACCTGCTCCAGCAGCGCCACGGTGCGCGGGGCGTCCCGCTGGATGCTGCCCGGCGCGGCCTGGACCCCGGCCAGGAAGTACAGCTCTTCTTCGGACAGCTTGACGATGTGGGCCAGGCGCATGGCTTCGAGGATGGGCTCCCGGGCCCGCTCCGGCTGCCAGGCCCACAGGCCCGGGCGCAGATTGGCATCGAAGCTGACGATCGCGCCCGCGGCCCGGGCGGCCCGCGCCGCGGCCAGGGTGGTGGCCTGGGACGGGGGCGTGCTCAGGCTCACCGAGCCGAAATGGAACAGCCTGGAGCCGGTGCAGGTGGCCGCATCGGCCAGGGCGGGCTCCAGGGTGGAGCAGGAAGTGTCCTTCCAGTAGAACGCGAAGGAGCGGTCGCCGTCCGCGCCCAGGCTGACCATGGCCAGGGAGGTGGGGGCCTGGGACGGCAGCAGGCGCTGGCAGTCCACTCCGGCCTGCACCAGGGTGGCCTTGAGCATGGCGCCCAGAGCGTCCTGGCCGACATTGCCGATGAAGCCCGAACGCAGGCCCCACTTGGCCATGGCCACCGCGACGTTGGCCGGCGCGCCGCCGGGGAGGGCTTCGTACTGGGGATAGCCGTGCGGGCCGGTGGTGGTCTGGCAGAAGTCCACCAGCAGTTCGCCGAGGGTCAGAAAATCCATCGCTGCTTCACTACGGTTCATGGAATGCGCTCCCTGCGGGCCGGATTCGGCGCCCCTCTGGTGTTCCGGTTCTCAACGCTTACTGCAATATTTCATATACTTTACCTATGTTCTTCGGGTCGGGACAGCAAAAAACGACCGCGCCAGGAGCGCCGGAGGGGGCCGGACGATCCTGACGCGGTGCCTGGGCGGACAAACCATGAGCGGCGGTATCCGACCAGACTTCAGGTCCGGGCTCTGCCCGGGCCTGAAGTGGGGGTGTGGGGACCGAACGCATGCGTTCGGTGAGAGCGAGCCCGATGCCACGCATGCGTGGCATCCACCACGGTCATGTCAGGCACGCCGCGGCCCTACTGGCACTGCTCGTCCAGGGAGCTGATGAACAGGTCCACCACCGCCTGGGTGACGCCCTTGCGGGCGCCGAACATCAGTTTCTGCTCCACGGCGTCCAGGGGGTAGGCGTCCACCACGACGATGGTGGCGTCGCCGACGGTGCGCAGGTCGCAGGTCAGGTGGGTGCGCTCGCCCAGGGTCTGGCCGAGGATCTTCTTGGGGAACTTGACCACCAGATGGCCCTTGGCCGGGTCGGACGAGACCGTGTGCCCGTCCAGCTTGGCGGAGGCGGCCAGGACGGCCCGGTAGGTGGTCGCCATGTCCCTGGTGTACTGCTTTTCTTGATGCTTTTCGTATGGCATGGCCATCTCCTGTGGAGAACGGATATCAGACGGTGGTGAAGGTGACCTGGTCCACCAGGGCTTCGATGAGGGCCCGGGAGCCCACTTCGGTGCCGCCCTGGCTGGCGGTGGCCGCGCCGCTGGCGACGCCCCAGCCCAGGGCCTCCCGCAGCGGGAACTGTTCGGTCAGGGCCCAGACCAGGCCGCCGACCATGGAATCGCCGGCGCCGATGGGATTCTTTTCCTGGATGGACGGGGTGCCGATCAGCCAGCTGCCGATGCCGGTCTGCAGCAGGGCGCCGGACTTGCCCATGGAGATCACCACGTTCTGGGCGCCCATGGTGCGGATGGCCTGGGCCGCCTGCGCCACCTGGGCCGGGGTGTCCATGGGCAGGCCGGTGAGGACCTGGGCCTCCTCCAGGTTGGGCTTGACCAGGAACGGATGCTCGGCGCAGCCCAGGCGCAGGGATTCGAGGGTGGTGTCCAGCACGGCCTTGGCCTGGTGCGCGTTCAGCACCCGGACGATGCGCGCGTAGAAGTCCTCATCCACCCCGGGCGGCAGGCTGCCGGCCAGCACCCACCAGTCGCCGGGCTGGGTGATGGCGTCGATCTTGGCCAGCAGTTCGTCCTGGCTGGCTTGTCCCACCAGCGGGCCCTTCTCGTTGACCTTGATGTAGTGGTCGTGGGTCTCGGTGACGATGCTGATGTTGGTGCGGGTCTCCCCGGCCACCCACACGAAGTCGGTGCCGATGCCCAGATCCTGCAGACCGTGCTGGAGCAGCTCGCCCGAGCGCCCGCCCAGGAAGCCCACCGCCGTGCTGGTCGCGCCCAGGCTCTTGAGCAGCCGAGACACGTTGAAGCCCTTGCCGCCGAAGTCCACCCGCGACTCGGTGGCCCGCAGCACGGAGTCGTACTCCACGGCCGGGACGGTCAACTCCCGATCCACCGCCGGGTTGAGGGTCAATGTGTAAATCATGAAATCTCCAGACTCAGGCCTGCTTCCAGCAGTGATCGATCAGGGCGGCTTCCGCTTCGTTGGTCCACATCAGGTCCTCGCCCAGCTTGGCGGCCACATCGGGCAGCTTCTCGGCCAGTTCCTTCAGGCCCATGAGGGGCAGGTCCGGGATCTGCGGGAAGACCACGACCTTGCCCGGGAACTTGCCGTCCATGACCGACTGGATGGCCTCGGCGGCGGTGTCCAGCCCGCCGATGGCCGCCACCGAACGTCCGGGCGACAGGGTGCCGGCCACCCGCCGTTCCATCACCAGGGCCTGGTCGTTCAGGGTGAGGCCGGAGGTGCCGGTGTACTGGGCGTTGCCCAGGTAGACCCGGCCCAGGTCCAGGGCGCCGTACGTGCCGTTGGGGATCCCGGCGAAGGCCACCAGCATGGCGTCGGCCTTCATGATGGTGCCGGCCTCCTCCATGAGCTTGGCCACGGGCACGCAAACCACCACGTCGTCGACCCCTTGGCCGCCGGTGAGCTCCTGCACCAGGTCGGCCAGGCTGCGCTTCGCGGACACCGGGTTGAAGAAGATGATCTCCCGGCCCAGCTTGGCGGCCAGAGGAGCAAACATGCCGCGGAGGGTCTCCAGCCGCTCGTCGCTCACTTCGGTGGCGATCAGCCGGCGCGGGCCATCGGGCAGTTCCAGGGCGCGCTGCACGTGCATCTGGCCCATGGGGCCGCCGGCGCCCACGAACACGGCGGTGCCGCCGGCGCGCAGTTCGCAGCGGTTGCGGGCCGTGCCGTAGGCCGCGGCCAGGTCCGGGCCCTGGCTGCCCAGGAAGGCCACGTAGTCGTAGTGCAGGCGGCCCAGGTCCACCTGGACCGGGCCGTCCAGGGGTCTGCGGCCCACCAGGTTGAAGGTGCCGCGCCGGGCCAGGACCCGGGCCGCCGCGCCCACGGCCTGGGCCGAGGTCGGATCGAGCACGATGATGTCATCGAAGGCGCCGCCGGCCAGTTCCTGGGCCAGGGCGGGGTACTGCTCGGGGCTGACGCCGTCCCGGACGGTGACCCGGGCGCCGGTGGCTTCGGCCAGGGCCCGCACGGAGGCGGGGGCATCGGTGAGCACGATGCTGGCCGGCTTCAGGGCCAGGCTGCAGCGGTAGGCCGTGGTGTCGCCCGGCTGGCCGACGATCCACAGGCTGCCGCCGGTCTTGGGCTCGAGCCGGCGCCGCTGGGTGTAGGCGCCCATGACGCAGCCCCAGGGTTCCAGCAGGGAGGATTCGGCGTAGCCCATGCACTCGTCCAGGGGCAGCAGGCAGGCGCCAGCGTCGGTCACCAGCACTTCGGGGCCGATCAGGTGGTACTGCATCAGGCCGCCCGGCACGGTGTAGCCGTAGGCGGTGCTCTTGCCCTGCTGGTAGGTGTCGGGCTGCACCGCCACGCGCTGGCCCCGCCGGTAGGTGGCCTGGAGGTTCCGGCCCACCTGGATGATGGTGGCGGACACCTCGTGGCCCAGCCGGGTGGGTTCCACGGTCAGATCCCGGTTGTAGAGCTTGGCGTGGGCGCTGCCCTGCTTGAGCACCTTGATGTCGGAGAAGCAGACGCCGACGCTGTCGATGCGCACCAGCAGCTGGTCGTCGCCCGGCGTGGGCATGGGGAAGGCTTCGGGCTTGCCGTCCTTGCCCATGCTTTCCAGGCCGACGCCGTACAGGTTCCAGCCCAGGGTGGTCTCGGGCAGGGAGTAGTCCAGGGAGCGGTATGATTCGAAGGCGTTGCCCATGGGATGTCCTTTCAATGAGCGGTGAAGCCCCGGGCCAGCTCGCGCACGTCGGCGGCGCTGGCGCATGCCAGGGCCTGCCGGGCGAGTTGCTGGGCGGATGAGAGTTGGATGGTGCGGATCTGGGCCTTGACGGTGGGGATGGCGGGGATGCTGACGCTCAGCTCGTCCACCCCCAGGCCCACCAGGATGGGGATGGCCAGGGCGTCGGAGCCCAGCTCCCCGCACAGGTCCACCCGCTTGCCGTGGCGGTGCGCCGCTTCGGCGGTGAGGCTGATCAGGCGCAGGACCGCGGGGTGCAGCCCGTCCTGTCTGGCCGCCAGTCCGGCGTTGCCCCGGTCCATGGCCAGGGTGTACTGGGTCAGATCGTTGGTGCCGATGGAAAAGAAGTCCACTTCGGGCGCCAGCTTTTCGGCCAGCAGGGCGGCCGAAGGCACCTCGATCATGATGCCGGTGCGCACCGGGGGGACGTTCAGGGCGGCCCGCTCCTGCTCCAGGATCGCCTTGGCCTGCCGCAGCTCGCCCAGCTCGGCGATCATGGGGAACATGATCTGCAGCTGGCCGTAGCGGGCGGCCCGGAGGATCCCGCGCAGCTGCTTGCGGAACAGGTCCGGGTGGGACAGGCATAGGCGCACCCCGCGCTCGCCCAGGAACGGGTTGGCCTCGGGCTTCTGCCGGATGTAGGCCACCGGCTTGTCGCCGCCGATGTCCAGGGTCCGGACGATCACCGGCAGGCCGCGCATGGTTTCGGCGATGGCCCGGTACACGGCGTACTGCTCGTCCTCGCTGGGCGCGGTGGCCCGGTCCAGGAACAGGAACTCGGTGCGCAGCAGGCCGATGCCCTGGGCGCTCATCTTCATGGCGTCGATGGCGTTCTGGTGGCTGCCGGCGTTGCCGGTGACATCCACGTGGTGGCCGTCCACGGTGGCGGCGGGCAGGGCCGCCTGCTCCTGGGCGACCCGGCGGCGCTCCAGCCAGGCGGCCTGGGCCTCGGCGGCCGCGCGGAACCGGTCCGGGGCGGGGTTCACGCTCAGGGTGCCGTCGTTGCCGTCCAGGATGACCGGCGTGGCCTCCTCCAGGGCGAGGATCCGCTCGCCGGCGCTGACGATGGCCGGCAGGCCCAGGGCCCGGGCCAGGATGGCGATGTGGGCGGTGGGACCGCCCTCGACGATGACGAAGCCGCGCACCCGCTCGGGGTCGAAGGCGGCGGTGTCGGAGGGGGACAGATCCCGGGCCACGATCACCACCGGGGTTTCCGGCAGGGACAGGCCCTTTTCCGGGATGCCCAGCACCAGCCGCAGCACCCTCCGGCCCACGTCGCGCAGATCATCGGCCCGGGCCGCGAGCAGAGGGTCGGCGCAGCTGGCGATGGCTTCGGCCTGGGTCTCCACGGTGGTCTTCCAGGCCCGGGCGGCAGTCTGGCCGGCTTTCATGCCGGCCTCCACCTGCTCGATCAGTTCCTCGTCCTCCAGGAACTCCGCGTGGGCCTCGAAGATGGCCGCCTCGGCGTCCAGGCGGCGCTCGCACATCTGCCGGTGCAGGGTGCGCAGCTGGGTCCTGGCCTGGGCCAGGGCTTCGGCGAAGGCCATCTGGCCGCCGCCGTCGAGATTGTCGTAGCTCAGCACGTCCACGGTGCGGTAGTGGAACACCGGGCCCACGGCGATGCCGGGCGCGGCGCCGATGCCCCGGATCAAGCCGCTGGCCAGGCCGCTGCCCGGGCCCTGCGGCGCCACCACCTGGACCGGTCTGGGCCGTTCCGCCGCCGGGGCCGCCGGCGCGCCGGCCGCGGGGGCGCCGACGGCCTCGCCCAGGCCGGTGCGGATGGCCTGGCCGAGCGCGGCCAGGGCCTGCTCCGCGTCCGTTCCCCGGGCTTCCAGGGTGATCGCTGCGCCGAAGCCGGCGCCCAGGGTCAGCACCGAGGTCATGCTCTTGGCGTTGGCCCGCTTCTGGTGGCACAGGATGCGCAGGTCCGCCTGGAACTGCTTGGCCAGGCCCACCAGCACGGTGGCCGGACGGGCATGCAGTCCAGTCTGGTTCTGGACCACCAGCTCCAGCCGGAGCGTCGCCTCGGTTGCGGGTTCCGGCTCGGCCGGCGCCGGCGGCGCCGCCAGCGCGTCGCTGGTGCCGTTCAGGATTCCCAGGATCACCCGCGGGTCCTTGGTGCTCAGCAGGGTGGCCAGGCTGTCCTCGTCCGAGACCGCCTCGGTCAGGGCCGCCATCACCTGCAGGTGCTCGTCGCCGTCCTTGCCGGCGATGCCGAACACCAGATTGGCCTCTTCACCTTCGTACCAGGCCACGCCCCGGGCCAGCTGGACCAGGGAGACCCCGTTCTGCAGGACGTGCACCCGGTCGGCGTCCATGCAGTGGGGAATGGCCACGCCCGCCCCGATGTAGGTGACGCTTTCGGACTGCTCCTTCTGCAGCATGCTGTCCACGTAGGCGGGCAGCACGCGTCCGGCCCGGACCAGCAGGTCGCCAGCCAGTCGAACGGCCTCCTCCTTGGAGGCGACGGTGACGCCGAGCGCGATGAGGTCTTCGGAGATGATGGGCATGGAACGTCCCGCCTAGATGGACGCGACGATGTCGGTCTGGGCAGCCAGCGACTGGACCAGCGTATCGAAGGCGGGATCGTTCAGGAAGGTCTTGAAGGTCACCACCACGGCGTTGGGCGCCTTGGTCCGGACCACGTCCGCCAGGTTCTTGTGCACCACGACGATCTGGGCGGTGGCGGGGATCTCCCGGGCGGGCAGGTGCTTGACTTCGACGCCGTCCACCTTGGCTGCCTTCAGCTTCTTCTTGAGCGCGTTCACGCCCATCAGGCTGGAACCCATGCCCGCTTCGCAGGCGAAGAGGATGGTTTTGACGTCTTTGGCAGGAATGGAGTTAGGCATGGAAGCCCCCCAGGAAAAAAAGGGCAGGCGCGGGAACAGGTAATCGTTTACCAAAGGGTTCGCCGCACCTGCCGGGTTCAAGCTCGGTATGACATTTTCAACCAGCGGCCGTGGGATCGCCGCCTGGCACAGCAGAGACTACTCCGCTTCTTCTTCGTCACGCACAGGATAAAGCTTCAGGATGAAGGAACCCACCAGGAAAGAAACCACCGCGCCGATGGCCACGCCGGTGAGGACCTGGAAGTGCTGGCCGGGAGGGATCACGGCCAGGTAGGCGAAGATGGACCCGGGGGAAGGGGTCGCGACCAGGCCGGCGCCGCTGATCACGAACCAGAGGTCGGCGCAGAAGCCGCCGCAGATCATGGACAGGAGCATGACGGGGTGGGCCAGGACGTAGGGGAAGTAGATCTCGTGGATGCCGCCCAGGAAGTGGATCACCATCGCGCCGGGAGCGGACTGCTTGAGCATGCCCTTGCCGACGAAGAAGAAGGCGCAGAGCAGGCCCAGGCCGGGGCCGGGGTTGGTCTCGAGCAGGAAGTGCACGGCATGGCCGGTGTTCTTGGCGGCCACCACGCCCAGAGGCGCTAGCACACCGTGGTTGAGGGCATTGTTCAGGAACAGGATCTTGGCGGGCTCGATGATGATCGCGGCCAGCGGCAGCAGCCGGGCCTTGATCAGCATGTCCACGATCATGCCGGCCTTGTTGCTCACGCCGGTGACCACGGGGCTGACGACGACCATGGCGACCAGCACCAGGATGGTGATCAGGAAGCCGGCGGAGAAGTTGTTGACCAGCATCTCGAAGCCCACGGGGACGTGGTCTTCGAGCATGTCATCGACCTTCTTCATGCAGTAGCCGCCCACCGGGCCCATGATCATGCCGCCCAGGAACATGGGGATGTCGCTACCGACGATCACGCCCATGGTCACGGCCGCGCCGACCACGCCGCCGCGCACACCGTGCACCATCTTGCCGCCGGTGTAGCCGATGAGCAGGGGCAGAAGGTAGAGGATCATCGGGCCCACGAGCTTGGCGAAGTGGGCGCTGGGCACCCACCCCGTGGGTATGAACAGGGCGGTGATGAGGCCCCACGCGATGAACGCGCCGATGTTGGGGATGACCATGCCGGCCAAGAACCCTCCGAGTTGCTGGATCTTTTCTCTCATCTCTCATTTCTCCATTGAGATGTGGAAGTTGAAGTGGATATAGGGTTGTTCAAAGAGTGTATTAACAGTAAACGATTACAAAAAAACCTGTCAACTTCCTTTTCGGGAATTTTCGCGATTCCGGGAAATCCTTATGGCATATGGCAAATGCCTGGAAAATGCCGAATTCCGGTTCCGGCCGGCGAGACGGAACCGCGCCCCGCCGGGGCCCGGGGCGGGGAACCCGGGCGGAACCGCGGCCCGCGCGGCGAGGGACCGGCAATGCGCCGCAGACCCGCGTCCTGCCTGTGTTTTCACGCGATGCTGGTGTTGCTTCGAGATTTATGAGCTACTCTAGGACAACCCTTGGTGTGCGCGTTCACCCGGATTCCTTCTCTGGAATGTATTCGAATACATTGGAGTTTTCCATTGGTCAAGATCAAGGATGTTGCCAAACTGGCGGGCGTTTCCGTGGCTTCCGTGTCCCGCGTGCTGGCGGGACTGCCCGTGGTGCGGGAACCCACCCGACTGCGGGTCATGGAGGCGGTCAAGGCCCTGGACTACCGACCTGACCTGGCCGCGCGGCGGCTGCGTTCGCGCCGGTCCGACACCATCGGGCTGCTGGTTTCGGACATCCGCAACTCCTTCTTCACGGAGGTGAGCCGGGCCGTGGAGGAAGTGGCCTTCGCCCACCAGATGAGCGTGATCCTCTGCAACACCGACGAGGATCCGGAACGGGAGGCCACCTACCTGAACCTCATGGCCGACGAAAAAGTCTGCGGGGTGATCCTGTCGCCCTCGCTGCGGCTGCTGTCCCAGTTCACCCCCGGCGACTTCAGTTTCCCGGTGGTGCTGGTGGACCGGTTCGAGCGCGGCATCCAGGCCGACGCCGTGCTGCTGGACAACTTCGACGCCGCCTTCCGGCTCACCGAACACCTGATCGGCAACGGCCACGAACGGATCGTGTTCGTGTACGGCGCCGAGAGCGCCACCGGTCGGCAGCGGCTGGAGGGGCACCAGGCCGCCATGGCCAGCCACCACCTGCCGGTCCAGGCCCAGGGCGTGAAGCCCATGGCCGACCATGCCCGGACGGCCGTCATGGCGGTGCTGCAGCAGTCGCCGCTGCCCCAGGCGGTCATCGGCAGCAGCGGGCTGATCCTGCTGGGCATCACCGAGGCCCTGCAGACCACCCGGCTGGTGGTGCCCCAGGACATCGCCGTGGCGGGCTTCGACAACATGCCCTGGACCTCGCTCATGCATCCGGGCCTCACCGTGGTGGCCCAGCCCACCTACGAGATCGGCCGGGAGGCCATCGATCTGCTGCTGCAGCGCATCGCCGCCCCGGACAAGGTCACCCGCCAGCTGGTGCTGCGCGGCGACCTGGTGGAGCGCGGGTCCAGCGCGGCGCGGTAGTTACTCCGCCTCCGGGAACCGCCGGCCCTGGGTGCGGAAGAACTGGAAGGCCACCAGGAACGAGACCAGGTCCGCCACCGGCTCGGCGGCCCATACCCCGTCCAGCCCGAGCCAGGGCGGGAGCAGCAGCAGGAAGGGGATCAGGAACAGCACCTGCCGGGACAGCGCCATGAAGATGGAGACCTTGGCCCGCCCCATGGACTGGAAGTAGCTGGAGGTCACCATCTGGAAACCGATGACCGGGAAGGTGGCGAAGGCCAGGCGCATGCCCCGGACGGCCTGGACCAGCAGCCGGGGGTCATGGGTGAACAGCCGGGCCACGGCCAGCGGGCAGACCTCGCCCAGCAGGAAGCCCAGGGCGGCCACGCCGCTGGCGATGGCCACGGCCCAGCCGAACACTTCGGTGACCCGCGCGTACTGGCGGGCGCCGAAGTTGAAGCCGGCGATGGGCT
>Ga0209415_10017220_pt1 | contig 11524 bp, 11 predicted proteins | sample PeaSoiSIISIP2007_FD_187696 | JGI IMG/M metagenome (GOLD analysis project Ga0209415, IMG submission 187696) | Peat soil microbial communities from Weissenstadt, Germany - SII-SIP-2007 (SPAdes) (version 2) | ecosystem: Environmental > Terrestrial > Soil > Wetlands > Peat | place: Germany... | reverse complement strand
AAAGGCCGACAGGATCCCGACGTGTTGCCAAGTCCACAGGAGATAGGCGACGGTGCCGAGCGGAGCGAGGATCGGAGCTGCCAGCGCCCGCCAATCCCGATCTCGACGGATCGCCCCGACCGCGGCCCAAACGGCGCTCGCGACAAAGCCGAGGGCGATCGGCGCGGCCGCCGTCGCCACCAGGCCCAGCACGCCGGCGATGATCCACTTGCGCCGCATGAGAGCCAGCAGCCCGAACGCGGCACCCGTGATCACGAGGCCCTCTGAATAGATCATGCTGAACACGAACGAGCCGGGGAAGAACGCGAACAGGATCGTGGCCCGGTTGGCGGCCCTTTCGCCCGCGTACTCACGCACCAGAGCCCACACGCCGATCGTTGCCGTCAGGCCGGTGACGCTCGAGATCGCAGTCCCGGCCGAGAACTGGGACATTCCCGTGAGCCCCGAGAGACCCCGGATGAGGAGCGGCAACCCGGGAAAGAAGGCGAGCGTGTTGGCCAGCACGTGTCCGTTGGACACGGTGAGGTGGGTCGGATACCCGTTGCCCGAGGCCCGGAGATACCAGACGGTGTCCCACCGATAGATGCGGCCGCCAAGGCTGCCCCCACCGATGGCGGCGACGACCCCCATCGTCAGCAGGACGAGCGCCCGTGACGCGAGGTAGATGGCGCTCGGACGCCAGCTCACCTGCCACAGCCGGTCGCGGACGCCGCTCACTTGTGGTGGCACGGAGAGCGCGGAGTCATGCCGTTCGACCACGTTCGTGCCAGCAGCCGCGGCAGCGACCGGGACGCCCTGGGCGTCAGAAACCGATGTCATCGCCTCATGCTCCGGGACCGTGACCCAGGATCACCGTGGACCATCTTCGGTTTGAGAGTAGCCAGCCGCACCCGGCCACGGTGGCTAGGGCTACCCCCCAATACCAGTACCCACCCAGCATCGGGGTGCCGACCGGCCCCGCGAGCAGCATGGCAAAGGCAGCCGTCAACGTCAGCACCTTGGACCGTTGGGACCCGGTGGCCGCCAAAAGGACCAGGCCCCAGGTGAGATACCAGGGCCACAGCGTCGGGCCGGCCAGGACCACCAACAGGAGGACGACTGCCAGCACCCGGACCAGATTGTCGCTGCGGAACCGGACGACCAACCACACCGCTCCGGCCGCCGCCACGACGCCGCCGATCGTCTGGACGACCGTGACGGTGCCAGCTTGGGATGCGTGGATACGAACGAGGTTCAACACCCTCGAGATGGCGACACCGAGCGAGACGGCGGGGGTCGCCAGGATGCGGAGCTCGGCCGGGATCTTCAGGTTCATCGGTTCGAGCCACTTCCAGCCGAGGCCCGATGCCAGCGTCACCGCGACCACGGTGGCGGCTGGGACCGCGACGACCTTCGCCAAGACACCGAACGCACGGCGTCCAAACCCCGCCGCGCGCAACTCGTCCACGGCGAGAAAGACGATCGCCGCCGCCGCCGGAGCCTTGATCAGGGCGCCCAGGGCGCAGAGCACCAACCCGACGCCTCGACGGCCGTCTAACGAAACGGCCACCCCGGCCACGACGAGCCCCACCATCAGGCAGTCGTTGTGGCCCGAAGCCATGAAGCTCAGAAGCACGAGGGGGCTGAGGGCGCCCAACCACAGGGCGACACCGGCGTCGGCGCCCAGACGTTTGGCCAGGCGGGGCAGGAATGCCACGATCAGCGCCATTCCGGCGATTTCGATCGCCCGCATGACGAGTACCTCGGCCACGATGGAACCGCCCACGATAGAGGTGACGGCCCGCGCCATCGCCACGAAGAGGGGTCCATAGGGGGCCGGCGAGTGCCGCCACACGCTCGCGATCGAGCGCAACAGCGGCCCGTTTCCGAGGACTGCGGGCGGCACCGAGTAGGGGTTCAGACCCCGGTGAGCGATCAGGCCCTGGCCGATGTAGCTGTAGACGTCCTTGCTGAATATCGGCGGGCCCAAGAGGAGCGGTATCGACCACGATGTCAGGACGCCGATGGCCGCCCTGGTGCGCAGGCGGCCCCGCCACGCCACCGTCCCCACACCCACCCACCCGGCGACGGCGAGGAGGGTCGAGACGTAGAAGAGGACACGGAGCAAACCGATGTGCCCGGCCGGCGCCGAGAACCACCAGACGCCCGTGGGCGGGTTCGGCAACGGGCCCAGCCGGGTCCCGGTGACGACCATCCCGCCGTAGCCGAGCAGGCCGACCATCGTCGAAAGACCGAGGGGAATGTCGGCTCGGCCGACCTCCGGTGTGGTCGTCGGGACCAAATCGCGACCGGACATCGAGGGCGCGCTGCTCGGTGACACCTCGGTGACCTCGGTGGTGGTGATCGACGGAAAGCGCCGGGACCCGATCTTCATCGTTCCGGTGCTGCTCTGTTCGGGGGGGCGGCCAAAGACCCAGCTGGCAACCCGTTTCCGGCCCAACCCTCCCGGCGGGTGGTCCGCGGTCGTTTGGCCGCCATGAAGGATGGAGCCTATCTGGACCCTCCCGAACCTCTCGTTCGGACGCCCTGGGCCTTGGATGACAGACTTCCTACACCCGGTCCGTAATTCCGGACCCGCAGACAATGAGCCTGCCGAACCGACTCGTCCTCATCCGCCGACGACTAGGGCTGTTCTCGGATGCCGACCCCGCGGCACCCAACGGCAGACCCCGCGATTCCGACGGACACGCGACCCCCCACGACACGCTCTCCCCGGAGCGGCTCACGCTCCTCGAACGATGCGTGTGGAGCCTGGTGTGGCTGGGCGTCCTCATCGGCGGGCTCAACCTTTGGGGTTCGTGGTGGTCGTGGCCGATCATCGACGTCCTCGCGCCGTTGTTGGTCGCGGCGGCCCTGGTCGGGTTCGCGGTCTGCTGGTGCACAAGCAGCCCACGCTCGTGGCTCCACCAAGGCCTGGCCATGGGAAGCGCCCTGGTCGCGGTGGCGGCTCCCCAGGTCGTCAACATCCACACTCGCATCTACTACGGGACCGACTCGGCGGCACTCGACCACGTCGCCGCCCGGGTGCTCGTCCACGGGCACAACCCGTACACGGCATCGCTGTCCTCGGCCAGCCTGCTCCTCAAGACGGCGTCGAGCTTTTGGACGTACACGGTGAGCGGCGGACACGTGGCCGGCGTCTCGTACCCAGCCGGTTCGTTCCTGGCGTACGCGCCAGCCTTCGCCCTCGGATTCCATCACGAGGTCGTCGACTGGATGGACCTCTACGCCTGGTTGGCCAGCGCCCTGCTCCTCTACTTCCTCGTACCGCGATACCTCCGCTGGCTCGCGGTGTTGATCACACTGACCGGAATCTTCACCGGGCTGTTCAGCGGGGGCGGCACCGATGCGACCTTCATCCCCTTCGCGATGCTCGCGGTCTGGCGCTGGGACCGCTATGGGAAGGGCAAGGAGGCCGGGATCGCCCGGTGGGTCGGTCCGATCGCATTGGGCCTCGCGTGTTCGATCAAGCAGACGCTCTGGTTCTGCGTCCTGTTCCTCATCATCGGCATCTACATCGAGACGCGCCGCTCGGGTCGCTCCCCCATCCCGATCGTGGCCCGGTACCTCGGCATCGTGCTGGCCGTGTTCGCCGCCGTGAACCTGCCGTTCGTCATCTGGAGTACCTCGGCCTGGTGGCACGGCACGTTGACCCCACTCACTCAGCCGTTGGTCGCCGATGGCCAGGGGCTCGTCTCGCTCGCCCTCCACGGGCTGACTGGTGGGGTCGACCTGAGACTCCTGACGTATGCGAGCGCGCTCGCCTACCTCGCGATCCTGGTGGCCTTCGTCACCTGGTACCCGTGGCTGAAGCGGATCTGGCTGCTCCTCTTGCCGGTGGCCTTCTTCTTCTCACCCCGGAGTTTCACCGGATATCTGATCGACCTCTTCCCGTTCGCCCTGGTCGCCGTGATCACTGTGGAAGCGGCGGCGCGGCCGGCCAGGCACCTGACCTGGGGCCGCTTCAAGGTCAGCCACCTCGCCTTCGGGGCGCTCGCCCTGGCCACCAGCGTGACCGCCGCCCTCTCGTTCACGTCGGCCCCGCTCAGTCTCGCCGTGGTTGGGACGTCGATCGGCTCGGGGCAGCAGAACCTGAAGGCGGTGACGGTCACCGTTGCGAACCGGACCGACTCGCCGGAGTCTCCGCACTTCCTGGTGGACGTGGGCGCGGCTCACCCCGCGGGCTTTTGGATGCCGGCGGGCAATCGCCCGGTCGTCGTCGGCCCGCACCGGTCGGTCACCGTGACCCTGTTCCCGCCATCGCCCACGTACTTCCCCCCGTGGGCGTCGGATTGGGTGGTCGACGCGTACACGGCCGATCCACGGTCGCTCAGCACCACCAACGACATCTGGCACAACTACATCCCGAAGTTCCACCTGCCCTAGCGGACGGGGTTTGCCTGGGCCTCAGCCCCCGGCAAACACCGAACGGGCCGTCGCTGCCCCGACCGCCGCCCGGTCCAAGAACCCGTAGGTGCCGGGTCCGAGAAGCTCCTGCCCCGCCTCGACGAGTGCGGCCAGGGCGACCCAGGCGAACGCGCCACCGACCGAGATCCGGGCGACACCCGCCTCGGCCAGTTGCGAGACGGTTGGGGCCCCGGGTCGTGTGAGCACGTTGACCGGCCGGTCGACGCTCGAGACGACGCGGCGAATGTCGTCGAGCTCGGACAGTCCGGGCGCGTACAGCACGTCGGCCCCCGCCTCTTGGTAGGCCTGCAGGCGGGTGATCGTGTCGTCGAGGTCGGGGCGTCCGTGGAGGTGGTTCTCGGCCCGTGCGGTCAGGACCAGGTGGACCGGTCCTGCGTGGGCCGCCTCAGCCGCGGCGGCCACCCGATCCCTGGCCAGCCCCGGGTCGTAGATCGGGTCGTCGTTGTTCTTCGAGAAGTCCTCGACCGAGCACCCGGCGAGACCGGCCTCGACCGCCATTGCGACGGTGGTGGCGACGCCGTCGGGGTCATCGGCGAAGCAGTTCTCCAGGTCGGCCGAAACCGGGACGTCCACCGCCGAGACGATGGCCCGGCCGTGGGAGATCGCCTCGTCACGGGTGACCGAACCGTCGAGTCGACCGAGGGTCGCAGCGAACCCTCCGCTCGTCGTCGCAAGGGCGGCGAACCCTAGGGACTCGAGCAACTTCGCGGACCCGAGATCCCAGGGATTCGGGATGAGGAGCGGGCTCGCTCCGTGGTGCAGCACAAGGAACGCCTCGGCTTTTTTCGCTTGGGTCGGCATCGGGGTCACGTTAGAACAACGCTCCTCGAGAAGACCGCCGACCGCCTGGTGATGGCTGGGCCCGCCTCGCCGCGTCCGGCACCTGTTGGGACGGCGCGCTCGGGTAGGGCCCGTCCGCGGTGACCGGGGGTTCGTCGGGATCGACCGGGGGCTCTCCACCTACCTGGTGGCCGCCCGGGCCGACGGGACCGAGGTCGGCCGAGTGGTCCCGCCAAGGCCCCTGGTGCGCTCGCTTCCCAAGCTTTCCAAGGCGTGCAAAGCCGCGTCGCGACGCCAGCCTCATTCGCAGAACAGGAGGAGAGCCAATGCACGGATCGCCTTGATCCACGCCAAGATCGTCGACCAACGACGCGACTTCCTGCACCGCACCTCGAGCGCACTGGTCAAGACCCACGACCGGCTGTGCCTGGAGGACCTGGCGGTCAAGAACCTCATGGGGAACTCGCGTCTGGCCCGCCACCTCGGTGGTGGCGAAACCAGTCCCGCAACCGTTCGCCAGTAGCGGACGAAGAAGCAGGAACCGGCTCGGAGTGGTCCTCGATCACGCTGAGTCGGACGCCCGAGAAGGGCGGTGCGTGGACACCTGTCCGCGCATGCTTTAAACCTGAGTCCCGACTCGGCCGAGAGCTGTCGGCGGGGGGTCCGGCGATCTGGGGAGCGATTGTGACGAGGGAAGGCCCGTTCTGGGATGTCATCGAGGGCAGAGCGGCGAGGCCCTCGGCGGCCGACCTTCTCGGGTGGGAGCTGGTCGCGGTCGACCCCGACGCCGGGACCATCGAGGTGGCGTTCATGGCGACCGACCAGTTCTTGAACCCGGTCGGGGTCGTGCAAGGCGGCATGCTCGCGGCGATGCTCGACGACACGCTCGGGCCGGCGGTGGTCGCCACCCTCGGTCCGGGCCAGTTCGCCATGACCACCGACCTCCACGTGCAGTTCCTCGCTCCCGTCCATCCGGGTCGTTTGGTCGGATTTGGTCGGATCGTCCGGCGCGGACAGCGCGTCGCATTCGTGGCCGGCGAGCTGCTCGACGACTCCGGAGCGGTGGTCGCCACTGCGGTGGCCACCGCCCAGATCCGCACGAGCCAAGGAGAACAGTGAACGTCCTTTTGATCACGCTCGATCAGTTCCGCGGCGATTGCCTCTCGATCGCGGGTCACCCGGTGGTCCGCACCCCGAACCTGGACGCTCTCGCCTCTGTCGGGACGTTGCTACGCCGCCACTACAGCCAGGCCTCCCCGTGCTCGCCGGGGCGCGCGTGCCTCTACACCGGCACCTATCAGTTCAACAACCGGGTGGTGGGGAACGGGACGCCGCTCGACGACCGCTTCGACAACGTCGCACGCGCCGGGCTCCGAGCCGGGTATCGGCCGACGCTCTTCGGGTACGCGGACCAAGGCATCGATCCGCGGGTCGCCAACGGTCCTGACGACCCGCGGCTATCCACCTACGAAGGGGTGCCGCCCGGCTTCGACATCGGGCTCGAGCTCGTCGACAATCAGGAGCCGTGGCTCCGCTGGCTAGGGGACCTCGGCTACGACGTCGGTGACAACGCCTTTGCCGCACTGGCCAGTGAGCCCGAGCGCCCCGCCGAGCACGGCATCTCAGCGTTTCTCACCGACCGGGTGCTCGAGTGGTTGCGCGTTCAAGACGAGCCGTGGTTCGTCCACGCCAGCTACTGGCGCCCCCACGACCCCTACGCCGCCGCCGGTCGTTGGGCCTCCGCGTACGACCCCGACGACATGCCCTCGCCGATCCCGGCGCCGGACCGAGCGCTCCCGTTCGCCGGCCACCTGGCCGAGTACGCGGCGCCGAGAAACGAATCCGAGCTCCGCGCCCTGCGTGCGCAGTACTACGGGATGATCTCAGACGTCGACGAACAGCTGGGTCGGCTGTGGGACGGCCTGGGGCAGCTGGGCATGTGGGACGACACGTTCGTCGTGGTCACCTCGGATCACGGCGAGCAGCTCGGCGATCAGGGCACGCTCGGCAAGGGGGGCTTCTTCGAGCCCAGCTACCACATCGTCGGCATCGTACGCGACCCGGGGCACCCGGAGGCTCACGGTCTCCACGTCGACGCCTTCACCGAGAACATCGACGTCCTACCGACGTTGTGCGAGGCGATGGGCATCGCGGTTCCCGCCCAGTGCGACGGCATGCCGCTCACGCCGTTCCTCGCCGGGGAGGAGCCGCCGTGGTGGCGCGACGCGGCCCACTGGGAATACGACTGGCGCTGGGAGAAGATCCCGTTCGGCCCGCACGACTGGCCGTGGGACCGGCGCCTCGAGCGTCAGAACCTGGCCGTGCTCCGTTCCGAGTCGGTCGCCTACGTCCAGTTCGGCAACGGGGACTGGCGTTGCTTCGACCTGGCGGCCGACCCGACCTGGCGCACCGAGGTCGACGACCCGGCGACCGTGCTTCGGTCCGCCCAGTCGATGCTCGCGTGGCGCGCGTCGCACGCCGAGCGCCTGTTGAGCGACATGCTGCTCATCGACGGAGGCATCGGGCGGATGCCCGCTTCCACCGCGACCTCAGCGGGGCCGTTGACCCGATGACGTGAAGGCGACCAACCTCGAAGTGCCATCGGTGCGCGCCCACACCTGCAGCGTCTCGATGGCCAGCTCCGTCGTGGTGCCGTCGGTTTCGACGATGTTGACCTGGGGACCAATGACCACCGCGGCGTCCCCGTAGACACGGACCATCACATCGCGCCGCTCGATCCGCTTCGGGTTCTGCTGCTCATGGGCGAGGTGGGTGGGTTTGTCCTGGGTCACGCCGGTCGTGTGCGTGTGCGTCAGATCGTCGGCGAGCAGGGCGGAAAGGGCGTCCCACTCCTGCTCGGAGATCGCACGACACCGTTCCTGATCGAGCGCGAGCACGTCGGCGATCGCCGCTTCGTCAGCACAATCCCCCTCGCCCTGCCTCCCTGTCGGCCCGAGACCAAGCGCGTCTAGCCGCTCATCACGCCATCACGCCGATCGCTGGTTGGACCGCGCCGTGAGGTTGGGTCGTCGGCCACACCTACTCGGAGCCCCTCACAGGTTCGATCAGCGTCCACCCGCGCCGCTGAAGCTCGGCGGCAAGCTGCTCGGAGGGCATACGGCGCATCGCCAGTTCGTTTAGAGAAAGCACCACAGGCGGGACGGTGGAGGCAGGGGCCCCCATTTCGAACTCTGCTTTCTGGAGCCGGTCAATGAACGCCGTTGCCTCATCGCGGGTGAACTTGCCGGCGGCCTGCCGCTGTGTGAACCCCATCGGGCCTCGGGCGTCACGGAAGTCGGAGTGACCGGCGTCCCGGAGGAGTGTCGACAACTCCCTGATCTGGCTCGCCGACGCCGGGGGGCCTGAGTGTTGACCGAACGCCATCGTCACTCAGGCCGGTGGCTCGGAGACCGGCCGGAAAACAACCGAGGACCGTTCGGGGTGATCGGGGTCGAGGTGAACGGTGAAGGGTTCATCCTCGCCCTGCTCGGAGTCTCCTTCCGCCACGATGACCACCTCGTCATCCCTGCGGCCGTAGATCGCGTAGGCCAAGCCCAGCATGCTCTGGCCGAGCACCTGGCCCCCCGTCGAGTGGACGACCCGGCCCCCCATCGTGGCCGGCCGGTTCCCGCCTCCGTCCGGGGCGTCGGCGTCGGTCGCCTCGAGCCACGCAATCCACTGCTCGTCGGTCCATTCCTCGGGATCGGCCGGTGGTCCGTTGGGAAACGCCAGATCGAAGGGCTCCACGATTTCCACCGTACCCGCAAGGTGTGCAGGGTCGATTGGCCGTGTTCCAACCCGTCACCATCTGCTCGCTGGATGGGTCGCTATCGGCTCGAAAAGCGAGCCCAGCACCGCCGCGGGTAGGGGGAGGGCGTGGGCTCGGCCGAGCTAGTAAGCCCCGGAGCGCCACGATCGCCGGACGCGGGCGCTCACCAACGGCGCTCAGGCGATGGCCCTGGCCAGGGCGGGGGCAAGGTCGCCTCGGGCACCGACCGAGATGCGTTCGAGCCCGAGCCAATCACAGAGATGCTTGAGTTCGGCCAGCGCCGGGTCGAGGACCGACCTGAGCGGCACCCCCGGCTCGAGGTACGAGCCCGCGACCCGCAGGGTCCCGGTCTTGCGATCGGCCTTGAGGTCGAAACGGGCAACAAGGTCGTCTCGGACCAAGAGAGGTAGCACGTAGTACCCGTGGGTGCGAAGGTGCTCGGGGACGTAGATCCCGATGCGGTAGTGGAAGTCGAACAGGCGCTTGGTACGTTCTCGATTCCAGATGAGCGAGTCGAACGGGGACAGCAGGCTGGCGTGATCCCGGCGGGGCGCTCGGGGTGAAGGGGCGGCCACGGCATAGGCCGGCTGCCGCCAGCCCTCCACCCTCACGGGGACGAGACGTCCCGCTTCTTCGAGCTCGGCGGCCCGCAGCCTCGCCGCGGCGGGCCGGATCCAGAAGTAGTCGGCCAGGTCAGCCACGGTGGCCACGCCCATGCACCGGGCTGCGATCGCGATCAGTTCCCGCTGGGCCTCCTCGGCGGAGGGGGCGGGCAGATCGAGGACAGCCGGTGAGATCACCCGCTCGGTCAGGTCGTAGACCCGCTCGAAGGTCTCGCTACGCCATGCCGCCAGCACGCCGTCGCCGAACAACAGCTCGAGCGCTCGGCGCCCGTCGCTTCGCCGCGCCCACCATTCCCCGGTCCGGCGTCGAGGGTCCGACAGCTGGGCCGCGGTCAACGGACCACGCTCGGTCACGTCGCGCAGCACGGCAGCGAGGTAGTCGGCGTGCTCCGCTCGCCACTCGAGGCGGCGCTGCTGGACCGCCGGGCCGTCAATCAGATCGTTGCTCCAGCGGTCCATTCGCCAGCGAAACAACGGGTACATCTCGCTCGGCAGAAGCGAGGCGGCGTGACCCCAGTACTCGAAACATCGACCCTTGGGACCACTGAGTCCGCGCAGGGCCGCCGGGTCGTAGCTGCCGATGCGGCTGAAGGGCACGAGGAACTGGGTTCTCGCCAGCACATTGACGGCATCGAGCTGGATGGTGCCGACCCGATGGAGGAGGCGGCTCAGCTGCGCCGCCCCCGGCGGCCTCCCGCCCCGGGATCGCCGGGGCGCCCCAAGGCCTTGGGCGCCGATGGCCAGCCACCGCGCTTCTTGGTTGGACAGCTGATCAGTGACCGGCACGGGAGCCGATCGTAAAGGGGGGCGAACGCTTCTCGAAGCACATTTCGCTCGTAGGCCACGGGCCGGGGTCGGGGGCGAAGGCGTCCAAGCGGACCACCGTTTCGCCACTTCTCGTCGCGCTAAGAGAGGCCAACCCGGTCAGGGTGCCAACGTTTCCACCGTCTCAGACGAAGGCGTGGATGACGGCGCGGTAATAGGTGAGGGCGGGATGGCTGGTCGGGCCGGTGGCGGGGACCCGACCGAGCATTCGCCGGATGAGCGAGGTTCGGGCTGCGGCTACGGTCGGCGGGGGACCGACGACCGGGACGACCCGGCTGAACCCGCCGGCCAGTGCGAGCTGGCACAGCCCGTCCATCGTGGGCACGAACCAGTTGCCGTAGTCCCCGATGAACTGGCCGCCCGCGAAAAACTGCATGAGGCTCTGGCCCTCCAGCCCCTCGATGTGGACGGCCTGGGTCTCGATCACTGCGACCTCGTCGGTCACCAAGAAGAGCCGCTCCAGAGCCCGGAGCGGCTCTTTCATGTGGTACAGCACGCCCAGGTACAGGGCGACATCGAAATGCCCCACGGTGTCAAGGTCGACGGTGGCGAAATCGGCCAGCATCGGCTCGACCTTCGAACCGAGGACCTCCTTCGCGAACTCGAACGAGCGCCGACCGGGTAGCTCGGGCCGCCAGAAGTCGGTGGTGTCCCGGTCGTGGTTGGGCAGCACTCCCTTCTCCGTGCACTCGGCCCAGTACTCCTGGCGGGCCGCCATGTCGACGCCCCACACGTAGTGGTCCAACGCGACGATCCGCGACGCGCCGAGCCGCTCGGCCTGGAAGGAGTAGTAGCCATCCCACGCCCCGATGTCGAGGACGGACTTGCCCGAGAGGTCGGGCATCTCGCCCGGACCGAGCTTCGGGCCGGTCGACAGCCCGTTGGTGACTACGCCCTGGCCGAGGTCGATCGGGTGGAACCACCCCAGGGCATCGGCGCGCGTCCGCAGCTCCTCGGGGCTCAGCACGGCGTCATGGTACAGGGACCGGCTGGCGATCCGGTCCTGGCGGGCCTAGACAAGAGCCATGCGCGGAGCCGTCCTCAACACCAGCCCCGGCGACCTCGAGATCACCGAGCTCGCCATCGACAATCCCGGTCC
>Ga0209415_10017218_pt1 | contig 11526 bp, 10 predicted proteins | sample PeaSoiSIISIP2007_FD_187696 | JGI IMG/M metagenome (GOLD analysis project Ga0209415, IMG submission 187696) | Peat soil microbial communities from Weissenstadt, Germany - SII-SIP-2007 (SPAdes) (version 2) | ecosystem: Environmental > Terrestrial > Soil > Wetlands > Peat | place: Germany... | reverse complement strand
TCGCTCACGACGGGGTGACCGGAGAGGCTCTGCAGCGAGAGCGGGGTGATGAAGCGGGTGGCCGACGCGGTCATGGCCACCCGGGTGTCGGCGCCTCGGCGGCGCAGCAGGGTGATCACGTCGCCAGCCTTGATGGCGGCGATGCTGCCGCCCACGTAGACCAGGGTCCTCCGGCCCTCCAGCTCTGCCACCTGCTCACCTCCCATCACTGGTCCACCGGCCGCGCGCGCCTGCGCTCGATGATGCCGAGGATCTCGCGCGCAGCACGGTGGACGTCGTCATTGATCACCCGGTAGTCGTACTGGTCCTGGTCGGCCATCTCCCTGCGCGCATTCTCCCAGCGCAGCTCGAGGCTGTCGGCGGACTCCGTGGCCCGCTCGGTCAACCGCCGGCGCAGCTCCTCCGGGCTCGGGGGCAGCAGGAAGATGAAGATCGCTCCCTGCACCCGGGGGCGGATCCAGGCCGCCCCCTGGACGTCGATCTTGAGGACGATGTCCTCTCCCCGCGCCAGGCTGGCCCTCACCCGCGCCTCGCCGGTCCCGTACCAGTGATCGTGGACCCGGGCGTATTCGAGCAGCTCGTGGCGATCCCGCAGGGCCTGGAAGCCGGCCTCGTCGACGAACGAATACGCGACGCCGTCCACCTCCCCCGGCCGCGGCGGCCGGGTGGTGTAGGAGACCGAGTAGTGGAGCCACGGGGCGATCCGGAAGAGCTCCTGGAGCACGGTGTCCTTGCCCACGCCGCTGGGCCCGGAGAGGACGATGAGACGCCCCGGCGAACTGGAGAGCCGTGGCCGCTCGGCGGCGATCCCGGCAGCGGCAGGGAGTCCCTGGCTCACGTGCGGCCCTCGCGCGCCGCGTCGCGCAGCCGGGCCAGCTCGACGGGGAGCGGCGACTCGAAGGCCATCGCGCGCCCGTCCGCCGGATGGACGAATCTGAGCTCACAGGCGTGCAGGGCCAGCCGCGCCGCGCCGTCGCCGCGCCGGCCGTACACCGGATCGCCGAGCACCGGGTGTCCGGTGTAGGCGAGGTGGACGCGGATCTGGTGGGTCCGGCCGGTGCGCAGCCTGACCTCCAGCTCGGTGGCCCGCGGGTGGCGGGCCAGCACCCGGAAGTCGGTGACGGCGGCGCGGCCGCCGTCCACCACGGCCATCCGCTTGCGATCGCGGGGGTCGCGTCCGATCGGCGCGTCGACGGTGGCGGTGGCTTCGGTGAGCGAGCCGTGGACCAGCGTCCAGTAGACGCGGGCGAGGCTGCGCTCCTGGAGCTGGGCGGCGAGGTGGCGGTGCGCCTGCTCCGACTTGGCGACCACCAGCAGACCGGAGGTGTCGCGGTCGAGACGGTGCACGATCCCGGGTCGTTCCTCCCCGCCCAGCAGGGACCAGACCGCGCCGCGCTGACGGAGCCCGTCGGCCAGTGTCCCGTGGGGATGCCCGGGGGCGGGGTGGACCACCAGGCCGGCCGGCTTGTCGATGACGGCGAGCCATTCGTCCTCGTAGACCACGACCAGCTCCACCGCGGGGGCGGGCCCCGCCGGCGCCGGACTGGTCGCGGGGGAGGTCGCGGGGGAGGTCGCGGGGAGAGGACCCACGTCGACGCGGTCGCCAGGTCCGATCCTCTGCCCCGCGCGGCCGGGCCGCAGATTGACCCGCACCGCCCCGGCCGCGATCAGGGTCTGGGCCGCGTGCCGGGTGATGCCGCGCTCCCGCGCCAGCCAGAGGTCGAGGCGGACGGCGTCAACGACCGCCACGGGCGGTGCCACTATCCCGAGGCCACGCTGTCGTGGCGGATTCCGAGCTGGTACACGATCACCAGCATGCCACCCACGATCCCCATGTCGGCCACGTTGAAGATTTGGAAGAGCCAGAAGTGGAAGTCGATGAAGTCGACCACGTACCCCTGGGCCAGGCGGTCGACCCCGTTGGAGATCGATCCTCCGAGGATGCAGCCCAATGCCAGGAGGCGGAGCATCCCCCCACCCATGCTCGGCCCGTAGACGAGGATGTAGCCGGCGACGACCGCCGCCACCACCAGGTAGAGGAAGTCGAACTGGGGGAAGAGACCGAAGGCTGCCCCGGAGTTCTGGATGTAGTGGATGGTCACCGGCGACCCGGCGGGGACCTGGGTGTCGAGGACGACGTGGGTGCTGACCAGCCACTTGGTGAGGTGGTCGAGAGCGATCACCACGATGGCGGTGGTGAGCAGGATGGTGTAGCGGCGCCGCGTGCTCCGCAGGCTCCGCGCCGGGCCGGTGGGGGGCCGCGCGGGCCCCGGCTTGACGGAGACCGGCGCGGCCCCCGGGTTGGCGGGGGCCGGCTCCTCCCCCGCCCCCAGGGTCGGCTCGGCCAGGTTGGGTTGCCAGTCCGCCGCCCCGGTGGGCTCGGTCGGGGTCAACGGCTCACGCCCAGCCAGCACGGCTCTCCGCCGAGATTTCCCGACCACTCGCTGAGCACCTCCCCCCGGCCGAAGCTGATGCCGGTTGCCAGCACTTCGGCCATCAGGTGGTCGTGATGGGCGTCGATGGCGCGGCGAAGCTCGCCGTCCGCCTCCACCCGGAGCTGGATCCGGTCGTCGAGCGCCAGCCCGGCCTGCTTGCGGAGGTCGTTGACCTTGCGCGAGACGGTGCGGACCAGCCCCTCGAGGCGGAGCTCGTCGGTGATCGTGGTGTCCAGGGTGACGGTCTCGTGGTCGTCACCGGCCGCCTCGGCGTACCCGACGGCCTTGACGTTCAGCTCCTCCGCGAATATCGCCTCCAGCTCGGCGGAGAGGCGCCCCCCGCGGACGGTCGCCTCGCGCAAGGGCTGGCGAACCCCGATACCGGCCGTCTCGCGAGCGGCGAGGCCATCCTCGACCAGCCGGCGCAGCCGGGCCATCTCCTCCACCAGGGCGGGATCGCGCCAGGCCGGCGAGGTGCTCGGGTAGTCGGTGAGGTGCACCGAGTCGGGATGCCCCGGCAGCGGCTCGCCGGCCTCGTGCCCACTCAGGTTGCGGTAGATCCGCTCCGCCAGGAAGGGCATGAACGGCGCCAGCAGGCGGGAGAGGACGCCCAATGAGGTGAAGAGGGTGGCGTAGGCGGCGCGCTTGTCGGTGTCGTCGATCGCGGCCGACTTCCAGAAGCGCCGCCGCGATCGGCGCACGTACCACTTCGAGAGGTCCTCCACGAACACCTCGATGAGTCGGGTTGCGGCGGTGGGGTCGTAGGCGTCGAGAGCCATCCGCACCCCGTCCACGGACTCCGCCAGGCGGGCGAGGCACCAGCGATCCAGCTCCGGGCGCTCGCCCACCGCCGGTGCCGGGCCGCCGGGGTCCCAGCCGTCGATCCGGGCGTACTCGCAGAAGAACTTGTAGGTGTTCCAGAGGGTGAGGATGAAACGGCGGACCACGTCCCGGATCAGCTCCGGGGACACCCGGTAGTCGCTCCCCGGGGCCACCGCACTGTAGAAGTACCAGCGGGTGGCGTCGGCTCCGAACTCGGCGAAGGTCAGGGTGGGGTCGACGATGTTGCCGACGTGCTTCGACATCTTGCGGCCGTCCCGGTCGAGGACCAGGCCGAGGCAGATCACGTTGCGATAGGCCGGCTTGTCGAAGAGCAGGGTGCTCTCGGCGAGCAGGGAGAAGAACCAGCCCCGGGTCTGGTCCATCGCCTCGCAGATGAAGTCGGCGGGATGGCGCTCCGCGAAGCGCTCCCGGTTCTCGAACGGATAGTGGAGCTGGGCGAAGGGCATCGCCCCGCTGTCGTACCAGCCGTCGATCACGTCGGGGACGCGGTGCATGGCGGCTCCGCAGCTCTCGCAGGTGAGGACGACCTCGTCGATGTGGGGCTTGTGCAGGTCGTCCTGCGGGGTGAGCCCCAGCTCGGCGGCGCTGCCGACGCAGCGTCGGGCGTCGCATTCCGCACAGACCCAGATCGGCAGCGGCGTTCCCCAGTAACGGGTGCGCGAGAGGTTCCAGTCGACAAGGTTCTCCAGCCAGTTGCCCATCCGGCCGTCGCGGATGTGCTCGGGCTGCCAGTTGACACTCCGGTTGTTCTCGATCAGCCGCTCCTTCACCGCCGTGGTGCGGATGAACCAGGAGGTGAGCGCGTAGTAGAGCAGCGGGGTGTCGCAGCGCCAGCAGAAGGGGTAGGAGTGGCGGACCTGGCCCGACTTGTAGAGGCGGCCCTCGGCCTGGAGGTCGGCGATGATCCGCGGGTCGGCGTCCTTGACGAAGAGACCGCGATAGCGCGTCTGCCCCTCGAGGAAGCGTCCGTCGAGGCCGACGACGTGGCGCACCGCGACCCCCTCCCTGCGGCACAGCTCCAGGTCGGCCTCGCCGTAGGCGGCCGCGGTGTGGACGATCCCGGTCCCCTCCTCCATCGACACCAGCCCGGGAGCCGCCAGCACCAGGAAGGCCTTCCCCTCGGGGAGCATGTCCGTGAACAGCGGCTCGTAGGTGCGGCCGACCAGCTCGCTTCCGGGCAGCTCCCGGATGACCGTGTAGTCGCCGTCGAGGACCTCCAGGCGCGCCCGAGCGAGGATCAGGCGCACCCCGCCCTGCTCGACCTCGACGTACGCGGCGTCGGGGTGCACCGCGAGCGCGACGTTGCCGGGCAGGGTCCAGGGGGTGGTGGTCCAGGCGAGCAGTGAGACGTCGTCTCCCCCGGTGAGCCGGAACTTCACGTAGATGGAGGGGTCGGGCACGTCGTCCTGGTAGCCCTGGGAGAGCTCGTGGGAGGAGAGCGAGGTCTGGCACCGCGGGCAGTAGGGAGTCACCTTGTAGTCCTGGTAGAGGAGGTCGCGATCCCAGAGCTGTTTGAGGCTCCACCAGACCGACTCGATGTAGGTGCCGTCGTAGGTCCGGTACGGATCGTCCATGTCGATCCAGAAGCCGAGCCGCTCGGTCATCGCCTCCCATTCGTCGATGTACTTGGCGACCGAGGCGCGGCAGAGGTCGTTGAAGCGGGCGACCCCGAACTCCTCGATCTGCTTCTTGCCGCTGATGTGGAGCGACTTCTCCACCTCCAGCTCGACCGGCAGCCCGTGGGTGTCCCAGCCGCCCTTCCGTTCCACGGAGTATCCGCACATCGACCGGTAGCGGGGAAAGAGGTCCTTGAAGGAGCGCGCCAGCACGTGGTGGATGCCGGGCTTGCCGTTGGCGGTGGGGGGTCCCTCGTAGAAGACGTAGGGCTTCCCGTCCCGACGGAGCGCGAGGCTGCGCCGGAAGACGTCGTCCTGCTTCCAGCGCTCGAGGACGGCGCGCTCGGCCTCGGCGAGCTGGGCCCTGCTCTCGACGGCGGCGAAGCGCGGTGGGGCGGCCATTGTCGGGCAAGGATAACGGTCAGCCAGGCGGCTCGACCCCCGTGGCCGGCCGCTCCCCGAAGATGACCCTGCCCAGCCGGACCATGGTCGCCCCCTCCGCGACCGCGATCTCGAAGTCGTCGCTCATCCCCATCGACAGCTCGGGGAGCTCGACCCCCAGCTCCACCTGGAGCCGGTCGCGCAGCTCCCGGAGGCGGCGGAAGCAGTCCCGGGCGCTGGCGGGATCACCGAAGGGGGCGATGGTCATCAGACCGGCCAGGCTCAGGGCGGGGTGACCGGCGAGCCCCCGCAGCAGCTCGGCGGCGCCCTCCGGCGAGACCCCGGTCCGGCCCGGGAGGCCGGTGAAGTCCACCTCCAGGAGGCCCTGGATCGGGCCGCGCCGGGGGTCGCGATGGCGGGCGAGGGCCGCACCGACCCGCGCGGAATCCAGCGAGTGGACGGTGTCGAAGAGCTGGGCGGCGAGGGCCGCCTTGTTGCTCTGGAGATGCCCGATCAGGTGCCAGCGGACCCCGGGGGGCACGCCGGCATGCTTGAGCCGGGCTTCCTGAACCCGGTTCTCACCCACCTCGGTGACCCCGGCGGCGACCGCCTCGGCGATGCGCGTCGGGGCCACCGTCTTGGTCACGGCGATCAGCCGCACGGCGGCCGGATCCCGGCCGGCACTCTCGGCGGCCCGAGCCAGGCGACGCCGGACGGCGTCGAGCCGCCCCGCGATCCGGCCGGCCGCGGGGGTCTCCATCCTCTCCGGCACGTCTGGCATGGTAGGCCGATGGACGAGCCGGTCGGTCCGCTCCCGCCCCCGCCGCGGTCGCGACTCGGAGCCGCAGTGCGGGCGCGCGTGGGAGGGCTGTCGGGTCACTTCTGGGTGATCTGGAGCGGGACCCTGATCAACCGGACGGCCACCTTCGTTCGCCCCTTCCTCGTCCTCTACCTGACCGGCTCCGAGCACCAGAGCCTGACCACGGCAGGCGCGGTGGTGAGCGTCGCCGGCTTCGGCTCACTGGTCTCGCAACCCGTCGGCGGCTATCTGGCCGACCGTTACGGGCGGCGCTGGACCCTGGCCGGCGGGATGATCGGGACGGCCGCGGCCGAGCTGCTGCTCGGCTACGCGCCCACCCTCGCGTTCACCTTCGGCGCGGCCGCCCTGCTGGGCATCCTCCTCGACCTCTACCGCCCGGCCGTCCAGGCGATGGTGGCCGACCTGGTCCCTCCCGCGGACCAGCCGCGCGCCTACGGGCTGCTGTTCTGGGCCATCAACCTCGGCTTCTCGATCGCCATGGTGGTCGGCGGGGTGCTCGCCCAGCGCGGCTTCATCTGGCTCTTCTGGGCCGACGCCCTGACCTGCGTCTGCTTCGGGCTGCTGGTGCTCCGCGCCGTCCCCGAGACCCGGCCTGCTCACGGCGCCACGGCCGCCCGGGGATCGATCCGGGTGCTGCTGCACGACCGGGTGATGCTGGCGCTGGTCGGCCTGGCCCTGGTCTACGCGGTCGTCTACAGCCAGGCGACCGCCGGGCTCCCGCTGGCGATGCAGCAGGCCGGCTTCAAGCCCGCCGCGTATGGGATCACGGTGGCCGTGAACGGGATCGTCATCGTCTGCGTCCAGCCCCTGGTGCTGAACTGGCTGAGCCGTCTCGATCACTCCCGGGTCACCGCCATCGGCCAGCTCCTGGTGGGGGTGGGATTCGGTCTGACCCAGCTCGCCGTCACCGTGCCCGAGTACATGGCCACGGTGGTGGTCTGGACCCTCGGGGAGATCGCCGCCGCCACCCTGATGAGCGCCCTGGTGGCCGACCTCGCCCCCCGTCAGATGCGCGGCCGTTACCAGGGGATGCTCGGCATGGCCTGGGGGGGCGGGGGCCTGATCGGGCCCTTCGCCGGGGCGTGGGTCCTGCAGAACGCCGGGGGGGCCTGGCTCTGGTCCGGGTGCGCGCTGTGCGGCGGGGTGGCGGCGGCCGGCCAGCTCCTGATCGGGCCGTCGGTCCGACGGCGCCGAGCCCGGCTCGGGCAGGGCTGAACCGGCACCTGGCCACGCCGCCGGTCCGGCGGCGGAAGGCGCATTCGCTCAGGGCTCGGTCGCCGCCCCCTCGACCCGGAAGAGCAGCTGGGTGCCGGCCTCCAGGATCTGTCGGAGCGCCTCGGGCGTCGCCGCCCCCGCCGACCCGAACCGCCCCAGGATCGCCGCCTCGGCGGCGGGGTCGATCTCGGCGGCGATCATCCGGTGGACGGTTCCCTCGGCGGCCACCCCGGTGCCGGGGACGGTCAGGCGCACCCAGGGGTCGCGCTCCCAGCGGAGCGCCTTGACCGAGAAGGCGCTGGTCAGCAGGTGGACGACACCCGGAGGCGCGACCGCGAAGCTCATCGTGACCGTGCCGGTGCGGGTGCCGGTGCGGGAGGTGACCAGCACCTCCTCCCGACCGTCGAGAGCGGCGAGGAGGGCGGTGGGGAGAGGTCGGGGCGCCGGGTGCGGGCTCGGGTCGGGCGCTGGGATGGGTTCCGGCGGTGGGGGGGGCGGGCCTGCCATGACCTACTTGCCGAGGTCGAGGGCCAGCTCCTCCTCCCCCTTCCCGGCCGCCCGGCTCCGCCGCGGGGCACGCCGGGGCGGCGGCGGGTTGGTGAGGACGTCCTCGATCTCGGCCCGCATCTCGGCGACGTCCTTGAAGGAGCGGTAGACCGAGGCGAAGCGGACGTAGGCGATCTCGTCGATCTCGCGCAGCCGCTCCATCACCATCTCCCCCACCAGCTGCGAGGGGACCTCGGAGAGATGCTCGCCGCGCAGCTGGTTCTCCACCTCGTCGACCAGCGCCCCCAGGCGCTCGGGGGCGACGTCGCGCTTCTTGCTGGCGATCAGCAGCCCGCCGAGCAGCTTCTGGTGGCTGAACTCCTCGCGCCGGCCGTCCTTCTTGAGCACCCAGAGCGGAGTCGCCTCGATCCGCTCGTAGGTGGTGAACCGCTTGGCGCAGGAGAGGCACTCACGGCGGCGCCGGACCCCGGTCTCGGTGTCACGGGAGTCGACAACCTTGGAGTCGACCGATCCGCAGAACGGGCACCTCACGGCGCCGGTTCCTGCCGAACGTGACCGTTACTCGCGGTGTGCACTCACTCGCCTGGAGGCACTCAGACCGTTCCGATCAAGGACGCCAGCAGCGCGGGGAGGGAGCACACTGACGCGCGTGACCGGCGGCGTCCCCACGGGCCGGCGTCCTCGCAGCATGCAGCTGACGCAGAGCTGGACGGAGATGAGTGCCCTCCCCTATCTTCTGTCCCTGAGGAAGGCCGGGATGTCCAGGTCGTCGGGGTTGCCGGGCAGGGCGTGGCGCTGGGGCATCGCGAAGACGGGACGCTCCTGGGCGACCGGCCGGGCCAGGGGCTCGTAGGCCAGGGTGCCGATGACGTCGATGTGACCGGTGAAGCCGGTGGCGATGACGGTGATCTTGACCTCGTCCTTGATGCTCTCGTCGATCACCGTTCCGAAGATGATCTGGGCGTCCTTGTCCGCGGACTCGCTGACCAGCTGGGCCGCCTCGTTGACCTCGTAGAGGGTGAGGTCCTTGCCGCCGGTGACGTTGAGCAGGATCCCCTTGGCACCGGCGATGGTCGTCTCCAGCAGCGGGCTGGCGACCGCGTCGCGGGCCGCGTCGGCGGCTCGGGTGTCACCCGTCCCGAAGCCGATGCCCATCAGCGCCGCCCCCTGCCCGGACATCACCGCCTTGACGTCGGCGAAGTCCAGGTTGATCAGCCCGGGGTAGACGATCAGGTCGCTGATCCCCTGCACGCCCTGGCGGAGCACGTCGTCGGCGACCTTGAAGGCCTCGGTGATGGTCGTCTTCTTGTCCACCACCTGCATCAGCCGCTCGTTGGGGATGGTGATCAGGGTGTCGACCCGCTCCTGGAGGAAGGCGATCCCCTCCTCGGCGATGCGCTGCCGGCGCAGGCCCTCGAAACGGAAGGGCTTGGTGACCACCCCGATGGTGAGCGCACCGGTCTCGCGGGCGATCTCGGCCACGATGGGGGCGGCCCCGGTGCCGGTCCCGCCACCCATCCCGGCGGTGACGAACACCATGTCCGAGTCGCCGAGGGCCCTGGTGAGCTCCTCCCGCGACTCCTCGGCGGCCTCACGGCCCTTCTGCGGATCGCCGCCGGCACCCAGGCCGCGGGTGACCTTGGCTCCGATCCGGATCCGGTTCTGAGCCGTCGACTGCATCAGCGCCTGGTGGTCGGTGTTGAGGGCGATGAATTCGACGCCCTTCAGGTTGCCGCGCATCATCCGGTTGACGGCGTTGGTGCCGCCGCCGCCGACTCCGACGACGCGGATGCGGGCGTGGCCTTCGGTGGTCCGGTCGAGGTCTGCCATCGCATTCTCCTCACGCTGCCGCGCCTCGCTGCCCGATCGCGCCAGGAACTCCTGGGTCATCCGGCGCAGCTCGCGTTCTCTCTCGTTCATCGTGGTGGTCCCGCCATGGTCTTGCTGCCGTTCAGAAGAGCTCTCGAAGCCAGCGTCCGAGACGTGCGCCCACCGGGTCGCCGGCCTGGGCCTGGGACGGAGTCGTGACGTGGGGCTGGGGGTGGCCGACGAGGTGGACGTGGCCGTTCCCGCCACTCAGGCGCCGTGCCGGCGGCCGGCCTCCGGAGCGCGCCGCCCAGCGCAGCAAGCCCACCACCGTCGAGTGGTCGGGCCCCTGGATCTCGTCGTTCATCCCGCTCACGCCGGTGGGGGCCGCCACCCGCGCCGGCAGGTCGGTGACGCTCTGGACCATCTCCCCGAAGCCGCGCAGCAGCGCGCCGCCGCCGGTGAGGACGACGCCCCCGGAGAAGAGCGATGGCGGGCCCGCCATCTCGATCTGGGCGCCGATCAATTGAGCCATCTCCCGGGCCCGCGGGCCGATGATCTCGGCCAGGTAGCGCTGGGGGACGTTGACCGGCTCGTCGTAGCCCATCGGGGTGAGGGTCACCTGGGCCTCGGCGGGAAGGGTGAGCTGCAGGCAGTGGCCGAAGCTCCGCTTCACCACCTCGGCGGTGTCGAGGTCGCAGCGGAGCCCGACGGCGAGGTCGCCGGTGACATGGTTGCCCCCGACCGGGAGGACGGCGGTGTGGATGATGCTGCCGCGCGCGAAGACGGCGACGTCGGTGGTCCCCCCGCCGACGTCCACCACCACCACCCCGCGCTCCAGCTCGTCCTCGGTCACCACCGCCTCCGCGGAGGCGAGCACCTGGAGCACCAGGTCGTCGACGTCCAGCCCCGCCTTGTGGACGACCTTGACGACGTTCTGGATGGCCGTGGTGGCCCCGGTGACGATGTGGGCGTCGACCTCGAGGCGGCTGCCGGACATGCCGACCGCATCGCGCACCCCGTCCTGGCCGTCGATGGTGAACTGCTGGGGGAGGACGTGCAGGATCCGGCGATCGCTGGGGACCGAGACCGCCCGGGCGGCGTCGATGGCCCGCCCCACGTCCTGGACGCCAACCTCGCGCCGGCCCGCCGCGACCGCGACCACGCCCCGGCTGTTCTGGGAGGTGATGTGGCCACCGGCCAGCCCGACCACCGCGGAGTCGATGGCCAGCCCGGCCATCTGCTCGGCCAGGTCGACCGCCTCGGCGACCGCCTCGGCGGCGCGGTCGATCTCAATGACGGCACCCTTCCGGATCCCCCGGGAGATGGCCTCACCGACTCCGAGGACCCGAAGCCCCGCCGATTCGAGGTCGGCGACGGCACAGCAGACCTTGGTCGTTCCCAGATCGAGCGCAAAGACGTGGCGGGGACGGCTCACATTGACTTTGGAGTATAGCCGGGGCAATACCGCAAGGGAAGGTCTTTCCTCCGCGAAACCGCAAGATGTCGGGTTTGCAGGGGCGGGGCGGCACAAGATGTTGGTTGTCGATGACGAGGTGCCGCCGTCTGGGATCGTACCATCCGAAGCCTCATGGTGGATGCTCACGGGTGCAGATCTGCGGCCCCTGGCAGCTGTCCCCCGAGGTCCCAGGCGGGTGTGCTCACCGGCCGGGACGCCGGCGCCCGCACACGCGCCGGACAGTAACGAGGCCTCGCGACTGCACCTTGCTGGCGAGGCCTCGACGCTCGCGGCCCCCCATCGGGCCGCTGTAGCGAACCACCACCCTAGCACCGGGTGCCGGGTCACGCAACCGCGAAGGTGGCGACTGTGGGCGTTCTGAGAGAACGTCCGCCCTAAGAGTTCTGTGACTTTGTCCTCCCATGGAGGATTCGGTCACTTTGA
>Ga0209415_10017217_pt1 | contig 11526 bp, 3 predicted proteins | sample PeaSoiSIISIP2007_FD_187696 | JGI IMG/M metagenome (GOLD analysis project Ga0209415, IMG submission 187696) | Peat soil microbial communities from Weissenstadt, Germany - SII-SIP-2007 (SPAdes) (version 2) | ecosystem: Environmental > Terrestrial > Soil > Wetlands > Peat | place: Germany... | reverse complement strand
ACATTCTTGTCCGCTTCGGGCGACCTACCACGTTCGGCGGACAAGAATGTCCGCGCTCCTACGCGCGAATAGTTACGGCGAGTGCCTAGCGCAGCTTTCCAACCGGTTGGAAACCTGCGCTACCTAACCGGGGCAGCGTGCGACCCAGGTCCGGAATCGGAGCTCGTGGCAAACCCGCGGGCTTTGAGCCAATAGGCGCAGTCGGCGGTCCAGGGATGGCGGTGGGCCGGGTCCCCAGGGGCGCTGCCCAAGCCGAGGCCGTGCTCGCCCTTCTCATAGATATGCAGGTCAAAGCGGACGCCGGCCTTGCGCAGGGCTTCGGCAAACTGGAGGGCGTTCTCAACGGGCACAGCCCGGTCCTCGAAGGTGTGCCAGATGAAGCAGGGGGGCGTCTTGCTGGTGACCTGGAGTTCGTTGGATAACTCGCGGACCAATTCGGGCGATGGGTCCGGTCCCAGCAGGTTGTACCTCGAGCCTTTGTGAGTGAATTCGCCCATGGTAATGACCGCGTAGCAGAGGATGCCGAGGTCCGGGCGCGAGCTTTGGCGCTCGACCACGTCGTCTGAGTCAGCTTTGCCGGCGTCGAAATGCGTCACGAGGGTCGAGGCGAGGTGGCCGCCGGCGGAGGAGCCCATGATGCCTACGTGGGTCGCATCGAGCTTCCATTCGCGCGCTCGGGCGCGCACGGTGCGCACCGCGCGGGCCGCATCCTGCAACATCGCCGGGTGACGGTAACCCGAGGGACCCAGGCGGTATGTCAAGACAAATCCCGCGATCCCCAGCTCATTGAGCCAGCGGGCGTAAGGCTCGCCCTCGTGGTTGGCAAGGCCGCCGTAGCCGCCGCCGGGGCAAATGACGATCGCTGCGCCGGTGGCTTTCTCCGGGTCGGCCAGGTAGGGGGTGAGCGTCGGGATATCTTTGGGCGCGTCGCCCACGGCGCCGGGCGCGCCCTTGGGCCAGAGCGGGATGGAATTCGAGGACTGCGCGCGCCCGGAGGCGAGGCAGCCCAACAAAACGAACAGAGCAAAAACCGTCTTCATTTCACGGCCAGCATACACCAGGAGACAGCCTTGGCGATGAAAAGTATTGTCACTTGCCGCTGTCCCTTGGCCCCAGGACCCGGCCAAGGACGTCCTGGATCTTGGCACTGTCAAAGGGCTTCGCCAGGGCGCCCATGAACCCGTGGCTTTCCGGGTGCAGAACCAGTGGGTCGTCCGCGTATCCGCTCATCACAATGGCCTTCACGGGCGGGTCGATCTTGAGCAGCGCCTGGAGCGTCGCCTGGCCCCCAAGCCCGGCACGAACCGTCAAATCCAGGATGACCGCATCGAAGGGACGCCCCTGGTTCTGCGCTTCCTGGTAAAGCTCGATGGCGCTCTGCCCGTCCTCTACCAAATCCACGGTGTGGCCCAGGAGCTCGAGCAACCGTCCCACCGCTTTCCTCATCGACTCCTCGTCGTCCATCACCAGTATCCTTCCGTGCCGCGGAGGGGCCTTAGGCCGCGGAACTCGCTTTTCCTCGATTAACTTCCCCGAAGCGGGAAGGTGGAGGTGGAAGGTGGTTCCACCCCCCGGCGGTGACTCCACGCTAATCGCCCCTCCATGTTCCTGGATGACCCTATGGCAGATGGTCAGTCCCAGACCCATGCCCTTTTGCTCCCCCCTTTGCTTCGTCGAGAAATAGGGATCGAAAATCCTCGGCAGCACCTCCTTCGGTATGCCGCAGCCCTGGTCGGTAATGCTGACCCGAACGTAAACGCCCGGCGGCAGGGAAGGGTTCTCACGCGGTCCCAGAACCACGTTCTCCGCCCGGACCGAAACCGTGCCTCCTTGCGGTATCGCCTCCCTCGCATTGAGGACCACGTTCCGGATGACCTGGCCGAGCTGCCTGGCGTCCGCCTCCACCGGCCAAAGACTGTCAGCCAGGAAGAATTCACTCCGCACCCGCGATCCGCTCAAGGCCAGCCGGGTGGATTCCTGGATCAATCCCGACAGGCGGATCGGCTTGCGGACCGGCGGGTCTTCTTTGGCAAAGCTGAGGAGCTGCTTGGTCAAACCGTGGGCCGTCACGGCGGTCTGCTTCGCCTGCGCCACGTAATGCGCCAATTGCTCGCTGGCCGGCGCGAGCGCCTGCACCATCTCGAGGTCCAGGAGGATGATCGCGAGCAGGTTGTTGAAATCATGGGCGATGCCCCCCGCCAGCAGCGCCGTGGACTCGAGCTTGCTCAGAATCAGAGAATCCCGCTCGGCCCGCTTACGCTCGGTTATATCCCTGACCACCACCCGGCATTCCTGCCCCGACGCCGCCACCACGGCCTCGAGCCGCACCTCGACCGGTGGCTTTCCTTCCTTGAGCATCCTCACCTCGCAGGACTCCCTGGCCTGGCTTTCAAACACCCTCGTGAGGAAGTCGTTAAACGCAGGCTGGTCGGCCGCGAAAATGCAAAGCCCAAAGCGCTGCTGGAGCAGCCGGGCCCGCTCGATCCCCAGCAGGCCGGCAATCGTGAGATTGGCCTCTCGAACTATCCCTTCACGGTCGAGGGTCAAGTAGCCCACCGGGGCAAAATCGTAAAGCTCCCGGTATTTCTCCAGCCCCGCCTCCAGCTCCTTGCGGGCCTGCTGCAGTTGCTGGTTTTGCATCTCCAACTGGATCGAGCGGCCCTCCGGTTCAAGGTCGAGGCGCTCCGTGTGGGCCTCCTTTCGGGCCGGGACCGTTCCCGGGGGCTGCCGCCTCAGGCGCTTCTCGGCGCGACGGCGCAACCCGGCGGAACCGGCTGGGAGGTTAGGTCTGGTTGGCATGGGCTCGATCCCCTGGGACCCGTGATCCGAGGCTAGTGGAAAACCGCGCTGAAGGACCCTTTCGCTTGGCGTTTCGGTATAGGCTTCGTCTTCATGACTCACTTAGAAACGACCCAAGAAGCAGCAAGTTCGGTGCCACACCGCCTCATTGGTTGGTGATGGACCACTCCTTTTCGCTCGCGGGTTGATGTCGAGTTCACAACCGATCTGATGCCTTGTCGGCCAGCCCGCCAAGGGTACAATGATCCGACCGTCGCGGCAGGCTCTTTATTCACTTGGCTACACATGGATCGCGCGGCCGGCGGCGGCGAAGGCGGCCTCGCGCAGGGCTTCGCCCAGGGTGGGGTGGGCGTGACAGGTGCGCCCCAGGTCCTCGCTGCTGGCGCCGAAGGAGATGGCCGTGGCCGCCTCGTTGATCAGGTCGCCCGCTTGGGGGCCGACGACGTGGACGCCCAGGATACGGTCGGTCCGGGCGTCGGCCAGGAGTTTAACCAGGCCTTCGACTTGGCCCAGGGTGCGGGCGCGGGCGTTGGCGCGGAATGGGAAAATGCCTTTGCGATATTCAGCGCCCGTCTCCTTCAACTGCTCTTCGGTCTTTCCGACGCCGGCGATTTGCGGCTCGGTATAGACCACCGCCGCAATCGCGTCGTAATTTACCTGGCCGTAACCCGTGACTAGACGTTCCACGCACGCCAGGGCTTCCTCCGAGGCCTTGTGGGCGAGCATCGGCCCCGCAATGGCGTCGCCTATGGCATAGACGCCCTCGGCGGCGGCGAAGCGCTCGTTGACGGGAATAAAGCCTTTGGTGTGCAGCTCGAGGCCCGCGTTCTCGAGGCCGAGGTGCTCCGTGTTGGGCATGCGCCCTGCCGCCACGAGCACACGGTCGCAACCGATTGGCTCCTGGCCTTCGATTTCGACCACGCACTGCCCGTCGCGGACCCGGGCGGCGGTCACTTTGCGCCCCAGTTGGAACTCCAAGCCCTGGCGCTCGAGGAGCTTCCTCGCCTCGGCGGCGATTTCCGCGTCCAGCCCGAAGAGGATGCGGTCGCGGAACTCAAGCACGGTGACCTTGGCCCCGAGCCGCCGCCAGACCGAGCCCAACTCGAGCCCGATGTAGCCGGCGCCAATCACGACGAGGTGTTTGGGCGTCTCGGGATAGGAAAGCGCCTCGGTGCTGGTCCCAATCCGCTCCCCGTCCAACGCCACCCCGGGCAGGGCTGCGGGTTTGCTGCCGGTGGCAATGAGGATGGATTTCGCCTTGAGCTCGAGGGCGCCCCCGGAATTCACCACCGAGACGCGCCCGACGCCCTCGATTCTGCCGCGCCCGTGATAGCGCGTAATCTTGTTCTTCTTGAAAAGCGAGTCCACGCCACGGGTCAGGGTCGCGACGACCTGTTCCTTGCGCCGGAGCATGGCGGGCAAATCCAGGGTGAGTTGCGCGGCGCGAATGCCGTGCTCGGCGAGGTGGTCGCGGGCTGAGCAGAAGCGTTCGCTGGATTCGAGCAGCGCCTTGCTCGGGATGCAGCCGATACGCAGGCACGTGCCACCCAGGGCGGCTTCCTGCTCGACGCACCCGACATTGAGCCCCAGTTGGGCCGCCCGGATGGCGGCCACATACCCGCCCGGCCCCGCGCCGATGATGATCAGGTCATGTTCTTGTTTGCCCATACCGCTCCATATTCTGCGTCACGGCTGGCGGACACGGAAGAAGTTTTGCGGGCTGGCAGCCGGCGGTGCACTGAACTGAAAGAGCGCGCCGTCGCCGATGAAGTTGGTGAGGAACAACCAATTGGTCGTGGTCAAGTCGGTGTTTTGCTGGACGGTGTAACTTTGGTTGGACTCGGTTTGGAGGCTGAAACGGAGATTGCCGCCGGAAAGCCGCGGGGCCTGGAGGACCGCTGAAGAATACGCGGGTCCGGTAACCACCAGAGAAAGCCCGCCGCTACCATTCGCCGGTCGAGGCGGCGATCCAGCAACCACCAGAAAAACCCCGTTATTGCTATAATTGACTGAAATTCCCGTTGGAGTCTTTAGCAGCGTGAAGGCGCCGCGGGGACTATGGGCAGAGAGGACCTGGAATTGGCTGCCCGCCGCAGGCGCGAAGCCATTGATGAGACTGACCGTGAGGGCGCCGGCAAGCTGGGCCGAGTTGCTGACCACAAGACGGTTGAAGCCCGTCAGCGGGTCTGGGCCGCCCAGCACAATGTCCAGCGAACCGGCTGCGGTTTGCGTGTAGGCGCCGCCGATGGTGATTTGGCCGAGCGGCGAGCCGGGATGGAGCAGGCCGGCGTTGGTGAGGGAGCCGGAGATCAGGCCGCTGCCCTTCATTACGCCTCCCATGATTTGCAAGGGAGATGTGTTGGCGAGGTTGCCGCCGTTGAGATAGGTGGTTCCGCTGGCTTGTGTGTAATCGCCCCCCTGGAAGTAGAGAGTGCCTGCGTCCAGTTCGACAGTGCCATTGTTGATGAACGGCACTTGGACGGTAGTCGTTGCCGGGGCACCGATGGTGCGAAACAATCCGCCGTTGATCACCGTGTTGCTGCCCGAGCTGTTCTCGATAATTCCACTACCCACGCAGTCAAAGGTGCCGCTCGGGGCATTGGAGAGAACCGCGCTGCCGGCCAACTCAATCGAACCGATGCCGTTATTGGTCCACACCGCTGGGCCGGTGTTGACCAGGACGCGTCCTATCAGGGAGACACCCCCCGGACCGATTGTCAACCCGCCATTGGCCAGCACGCTGCCCGTCCCGGTGATCGTGCTGCCACTGCCCCAAATCATGGGACCGCTGACGGTGACCAGATTCGAGCCGCCAAGGTTGCCAAAAAGTCCAAGGGTCAACGTGGCGGGAGCAACGGTGCCATGGCCGTTGAAATTTGCGGTCCCACCCGCGATGACCAGAGCGTTGCTGACGCACTCATAATCGCCGGTAAGATTGGCGGTGCCGAAGCTGAAGATGTTGGAGCCTAGCAAGTCCACTGTGCCCCCAAGATTCGCGGTTCCCCCGCTGACCAGCAGGTTTCCGGCGCCATCAATGATTCCCGTGGAATCAGAAACAAAGACGCCGCCTTGGAAATCAGCCGTAGCTCCCGCCGAGACGGCGATTTCCGCAATCGAATTGCTTGCGCCGATGCAACTGCCGCCCCCGGCAAGGCTGAGTGTGCCGCTTTGAACTTCTACGACCGCGCTGTTGATGAACGGCACTCGGATGGTAGTCGTTGCCGGGGCGCCGATCATGCGAAACAGTCCGCCGTTGATCACCGTGTTGCTGCCGGAGCTGTTCTCGATAATTCCATTACCCACGCAGTCAAACGTGCCGCTCGGGGCATTGGAGAGAACCGCGCCGCCGGCCAGCTCAATCGAACCGACGCCGTTATTGGTCCACACCGCTGGGCCCAGGTTGACCAGAACGGCTCCGATCAGGGAGACATCGCCCGGGCCGATGGTCAGCCCGCCATTGGCCAGCACGGTGCCCGTCGCGGTGATTGTGCTGCCACTGCCCCAAATCATGGGACCGCTGACAGTGACCAGATTGGAGCCGCCCAGAGCGCCGTAAAGGCCGAGCGTCAGCGTGGAGGGGGCAATGACGTTGGAACTGTTGAAGTTGGCAGCTCCACCAACAATGGAAAGAGGGGTATTGGAGCAGACATAGTTGCCGGTCAGATTGGCAATGCCGCCATCAAAAATGTTGCCGCCGCCGACATGGACTGTGCCGCCCAGATTGGCGTTGGCCAGCGACGTGGTGACCAGTAGCTGGCCGGGACCGGTGATGCTCGCACCCGGGTCCTGGATGAAAGGCTGGTTGGGCGAGCCGCTGCCCAGAGAGAGGGTTGCATTGGCAAAGACGTTAATGGTGCCCGTGTTCATTCCACCATCCAAGAGGCTCAGCATTCCCGACTGGACTTCCAAAGCGCCGCTGTTGTTAAATGGGACATACAAGATGTTAGTCGCCGGGGCCCCAATCGTGCGGAACAGCCCGGCGTTGGCCACCAATCCGCCACCGGTGGTTTGTTCGACGATGTTGTTGCCCACGCAATCGAACGTGGCGGCCGGCGCATTGGAGAATATAGCGCCCATGCCCAGCACAAGGCTGCCGACGCCGTTATTGCTCCATACGCCCGACACCGTATTCAACAACGTGCGGCCGAACAAGCTGCCCCCGGGTCCGATCGTCAATCCTCCGTTGGCGATCACGCTGTTGCTGCCAGCAATCGTGAAGCTGCTATTCCACGCCATCGGGCCGCTGACTGTGACCAGGCTCGATCCGCCCAGAGAGCCGTACCCGCTAACCGTCAGTGATGCGGCGGAAACCGGATTGGCGCCGTTAAAGTTGACCGTGCAGGCCCCAATGCTGAGGTCGTTATTGGCGGGGTTGTAATTGTCGCCGAGGTTGATAGTGCCACCGCTGAAACTGTGCGCTCCCAGCGTGGTGACTGAGCCAAACAAATTCGCGATGCCGCCGGTGACGTGGAACTCCCCCGCGCCAGTGATGGTGGAGCTGGGTGTGGCAGTATTGCTGCCGGCGCTGAAGATGAGCGAAGCCCCCGAGGAGACCTCGTAGCGGCCTGGGGAGCTTCCGCCGCCGGCCAGGCTAAGAGTGCCGCTTTGGACATGCACGGCGCCTGAATTATCAAAGGGAACCTGGATCGTCGTCGTGCCGGTGCCGTTTATCTTGCGGAACGAGCCGGCGTTGGCCAGCAAGTTGCTCCCAGGGCCGTTCTGAATGGTTCCATCCCCCGCGCAATCAAAAATGCCGCTCACCGAGTTGGAAAGCATCGCGCCGCCGCTTAGAATAATAGCCGTGCTCCCGCTCCACGTCGCGGCGCCGGAGTTAATGAGAGAGTCGCCCGTGAGGGAGAGGCTGCCGGAGGAAGGGTTAAGATGAAGACCGCCGTTGGCCATGAGGCTCCCCGAACCGTTGAACGCGCCCGCCTGCCAGTTGAATAGCCCGGCCATCGTGAAGCTGCCGCTGCCGGTGATGGTGCAAAGCGGGCTATTGTAGAACAGTTGCGACAGGGCGGCGCTGGCGTTGTTGGAAATGACGCACGAGGTGGCGACCGCCACCACCGCGATCCCTCCATTGGGCACGGTCTGCGGGTTCCAATTCCCCGCGGTATTCCAATCGCCGCCGGAGCCGTTGACCCAAGTGACGACGTTGGCTTGATTGGTGGCCGAAATGTCCGTGAGGACGACATCTCGGCCGGAGGCGCCGCCGAGGTACGTTATCTGGAACAACTCGCCCGATACGGGAAAAAGGGAGCCTTCCGGCAGCCCGTTAAACGCGCCGATGACTGGCTGCGGCCCATCGTTCTCGATGATCTTGAATTGGTTGCCGGGAACGGAATAAAAGTCAAGGGACGCGTCCAGGTTAAGGTCGGTGAGCGTCACGGCGCCGTGGGCCTGGACCTGGCTGTAACCGGTGCCGGCCTGGGTGCCCGCAAGATAGATTTGCAGTGTGCCGGCGGGAGTGGCGCCGCCGTTGAAGTTACCGCAAACAAAAGTGGAAGGAATGCCAACTGGGTCCATGACGGCGTTGGGGTCGTCCATCTCCAGTGCGCCGACGGTTCCGTGCCCCTGCAGGGTCCCGCCATACACCTGCACCAGGCTTTGCGGCTGCGAGCCGTCGATCTCGACGGTGCCGTTGGAGACGATGGTGTTGCCTCGGTAATTGTTCGCGCCCGAGAGCACCAGAGTTCCGCCGCCGGTCTTGGTTAATTGCGAGATATTGACGTCCTCGATGTTAGCGCTGATGGTGCATTCCGGGCCGGCGACGGTGTAGCTTCGGGCGCCAACATCGAAATTATGCGTGCCCGCATAAAGTCCCAGTCTCCCAGTGATGGTTGAGAAGCCGGTATTGCCAGGAATGATCTCAACGCCGCCGCCATCTGGAAGCACCAGGGTGCCCGTTCCAGTTTGGACGCGTCCGCCGTTGATCAATGTCAGCGGCAGATCTCCCTGGTACTGGGGACTGTCCCAGGTGGCCACGTTGCCATTGAGGTCCCAAAGCCCGCCGCCATTGACCGTAACCCCGGCGGCGAGGTCCAAACTGCTTTGCAGCCGGACGGTGGACGGTGGACTGTGGAAACCCGAACTGCCGATGATCAAATGTCCGGGCGGCGTATTGGCGGTGGGGGGTTTGTCCAGGACCAGCGTGCCGCCGCTCACTTGCGTGTCGCCTTTATAGGTATTCGCGGAGGTTCCGCCAAAGGTGAGCGTTCCCGGTCCGGTTTTTGTCACGGTGCCGTTGCCGCTGATGGCCCCATTAATGGCCAGGCTCGCGTCGGCTTCGACGTCTATGGCGGTGGAAGTTTGCAAGCTGATGTTGCCGGTCAACACGGCGGATTGGCCGCTGGGGACACGAAGGCCGCCCGTCAGGGTCATGGGTGTTCTCAAACTCAGGGTCAAGGGTATTCCGGCAATGACGCCGGACTCGGTTTGGAGTGTCGCGCCGGAGGCAACATTTACTGAGTTCCCGGCATTTCCCAAGCCGTCGGGGTTGCCCACTTCCAGGATTCCCTCGTTGACCTCGGTCGCGCCGCTGTAGCTGTTGAAGCCGTCGAAGCGCAGGATGCCAGGCCCGTTCTTGCTCACCCCAACGCTCGGGCCGGATATGGAAGCGCTGACCCACAAGTCGGGATCGACCCCTCCAGCCCCAACGATGAAGAACGCATTGTTTGGCGGCGGGAATTCGACAAATCCGTTGATGCTCGCGGTGATGCCCACGGGATTGACGACCACCGGCTGGTAAAAGGTGGCCAGGCCCGTCCCCGTTTCGATGCGGCCGCCGTTGAAAGTAACCGCGCCGAAATCCTGGCTGAAGTTGGTCAAGTTGAGGAAGCAATTGCTGTAAACCGTAACGTTCGGCTGGAAGGCTTGTTGTGACTTAAGCCAGCGAACTTCGCCAAGCCCGACGCCGCCCGGGCCGCCGGCGATGAGCGGGCCGCCAAAGGCGGAAACGTCCGCCGGCTTGTTCAATTCCAATAGTTGACAGTTGTCTGTAATCGGGCCGGTGAAGGTGTTGGCCTCGGGTCCGGAAAGCTCAACGGCCCCGGTCCCAAAGATTTCAGCCTGCAAGTAAAGGCCGCCCGGCCCGGAGATGGGACCGGAAAAGTTGAGGGCCGCGTTGGCCCCAGTCAAATCGAGTGGCGCAACCACCAGCGTGGAATTGAGAATCACCGGCCCTCCCCACGTGCAGGGAGTGTGCGCCGTCACTTCCGAAAAGGGAGCATCCACATAGAGCGGCACATTCGGAATATTGAGGTTTTGCGGCACCAAAAGGGCGCCGCCGTTAAGGTGGAGCGAACCTTGGCCGGCGGTGACGTTGAGCGCCGCCGCTTTCGCCGGTTCAACCGTGCCGCCGGAAACCGTCACCGGACCGTTAAAATTATTGGCGCCACTCAGCACCACGGTTCCGGGACCGGTCTTGTTGAACCCGCTCCCCTGCACCGAGGCTTGAATGTCCAAAACACTTTTCCCGGTGCCGCCGACATCGATCCGGGTTCCGTCCAGAAGAATGTTACCCTTGATAATGGGATTAACCTGGTCGTTATCGCCGGTGACCAGGATGGGTCCGGCGAAGAATTCAGGTTCGGCGCTGCCCCCGTTAAAAACGGAGCTTCGGGTGTCCCCGGCTGCGTTCTCGAGCACCAATGTGCCCATAAGGGGCTCGCCGGTCGAGCTTATATCCAGTTCGGCGCCTCGCGCGATCGTGACGGTCGATCCTGGGCCCATGGCGCCGGGACTGTCCAGCGCGACATTGGCGGTATTGGCGTCACTGACCAGGACTGATGGGGCGACGATTCCGCCGAGAGAATTGTAAAAGTGGAACACGCCTCCGTCACCAGAATCCAGATAGAGTACGCCGGAAATACTGTAAGGCTCATTGGGGTAGAACCAAATCATAGAACCATTCCCTTCTGCATTGGCGGTCAGGTTGCCGTTCACCTTAACCTCGGCTAACTGCACAAGCCCGGCTGAACCGGCCAAGAGCGACGAAGGGCCTGAATGGACGTCGATCTCCAGATCCCCACCACTGGAAAGGACATTGTTGAAAGTAATCGTGCTGAGGTTACCCGTAATGAATCCAGGGGTCGCCCACGCCTCGATAGTTCCCCCGTTGGCGAAGTCCACGTCGGAACCGAAAATCACCTCGGTGGAACCGTTATCGTTACCGTTAAAGATGGCGTGGCCATTTAGTATGGTCACCGGGCATTGAACAAATAGCCCGAGGTCAGCGTTGGCGTGATTCACTCCCAGATCCCCGTCTATGACTAGCTCACCCAACCCGGTATATTCGATGTCGAAACTTTCGGTGTCCTCACCGAGGACCAACCCGCCGAGCACCAGATCCGGTAGATCATCGATCGTGATGCCCTTATTTCTGCCGTTATCGTGATCGGAATCGCCAAATACAAGCACGTCGCCCGAAAACGGCCTGCGCTGTGGATCCCAATTGCCCGGCGTGCTCCACACATGGTCGCCGGTATTGTCCGTCCAATAGCAGTTCGCCGCGCGAGCACTGCCGGCGCCACAGATGAAGATCAACCAACCGGCGGCCAACGATGAAATCAGGCTTAGGGCCAAGGCCTTTCGGAAATTGCCTTGTCGCGGTCGGCGGTCTTTGTCCCGAAGGGACATCCGAGAATAGCCCAGCGTTTCAACGCTGGGTTTCGCGGCCAAATGACCCCAAGTCCCGAAGGGACGGCCGAGAGCCCGCCTGAGAGGCAC
>Ga0209415_10017216_pt1 | contig 11527 bp, 9 predicted proteins | sample PeaSoiSIISIP2007_FD_187696 | JGI IMG/M metagenome (GOLD analysis project Ga0209415, IMG submission 187696) | Peat soil microbial communities from Weissenstadt, Germany - SII-SIP-2007 (SPAdes) (version 2) | ecosystem: Environmental > Terrestrial > Soil > Wetlands > Peat | place: Germany... | reverse complement strand
GCCTGGGTCTACGTCATCGACCCCGTCCTGTTCCACGCCCACCCCCCCCTGGCCACCCGGCTGGTGCTCACCTGCTACCCCGCCATGTCGATCTTCCTCGTGGTGGTGACGGTTCGCATCGCCTTCAGCCCCGAACAGAACCGCGTGCCGTCGTACTGGTTCCTGCTGGCCACCATGACGTGCATGTTCGCCGGCGACACGCTGTACATGTTCGCCGACGCCGATCTCGTCAAGGTGGCGGGGAGGTTCCTGGACCTCCCCTACGGCCTCGCCTTCGTGGCCGCCGGCACCATGGCGCTGCACCCGTCGATGCGCGCCCTGACCGAACCGGCCGGCAACCGTCCCCAGGCGTCCTCCCCGGGACGGATCGTGCTGGTCGCGATCGCCCTGCTCGTTCCGGCGGTCATCACCCTGCAGCACCCCTCCGACTCGGTGCAGGACCGGGTGGCGTTGTTCATGATCATCATCCTGTTGACGCTGGCGGCCGTCCTGCGCATCGTCCAGGCGCTGCACATCGCGGAGCGGTCCGAGGCCAACCTCGCCTATCAGGCCATGCACGACAGCCTGACCGGGTTGCCCAATCGCCGCATGATGCACCAGCACCTGACGAGCGTGCTCCAACAGGCGTCGGTGGACGACACCCATGTGGCGCTGCTGTTCCTCGACCTCGACCGCTTCAAGCTCGTCAACGACACCCTGGGGCACACCCACGGCGACGAGCTGCTGGTGGCCGTGGCGCGGCGGCTCGACGAGCACGTCCGGCCCAACGACCTCGTGACGCGCATCGGCGGGGACGAGTTCATGGTCGTCCTCGGCCAGGTCGTGAGCGTGTCCCAGGCCCTGGATCTCGCCAACCGCCTGCGGTTCAGCCTGCGGGCCCCGTTCATCGTCAACGACATGGAGTTCTACGTGTCGGCCAGCATCGGCCTGGCGTTCGCGTCGGGCGACGATCCCGATGCCAACGCCGAGGTCCTGGTGCGCGACGCCGACACCGCCATGTACCAGGCCAAGGACGCCGGCCGCGACGCGGTGGCGGTGTTCGACGAGTCCATGCGGACCAAGGTGTCAGAGCGGGTGGAGCTCGAGTACGACCTGCGCCGGGCGGTCGAGCTGCGCCAACTCCACCTCGTGTACCAGCCGATCGTGCGCATCCCCCACGGGCCCATCGAGGGGGTCGAGGCGCTCGTCCGGTGGGCCCACCCCACCCTGGGGATCATCCCACCCGCCAAGTTCATCCCCCTGGCCGAGGAGAGCGGGATGATCATGGGGATCGGGGAGTGGGTCCTCGAAGAGGCCTTGCGCCAGCTCGCCGCGTGGCGCCACCAGACGACGGGGTTCGAGGACCTCTACGTGGCCGTCAACATCTCGGGCGCCCAGCTGCACGACGAACGGCTCGTCCAGCGGGTGGGCGAGGCGCTCGTGCACCACGGCATCGAGGGCAGCGCGTTGTGCCTGGAGCTCACCGAGTCGGTCGTGATGGACAAGCCCCTGGCGGCGGCGGCGGTGCTCGGTGCCCTGCGGGGACTCGACGTGCGGCTGGCGATCGACGACTTCGGGACCGAGTACTCGTCCCTGGCCTACTTGAAGCGGTTCCCGGTCACCAGCCTCAAGATCGACCGCTCCTTTGTGGACACCCTCGAGGACGACGACAGCTCGGATGCGACGCTGATCGCGGCGGTGGTCGCCATGGCCCACGCCCTGGGCATCACCACCATCGCCGAAGGGGTGGAGACGACGAGCCAGGCCCATCGCCTCATGGACCTGGGGTGTGACGCCCTCCAGGGTTTCCTGTACTCGAGGCCGGTGCGGGCCGAGGGGCTGCCCTACGTGGTCAACTCGCTGTGGAAGCAGACCGAGGACGTGCTCGAGGGCTCGGTCTCGTAGGGGGCGTCGAGGTCGAGACTGGTGTCGAGACTGGGGTCGAGGTCGAGGGGCCGGACCGCAGGCTCCATCCCGACGCCGCCGAAGTACAGCGCGTGCAACTCCGGATCGGACTGCGCCAGGCGGCGATCGGTGTCACCCACGTTGCACCACACGGGCATGCTGGCCGGCGATCCCAGATAGGGCCGGGCCGTCACACCCTGGAAGCCGGCCATGGGCATGCGCAGCTGCCACCGGATCATGCGGAACACCGGGACGTCGAGAATGGCGAGGAGCCAGTCGATCCCGTAGCGCGGGGAGGCCAGCGCCAGGGCCTGGTAGAGGCCCATGCTCACGAGGCCCATGGTGGCCTTGCCCCGGTACTCGGGGGCGACGGCCAAGGTGGCGATGTCCCACGTCCGGGCGAGGTCGATGTCCAACCCGGTGCGCATGGCCATGGTCTGGATGCTCTCGCCCCACACCGGCGCGGCGTCGTGGATCGTCTTGAACCCCGATTCGGAGGGGACCAGGATCCGCATGGTGCCCGCCGGGAGGCTGCGGAGGTGATCGACCACGCAGATGAACATGCTGGCCTCGTCGTAGGGCTCGTACTCCTTGGCCAGCAGCTCGGGTGTGTTGCCGAAGGTCTCGAGGAACACCACCCGTTCCACGTGGCGGGCGAGGGCGGCGCCCGGGTCACCGGAGTGAAACAGATACACCCCCAACGGCGCCGTCGCCTCCGGCGCCCTCACCTGGCGCGCCAGTCGTCGCAGTGCCGTGTCGCCCGTGTCGACGGCGGCGCGCATCCTCAGATTGCCTTGGCGACGATCTGGCCTGCGTCGAAGAACGCCCGCGTGTACTCGACGGCTCGGCGCACGCCGAACACCTTGCACGTGTAGACGTCGACGCTGAAGAACAACACGGGCCTGTCCCACGCGTAGACATGGGCGCCCGATCCCTCCCAGTGGACCCACCCCGCCCACCCGTATCGATCCGACCGGTGTGTCACCGGGTCGAGCAGGATCTCCATGTCGCACACCTCGGACAAGCCGACCAGGTACTCCCTGATGGCGGCGTCGGAGATCGGTGTCTCGCACGTACCCTCGATGACCAGGCGCTGGCGGTAGATCGTCGGTGCCAGGTCGGGCATCGGCCCGGCAAACACCATCTCCCTGGTTCCCACGCGATCAAGCGTAGGAATGGCGACCGGAACAGAACAAGAGGCGTTCGCCCTCTCACTTATAGTGACGTCTCAGCGCCCAGTGTGGTGGGTGTGATGGGTGGTGCAACACCGCGCTCGAGGCTGCAGCGCGCCTACACATGGGCGGTGGCGCCCCTTTCCAACGTCGCGCCCCTCTACAACAGCCCCTTTACAACATGGTCAGAAGGTGTTCGACCTCTTTCCCGACGACGGCGCGCGTGGACGTGGGGTCCTCGGCGTTGGCCACCAGCATGGCTGCTTCGTTCAATGCGGCCAGGAGGATGTGGGCGAGGGGTTGCACCGGGCGCCGGGCCATGAACCCGCCTTCCATGCAGTGCTCCAGGGCCTCGGACACCAGACCCAGACCGTAGGTGGTGTCCATCTCGCGCCAGGCCTGCCACCCGAGCACAGCCGGGGCGTCGAGCAGGACGATGCGCCGCACGGCCGGGTCCAGCGCGGCGTCGAGGAACGCCAGGCACCCGAGTCGCAGATGCTCCATGGGGCCGTCCCCGCGCATGGCGGCCTCGGCGATGCGCGCCGTGAGATCGGTCTCCACCGATTCGACCACGGCTCGGAACAACCCTTGCTTCGTGGAGAAATGGTGTGCCAGCGCGCCGCGCGTAACCCCGGCCCGTTCGACGATCTCCTCCTGGCCGGCACCGGCGAAGCCGCGCTCGGCGAACAGCTCGCGACCGGCGTCGAGGAGGGCCAGGCGTGTCGCCGCTCTTCGTTCGGCCTGTGTGCGACGCCGCGGCTGCGGCCCGGGATCCTCGTTGACAACCATACTCCTCCCCAGTATAAAGGCGTGTAACCCGCATGTAAGTGATTCTCCCGAGGAGGAAGTGATGACCCTGTCCCGCACCGAGGTGGTCCCGGGCCTGTTGGCCGAGCTCGAAGCCTTCGGGGAGCTCATCGGCCCGCTCGACGAGGCGGCGTGGGCCCAGCCCACCCGTTGCCAAGGATGGGCGGTCGCCGATGTGGCCGCCCACGTCATCGGCTCCATGGCCGACGTGGTGTCGGGGCAGTTGGAAGGGCTCGGATCGCCCGAGGCCACGGCCCGCGAGGTAGCCGAGCGCAAGGGTCGCAACCCGGCGGAGCTCGCCCAGGAGTTGGTGTCGGTGACCAAGCTGGCGTCCGACCTCGGCGCCGCCTTCGACGACGCGTCGTGGGAGACACCCGCCCCCGGCGGCTACGGCGGAACGCTGGGCCAAGGCGTCGAGGCGCTGTGGTACGACACCTATCTCCACGCCGATGACATCCGGGCCGCACTGGGCCGGGAGTCGGTGCGGGGGCCCGGACTGCGCGCCAGCGTCCACCACGTGGCGTTCGAGCTCGGAAAGCTGGGCTGGGGCCCGGCCACGCTCGCCCTGGATGGGATCGAGCCGGTGTCCGTGGGCCCGGGTGGGACCACGCACACCGGGGACGCCCTCGAGTTCGTCCTGGTGGCCACCGGTCGCGCCGACCCCAAGGCCCTCGGGCCCGAGGCACCCCTCGACATCTACGCCTAGGCGCGGCGCCAGGCGCTCAGCGCCGCGGTCGGCCCCGGCGCTGTCCTCGGGCGAAGGCAAACCCCGCCAACCAGAACACGAAGAAGACCACCGCCACGATCCACAGCAGGTGGACGGCAAAGCCGACGCCGGCGAAGAGCACGGCCAGCAACAGGAAGATGGCGACGAAGCATCCCATGGTGACTTCGACGCCCGGCGGTTCAGGCCCCGCCGGGGCGCGGCGCCACCTGGTTGAAATTCTCGCGGACGTCGCGCAGGTGCGACCGGATGCGCGTGATCGACGGCGCCGCCTCGCCGTCGAGGGAGTTGGCCAACTCCTCGACGGCCTCGGTCAGGTGGGCGACGGCCAACTCCAGGGCCGCCAGCCGCTTCGACAGCTCTCCGTCTTCCATGCGCGGAGTTTACGGCGGACCCGCCGTCGGTTACTGCGGCGCTTCCGCAGAGACTGCGCCCCGCCCTCGGGCCCTGGGCGCAGGCAGGATCTCAAGTCCGGCGCCCCCGATGCCGATGCCAAACCGGGATAGTCCCCGATCGCCGAGGGCGCCGACGGCACCGCAGCAGGCTCTCAAAAGAAAGCGCATCTGACCTGGTCTTTGGGGCCAATGGGGACAACGGTCCTTTTGGGCTAATGACGGCCTGGACCGGTGCCGATGCTTGATGGCATGGGGAGACGTCGCGCAATGAGCGCTCCCGAGTCCGAAGGTTCCGAGGCCGCTGAGCGGCCGCGACCGGTGGCGCCCCCTCGCCGGGCGGTGGCCCGAGTGCTGCTGGCCCTGTTCCTCGTGGGCGGACTGGGTGCCGCCGCCGGGGCCGGCTGGCAGTGGACACGCGTCGTGAACCGACAGGCCCACCAGTCGTTCAACCAGCAGGCATCGGAGGTGGCCGCCCGGGTCACGAAGGCCCTGCAACGCGACACCGACCTGACCACCTCGAGCCGGGCCGTGATCGAGCAGAACCCCGATCTGACCAATGCACAGCTGGGAACGTGGTTCTCGGCGCTTTCCACGTCGCGCCCCGCCGACGCCACCGGCATCACGTACATCGAGAAGGTGTCGGCCGGCCAGTTGTACTTCTTCCGGTTGGCGGTCGGCACCGACCCCACGAGCGCGTTGTCCGCCGGGGAGCCCTTCGTGCTCACCCCGGCGTCGTCGCCGGGGCCCTACTGCCTCACCCGACTGCTCGCCTTGCGCAGCTCACTGCAAAGCGCCGGTGACGTCGCCCTTCCCCCCGGCCTCGACTGGTGTTCCACCTCGGTGAACGGTGCGCTGGAGTCGTCCGGTGCCACCGGGAAGGTCGAGGTGACCAAGATGCTGGGCGCCGACGAAGGTCGGGTGCTCGGCTTCCAGACCCAGGCCGGCACCGCGCCCGGCAACGCCGACATCCAGATCCTCAAGGCCCTCGACGAGGCGTTCAGCTCGACCGTCGTCGTCCTGGCGCCGGTCTACGAGGGGCCCACGCCGACCACGGTGGCCGGACGTCAGAACGCGCTGGAAGGCTGGGTGGGCGGGATCTTCGACAGCGGACAGGTCCTGGCCGGCGCCGTGGGCGCCCACAGCCACCTGCAGGTGACCTTGACCCGGGTGAATGCCGGATCGAAGCCCGAGGTCATCTCCACCACTGACACCACCAACTCGACCGGAGGGATGGTCGACACCGTCCGGACCAACGCCGATGGGCGATGGGTCGTCAAGGTGCGCGGTGCGCCGACATCCGGGACGTTGACGGGCCGGACCCAAGGCGTGGCCGTCGGGAGCGCTCTGGCCCTGGCCACATTGATCATGTTCTTCGTGTTGCGCTCCCTCGTGATGTCGCGACGGCGCGCTCGTGTCGAGGCCGCCTTGCAGACGGGCGAGTTGCAGCACATGGCGCTGCACGACGTGCTCACCGGGCTGCCCAACCGCTCGCTCGTTGTGGACCGCGCCGAACAGCTGTTGGTCCGGAGTCGTCGCAGCCAGCTGCCGACCGCCGCGTTGACCTTGGGGCTCGACCGGTTCAAGGAGTTCAACGACACCCACGGACACCAGACCGGCGACGAGCTGTTGAAGGCCGTCGCCGATCGCTTGCGCACTGTCTTGCGCGAGGCGGACACCGTGGGGCGGGTCGGTGGTGACGAATTCATCGTGTTGACCGACGGGGCGTCACTGGCGGCCGGGCCCGAGCTCGTGGCCGAGCGGATCCTCGACGTGCTGCGTCAGCCCTTCTACCTCGGTGAAGGCCATCCCGAGCCCTACACCGTGTCGGTCTCGATCGGCATCGCCTTCGGGCCCCGTGTCGACGCCGAGCAGCTGTTGCACGACGCCGCCGTGGCCCTGGCCCAGGCCAAGGAGGCCGGCAGGGGTCGCTACGCCCTGTTCGGGCAGGACATGCCCCAGGCCATCGAGAGCCGTCTGGCCTTCGAGAACGAACTGCGCAGTGCGGTGGCGACCGACCAGTTCTTCCTCCGCTACCAGCCCATCTTCGACATCGAATCCCGGACCACCACCGGGGTGGAAGCCCTGTTGCGCTGGCAGCACCCCACCCGCCGGGTCATCCCCCCCGACCATTTCCTCCCCCTGCTCGAGGAGACGGGGCTCATCGTCCCCCTCGGCCGCTGGGTGCTCCAGGAGGCGTGCCGCCAGGGAGCCGCCCTGCACAGCGCCGGCTACCTCATCTCGATGTCGGTCAACGTGTCGGCCCGCCAGCTCGAGTCCGATTCGCTGGTCGACGATGTCCGCGACGCGCTGAGCGCGTCGGGCTTCGAGGCGACCGCGCTGGTGCTCGAGGTCACCGAGACGACCATCATGAGCGACACCTCGCTCATGGTCGACCGCCTCATCGCCCTCAAGGGCATCGGGGTCCGGATCGCCATCGACGACTTCGGGACGGGGTATTCGTCGCTCGCCTATCTCCGTCAGTTCCCCGTCGACATCCTCAAGATCGACCGCTCGTTCATCAGCGCCCTGGCGACCACGCGCGATTCTTCCATGCTGATCCATACCCTCGTCCAGTTCGGCAAGACCCTCGGCCTCGAGACCATCGCCGAGGGCATCGAAGAGGAAGGCCAGATGGACCCGCTCCTGGCCGAGCAGTGCGACACCGGCCAGGGATTCCTCTACGGGCGGCCCCTGTCCCCGACCCAGCTCGACATCTTCCTGCGGACCCACCTCACCCAGGAGCCCCCCCTGTGGGTGGTGCCCCCGAAACAGGTGGCCCACTAGGCACGACCCCCGCTGTAGCGCCGGGGGACCCGGCCCGGCGGCGGATGCCATGATGGACGGCAGGACGCCGGTGACGCGGCAGGGCCCGGGGAGGGGTGCCAGTGAGAACGACTTCGCCGGTCAGCGCGTGGGAGAGCGATTTCGACGTGCTCGACCCGCACTACGTCGCCGACCCCTTCGGGATCTGGGCGGAGCTCCGACGGCAGTGCCCGATCGCCCACACCGACCGACGAGGCAGCACCTGGTTGCCCACCCGCTACGACGACGTCACCGCCATCGCCCACGACATCGAGCATTTCAGCTCGCTCGAGGTCGCCGTGATCCCCTTCGACGGCGAGGAGCCCGAGGATCCCGTCCTGCCCTACGGATTGCCCCCCATCTCGGCCGACCCCCCTCTGCACACCTGGACCCGTCGCCTGCTGCTGCCGTGGTTCTCGCACACCCGGGTGGAGAGCTACGAGGCCATGACCCGGGCGCTGTGCTCGGGCCTCATCGCCGGCTTCGTGGACCAGGGCCGGGCCGACGCGGCCTCGGACTACGCCCAACAGATCCCCGTCCGGGTGATCGCCCACATCCTGGGTGTGAGCCCCGACCACGCCGACACCTTCACGGGGTGGGTGCGAGACGTCCTCGAGTTCGCCGACGACCCCGAGCGCCGGGTGCACGGGGTCCAGGGCCTGCTCGAGTACTTCATCGAGGAAGTGGCCAAGCGGCGCGCCCAGCCCGGCAACGACCTGCTCAGTGAGCTGCTCCAGACCGAAGTCGACGGCGCGCCCATCGAGGACAGCCTGGTGCTGGGAGCCGCCGCCCTCGTCCTCATCGCCGGCGTGGACACCACCTGGAGTGCCATCGGCTCGTCGCTGTGGCACCTGGCCACGCACCCGGATGACCGTCGACGCATGGCCGAGGACCCCGAGGTCATGTCGCTGGCCGTCGAAGAGCTCCTGCGTGCCTACTCGCCGGTGACCATGGCGCGCCTGGTGACCAAGGACGTCGAGTACGCCGGCTGCCCCATGAAGGCGGGTGACAAGATCCTCATGAACTTCCCGGCGGCCAACCGCGACCCGGAGGTGTTCGAGGACGCCGACGAGGTCGTCCTGGACCGTGCGCACAACCGTCACGTGGCGTTCGGATCGGGGATCCACCGGTGTGCGGGCTCCAACCTGGCCCGCATGGAGCTGCGGGTGGCGCTCGAAGAGTGGCTGGCACGGATCCCGGACTTCCGCCTCGCCGACGAGGACGCCGTGACGTGGGCCGGCGGCCAGGTGCGGGGCCCCCGCCTGCTCCCGGTGGTGTTCGGTTGAGGATCCGCGTCGACCCCGAAAAGTGCCAGGGCCACGCCCGCTGCTACGGGCTCGCCCCCGAGCTGTTCAGCGTCGACGACTACGGGCTGTCCACCGTGGTGGGCGACGGTTCGGTGCCACCCGAGCTCGAGGACCGCGCCCGCCTGGCCATCGCCAACTGCCCCGAGTTCGCCATCGAGGAGGTTCCGGCCTCCTGAGGCGGTGGTTCACCGGGCGGTGTCGGTCCTCGCGAGCCCCTCAGTCCTGGTTGGCCATCTTCGAGTAGGGCCGGCAGGGCTCGCCCCGCAACGCCCCACAGGCCGGCATGGTCGCCGGGGGACTGACACCGTGGACGATGTTGACCACCAGCGACGACGCCATCGTCCCCCCGAGCGACACCGTGTCGGTGACCGAACCGTGCGTCGCCGGGGTGTCGAAGGCCCACGACGGCCGGTCACCACCGGGAGCCGAGATCACGATGCGCAACCGGGTCCCGGCCCGAAACGCATGGGCGATGGGGTCGATCGGGATCCGCACCAGGGTGTAGCGGCCGGCCGGCAGGGTGCGGCGGTCCGACCTCAAGTAGGTCGGCACCGGATCGAGGACGGTCGACGACGCCGACAAGGTGCGGCTCGAACTGCGCAGGAAGCCCGACGTGACGTACTCCTCCTCGGATTCACCGGGTCGGACCTCGGTCACCGTGGCCTGGAGATCGGTGACCGGCGCCGTGGACCGCAGCCACAGGTCCAAGCTGGCCGGCCCCACGATGGTGGTGGGTGAGCCGAAGGCCGGTGTCTCGAAGGCGACGCCGTTGGCGCTCGGCACCACCGTCCAGTTGTAGGGCGGCTGGGCGGCCCACGGGTTGCCGGTGGGGAGGTCGGTGGCCGGGCGGACCGACGGATCGGGCCGGAACGACGTCTGCGTGCTGGCACCCTTGGACGACGCCAAGGTGCCGTGGGAACCGAGGTAGTAGCGGGTGACGGCGCCGCGCGGGGGCCACGCCGCATAGTCGGCCTCGAAGGTGGGCTGCAGGGCCCCGGGCCCGAGGTCACCGCCCCCGTTGTCGAAGAGCACGCGCACACGGGGGTCCTGGGCGGCGAAGGCCGCCTTGGCCGAGCTCAGGGAGGTGGCGGTGGTGAAGCGCACCGGTGGAGGGGCCAAGGCCTTGGCTCCACCAGTGAGCGAGGCGTACACCGCCGGGGCGAGCAGCGACAGGAACGGACTCGGAGTCGGCACGCGGCCCGCCACGTAGATATCGAGGAACTCGAGCCAGCGCGACAAGGTGTCGGGGCCCAGTGAGTCGGTGTGCGTCCCGTTGAGCATGGTGGCGTACACGGTTTTGTCGGGGGTGAGGGCCGTGATCAACGCCGGCCACTGCGGTCCGACCTCCTCGTCTTCGAGGGCTCCCACCAGGAACACCGGCACCTTGATGTGCGAGGCCCACACCACCGGGGAGCGCTGGTTGAACAGCGAGGGGTCGCGGGCGAGCCCCGGACTCACCAACGACGCCAGCTTCTGGGCCTCGGGGTGCAGGCGCTGGTTGGCAAGACAGGTGGTGTCGCCGGTGGCGATCTCCGCCGTCGCCCACGGCTGCCCCCCTTTGGGCGCGGCCTGGGCATCGCTGATGCGCTGGGCGATCCAACTCTTGGCGAACCCGCTGTTGTAGATCCCGCCCGGATACCCGGTGGAGAAGAGGTCGTCGGTAGGGCTGAGCGGGGCGATGGCAGCCAGGTCCGGGGGGTCGGTGCCGGCTACCTCGAACTGCGAGATGCCCGAGTAGGAGATGCCCACCATGCCCACCTTGTGGTGCAGGACCCACGCTTGGGCGCCGACGGTCTGGATCATGTCGTAGCCGTCGTAGTCAGAATCCAGCCCGAAGAGGTCGAAGGCCCCACCCGAACATCCCGTCCCCCGCATCTGCATGCTGACGGTGGCAAAGCCGAGAAGCGGTGCGATGACGCTGCCCACCACCGTGGAGGTGTCGGGCAGCAGTGGGTCGCTCGCCGGCGCCTTGCCCTCGAGGGCGTTGATCAGGCTGTGGGGAGCGGCGGTGGCGTAGCCGGAGTACTCGATGACGGTGGGGAAGGGGCCGTCGGCGAGGGTCTTTCCCGGGGGGAGCCGCACCGTGGCGGCGATGGAGATCCCGTCCCGCATGCGCACGTAGTTGAGCCCGACGTGAAGGTGTTGCGACGAGTAGAACGAAGGAGGGGGCACAGAGCTCGTCGACAGGACCGAGAACGCCGCGGTGGCGCCGTGGTTGCGCCCGGTCTCCTCGAACCGGAAACCACCGCCCGGACGGAGGTTGCGGATGATGAGGCCGCCCAGGCTGTTCACGACCCCCGAGCCGACCGTGGCGCCTGATCCGCTCACCAGTGTCAGGTGCTCCCCGGGAGGCGCGCCCACGACGTAGGCCTCGCCGATGGACCCGTGGCCCGCGAACGACGTGGCGGCCCCACTCGGTGTGGCCCTGCCCGCCAC
>Ga0209415_10017215_pt1 | contig 11527 bp, 5 predicted proteins | sample PeaSoiSIISIP2007_FD_187696 | JGI IMG/M metagenome (GOLD analysis project Ga0209415, IMG submission 187696) | Peat soil microbial communities from Weissenstadt, Germany - SII-SIP-2007 (SPAdes) (version 2) | ecosystem: Environmental > Terrestrial > Soil > Wetlands > Peat | place: Germany... | reverse complement strand
ATTTCAGCTCGATCACCAGCACGCCTTCGACGAGGATATCAGCGTAGTACTCCCCGACGTAGTGGCCCTTGTAAGTCACGGAAAATGAAGCTTGGGCCTTCGCTCGGGTGCCACGAAGGCAAAGTTCCCTAAGCAGGGCGCGCTCATAGACTCTCTCGAGAAAGCCCGCACCCAGGGTGTTGGCGACTTCAAAGATGGCACCGGGCACGCGCTCGGTCAGGGAATCGAAGTCATCGGCGTTCATCGGCGGCCAATATTCAAGTGCGGACATTGACCCACACTTCTCAGAACGGTTATTGGCCGCCGATGAACGCCGATGAACGCCGATTTTGGGGTGCAACTGGGATTCCATTGTCCAGCTAGCTCGTGGACACAAGACTAGTCTAGAAAGCTCCGCGCAACCGTTCCAGAAACCTTCGCACTTCCCCTGGATCGCGCAATTGAAACTGCGCGCGCGTGAGCGCCCGGCGTCCCACCCGGACGGTGATGCCATCCGGCAACGCGGCGAATGCGGGCTCATCCGTGCGATCGTCTCCGGCGTACATGGCCAGCGCGTGACCAGGCAGGAGGCTCAACTGATGGCGAACCGCAGTCCCCTTGTCGCCGATATCCCGCGGCAGGATTTCCCACGACAAGCCACCTGGAATCGCGCGCAACTTTACCGCGGATGCCACTGCGACGCCGACCGCCGAGCGCGCCTCGCTGACGGACCCATCCGGCGCACCGCGGTAATGCACCGAAAAACCCGCGCCCTTATCTTCGATCCGTATCCCCGGCATCGCCTGAACGCGGGCTGCCAACCACCGCCTGGCGCCATCGAGCGACGACTGCACCTCCGGCCGCAATCGCGGCGTCGAGCCGTTTTCCCAACCGTGCAATCCCAGGTATTGGACACGTGCCAGACCGACCCGCGTCTGAATGTCCGCCCGTCTGCGCCCACTCACGATCGAAACATGCATCCGCGGGTCGATCGCCAGCCGCGCCAGGGCGTTCCTGGTCTCATGGCCGAGGCGCGCATCTTCGGGGCGCGCCGCGAAGGCCGCCAGCGTACCGTCGAAATCCAGGAACAGCGCCACCGATCCGGCGGCACGCACCCGCTCCGCCACCTGCTGCCAACCATCGAACAGGTGGAGCATGGGCTATCCGGCACTCTCCACAAAGACTTCCACCGGCTGCTCGCGCACCGGGCTTCTCGATTCCAGCCGGATCGCCGCAAGCTCGGCAATCAGGCTGCCTGCCCACGCGTAGACGTTGTGCTCGCGGATGGTGGCGCGCATCCGGTCCATGCGCATGCGCGCCTCCTCGGGAGGCATCTCGAGAGCCGTTTGGATGGCGTGCGCCAGCTCATCGGTATCGTACGGATTCACCACCAGGGCGTCCACCAGTTCGTGGCTGGCGCCGGCAAAGCGGCTCAGGATCAGGGCGCCCTGCCGGTCGGCGCGCGCCGCGACGTACTCTTTGGCCACCAGGTTCATGCCGTCGTGCAGCGAAGTCACCAGGCAGAAGTGGGCCGCCCGATAGTACGACTGAATTTCCTCGTGGCTGTGCTGCCGTTTCAAAAATACAATGGGCTTCCACGGGCCCTCCTGGAAGCGGCGGTTGATGCGCAGGGCTTCCTCTTCCACTTCCGTCATGAGGTCCTGGTAACGCTTGATGCGCGTGCGGCTGGGAGCGCCGATCTGCACGAAGGTGAGCTTGCCGCGGTAGGAGGGATGCTGCTCCAGCAGGCGCTCGATGCCGCGAAACCGCTCGGGGATGCCCTTGGTGTAGTCCACGCGGTCCACGCCCAGGCCCATATAAGTCGCCTCCACGCCCAATTGGCGGAACAGCGCGCCGCGTTCCAGGTATTTCGGCGGGCTCGCCGCGGAGGGCGGCTTCTCTCCGTTGAACGCCACGCTGATCGGAAACGGCCGCACCGCGGTCACGTGGTCGCGGCGGCTGACGGCGAAGTGTTCCCAATCGATGCGCGACTCCAGCGTGTAGTCCACCGTCTCCAGGAAATTATTGCAGTGCTGCTGCACGTGGAATCCAATCAGGTCGGCGCCCAGCATGCCGTCGAGCAGCTCGCGCTGCCACGGACAAATGCCGAAGGCCTCGGGGTTGGGCCACGGAATGTGCCAGAAAATCGCGATGCGCGCATCCGGCCGCTGCTCCTTGATCATGCGCGGCAGCAGGGCGAAATGGTAGTCCTGCACCAGCACCACGGGCTTCTCCTCCCCCTCCATTTCCTGGACCACGGCGTCCGCGAATTTGCGGTTGACGGCCTGGTAGTATTCCCAATCGCCGGCCTGGAAGGCGGGGCGCGTGTGCGCGATGTGGCAGAGCGGCCAGAGCCCTTCGTTGGCGAAGCCGAAGTAGAAGCCGGCGTCTTCCTCTTTGGTGAGCCACACGCGCCGCAGCGTGTAATGCGGATGTTCCGGAGGCACGCGCAGGTGGCCGTTGGCGTCGGTGGCCTCGCGATCCGCATCGCCCGTGCCCTGCGCGATCCAGGTTCCGTCGCAGGCCAGCAATACCGGCTCGAGCGCGGTCACCAGGCCGCTGGCGGGCACCGTGCACACGATGGAATTGCCGCGGCGGAGATGCTCGTAGGGCTCGCGGTTCGACACCACGAACAGGCGGCTCCCGTTGAGTTTGCTGCGCACCGAGACGCGCAGGCGCTCCGGCGTCCACAGCGACTCGGCGGCCTCCCGCAAACGCGCCTCTTCGTGTGCCGCCGCGCGCGCCGCGCTCAAACTGGTGGCCAGTTGCGCCACCTCGTTGGCCAGCGGTCCGAAAATCTCCTCCTTGGGAGGTTCTCCATCGGATGACGGCCGGCCGGTCCGCTGGTCGCGCAGCCACTGCGCCATCCGCCGCAGCGGTCTTCCCAAGCTCCAGCGGACGATCAGCAGCGTGATGCACACGATCAGGATGGTCTGCAGCGCCACGCTCGCCAGCGCGTGCAGCAGCACCGTGGTGCGCTGCGCCCCGATGTAGGCCACGTTGTGAAAGATCGCGATGGCTCCGGCAATCGGCCCGGCAATAGACCCGGCAATACCCGCGCCGCCCCGCAGCGGCTCTGCAAAAACGTGCATTGGCAGCCCGGCCAGGCGAAAAAACTGCCCCTGTCCGTGTCCCGAGCGCATGGCCAGCGTGACCGCCGCCGGCGGCGCGGTGAGGGGCGTCGCCAGGCTCGACGTAATGGCCACCGGCATCCCGTTCTTGTCGTACACCGCCACTCCGGCCAGGCGTTCGTGGTTCTGAAATTCGTCCACGAAGGCCTGTAGCTCCGACCATGCGCCGGCCTGCACCAGCGATTCCGCCGACGTCCGCATGCCCTCCGCCAGCACGCTGGCGTGGCGTTGGACCTCGTCGCGCTGCGCCTGCACTTGCGCCTGGGCCTGGTACAGCGCGGAGCCCAAAGAAACCGCGGTCACGCCGGCAATCAGGGCCAGGATCAGCCGCAAGCTCAAGCGCATCGTTTCCTCCAGACTCCGGCGCGGAGGCCGGAAGCAGACTGGAAAGTAGAGCAACGCGGATGCCAGGGTGGGCGCCTGATGTATTGGAATTTACAAAATCGCAGACCCGGCGCCGGCGGCAGCGCCGCCCCCCTGACTTCCCTCGCGATCGCCAGAGCGCATTTTTCCCGCCTTCTTATGTGAGATGAAGCGCTTCGCGTTATGGGCGCCCAAACGAGAATTCTGTTCTCGTTGCGTTGGCAAGTTCTTTCGTCGCAATCGCCTGCCGGCCGCCGGCATTTCTGTCTTCTGGCTCCTGACTCCTGACTCCCATATCCCGCAGGGATCCGCAGCCCGTCATCGCCAACAGCCAATGCACCGTCTCGAAGTTCACTTACACCCCCACCTCCAGCCAGGTCACCGTGTCCGCTACCATCTCCTTCCGCGCGGCATTCGCCGGCAACAAGCGTTTCTGGGCGGCGGTGGAAGACTCCCAGCAAGTCACTGCGAACCCCGGATGGACCACTCTCGGCTACTGGACTTGGATCGTACCGCAGGCGCCGGAGCTCAGCATCACCAAGACCCATACCCCCACCTTCTTCATCCTGGGACAGACCGGCGCCTACACCCTCAAGGTCACCAACACCGGAAACGCACCCACCAACGCGACCGTCACCGCCACTGACACGCTTCCTGCCGGCCTCACCGCGACGTCTATGAGCGGGTCCGGCTGGTCTTGCAACCTGTCCGCCCTATCCTGCACACGGAGCGATACCCTCACTCCGGGCAACAGCTACAACACCATCGCACTCGCCGTAAGCGTGGCCAACAACGCTCCCGGCAGCGTCACCAACCTGGCCGGCGTAACGGGCGGCGGCGTCACCGCCACCGTGCCCACCGCCAAAGCCAGCGACCAGACCACCATCGTCAACACCACCACCTGCTCGTCCGGATCGCAGACCTTCGCTAACTCCGGCAGTACCACATGGACCGTCCCCGCCAACTGCACGCAAGTCACGCTGGAAGCCTGGGGCGCGGGCGGCGGCGGTGGCAATGGCGACGCAAACTCCGGCGGGGGCGGCGGGGGCGGAGGCGGAGCCTATGCCAATAACTCAATAGGAGTTTCCCCTGGCCAAACCTATAGCATCACTGTGGGCAGTGGAGGCGCCCCTTCTTGCTACGGTGGGGCCTGCGCTGGCGGAGACTCTTACATCCAGATCTCGGGATATGATCAAGTGCGGGCAGCGGGGGGCCAAGGCGCTCAGAATGGATCTGACGTGGCAAACGGCGGTTCCGGGGGCGCAGGGGGATCGGCAGGGTCGAGCACGGGCACGAATAGGTACTCCGGAGGAGCCGGAGGAGCGGGGTGGTCCGGGTCCCCGGCCAGCGCCGGCAGCGGAGGAGGCGAGGGCGAGAACGGATCCTACGGGGGAACCGGCAGCGACGCCACCAATGCCTACTACTCCGGTCCGGGCTCCGGCAACGGAGCGCAAGGCGAAGGGTATTATAACGGCTGCACGTCTGGGATGGGCGATTGTAACGGGCGCCAGCCCGGCGGCGGCGCTGGCGGAGCAATGGGAGGATGGGGCGGGGCTACCCGCGCTGGCGGCACCGGCGGCAACGGCCAAGTCAAGATCACCTGGTCCGGCACCGTTGCTCCGGTCTGGACCATCATCGAGACCGATAGCGGAAACTTCGCCCAGGGTCTGCAAGGCGCCAAGTACACCGTCCAAGTCGGCAATATCGGCGCGGGCAACAGCCCCAGCGGCGCCAACGTTAACGTGACCGTCACCCTGCCCTCAAACCCCGCAAGCCTCACGGCCACGTCGCTGTCCGGCGCCGGATGGAACTGCTCCGGCCTGACCTGTACGCGGACCGACGCCTTGGCAGCGGGCGCAGCCTATCCGCCCATCACCGTCACCGTGAACGTGGCAAACAACGCCCCCGCCACCGTGACCACCACGGCGGCGGTGACCGTCAATGGCGGCAGCCCCGTCACGGCCTCCGACACCACTCACATCCCGCAAGGAGCCGCTCCCCCGACCTTCAACCCTCCGGCCGGCGCCTATCACACCGCCTTGAATGTGACCCTGCAAGCCGCCTCCGGGGCATCCATCCGCTACGCTACCAGCCCCGATGGCACCACCTGGGGACCTTGGCTACCCTACAAGTCGCCCATTCCCGTGACAGGCGCCATCACCATCCAGGCCATTGCCTCCGTCACGGGCATGGCCGATAGCGCCCCGGCCGTCGCCGCCTACACCCTCCAATTCCTCCTGACCACCACGGTGAACCCACCCGGAGCGGGATCTGTGACCGTCAGCCCATCCGGCCCGTACGCCCCCGGTACGGCCGTGACGATCACCGCTGCGGCAAACCCGGGCTATGCGTTTATGAACTTCAGCGGCGACCTTAGCGGAAGTGCTATCTCGCAAACCCTCACCATGAACGGGCCCAAGAGTGCTTTTGCCAATTTTGTCTCCACCTCGTCCTCGGTGATTCCCCGAGCCCCTACCTCGGGCCCAGGGACCGCATATGCCGCCTCTTTGGGGCAGCCCCTAACCCTGAGTTTCACGTTCACCGACCCGTACGGAGCCGAAGATCTCTTCAACGCCCAGGCGTATATCGCACCCAGCCTCGCCGACAATAGCAGCTCTAACCCCGTCTGCAACATCGGCTACTTCAACTTCACGGACCGTGCCAACCCCAACCCCGACCTCTCCAAAGGATCATACCCAGCAGGCCTCTATCTGACCACGAGTTCGGGACTATCGGGAGTCCTCTGGGACGCCGCAACCATCCCGCTCATGCCCCCCGAGACCCCTACCACCATTACAAACAGCTTCTGCACGCTCTCGAACTTCCATTACTCCAAATCGGGCGGAACGGTGTCCTTCTCCGTGGATGTCGCTTTCAACGCTCCATTGAGCCCCACCGGCTCGTCGACCCCTGACACAATTTGGACCTTTTCCGCGGGCTCTGCGTGCTCAGCCAAGCCCACCCCATCGGGCTGTAACCCCAACGGCGTGCTTGGCGACGGCGCATGGGACCAAGCCGGGACGGTCAGTATGGTCCCAGACTTTGATTTCACCATCGATACTCCTTCCGTGTCTTTTCTAGCGGGCACCTCCAAAACCTTCAACGTCACGGTAAGGCCACGGAACGGACTGAACCCATCATCGGTGGTCCTGGCGTCAACCGGCGGTCCACCAAACGCCACGATCACGGTGGGCGCCGGCATTATAAATTCCGACGGCAGCGTTACAACGCCCATAGCCGTCGCCACGAAAGCCACTGACGCCCTCGGCCAGCCGGGACAGGCGGGATTGTCCTTCCTGACGATCACCGGATCCAGCAGCGGTGTCGCACACTTCGCCACGGCGAAGCTGCTGCTGCAGGACTTCAGCGCCCAGTACACCTACCCATATCCGGGCCCGACCTGCTCCGGAGGCCACTTCACCTACGGTGTCACCATCAATGGAACGAACGGTTACACTCCCCCGGCGGACAGCACGATCACATTTTACAAATTCACCAAGGGCGATCAGATCACCTCAGCGGGCCTGGGTGCGGTGTCCGTTGTCGGGAGCGGTCCCACAATACAGGCGACTATCTCGATCAACGCCTCGTCCAGTTGTTATGAACAGTATTACTACGTCGAGTTCGCGGTCGCCAGTGGAGGAGTCAGCCACTACTCCTGGATGCTGATCGACTTCAACCCTCCCACCGGATCTCAAGGCATCAGTCTTTCGGTCGGTCCTTCAACCCAGACGCTTTCCACAGCGGGCACCGTGGGATACTCCATTGTAGTGAACTCGGTCAACAACTTCGGCGGGGCGGTTGACGTTTCGGTCTCCACCTCCGGGTGGCCTGCCGGCTTGCACGTAAGCTCGGCCACTCCCATTCATTTCAACAACGTGGTGAGCCTGTCTCCCGGCACGGCCACCCTGGCAGTAACCAGCGATGGCTCGCCCCCACAGGGGCTCTACAGTTTTACGGCGACCGCACAGCCTACGGCTGGCGGGACCGCCCAAACCGCTACCGCGTCGGTAACGGTGGGAGCAAGCACCGCCCAGGGCTACACGGTCACGACGAATCCGCCGGGACTTTCGGTTGTGGTGGACGGCCAACAGTGCGGCGCCGCGCCCTGCCCCGCGTACAACTGGCTCGCGGGAACGACACACTCAATAACGACCCCGACGAGGCAAAGCCCCGCCTCCGGCACACGGTACGAGTTCCTCTCCTGGTCCGACAACGGATCGGTGGCGCATTCGATCACTGCGGGTTCTTCCCCCACCAGCTACACCGCCAATTTTACGGTCGTAAATTTGTACTATGACTCCCAATTGGTCGCCCTCGACAGTGGCGACGTGTTCGGCTGGTTCGACGCCTGGTCGGACAGCCCCGAGCTTGCAGCCTGGGTTTCCGGCGCGACCCTCCAACAAAACGGCTCCACGATTTACGGGCCAACTGATGGGAACACGGGCAGCACCGCGTCCACAGTGTCCCTACCAGGATTCAGCTTGAGCGTACAAGGATTCGGCGACTACACATTCCTAGCGACGCCATACTGGTACGACTGCTGCGGCTATTGGGGGGGCGACCAATCTTCAGTGCTAATCACCTACCCCCAACCCTCCATCACGTCCCTGTCCACCAACTACGGTCTTCCTGGAACCAGCGTTGCCGTCACCATCAGTGGAACGGGGCTTGGGATCAGAGATCAGGACCTCAACGTTTATCAGGGCGTGACCAGTGTCAATGTCTCGGGTAACGGCTGTCCCGGTTCATCCTGCGGCGTCACAGCGAGCTTTGAGCCCGTCTCCGTCGACCCCTTCGCACCCTTCCCGGTTCCGCCCGCAACCTCGGTGAACGCAACCCTTACAATCGCCGCAGGTGCCGCGGCCGGAACGTACCAGCTCAGCGTGACTGCCTTCGGCTTCCAGACCCCCAATTCCCTGCCATTCGTCGTGGCTGATGCCACGCCGCAGATTACTTCCGTGAGCCCGGCGACATTCAGCGTCGGGTCAGGGCCCGTGCCTGTCGTAATCGCGGGGACGGGATTCGGGTCAAACACAGCCCTCGATCCGTCGCAGATACTAATCCAGCCCGGGTCGGGGCTGACGCTCAACGCGCTAAGTTCTTGGTCTCCGACGCAGATCAACGCTACGGTGACTCCCACTGCCGTCGGCGACTACGGAATCTCCGTAGTTTCCGGCGGTGCCGGCGGGAACGGGTTCCAAGCCGGTCCGCAGAGCCAGACGGCCGCCCAGAGCAACACGTTCCGCGTTACAGCCGGAACGAACCCCGTCACGCTCGCTCTCACCCGCCAGTCCCTCACCCAGGTCGTAGCAGCCGGAACCCCAACGGGCGGCAACTACTCCTATAGCGCCGTGAGCTTCGGCGGCAGCACCGTCCAATTATCGCCCAACACAACAGTCACCCCTCAGAATGTTACCATCACACTACAGGACCCTCCCAATCCCAGCCCGAATGGCTCACCGTCGCCTGGAGGTCTGGCCGAGGTTGACGTGATCTACGTAGGGCCCTCGGGTGCATCCGGGCTCAAGACGTTCAACGTCGCTACATTTGGCCTGTCGTGCTATTTCACCGCGTCCGAGAACGACTATTGGAACGGCCAAAACTGCAGTTCATCGGGCGGGTACTCCGGCGCCGGGCCGGCGTCCGGCCTGCAAGGCCAGTATTGCAAAGCATTCCTCGCCGACGTACGGCTCCAGGGCTCGGGCGTCACCAGGCAGGGATCCAGCATTAAGTACGACACAACCGCCCGCACCTACTACCAGGCCCCCCTCGTCGGCGCGGACCAATCACCGGTCGTGGCTGGCCAAACCGTGGCGAGAGACCGAAATATTATACCGATAGGTGGCGTCTATGTTTCGCTGGACGGATTAGGGGACTTCCTGGCCAACGACGTGGGCAACAAAAAGTATATTGTTGGCTACCGCATCGACGTGTACGAGGGCGTGGGGAGAGGCGTCTGCGCCGGTTTCCCACTCAACATTCCAATAGGGGCCTGCAACCCGGGTAACCCGCAGTGCCCAGCGAGTACAATCCAATGAGATCAACCGTCGAGTTTATATACCGAATTGGGCCATTGGCCATTCTGATTACCGCGTGCCTTTCGGGCGCGACAGAGGAACGGGTCGCGCTTCTGAAGGGACAAGATATCGTGATCACGGACATCAGTGGAAGGAGCTTGGCGAAGCTGACAAACGACGCCCGGCGGAAGGGAAACCTCCGGTGGCTCCCGGACGGAGAGCGGCTCTCGTATCTGGTTGACGACCCCGAAGGTGCGAAGGGGCGCCTTGTTGTCGTAGACCTGAACGGTAAGGTGGCGAAAGAGGTACCGATTCGCCGCCCCGGCTCGTCGCATTTCGAGTTCCGTTTTATCCAGTCCGTAGAGTGGGTGAACAGCCGAAGGGTCCGAATTGAGGCCAGTCACAGCCCCAAGAACGGCGAACAGTTCGATTTAGACGTGGAAAGTGGCGAGGAGTCGAACTGGCAATTCGGCTACGGCGGATCCTTTGTCGCCTCCCCGGATGACAAACACGTGGCCTACCTGGGACTGGTCGCAATGGGCCCAGATGAGGAACGCACGGATTCCGTCGAAATAGACCACGAGTCGGTCGTGTATGTCGGTGAAGGGCCGCCACAGACCCGTCCGGGCATTAGAGTCCTCGCCGGTCCTGTTTGGTGTAGCGACAGCAAACGGGTTGCCTTTCTCGAACGGACTCGTGGGACCGGCGACGCAGCAGTCACCGTCCTCTCGGTAACGGGCAGCTTCCAGAGAATGCCGGTCCCAGGTCACATCCTGGATACACCGGAGGTGGTCTGCACCGACGGCCGGGTGGTCGCCGGCGCAGGCCCCGGAGCGGTGCTGGTTGATCCCGAAACCAAACGGATCGGCAATGTTACTCCCGACGTGCAGGACCGCCTTCAGCAGCAGGCCAGCACCGATAGAAGGCGCCAGGAATTCCTAAGAACAGTCGACGCGATCGTCAGGAGGATTGGCGGGCGAGAGGGTGTTGGCTGGCGCCCCTCAGAGTCACAGAAAAAGCCGTACCAGTGGGAGATATTCCATGAGAAACCACCGTAACTCCGTTTTTCTTTGCGCTGCATCGTGTCTCCTCTTGACGCAGGTTGTTGTCGGCCAGCAGAGGGCGCCGGACCTGCCGCCGGACCACCAGGAGCTATACTATTCATTCTTCATGTTTACGGCCAGCTTCGGTCAATGGCTGGACCTTGAAGTTCAAAAGGCTCCGGAGCGGAAGTCGGAGTTGATGCAATCAGCAGCACGATATCTGAAGGTTGATGTGAAAGAGCTGCCTAGGCTGATTGACGAATGCAAAGCCGCCGCCGCGGCCCTCCAGAAGATCGAGAATGATGCTCACCAGCGGTGGAACGACGAATCCAACCGAGCCACTGGCCACGATCCGTCCGCGCACGACGCGTTTATCGTAAGTCGTCAAGCTGCGATCCAGGCGGCAACTGCGGAGCTTAAACAAGCGCTTTCAGAGGCCAGTTGGAATGGGCTTTCCTCCCATATCAACGGCGAGCATCGCCTGCACCTATTCGTGAGCCACTAGGCAGGATTCGCCGGCAGGGAAGTGTCCCCTTCGTTCGGAAAGAATCCTCACCATTGCCCTCTTAGTCGAGTTATTTAAGTTAGAGCTGACGCAGAAAAGCAACTGCACACTCACAATGGCACCTAGATCACCGGGGCGGGCTTGGCCTCGACTTGGGAGATGCCGACGATTTCGGGACTCCACTGGAATTGAACTCATTGGCGCGCAAGCGAAGTCGGACTGACCGCTCGCGCCAGCCAAGCGCGGAACGAACCCAAATGACAAGCAAACTTGTCAATTGGATTCGCTTTGCCAACCCCCACCCACAAACCAAAGTACTATTTCGCCACCCCGCCAAAACCCAGTCACAACCGAAACCATTAAAATTCTTAATCTTCTTCCACTGATTCTAAAGACCCGCCCCCCCGCCAACCCGCCGATTCACACCCCTTCCCTATTGACTCGATCTGTCAGTATTGAATTAGGAAGAGAGTTACGCTCCACCGA
>Ga0209415_10017214_pt1 | contig 11527 bp, 9 predicted proteins | sample PeaSoiSIISIP2007_FD_187696 | JGI IMG/M metagenome (GOLD analysis project Ga0209415, IMG submission 187696) | Peat soil microbial communities from Weissenstadt, Germany - SII-SIP-2007 (SPAdes) (version 2) | ecosystem: Environmental > Terrestrial > Soil > Wetlands > Peat | place: Germany... | reverse complement strand
GGCCTTGAGCACCAGCCGGTCCGCGCTCCAGACCACGCCGCCGGGAATGTCGGCGTTGCCGCCCGAGAGGAAAATGTCCGGCACGGTGAGCGTGACGGCCGTTGGCCAACCGCCGGCCGTCGCCCGTCCGCTCGCCGCGATCCAGCCCTGCTCGCGGCGGGCGAGGAGCCAGGTGTCGAAGCCGTCGGCCAAGCGCTGCGAGGCGGTCCGCCAGGCGAGGGTATGGCCGACCATGACCGCCACGATCACGACGGCGACCGCCAGCTCCAGCTTGCGCCGCATTGAGCTCAGCACGCGTGCGTCTGCGCGGGGACAATCGCCGCGGCCGGACGCGACCGCGGCAGGCCGGCCGAACGTCGATTGGGGTATCGCTTCGCGCGCGACGAGACGGCGAAAAAACGTCGCTCGGCGTCAATGGCGCAAGTCATCCCCATGCCTCGCGGGCGCGCCAGAACGACCAAGCATAAGTTGAAAGTCAACTGTTTTTCAATCCCTTAGTAGCCGTCTCTATAGTTATCTCGCAGTTAATCTGCGGGCTGATCCACAGATTCATCCACAGCCCGCATGGCCAGCGCCGGGCCGTCCGCAAACAGCTGTGCGAGGCGATTCATCATCTGCTCACGACTTAGCCCGGGCCGCAGCGGTGGCAAGATAACGAGGCGGATGGTCCCTGGATGCTTGTGAAACGTGCGCCGCCCCCACAACCGGCCGGAATCGGTGACCGCCGGGATCACCGGCAGGCGCAACGCCGATGCCAGCGCGGCGACGCCGGGATGCAACGGCAGTACCGAACCGTGGGGAGCGCGCGTGCCCTCGGGGAAAATGACGATCTGACGCGCGGCGGCGGCGGCGGTGCGGCCACGCCGGATGATCGCATGCAGCGAGGCCACCCGCGCGGCCCGATCGATCGGGATCATGCCGGCGACGAGCAGGAGCCTGCCGAAAACCGGAATGCGGGTAAGTTCCTCCTTGAGCACGTAGCAGCAGCGGGGCAGCAGGGCGAGCCAGACAATCGTGTCGAATGCCGATTGATGCTGCGCGGCGATCAGCGCCGGGCCGGCGGCCGGGATGTGCTCCATGCCGGAGACGTCGAGGCGAATCTCGCACAGGACGGCCAGCGCGCGCAGCATCACACGTGCCCACCAGCGGGCGAGATCGAGCGCGCGCGAGGGTGCGAACAGCATCACCGGCACGCCGAGCCCAAACGTCGCGGTGAAGGTCATGACGTAGAAGAAGACGTTGAACAGCGCCGAGCGGATCGCGATCATCGACACCCGATTGCAGCCGGCGGCCGTCGTCCGTGCCTGGGTCCGGGGGGCGCGGCGCAGCGCCGCGTCGGGCTTGGTTGCGGCGCAGCGCCGCTTGCCCACATAGTGGGCCACGTGCTGATCCAGGCCGATAGCTTCATGCGCCGCTTTTCCTCCGCTATCCGACGATATGTCGCCGCTTGTTCGCATGGTTCGCGCGGCGCCGCCACCGCGCGCGACTGAGACGGCGCCGCGCGGATGGACACGATTTTCAGGGGCGACGTCTCGACGCCCGAGGGGCGCAGGCTCGCCTGGGTCGACAGCCTACTGATCGATCATGCGATCTTCCGGCTGGTCTGGACGAATTTCGCCGCCGTCGAGCCCGGTCGCCTGTACCGCTGCAATCATCCGCCGCCGGGCCGTCTCGCCACGCTCACGCGGCGGTTCGGCCTGAAGACGCTCATCAATCTCCGCGGATTGTGCAAAAACGGCTCCGACGCGCTGTCGCGCGACATGGCCCAGCGCCTCGGTCTGGCGTTCGTCGACATGCCGCTCGAGAGCCGCGGGGCACCGCAGCGCGATCGCATCCTGCGGCTCGCAGAGATCTATCGCACCATGCCGGCGCCGGCGGTCATCCACTGCAAATCCGGCGCCGACCGGGCCGGCCTCGCCGCCGGCCTCTACGTCCTGATCGCCGGCGGCACGACGGCCGAGGCCATGGAACAGCTGTCGTTGCGCTTCGGCCATTTCCGCCGGGCGCGCACGGGCATCCTCGATGCGTTCTTCCTGCGCTATGCGCGGGAGGGGGAGGGACGGAAGCGGTTTCTGGACTGGGTGCACGACGATTACGACGAAGCCGCGCTGCGGCACGACTTCGTGGCCGGCGGTCTGTCCTCGTTCATCACCGATCGGCTCCTGGTCCGCGAGTAGCCGGCTCTATGTGACCGGCGCGCACGCCGCCTCAAGCCAGGCGCGCGTCGCGGCGGGCAGCAATGGCCCGATCTCCGCCGCGACGCGAGCGTGGTAGACGTCGATCCAGTCCCGCTCCGCGGCATCGAGGAGAGCGGCGGCGATCAGGCGCCGGTCGAAGGGCGCGAGGGACAACGTCTCGAAGCGCAGAAACGGCCGCCCGCCGGTTGCGGCCGGGACCGGCTGGACGAGCACCAGGTTCTCCAGCCGGATGCCGTACCCGTCGGGAACGTAAAAGCCGGGCTCGTTGGACAGGATCATCCCTGCTGCGAGCGGCACGGGCTTGGCGAGCTTCGACAAGCTGACCGGCCCCTCGTGGACGGAGAGGAAGCTGCCGACGCCGTGCCCGGTGCCGTGGTCGAAATCGAGTCCTGCCTGCCACAGCGCCCGCCGGGCGAAGGCGTCGATATGACCGCCGCACGTGCCGACCGGGAAGGCCAGCGTGGCGATCGCGATGTGGCCTTTCAGAACGCGGGTACAGCGGTCGCGCAGCTCCGGCGGCGGCTCGCCCGGGCCGGTCCAGATGGTGCGCGTGATGTCGGTCGTGCCGTCGGGGTACTGGGCTCCGGAATCGATCAGATACAGCTCGTCGCGGCCGATCCGCCGGTCCGTCTCGGCGCTGACGCGGTAGTGCATGATCGCGCCGTGCTCGCCGGCGCCCGAGATCGCAGGAAAGCTTTCGCCGCGAAACTCGGGCGCCGCGGCCCGGAGTTCGATCAGGCGGGCGGCCGCCGACATTTCGCTGGTCCCGCCGGCCGCGCCGACGTCCGCGAGTTCGCCGAGGAACCGGCAGACCGCCACCGCGTCGCGGCGGTGCGCGGCGCGCGCGCCATCCTGCTCGACGCCGTTCTTGCAGGCCTTGGGCAGCAGGCACGGATCGGGGCCGGCGGCTACCGTCGCGCCGGCGGTGCGCAGGGTTTCGGCGAACCACACCGGCGAGTTCACCGGATCGACCCGCACGCGCTTTCCCGCCAGCGCGCCGAGCGTCGTGGCCAGCGCCGAACGCGGCAGGGTCGTCACCGCGTTGCCCAGCCACGCGCGGGTCGCATCCGGCAGTTTTTCCGGCTGCATGAACAGGTCGGCGCGGCCATCGGCGTGGGCCAGCGCGAACCCGAGCGCGAAGGGCGTGAACGGCACGTCGTTGCCGCGGATGTTGAACAGCCATGCGAGCGAGGCCGGATCGGTGATCACCGCGCTGTGCTGGCCGGCGGCCCGCAGGGCGGCGGCGATCGCATCGCGCTTGGCCTCGGAGCTTTCGCCGGCGAAGGCGAGCGGATGCGGCACGGCCGGACCGAGCGGTGGGGCGGGGCGGTCGCGCCAGACGGCGTCGATCGGATTGCGGGCGACGGCGGTCATCGCCAGTCCGGTCTCGATGAACCGGGCCAGCCCATCCTCGCTGATCAGCATGGGATCGTAGCCGATCCGTGCTCCCGGCGCCGCGTTCGCTGCCAGCCAGGCCGGCGGCGGCGTCTCGGTGACATGGTGGCGTTCCCACAGCGCCGGGTCGGTCTCGGCGGCGAGCTGGAGCACGTAGCGACCATCGGAGAAGATCGCGGCGCGGTCGGCCAGCACGGCGGCCAGGCCGGCGCTGCCGGTGAAGCCCGTGAGCCAGGCGAGTCGTTGCGCGCTGGCCGGCACGTACTCGCCGAGATGCTCATCGGCGCGAGGCACGATGAAGCCGTCGAGGCCCTGAGCCGCCAGTTCCCCGCGCAGCGCCGCCAGCCGGGCCGCCCAGTCGCCTTTGTGATCCGCCGCCACGTCCGTTCGCACCCGATCGATGATCCGAGGCGCTTCTAGCCCGGCGTCCGCGGCTGGGGAAATGTCCGTTCCAGCGCCACCAGGTGGCAGCGATACGCGACGCTGGCGCGATCGTGCAGGCGCGTCTGCCACGGCCAGGATTCTGTTTCATCGAGGATGCGAATGCCGGTGACGGATTGCGGGTGCGCGCCCGGCGTCAGCAGCGTGCGGAGAAACGGCTCGGCGGCGCCGGCGTGGTCCGCCCGTTGCGAATGGCCGCCGATCCAGGTCTCGGTCGGCGTCGCGCGCGTCGACCAGTCGTAGGGCGTTGCTAGCAGCACATGTCCGCCCGGCTGGACCGATGCGGCGAGCTGGGCCAGCAGCCTTGCCGGCTGGGCCACGCAGTCGAGCACGTTGAGCGCCACCGCCAGATCGGCGCATCCGGCCGTCAGAGGCAATGCCAGCGCGTCGCACGCCCAGAAATCGACCCGCCCGGCGCAGCCGTTCGCGGTCGCAAAGGTGCGGCGGTCGTAGACGAGGCCGATCCGCCGGCGCGGATAGGACACGATGCCGGAGAGCGCCGCCCGCGCCAGGCGCAGCAGGGAGATGTTGACGTCGAGGCCAAGAACGAGCGCGTCGGGATGGCGCGCGGCGAGATCGCGGCTCGACCGCCCTGCGGCGCAGCCGATGTCGAGCACGCGCGTCGCGGAAGCGGCCTGCGCCATATCGAGCAGCCGGGCGAGGCAGCGCCGGACGGCACCCGGCGCCGGGGTGTCCGCGGTCGTCACCTCCAACGGGTCGCAATCGGCCCAGCCGTCCCAGGCGTAGGTCGACTGGGTCTGGCGGGCGACGTCGAACCACGAGCCCTGACCGAGCGCGTCGCCGAGCAGGCTTTCCACATTCGGATCGAGGTCGTCGCGCAGCAGCAGTTCGGATGCGTGTTCGGCGAGAAATGCCGCGAGATCGGGGACGATCACCGGAATGCCGTCGATGATGGGAAATTCGTGGCGGCAGGCCGGCAGGGTGCAAACCAGGATGCCGCCGATCACGTCGCCGTCGCGTTCCTCGGTGACGCTGGCGACGGCGAGAGGGGGCTCGCCCCGGCCGTGCGCGGCGCAGCTCGGGCAGATCGGGGCGAAGGCCGCGAAGTGGCGGCGGCGCAAGCGGCCTCAGCCGCCGATCAACACGGTCGCGGCACCCGGTCCGACGATCGTTCCGGACGGTCCCGGGATCGGGCCGACGCAGGCGGCGTGGGTGGTGGTATCGCCCAGACGCGCGGCCGGCAACTTGTTGATGGTCACGGTCGCCGAACCCTTCGCGATCACGCCGGGGCCGCCGGGTACGCAAACCGGGATCAGGCACGGCTGCGTCTGGTCGGTGACGCGCGCGGCCGGCATCTTGGCGATCATGACGTTGGGTGAGCCGCTGACGATCGGCAGCGGCATCGGCGGGTGCGGCGCCGGCGTCGGCACCAGCGCCGCCGGGTGCATCGGTGCGTGACAGTGTGGCCCGCTCTGCAGGACCTTGTCGCCGATGCGTGCCGCGGGCTGACCCATGTCGCGATCTCCTTGAATCCAAGCTAACCCGAAATTCCTCACGAGGTCGAGACGGACAGGTGGCGGCGCGCCTGTTATGAGTGTTGCCGGAGAGGGCGAATGGGCTGCTTCTGCGCCACGACGACCGCGCTGCGAGACACGCTCGAACGGCTTAGCGCGGAGAACGCCGCGGGAGCGCAACCGGGCCAGAGCGCCGTATCCGGCGAGCAGGCGGCTGCCGTGAGCTCGGCGGCGGCGCATCTGGCCGCACGCGGCTTGCCCACGGACCCCTGGCAGCCGGCCCCGGCGTGGCTGGAAACGGTGGTGCCGACGCCCAGGCTCGATCCGAATGCCGTCGCGACGCTGTGCGGGCTCGCGAGCATGCGCGCCGAGGCGCAGTCGCAGCTTGGCGTCGATCTGCTGGCGGCCGGCGCGAACGTCCCTGTCGCTCGTATCGTCGCGACGATGAACGCGCGCCTCGCCGCGACGACCAACGCCGGCGCCCCCGCGATCGCGAACATTCCGGACCCATCGGCGTGGCAGCAGCTCGCCGACCAGAATGACGCTGCCGATCGCGTGTTGCGGCAGGCGGCATCGACGGCCTCCGCCGCCGACTACACCCATCCCGCCGGGCAGCCGATGGCGATTTGGAAGCCGTTTCTGCGCCAGATCCGCGCCATGGCGCCGCTGGTCGCCGCCGCGTCGCAGCTCGATGTGAGCCTCGCCGACGCGCAAGCCGTACCCGCCCGCCTCGCCGCCGCGGTGCGCGCGTTGCGCGCGGTCGAGGTGCCGCCGCTCGAAGATCCGCTGGCCGTCAGCCGCCTGCTCGGCTTGCTGTCGGCGCTCGACCGCCTGCAGCAAAGCCTGGGGCCGGAGCCGCTGCGCGACGGACTTGGCGCGGTGCAGCAGGCCGTGGGGCGGAAAGTGACCGACGCGGCTCAGGCGCTGGCCGATACGGGCCCGCCGCCCGACGTGCCGTACTGCCCGACCGCGCTGGCGCCGCCGGAGGTGGTGGCGGCGGCGTGCTCCGACGGCGGGCGGCAGCTCGCTGACATCGCGTGGCGCGTGCCCCCGACGTCGACGCTGCCGGCGATTCAGACCCTGTCGCTCGCCGCCGCATTGGTCGGCGCCATCACCGCGACGACGGCGAGCAGTCCCATCCGCTCAAGCCCCTGTGCCGGCTGCGATGCCCGCCAGGTGCTCGCGGCGGCCAGCGCGGGCGCGCCGGCCGCCGTCTGAGCGCGGCCGGACGCTATTCGGCCGGCTGACCTTCCGGTGTGCGCTCCAGCGTGCGGTCGTGGTGCAGCGACAGCACGATCACCATCGAGATCAAACCCAGCGCGGCGATGAACAGCAGGCCGGAGGTGAACACACCCGTGTAGTCCTTGAGGAAGCCCATCGCATAGGGACCCGCGAAGCCCGCGAGATTGCCGACCGCGTTGATGACCGCGATGCCGGCCGCCGCCGCCGAACCGCTCAGGAACGCGGTCGGCAGGGTCCAGAACACGGGCAGCACGGCGAACACGCCGAAGATGCCGATCGACATCACGATCATCTTGGCCGTCGGATCGGGGAGTTGCGACGAAATGCCGATGCCGGCCGCGGCGAGGAACAGAGCGACCGCTGCATGGCCCTTGCGTTCCATCTTGCGGTCCGACCGCCGTCCCCAGAGGATCATGCCCACGAGCCCGATCGCGTAGGGGATCGCGGTGACAAACCCCGTCTGCAGATTGCTCAGGCCGAAATTCTTGATGATTTGCGGCAGCCAGAAGGCTGTGCCATAATTCGTTGCGACGACACCGAAATAGACCGCCGCGAGAGCCCAGACCTGACCGTTGGTCAGCACCTGCCGCACCGTCAGATCGTGACGCGACTCGCGCAGTTGCCGTTCGGCCAGAAGGCGACCGCTCAACCAAGTGCGCTCGCCATCATCGAGCCAATGTGCCTTCGCGGGTCCGTCGGTGAGATACAGGAAAACGACAACCGATAGAACGAGCGCCGGCAGCGCTTCGACGATGAAAAGCCACTGCCACCCTTGCAGCCCGTAGAACCCGTCCAACCCGAGGATCGCCGTCGACACAGGGGCTCCCAACACGCTCGAAGCGGGGATCGCCGCCATGAACAGGCCGACGATCCGGGCCCGGTACATCGACGGGAACCAAAGTGTCAGGAAGAAGATGATGCCGGGGAAGAAGCCGGCCTCGGCGGCGCCGAGCAGCAGCCGCACGATGTAAAACGCGAGTTCGTTCGACCAACCGGTGGCGACAACGATCGCCGGGATCAGGGCCATGGCGCCCGATATCAGGCCCCATGTGAACATGATGCGCGCGATCCACGTGCGCGCCCCGACTTTCGCCAGGATCAGGTTCGAGGGCACCTCGAAGATGAAATAGGTGAAGAAGAAAATGCCGGCGCCGAGGCCGAAGGCGGTATCGGTGAGGCCGAGATCCTTCTTCATCGTCAGCGCCGCGAAGCCGACGTTGACGCGATCGAGATATGCAACGAAATAGCAGATGATAAGGAACGGAATCAGCCGTCGGCTGACCTTGGCGATTGTTCTGGACTCGATTTCCTGGATCATACGACGGTGCCCCCTCACGGCATGGCTGCTGCCTTTGCGGCAGGCTTACGGCTTGTCGGCGCGAATGCAAGCCCTGGCGGCGTAACGGCGCCGTGCGCGGCGATGGTGGAGGGGGCCTGGCTCCGCTACGCCCAGACCGGTGGCAGGTCGCGCAGCGCGCGCCACGTCGCGGGCAGGCGCTTTATGGCCCTTCGCCGCCGCTTTTTCGTCCAGTGCCCGAGTTCCTTGACCGCCGGTCCGAGCGCGGCGGGATCGTCGGCGCGCAGCCGTTCGGCGACCGCTTCGGCCATCGTGGCATCCTGCAAACGCCCTAACTGGTCGAGCATATCCTTGCTGGCACGCAGATAGTCTTTCACCCGCCCGCGCGGGTAGAGACAGCCCAGATCGATGGTGCCCTGGCGCAGTTTCTTGAGCGATTTGCGCAGCGCGTGCAGTTCCGCTTCCGACCTGGAATCGAGCTGCCGGCCGCGCGCGGCCACCTTTCGTGCCAGTCGCCCGAGCAGGTCGGGCGCGAGTTCGGCCACGGGCTTCGCGAAACACGGATCGCCGAGCGTCGCCGGATTTTCGATGCCGTCCTCGGCCCACACCGCCAGGGCAAGAATGAGCTTGCCCATCGCGGGCGAGCGCAGTTCCTCCGCCACGCGTTGCCGCGCGTCGCGGCGACGCTCAGCGACCCGCGCCGTCAGCCGGTCCGGCACGGCGCCATCGGCGGGCATGGTGAAAGCGCGTGGCAGAATCGCGTCACAGAACACGTCGAGATCGCGGGCCTCGCCGAACAGCCGGCCCAGCCGTCGCAATTCGGCGTTGAACCCCGCCGCCGCGCGCCGATCCAGAAGTCTGGAGAACAAGGTTAGCGTTGCCCGCAGCGACCGGATGGCGACGCGGACCTGGTGCACCCCCTCGACGTCGCCGGCGGCGGCGGCCGGCTGATTGCCGACCATGTGGCCGAGCCCCGACATGAGTAGGGCGCGGAACGCCTGGGCGGCGTTGGCGTCGCGGGCGAATCGCGGTGTCCTCGCCTTGCGCGCCACCGGCGGCAGGCCGGTCCGCAGCCGGTAGCCGCGATCAGCCTTGCTCTCGCTTTCGATGGCGAGCGGTGTCGTTTCGCTCAGCTCGAGAGCCACCCGGTACAATGCGGCCGGCGCCCCGTGCTTCAGCTCGAGCTCGAGTTCCCGTATGCGCACGCCGGCCGTGCCGGCGGAGATCGTTCCATTATCGAGCGCCGCCTCGATCACCGCGCCGCCGTCGCAGGACAGGGTCCAGATGGTACGTTCGACGTCGGTCGTGACGACCGGCTTCAGATCGTCGCCGATAGCGGCCGGCAGCCGCGTGGCGATGGGCGTCTCGGCCAGTCGCGACAGATCGGGCCGGTTGTTCGCCACCGGCCATTCCCACTCGCCGCGCCGGAGCGCGATGCCGGCCGTCTCGCCACGCGATTTCAGGGTCTGGACATGCTGCTTGCCGCGCCGACGGACGCGCAGGCTGACGCCTTCGCCCGCGAGCGCGAGATCGTCGGTATCGAAATACGTGGTGACCTCGCGGACGCGTCGCGGCTTGCCCGTGCCCTCCACGGCGAACGCCCGATGCCCGATCAACGCATCGGGCTCGCCGCCCAACAGTGCAAGCTTGAGCTCGACTTCCATCCCCGCGGCCACCTTCATCCGGCCACCCGCACCCTGTCCAACGGGTGTGGAGCGGGGAATGCTCCGGGGGCGTCCGCTAGCGGGTCGGACGCGGGGGGGTTTGGGTGTAGTCGTAGAATCCACGCCCCGTCTTGCGTCCATACCAGCCGGCTTCGACGTATTTCACCAGCAGCGGGCACGGGCGGTACTTGCTGTCGGAGAGCCCCTCGTAAAGCACCTGCATGATCGAGAGACACGTATCCAGGCCGATGAAGTCAGCCAACTCCAGCGGCCCCATCGGGTGGTTGGCGCCGAGCTTCATCGAGGTATCGATCGCCGCCACCGAGCCGACGCCCTCGTAGAGCGCGTAGACCGCCTCGTTGATCATCGGCACCAGGATGCGGTTGACGATGAAGGCCGGGAAATCCTCGGCGACGGCGGTCGTCTTGTGCAGCTTGTGCGCCAGTGCGAGCACCGCCTGGAACGTCGCCTCGTCGGTCGCGATGCCACGGATCACCTCGACCAGCTTCATCACCGGCACCGGGTTCATGAAGTGCATGCCGATGAATTTCTCGGCCCGGTCGGTTCCCGCGCCGAGACGGGTGATCGAGATCGAGGAGGTGTTCGACGCCAGTATGCAGGACGGCTTTAGGTGCGGCGTCATCGCCTTGAAGATCGCTCGCTTGATGTCTTCCTTTTCGGTCGCCGCCTCGATCACGAGGTCGCAGGTGCCGAGCGCGGCGTAATCGCCCGAGGTGGTGATGCGGGCGAGCGCCTCGGCCTTGGCATCGGCCGAAATGGTGCCCTTGTTGACCTGGCGGTCGAGGTTCTTGCCGATCGTGGACAGCGCCTTGCCCAGCGCCTCGGCGTTCACGTCCAGCAGGACCACCGGCAGTTCGGCCAGCGCACATACATGCGCGATGCCGTTGCCCATTTGCCCGGCGCCGACGATGCCGACATGGCCGATCGCCGCGGATTCCGCGGTCAGCGGTTCGACGACATGCTCGGCCGCATGGCGTGGCGTAAGGACCTCGACGTTCATGGCAAGCGCTCCAGTTCGGCCGCCAGTTCGGGCAGCGCGGTGAACAGATCAGCCACCAGGCCGTAATCGGCGACCTGGAAGATGGGCGCTTCCTCGTCCTTGTTGATCGCCACGATAACCTTGCTGTCCTTCATACCGGCCAAATGCTGGATGGCACCTGAAATTCCGACAGCGAGGTAAAGTTCCGGGGCGACGATCTTGCCGGTCTGACCGACCTGGAAATCATTGGACACGAAACCGGCATCGACGGCGGCGCGCGAGGCGCCGACGGCGGCACCGAGCTTGTCGGCGATCGGCTCAAGCAGCTTGAAGTTCTCGCCGCTCTGCATCCCGCGCCCGCCGGAGATGACGACGCGCGCGGCAGTAAGCTCCGGGCGCTCGCTCTTGGACAGTTCGGTCGAGACGAAGCGCGACGGCATCGGTGCCTCCATGGCGGGAACCGCCTCGATCGCGGCGCTGCCGCCGACGCTCGCCGCAGGATCGAAGCTGGCGGCGCGGACCGTGATCACCTTGATGCGGTCGGCCGATCTGACGGTCGCCAGCGCGTTGCCGGCATAGATCGGACGGATGAAGGTATCGTTATCCACGATATCGGCGACGTCGCTGATCGGCTGGACGTCGAGCATGGCGGCGGCGCGCGGCATGACGTTCTTGCCGATCGCGGTCGCCGCCGCCAGCACGTGGCTGTAGCCCGCCGCCAGCTTGACGATGAGCGCGGCGAGCGGTTCGGCGAGAGCGTGATCGAATGCCGGCGCGTCCGCGACCAGGACCTTGGTCAGACCCGGCACCGCCGC
>Ga0209415_10017213_pt1 | contig 11527 bp, 7 predicted proteins | sample PeaSoiSIISIP2007_FD_187696 | JGI IMG/M metagenome (GOLD analysis project Ga0209415, IMG submission 187696) | Peat soil microbial communities from Weissenstadt, Germany - SII-SIP-2007 (SPAdes) (version 2) | ecosystem: Environmental > Terrestrial > Soil > Wetlands > Peat | place: Germany... | reverse complement strand
GTGGGCGTCGGTTACTATCACACCAGCTTCAGCGACCGTGCACCATTCCTGAGTTTCAGCCCCTCCCAGTTCAATCTCACAGGCTTCATCCAGGATCGCCAGTTCCCGAGCGTAACCGGAATGTGCGTCCCGGCGCTCTTCGGCGCCGTTGGATGCCTGACCGGCCCTGGCGGTGGTGGCATGCAAAATATCGGGACTGCCGCTCAAATTCAGTCGCAGAACTACGAGGAAAAACCTAGCTACAACGCCAATACGACCTGGGTCCACGGCGCGCACACCTTCAAACTGGGCGTGGAGATGTACCTCGAGCAAGGCTATACGGGAGCCATCTCCGGAGTCACCCTGGCGGCTGCGAACCCTGCAACTGGCACTCCTTCGGCAACGGCGGAGCCCTTCACGCCAACCACTAGTTTCAACGGATTTACCCAGGGATATGGATATGCCAGTTTTCTTCTGGGCGACTACGCCCAGACCACGCAGGCCCCAGGTGAGTATTACCGGGAAGGGTCGCAGACGTGGGGCCTGTTCATCCAGGACTCCTGGAAAGTAACTCGCAAGCTTACCGTGAATTATGGCCTGCGCTGGGATTACGATACTCCGGAGCGCGAAGAGCACGGGCGCTTGGGACAGTTGAGTGGAGGTGCTAACCCCCTGGCCGGCGGCATCCCCGGAACGACGGCGTTTGCCGCCAACTGCGGTTGCCCGTTCTATCAGCCCGCCTATCCATTCGCACTTGGGCCGCGGCTGGGCGTAGCCTACCAGATCAACCCCAAGACGGTGTTCCGGGGCGGATGGGGAATCAATTATCAATTTGTCGCCAACCCCGCCGGGATGACGATCGGGACTCCCGGTGTCAACGCTCCCAGCGGCGTCAACCCCTATATCAACATCGCGACTGCGGGCTCCATTGTGGCGCCCACCTGGCCCGTCCTTACCAACATCTATCCGTTCCCGGGCCAGAATCCCAGCACCACGAACGCTCCTTATGCGCCCGACCACAACGAGAACCGGCCGCCGCGCATTAACCAGTGGAGCGTTGGCTTCCAGCGCGAGGTCACCAGGGATTTCGTTATCGACGCTTCCTATGTGGCCAATCGCGCCGTCTGGCTGCAGGGCTCCGGACCCCAGGGCTTCCTAAGCCAAACCTCTCCGCAGGAATACGCAAGCTATGGCTTGTATCCCTACCCCGGAACCGGGCCCAGTTCGGGCTACAACAACCTTGCCGATTACCAATTGACGCTACAGCCGCTCAACAGCGCCGCGGTGGCCAGTCACTTTGCCGCGCTCGGGCGCCCTGTTCCTGTGCCTTATGCCGGCTTCCCCTTGACCAGTTCTCTGCAAAGCGCTCTTTACCCGTATCCTCAGTTCGGCGCACTGACGGTGTCGAATTCCCCGGTCGGTATGTCCAAGTACGACTCGCTGCAGATCAAGGGGACCAAGCGCTTCTCGCACGGTCTCCAGGCGGGTGGCTCATTCACTTGGGCCCAGGGCTTCAACCGTCCCGAGGCTCAGAACTTCTTCAATCCCGGGGCTTCAGAGTGGGTGTTACAACAGATCCCGCCGTTCAATCTGAACTTCAATTTCGTCTACACCGTGCCCAAGGCCTCGTTCCTGCCCAAGATCGCCAATGCCATTACCCAGGATTGGCAGGTGGGCTGGTTCTCCAATTACCAAAGCGGCGCGTTCCTGATACCGCCCACTAGCCCCACGTTGAACTTCCTCCCCAGTGAGGACATCCGCGTGCCGGGCGTGCCCCTGTATACGTCGGGCGTCAACATCAACAATCTGAGCACCTACAATCCGTATACCACGCAGGTGCTGAATCCCGCCGCCTGGCAGCCGTGCCCCAGCAATGCCGCCTGTGCATCCGCCGGAATCTTTACCAGCCCATTTGGCCCACCCGCAACAACGGGAACTATCTTATATAGGGACTTCCGCGGGCCGCGGACCCCTTCCGAGAACGCCAACATCGGCCGCAATTTCAAGGTTCACCACGGGGATAAGACGTACAACCTGTATGTGCGCGCTGAATTCGTCAACATCTTCAACCGGACCTTGATGCCGCCCCCGAGTACGGCCAATCCCCAAAACCCGGTCTTCAAGGGTGCGGGTAACGGCACCATCTTGACCGGTGGCTTCGGAGTCATCAACGCCTTCCTGGGAACGAACACAGCGTACGCTGCGGCCGCTGGGACCAACCAGCTGCAGCCGCGCACCGGTACGCTGATCGCCCGCTTCACGTTCTGATGTAAGTGCACAAGAAGCCTGTCACACAGAGGCCGCAAAGATCCTTCGGGGTTCTTTGCGGCCTTTTCTTCATCACGGCAGTCAGTCTGCTTGCGGCGGTCCGCTCGTTTCCCTCCTACGCCAGCGTCAAGCCCATCCTGGATGCGCACCGCGAACATCTGCCCGCCGAGCTCCGAAATGCAGACGAGCGCAAGTGGCTCGCCTGGAGCCAGCGGCAAGACAAAGCCATTCGCTCGCGTTTGGAGCAGGGCGATCTGGACTCCATGGTGAATCTTCTGTTATTGGGCGCCTCGTTCACCCGGCAGCCGCGGATCAAGATGGAGGCCATGACCGAAGCTTCCAAGTCCGGAGTCTTGCGGGCCCGCGTGGACGATTTGGTTGCAGGTCTGCACAGTCCGGGCGACAACGAGCGCCTCATCTTTCTCCTGCGGCTTCTGCGCAGCCAGGGAATCGATCCGGAGACTTCCGACGGTGCGCAGCAGACTGGCAAGTTCGTCTACAACAATTTGCTTCGGGTCATGCAGGAGAGGAGAACCTTGGCCGAGCGCGCCGCAGAAGGCAAGAGCCCCGCGCGGCCGGACGATCCAGCGTCGCTTCTGGACCGTTCGTCGCTGTTCCAGGCTCGCGGAGTTTCGCTCGACACCGGCATTTTCCCCGATTTCTCGATCGAACAGACCTTGCGCGACCTGAAGAAGCAGGGGGTGCTGCGCGAGGGCCAGGTGGCACGCGTGGCCGTGATTGGGCCAGGCCTCGATTTCATCGATAAGAACGAAGATTCCGCCTACGACTATTATCCCCAGCAAACTCTGCAACCGTTCGCATTGTACGATTCGCTCGTCCGGCTCGGGCTGGCGAAAGCCAACCCCGTATCCCTGTCGATTTTCGACATCAGCTCCCGCGTGATCCAGCATGTCCAGCGCGCCCGCGAACGCGCCGGCAAGAACATCGGATATGTCATCCAGTTGCCGCGCGAGCTTGCGCGTCCGTGGCCGCCGGAGCTCATCGCCTACTGGAACTCGCTGGGGGACCAGGTCGGAACCGCGGTTGCGCCCATCCGGCCGCCGGAGATCTTTCCAGGCCTGGAGACGCGCGCCGTGCAAATCCGTCCGGACGTAGTGCTCGCATGTAACCCGGTGGATCTCGATATCGTTGTGGAACGCCTCAATCCGGCCGCGGCCGAGCGCTTCGATCTGATCGTGGGCACAAACATTTTTGTCTACTACGACGCTTTCGAGCAGGCTCTGGCGCTGGAGAACGCGGGCGCCATGCTGAAGCCCGGAGGTCTCTTGCTGACCAACGACCGCCTGCCTGAGGTTCCCGGCGGCTCCATGCGGCTGGCCGGCATCACCGTTGTGCCATTCGACTCTGCCGGCGTAAGTGCCCGTCAGGCCGTGGGGTGGTATCGGAAGCAATAGGCTTGTGGGGCAGCGCCATGCGCTGCCCTCTTTGCAGGGCATGGCCGTGCTCCACCGGCGACGAGATCGCCAGCGCGACCTAACGCCGGCGGTCTTCGCCGCCGGTGATTGTCGGCGACTCGCGCTGAGCCGCCAGCGCGCCGTAAACTCCTTGCGTCACCTCTACCGCCCCAAGTAGCATTGAGATCTGGAGCCTTTGAAAATGCAATTTCCACGGCTGTTCGTCCTATGCGCATTTCTTTCGACCGGTGCAGGAGCTCAGTGGATGCACTATCCCACGCCTGGAATTCCCCGCACGCGCGATGGTAAGGCGAATCTCTCCGCGCCTGTGCCGCGCGCCTCTAACGGCAAGCCGGACCTTTCCGGACTCTGGCAAGTGGAGGCCACGCCTTACGAGGAATTGACCCGCTTGTTCGGGCCAGGCCTCGATACGCTCAGCGTTCCGGGCGACGACATCCACACCGTTTCCAAATACCTTTTCAGTATCCTGATCGACTTCAAACCAGAGGAAGCTCCCCTCCGGCCCGAGGCCGCGCAAATCTCGGCGCGTCGCATGAAGACGAATGGGATTGAGAATCCCACTACGCAGTGTCTGCCTGCTGGCGTTCCATTTGTCGGGCTCCTGCCGTTTCCCAACAAGTTCATTCAGACTCCGGGCGTCATCGTAATCCTGCAGGAATCAGACGGTACTCTTCGCCAGATCTTTACGGACGGCCGCAAGCATACCGCCGACCCACAGCCATCCTGGATGGGGTATTCGGTGGGCAAGTGGGAAGGCGATTCGCTGGTCGTCGATACGGTGGGCTTCAACGATGAAGGCTGGCTGGACGGATCCGGTCATCCGCACAGCGATGCCCTAAAAATTCAAGAGCGGTACCGCCGGCGCGATTTCGGCCACATGGATGTGCAGGTCAACTTGGACGATCCCAAGATGTACACGCGGCCCTTTAGCATCAAGTACACTCTGGATCTGGTCCCCGACAGCGAAATCGGGGAATACGTCTGTGCCGAAAACGAAAAGGACCGCTCACACCTCGGGAAACCGTAACGCCGGCGATCTTGTCGCCGGTGCGTCTGGTGACATCGAAAAATTCCAAACTTCTGTAGTCTAATGTAAAGCATGCGTAGTCACATCTGGATGGTAATGGGGTTTCTGGGAGCTTGCTTTTGCGCGCAAGCCCAGTGGCAAGGCCAGCCGACTCCCGGAGCTCCGCGCACGCCCGACGGCAACGTGAATATGACCGGGCCGGTTCCGCGCGTGAACGGCAAGCCCGACCTTTCGGGAATCTGGCAGGTGGAAGCAGAACCCCGTGGGCCGGGCCTCTACGGATTGGGCGAATCGCCAAATTCGAAATATTTTAGGGACATCCTGTCCGATTTCAAACCCGGCGAGGAGCCGCTTACGCCGGCCGCCGCGGACATGCTCCGCCAGCACGGCCAGCCGGGAGTCGTCGGCCCCAACCTGAACTGTCTGCCGGATGGGGTGCCCCATGCCGATCTGTTGCCGGAGCCATTTAAGATCATCCAGACGCCCGGCGAAACCCTGGTGCTGTACGAAGTGGAGACCATCTTCCGCCAAATCTTCACGGATGGAAGAAAGCTTCCCGCCGATCCCTCGCCGACCTGGTTGGGATATTCGGTGGGCAGATGGGAAGGCGACACGCTAGTGGTGGACACGATGGGGTTCAACGATCTTAGCTGGTTGGACGCGCGCGGCCACGGTCACAGCGAGGACATGCGCGTCGAGGAACGTTTCCACCGGCGGGATTTCGGCCACATGGAGGTGGCCGTGACCGTAACCGATCCGAAAACCTTCACCAAGCCGTTCACCATCAATTTCGTCGAGCAGTTGCTTCCGGACACCGACGTGTTCGAGCACATCTGCTACGAAAACGAAAAGGACGCCGCGCACCTGCCGGGCAAAGCGGGCAAATAATCGGCCCACTTCAGTCGCGTCATACTAAGGGTTGTCGGATACTCTCATCAAACGGTCCGGAGATGCATGGGCTCGGTGGATTTCCCCAGAGACTCTGGTCGCGCAGGTCCGAAACACGGCTCCATTTATAGAAGCGCGGGCCGGCATAAAGGAACCTGGCCGCCTTATCGAACTAGGCAACTCGCCCGACGGTTTTCTGCGAATTCTCGCGAACTGGCAAAACATTCTGTGCGCCAGCCTTGCGCCGGAAGAGCAGCTTCAGAGCTATTTTGCACTCTGTCTGGCTTGTCATCACGCGACCGTCGCCACGTTCGTACCCACGGATGTCGATACCAAGATCCGCGGGATTCTCTGGCACGAATTGCGTGATCCGGATGTACTTCGGCCCATGCTGCACCTTGCCCTCGCAGCGCGCGGCTGGACGGAGGACGGAATCTCGGTCCGGTCCGTTCGCGGTGTTAGTGGTCACAATGGCGAGCATTGGAGCGCGATCGCGGGAGGCCTCGGCCGCCTGCTGGAACTCGGCGACACGGCCGCAGCGGAAGAGGCGCAAGCTGCCATCGAAGTGGAAATCGATCGCGAACAGGCTGTTTTCAATGAAGTGGCCGCCGAGCGCGACGCTGAACTCGACCTGCTGCGCCTCTCCATGACTTTGGCCCACAATCGAGGCGATCTCACCCAAGGCATGGGCTTTTGGAAGAAGACCGCGCTCACCGCCCCGCTGATGGAGCACTTCGCAACGCGCGGCCGTTTCGCGCTTGCGGTTCGTATCTATCAACACACCGGCCTTTCGAGCGAAGGTCACCGGCACTATCCGCTTCGTCCGATAAAGACCTTGCGCCGCTCGCCCGCTACACTCCTGCCGTTGTGTCCGTTCCTGGATGAGTGGGGAGGAATCGTAGCGCAATTAGAAGAGAGCCATGAGGTGCTGGCCGCTCTGGTGATGGGTACCGAAAAGGTGCGCGGGCAGCAGGGCTACTATCGGGCCATCGCTGGCATGGCTAACGCATCTTCGGGCGCTTTCGAACGCGCGGCATCCCGTATGCCCAATGGCGCTCAGCGTCTGCTGCGAAGCCCGGAAATGCGCAAGCTCATTGCCGTGCCGCAAGTATCGTTCGAATCCATGATGCGCAAGCGCGCGCGCACCGCCCTGGAACTATTCGGGGGAGGGCTACGCGGCCTGAAACAGCAGTAGATCCAGGCTGAAAGTCACTCGCATCGCTTCAGGGGACCGGCGTTGCATGGGCCGGTAAATCGAAATCAAGACATCGCGAACGGCGCCGGCGTCGAGATCGGCGCAGTGGGAGACGCGGCGTTGGTCGATGAGAGTGAAGCCGTGCGCGAATTGGTCGAGGGTTTTGGCGACACGATCGTGCCCCGATCCGCGCAGCTCGATGAGATCGTCGGGAGCGGCAACGGCCACCAGCAGGCGCCCGTCGTCCCGCAAAACCCGCCGGAATTCGCCCGGATTCATGCGCGCGGTGATCGACAGGACCACTGAGAACGACTTATCGGCATAGGGCACGACACGATCGGCATTCGCCACCACCCACTCGCAAGCGGGGTAGCGCCGCGCGGCGGCGTCAACCGCAGGAATGGATATATCGATCCCATGGGCATCGAACCCGGTTTCGCTTTGGAGGGTGCCTAGGTAGAAGCCATCGCCGGAGCCCGCGTCGAGAACCGCGTCATGGGGCGTCGCGGCGATGGCCTCCGCAATTGCTAAACGCAGAGGCTCGACTACCCCCAGAGCGTGCAAACGCTGACGCGCGCCAACGGCTTCCGGTGTATCGCCCGGATGCCTGGCTCGCCGTTCCTGGGGCTGAAGCAGGTTGATATATCCGCTCCGGGCGATGTCGAAGGAATGTCCGCGAGGACAGACCATCCGCCGTTCGTCGCGCACCAGCCTCAGACGGCAATCGCGCACGGAGCAGAGTAACATGCGACGAGTTTAACGAATGATGAGTGGGGCCTGCGTTGCGCCGCGGCATGGGCCGGCTGAACATTAGGTTCCCAAAGTCGAAAAGTCGCTTTGATCGCAAAGGGGTTAACAGCCCTCGCGGAACCTGATGTTCAGGAACAGGCACCTTGGCCGCCCTTGGCATCGCGTTGACATCGACTTTCGTTCTTCATAAACTGGTGCCGAATTAAGCACTTCGAGGGAGGATTGCATCATGGCGAAGTCTACCCGGAAGTCCCTTGGCCGCCGCGGTTTTCTGAAAGGCGCGGCCGCCGGCGCTGCGGCGTTAGTCGCGACACCGCCAATCACCAAGGCTCAGGAGATCGATGCGCCGCCGGCCAACGGTAGCGCCCCTCGCGGACCGGGGGCGGCACAGCTCGCGCGCGATGCCGGAGCGCCTGCGACGGCCGCCCGCGTCATCGAGAACCCCGGTTCCGATTTCATGGTGGACGTGCTCAAGACGCTCGACCTGGAATACCTGGGTTCCAATCCCGGCTCCACTTTCGAGTCGCTGCACGAATCCCTCATCAACTACGGCGATAACAAAATGCCGGAGTTTCTGACGTGCACGCATGAAGAGGCGGCCGTCGCCATGGCCCACGGCTACGCCAAGATCGAAGGCAAGCCGATGATGGCTCTCATTCACGGCACGGTGGGATTGCAGCACGCCGGCATGGCCATCTATAACGCCTATGCCGATCGCGTGCCGATCTTCATGGTCGTCGGCAACCACTTTGATGGCGCGGTGCGCACGGGCGGCGTGGAGTCCTATCACAGCGCGCAGGATATCGGCGCGCTGGTCCGCGACTATACCAAGTGGGACGATCAACCGAACTCGCTGGGCGCGTTCGCCGAGTCGGCCGTGCGAGCCTATAAAATCGCGATGACGCCGCCCATGGGTCCGGTGCTGATCGTGGCGCATCACGAACTGCAATCCAACCCGCAGCCCGTGGTGAAACCGCGTATTCCCAAACTCACCATGACGGCGCCGCCGCAGGGCGACGATGCCGCGGTGGCACAAGCCGCGAAATGGCTGGTGAATGCGGAACGGCCGCTGATTGTGGCGCAACGCTCGGCGCGTACCCCGAACGGCGTCAAGCTGCTCATCGACCTGGCCGAGACCTTGCAGGCTCCGGTGAACAACCAGGAACGCATGAATTTCCCCAACCGTCATCCGCTCGCCGGAAACGGGACGCCGGGATATCAGCCGGACGTAATTCTGTTTCTCGAAGTTGCCGACGCTTCCACCATGGCACGGGCGGCTCAGGCGCGCGGCGCCAAAACCATCAGCATCACCTCCGTGGACCTCTTCATGAAGAGCAATATCCAGGACTTCGGCCACTATGCGGACGTCGACCTGGCCATGGGAGCGGACGCGGAAGCCACCATGCCGGCGCTTACCGAAGCCTGCAAACGCCTGATCACGGCCGATCGCAAACGGGCGCTGGAGGATCGCGGCAAGAAGCTGGCGGAGGCGCACAAGCAGGCTCGGAACCGCGACATCGAGCAGGCTTCCTACGGCTGGGATGCCAGCCCGGTCAGCCTCAGCCGTCTCTCCGGAGAGCTGTGGCCGTTGATCAAGAACGACGATTGGTCCCTAGTGGGCTGGCAAGGGTTCATCGGCAACTGGCCGAACCGGCTGTGGAATTTCGATAAACACTACCAGTACCCCGGCGGGCAAGGCGCGGGAGGAATCGGTTACAACGCGCCGGCCTCGGTGGGCGCGGCGCTGGCCAACCGGAAGCACGGCCGGCTGTCGATCAACATCCAGACCGATGGCGATCTGAACTTCTGCCCAGGTGTCCTATGGACGGCCGCGCATCACAAGATTCCCGAACTCATCGTGATGCACAATAACCGCGGATACCACGCCGAAGTGATGTTCGTGGAGCGGCAGTGCAGCCTGCACAATCGCGGCGCGGAGAGGGCTCACATCGGCACCAAGCTGTGGCAGCCGGACATCGACTATGCCAAGATGGCGCAGGCTTACGGCTTCTACGGGGAAGGCCCCATCACCGATCCCAAAGATCTGCACGCCGCCTATCTGCGCGGGCTCGAACGCGTGCGCAAGGGCGAGCCGGCCCTGATCGACGTGGTTACCCAGCCGCGTTAGTATCATGCGGCAGGCAAAGTGCATTTATTTCCGTGGGGCGGACGATCGGTTTCCGTCGTCTGCCGTCGCTGCAAAAGCGGCGCAAATGCGCGCTTCGTGCGCGCTGGCAGACCACAAACATCGATGGTCTGCCCCACACTAGAAGGAGAGACACATGAACCGCATCGCTACGTTTGCCTTGCCTGCCGTACTAGGAGCGTTGCTCCATGCCGCCCCTACGGTGAACTCATCGTGCGAGAGTTTGGCTTCGCTCGAGTTGCCCAACACCACCATTACGATGGCTCAGTCCGTGCCCGCGGGCGGATTCACGCTACAGGGGCGCGGTGGCGCGTCGCCAGTCGCGGATCTGCCTTCGTTCTGCCGCGTGGCCGCAACCTTGAAGCCGACCAGCGATTCGGATATTAAGGTTGAGGTTTGGCTGCCGCTCTCGGGCTGGAACGGGAAACTTCTGGCGACGGGTAATGGGGGTTGGGGCGGCGCGCTGGCTTACGGCGACATGGTGCAGGCGCTGAAACGCGGCTATGCCACCGGTGGGACCGATACCGGCCATACCGGCGGCAGCGCCAGCTTCGCGCTGGGCCATCCCGAGAAACTGGTCGACTACGCCTACCGCTCCGAGCACGAGATGACCCTGAAGGCCAAGGCGATCATCGACAAATTTTACGGCAATGCGCCGAGGTATGCGTACTTCGACAGTTGCTCTTCCGGCGGCAAACAGGGCGTGACGGAAGCGCAGCGCTATCCCAACGACTACGACGGCATCGTAGCCGGCGCTCCCGCCAACTTCATGATGCATCTGCAGGCGGAGCGCTTGTGGATCGCGCAAGCTGTCCACAAGAATCCCGACAGCTATATTCCGCCCGCCAAGTATCCGGTGATTCACAATGCGGTTCTGGCGGCCTGCGACGCGCTCGATGGCGTGAAGGATGGCGTGATCGAAAATCCCCGAGCCTGCCACTTCGATCCGGCGGTCCTGGCCTGCAAGAACGGCGACGGCCCCGACTGCCTTACAGCTCCGCAGGTGGAGGCGACCAAGAATATCTATGCAGGCGCCAAGAACCCGCGCACCGGCGAAGAGATTTTCCCCGGCATGGAACCGGGCGGTGAGCTCCTATGGAGCCGGCTGGCCGGGCCGCAGCCGCTTTCGTTAGCCACGGACACTTTCAAATACGTGGTCTTCCAGGACCCCAATTGGGACTACCTGACGTTGAACTTCGATGAGGACATCGCGCGCGCGGACAAGATCGACGGCGGCGAGAACAATGCCATCGATCCCAATTTGAAGCCCTTCTTCGGGCACAATGGAAAACTGCTGTTGTACCACGGCTGGAGCGACCAGCAGATTCCTCCTGGCGGCACGGTCAACTACTACAGCAACATTGTGAAGGCCGCGGGCGGCCCCGCTAAAGCTTCGGATTCGGTGCGACTCTTTATGGTGCCCGGCATGGGCCACTGCGGCGGCGGCGATGGTCCCAACACATTTGATACGGTCAGCGCGCTGGAGCAGTGGGTGGAAAAGGGAAAGGCGCCGGAACAAATCGTGGCGTCGCATGCGACCAATAGCGCGGTCGACCGTACGCGGCCTTTGTGCCCGTATCCGCAGGTTGCGCAGTACAAGGGCAGCGGCAGCACGGACGATGCCGCCAACTTCACCTGCAAAGCGCCGTAGCTATCTGTCGCAGGGCATGGCCCCGGAACTGGTGGGTGATTTCCAAGCCGGCGGAAAAACCTGACACAGGCCAAGGATGCAGCAAGGATGCCTGTGCTACGTTACCCGCGGAACATGTCGAACGGCTGGAACTGGCCGTTGAGCAATTGCGGGGTATCGTGGTAGCCTAGCCAGCCATCGATCATGG
>Ga0209415_10017212_pt1 | contig 11527 bp, 10 predicted proteins | sample PeaSoiSIISIP2007_FD_187696 | JGI IMG/M metagenome (GOLD analysis project Ga0209415, IMG submission 187696) | Peat soil microbial communities from Weissenstadt, Germany - SII-SIP-2007 (SPAdes) (version 2) | ecosystem: Environmental > Terrestrial > Soil > Wetlands > Peat | place: Germany... | reverse complement strand
ATGGACGGGGAAGATCAGGAACTGGTCAACATAGCCCGCCCACTTGCTCAACGGACCGCGGGAAACCCAGCGCCGAAGCTGCTTGCGCGGTGCCCACACCTCGACCGTGAAGCCGCGCTTGCGATACCCATCCTCGAGCATGCTCGCAAACCGCTCCATGCTTTTGGACGGCAGGAATTGCGGGTGGGTGAATAAGACCAACTTCACTCGTGACTCCAAACGCGCAAACGGCCCGCGACAGCGGCGCCGCTCAGGCAATTCGCGGCGCATTTAGGCGGATCGACCGGAGCTGCCCGAACAGCAGCGAAACAACAAACACTACGAATCCGAGCAAGATTGCATCGCGAACGCCAGCCACGATTCCAGGCAGTTGGTTTTCGACATTCAACAGCATGTTGAGGAGTGCGAAACACATTGCAGCGCTCACAATTGGGCCTGCGACCGTCGCTGCTCTTAGCAAAAGCTGACATAGGAGTACCGTCAGGACAGGGTAGGCAAGCAACCCGAAAATCCCGAAATCGGATGCCCCCGCGGTCAAAACCGTGTTCGCGGCGTCCCATACCGGCATCCCAAAGTGCGGATGAACGAGACCTTCTTCCATGTAGTACATGTACTTGTACTTCCATGGATAGAGGGCCTCCGGTGTTGCGGTGATGACCGCGTTAAAAAGAACCGCCCCGCCCAATGGATCAATCCGATCGAGTTTCTCCAGTAGCTCGGCAAGGTAATCGAGAATGAACGCGCGCTCGGCGAGGTTCTCTTTGATTTTCTCATCCAGCCCACTGTCCTGTGGATTCATGAAAATCTCACCACTGCGCACCGCCAAGGAAGCGACGTCGCGCGCATCGGTATTTTCGTCATGGGCTAGGCGCATCGCGTAGAAAAACCGGTTCCCTACCACGACAGCGAAGATCATGATCAAAGCGGCCATGAGGGTTTTTGAAGTAAAGACGCGTAATGCCTTCCCGCCGGCCGCGTAGGCCATGGCGAAGATTAGCAGCGCAAAAAGGAGGAGGCGCCGACCTTGCGTTGCAAGAATCAGAAGGTCGATTGCGGCGAGCGCGAGCAAGGCAAAACGCATACGCGGCGACGAACTACGCGCGCAGTACACACCGAGAGCGCCGATTGGGCAAAGCGCTTGGCTAACGAGTGAGGCTATCGCTGAAAGGCGCACCCCAACGTCGGCATCCGCCGCAACGTCGCCTTGAAAGCGGATGCGGCCGGCCGCGACCATCGCGACTGCGGCAAGGGTCAGCAGCGACACAAGACTAAGAACGAGCCGATGCTCGGATGACGGAATTCGCGTGTCGGCAAGGAGACCTTTGCGATCGAGCAAGCTGCAGACGAGAAGAAGACAAACGAGCAGCATCACGAGGGAGATGGCGCCCGACAAGGCCCGGGCCGACACGTCCGCGAGTGCAAACGGGTCAAAGGCCAGAAAATATCCGCCGACGAAGGTCTGCAGGGTGCCTAATCCATAGCCGATGCACAAAATGAAGGCATAGACCTCCCATAGCGAAGCCGCGGACGGTTTGCTGACGCATAGGAGAATGCCCACCACGCCCATAGCGCTGGCGATGACGACGGACGCAAGAAAGGCGACATGCGAATCAGCGAAAACTGTCGACGCCAGGCCCGCGAGCGCCGCAATGCCTGCGGCCGCGCAACGCCAAACGGGAAAACGTCGCCCGGCCACGGCGCATGGTTTCATTGCGAAGGCACTCCCACCAGCATCGCCCGTTGTGCCGACGGCACCGCCGCAAGCAGGTCGTTCATGAACTGCTCCTGCAGCCGGAACGATGATCCCTCGTCCGTGGTGATCTCGGAAACTCGAAACAGCAGACCGTCAGCGTTAAAGCCCCGCAACGCGAGAGCGATCCTTGCCAGGTTCATTTCGAGGGAGCCGCGCGTTATCCGGTCCCCCGTGCGAACCCAGTAGCTGACCAGCTCGTTGCGCCCTCCCGCGCGCGTCCACAGACGCGAGGTCTCAATAGTGCCGACGGGGGTGGCTATGTCCTGGTCTCGCTGCCGATAGACGTCAAAACCTTGCGCGCGGTAGCACATCTCCGGTCGATGCAGCTGAGTCGAATACGATTGTTCGGTTCCCAGGGCGAGTGAGAGCATGATGATGCGGCCGCTTGGGCGATGCACATAGGTGCGCGCCAGCGTCTGGTTGTAAATGATACGAAGCTGCTCGCCCTGCTCGGGGCTCACCACCGCGCGCGGGACCTGGCCCGTGTCCGTCCAGTCGCCGAATTGGTGGGGCACGACCTGATCGAGGCTGGGACGGCCCATCTCATCGAACCAGCTGCGGGAGGGGGTCAGAGCTAGGGTCGCGAGGAACGCGCCGACCATCAGCACCGTGGCAGCGACGGCATGCCCCAGCCTTGGCCGATCCGCCCGGCGCTCCGGCAGGGCAGCTGCGAGGGTGCTCATGCGCGCTTCTCCATCCGGGCGCTGGCCAGGCGCAGCATGGAATCGGTCCCGACCATCAGGGCCAGCCCGATCAGGAAGAGCGCTATCCCCGCGAAGCCGTGCATGAAGCCTTGGCCAACCTCGTCGCCGAAATAGTAGGTCAGCAGGCACAGGATCAATACCCGTCCCACATTGGCGGCGAACGATATCGGCACGATGAGAATCGCCAGGGCCACATTGCGCAGCCACGAGCCATAGCGCACCAGTTCCAGATACAGGATACCCAGGGCCTCCAGCATGAAGAGCGTCCTCATCCCGGCGCAAGCGTCGGCGACTAGCAGTTGGTACTGGGCAACCTGGAGGATCACGCCCGAGCGTGCGATCGGATAACCGGTGGCGTGCAGGAGGTTGTCGGCAGTAAAAGAGACAGCGGTCTTCAGGACTTGGCTAATCGGGTCGGCCACGAACCCGGGGATCGGGATCATGAAGACCATGTACAGCAGTGGAAACCGCAACGCACGCAACATGTCCGGGCCGCGCGAAATCAGCACGACGCCCGCCAGGACGGGGATGATCGAGCCGAGTTCCAGATAGACGATTTCGAGGCCGCGCCCCGCGACGTAGGCGAACGCTCCGGCCAGCAACAGCGGCCAGGCGAGGTCTGGGCGCGGCACGTGCGTGGCGCCACCCGCATCGGCGGCCCGCCAGCGATCTCGAAACAACCAGACGCAGATTGCCAGGATCAGCGGTCCATGCGAGTGCTCCTCGTTAGACCACAGGCCGTGATTGACCAGCCGGTAGAGCGTAGGAATGTACATCGCCAGCAGGCCGCCCAGCATCAACCAGGTCCCGAGGCCGAGCCGGCTTCGCATGGGCGCCTGCGCTGGCGACTGCAAGGGCAGCTGCGCCGCCGGCGCCAGGACGCCTGCGCGTTCGTGGCTCATCACGCTTGCCGGCGCCGTTACCGGCGGCAGCTGAACGGTCGTCATTTACGGAGCTCGCCAGGGCCGCAGGCGCCAAGCCGTCGGCCAGGGGTTGCTCCCCGGTGGTCCAGGTGGGCCTGGCCGCCGCTGTTATTCATTGAAAACCAATCCGAGCACTTTCGTCCGCGCATGCTCGAGCGCGGTGGCAAAGCGGCGGGCTTCGACTTCCCGCGTGGTACAGGAACGGGCAATCATCACGGCAGCGCCAGCGCGGTTGGCCAGCAGCGCGGCCTCAGGACCTTCCGTACCTGCGGGAGTGTCGATGATTACCACCTCGAACTGCTGGGCCGCGCGCTCGAGCAACTGGCTGAAGCGGCCTTGCTCGATGAGTTCCAGTGGATTAGGGGGCATGGGGCCCGCCGGAATGACTTGCAGCCCCGGCAGCGCGTCGATGGGGCGAGCAGCGCCGTGGCCCGGTCTCGCCAGAGACGTGGAGAGGCCCTCGCGTAGATCCATTTTGAAATAACCGTGCAGCGACGGGTTGCGAAGGCAAGCGTCGATCAGCAAGGTTCGCTGCCCGAGCTGGGTGAACACCGCGGCTAGGTTGGCCGCGACAAAGCTGCGGCCATCGCCTCGATTGGGGCTGACGATCGCCACCACTGGAGGGCCGCCGGCGCTGCGCAGTGCGATCTGACCGCGCAGCGCACGCAACTGCTTGACCGTGGGATGGTCGGGAGCGAAAACCGCCAGCAAATCCTTCGATAGGCGAGTGTCGCCGCGCGCGATGTAAGGAAAGGCGAATTGCCGCGCCAGTGCGAACGCAACGTCGTCCGGCTGCAATAGCCCCATTTGAATGGCCGCGTCGCCGAAGCGCAGGCCATTGCGCTCAGCGCTGCTGAGCACACGCTCGACATCGCCGCTGCCGAGCCGCCGGGCCGCGACCAGGATCTGGCCGATCGCCTGGTCGTTGGCCGGTTCATGGGCCGGCCCAGCGCCCGCCTGATTTCTCGACCAGCTTATCGCTTCCTGGGGCGCCCCATTATGGAGGTCTTTGCGCGGTTCCGAGCCTACCTCCGCAGCGGCGATGTCTGTTTCTGACCGATGACGTTCGGGCAAGATTTCGACGAGCTGCACTGGCCCACCGTTGCCGCGCTCGCTGTTGTTGGCCGCGTGGGTCGCAATTACTTCGGAGCGGGGCTTGTCGAGCGAGATATCGGCGACCGGGCTCGGCGCCGGCTTGCACTGCCCGGCGTCGCCGGCCGTGCGCGTCCCGCTCCCTAAGCGATGCTTATCGAGCGCTTGTTCGCTGAGCGGAACCGGAACGTGCTCCGGCGGCTCACCGCCGCAGTTCTCGCCGGCCGCATGTTCCTCCGCGGGCCGCAAGCGCGCGAGCGGAATCTCGACAATGGGGGTTCGGCGCATACGGGTCATCATCCGCTCGTTCGCGCGCGCAGGCGTTGCCAGGGCGCAAGTAGAAGTGCCAAGCGCAAACGCCATGCGGAAACCGGGCGGTCCGGCGGCCGCAGACGCGCCAATATTGGCAGACCGAGTATCTGGGCAGCATCGTCGGCGCTGCGCAGACGACGGTCGACAAACTCCTTGCCGACGGCGGCGCCCATGGCCAGAATGCTGCCAAACAGCGCTGACATCATCAGGATCCAAAGCGTCTGGGGCGAGGATTTGCGCGCGGGTGGAAGCGCCTCCGACAGCAGCTGAATATTGGTCTGCTGCGCCTGGCTTTCCAGGCTGGTCTGCGATAGGCGCTGGGCGGCGACGTCGTACGCCTTTTGGGCGTTTTCCACTTCCCGCATCAATCCCGACAGCTCGTAGTGCTGCGAGCGCAGTTCCAGCACGTGCCGCTTCTGCGCGCTGAGCGCCGTTCGAGTCTCCTGCTCGCGCTGCTGATTGACGCTGTGATTGGAGCTGAGACTACTTGCGACCTGGTGCATCTCGGCGTCCAGGCGTGCCTTGAGCGTGTCGAGTTCGGTTTGCCCGCGTTGCAGCTGTGGATGATTAGGGCCGAGCTGCTTGGCAAGTTCCTCTTGCTTGGCTTCGGCGCGCGCGATATCGCTGCGCAGGTTCTGTATCACCGGGCTTTGCAGCACGTCCGGCGACGTGGCCGCCTCGTCCTGCGCCTGGCGCTCGCGAGAGGCCGATTCGGTGCGCTGTCCCTGGACTGTCGTGAGTTGTGCATTGAGCTCGTTCAGCCGAGTGGTTTCGATGTCCAGGCGCTCGTCGGTCGCCATGACCTCATGCTGTTGCTGGTAATCGGAAAGTTTTTTTTGCGCAGTTTCCAAGGCATCGCGCAGCTGCCGCACGCGCTCGTCGAACCACAGCGCCGATGAGCGCGCCGGATCCGCCAGCAGTTGGACCGAAGTGTCGACATAGGAATGGGCAAACGCATTGGCGACCTCGGCCGCAAAGGCCGGCGTGGCGCCCGTGAACTGGATCGAGATCACATTGCTTTCGCGCGATGGATGCACTTCCAGGCCCTGCAGCATGCGGTCGGCGTAGTACTGTTCGATAGTTCCAGGTTTGCCGGCTTGAACCCAGTTATCGTGTGCCGTGGAATTGGTGGTTATGCCGAGCAACTTGACTGCCTGAATCGCCACCCGCTGGCTGTTGATGATGTCGACTTGGGTGGCGATGAAGCCCGGCGGGGCAGCGCTGGGAGCCATGGGGCCCAGCACCGGGTCGGTGCGCCTTGCGTCCACCAGCACCGTCGCCGTGGCCTTGTAGGTCTTGGGCAGCAGCAGGCAAACGGCCAGCGCGCTACCGACGACGGCGGTGAAGACGCCGACAGCGGTCCAGCGCCGCCACCACAGGATCCGCAAGAGCCAGCCCAGGTCCAGGCCGGAGCGCGCGGCCGGCGGCGTCGTGAGAACCCGCATTGATTCGGTTGCCTCTTCCATCGCATCGCTCAGAAAATGCTCTCACGTACGTAGACGACGTCATCGGGCCGCAGCAGCTCGTCGAGCTTGGGCTCAATCTCCTGGATGTGGCCCTCGGCATCGCGCCGGTGCACGCGAACGTGCCGCTGCGTGCCTCGTTGTGTCAAACCGCCGCCTTCGGCCAGGGCCTGCATGACCGTCATATCGCGCTCGAGGCGAAACATGCCGGCGCGCTGCACCTCGCCATATATATAGACCTGGGGCGCGCGGGGAACGTACACGACGTCCCCGGCTTGAATCGGCAAGTCCTCCCCGCCGGCCGCCGACATGAACATGGAAGGGACGTCGATCTCCCGCCGGAACGGCCGGCCTTCGCGCTCACCGATCAGGACGACTTTGTCCGCGCCTGTGGGCATGACACCGCCGGCTTGCGCCATCACGTCCGACAGCCGGGTCTTGGTCGTTTCCAAGGGAAAGCGCCCCGGACGATTAAATTGTCCCAGCGCGGAGACCTCGTTGCCGCGGATCTGCAGCAGCAGAAGCGTGACTTGGGGTTTGATGACGAATCCGCCCTCGTCGAGCAGTTGGGCGATGCGTGCCTCGGCTTTCGAGATCGACATGCCGCCGATCGCCACGGAACCGATCAGCGGGTAGGTGATGGTTCCCGATTCAGATACCCGCGTCTCAAGCGTCAGGTCCTGGTTCTGAAAGACCTGGATCTTGATCGAGTCGCCGGGGGCTAGCATGTACTCCTGAACCGGTCCCGGCGCACTTCCATGGTCCGCGAGCCCGGCCTCGGAGGAGCGCATATTGGCGGAATCCGGCTGCGCCAATGCCGGAACTGTTGGAGCTGCTAGCAGCAACACGACCGCGAAGGCCGCGGCGAACGGCGCGCAAATCAGCTCGGAGGGCCGCACCGGTAAACCGATGGCAGGACGACGGAAGCAGAGCATGGAGTCCGGGAACAAAAAGACGCCCCGCCATTGGGAATAGGTGGCAATAGACAGGGCCGACAGGAGGAACCCCCCACCGGAGGATTGATCCATTCGGACCAATTATTGCCAATTTGCATTTCAGGTTCGTGTCAAGTCATCCGGTATATGTGCACCGCAACTTGGCGGTGAGTCGGTTCGCTTGGGTGCCGACCAATAGTGAGTGGAATGGGAGAATGCCGTCTGTGATTCGGTCAATCGGGGCTGGCCGGCCCCGGATACCTTGCAGCTCGCGAGGAAAGGCCTGCAATGCAAGAATCCTTTTGGACGTCCATCACTCAGTTCGGTGACACGGCAGTCGGCATTCCGCTTGCCGCGTTGGTGCTGACGGCCCTAGCCGCTTCGGGCTGGCTGCGCGGGGCGATGGCTTGGGTACTGGCGGCAGCCGGGTGCGGTGCCGTGATGGCGGTGCTCAAGATTACCTCTCGCTTGGCCTCCTGTGGCTACGGGCCGGATCTTCCGCCGCCGCCCGTCTTCAGTCCCAGCGGGCATGCGGCGCTTAGCGCGGTGATGTACGGCGGCTTGGCGGTTTTGGGCGGCCGGCAGATGCCACCCAAGTCACGACTGCTCCTGGGCCTGGTCGCTGCGGCCTGGATCGGGCTAATCGCAAGCTCGCGGATAGAGTTGCAGGCGCATACGCCGATTGAGGTGGCCGTCGGCCTGCTGGTCGGTCTAGGAGCCGTGGCGCTGTTGATACTGCTGTTACGCCGGGCGGGCGGCCCGCGCGAATTGCTGCCGCAGTTGGCTATTGCAAGCCTGCTAGGACTGTGCCTGATGTATGGCACAGTCCTAGCAGGCTGAAGCGAAGATGCGAATGATCGCCGATTACCTGCGACTGCCCATTACGGTTTGCGCGCGATAGCCTCGGTTAGTGATCGATTTCCAGTGTGCCTTCGGTCCACCGAAGGTGCTCCCCGGACGCCTCAACCGCTCTGTCGAGAAGACGGCGGTACGGGCCGACCCGCGTATAGACATTCATGTGGGTACCCGAGAATGCGGAAGCCTGCGCCGAAGCGATTCCGATCAGAATCGAGAGGTCGTTCGTGTCCCGCAGTCGCCCGGCGAACACCGGTGAACCGCTGTCGCCTCGCGCGAGGTATGCACTGTCCGCATCCGCGCCGCTAGTGCAAAGGGCCAGGCCATAGCCGGCGACCGGCCCCGGCACTTGCAGGCTCGCATATCCGTAGCGCCGACGGTTTAGGCTGGGATTGTTCGACACCATGGTCGCAAATCCAGCGGGGAGGGGCGCTCGCGGCAGAAAAGCTTCATCGGCAAGACGGGGAAAAGCCGGGCCCGGTATCGCCTTGGCCAGATGCACCAACGCCAGATCGTCGCGCAGCGCGCCGGGTACCGGTGAAACGGTTGGAACCTGTGTTGGAAACGTTAACACGTCGGATATTCCCGATATCCCGAACTCGTCTGCAAAGACGGCCCCTGCCGGGGGCGCGACGTGTGCTGCCGTCAGGACCCAGGAGGGCGCAATCTGCACCGCCGGGAAACCGTGGCCGATCTGGGCTCTTGTCGCTGCAATCGTACCGACGACGCCGAAGTGCCTAGGCGCCGCTGCCTGGCCTCCTTCGAGCGCCCAAGCGCTGGAACTGGCAAGTAAGCCAAGAAGGAAGGCAAGATCGGCTGCCACGGATCTTGTCCTTATAAGCGCACGCACGCTCACCAGTAGCCCCATGCCCGAAAATCCACGATCCAGGCTGCCAGCGCAAAGTTGGTCGTTGCGTGGGCCAGGACCGCGTACCAGAGATTACCCAGCCGTCTGTAGAGCTGGCTATAGACCACGCCAGCGATCAACGCGGCGAGCCACAAGTCATGCACCGTGGCAAAGACCGCCGAAGATGCGAGAACTCCCAACCAGGACACCGACGCCGGTGGCAGCGACAGGAAGCGGGGCTTGTCGATCCAGCGCATCAGAAAAGAGCGCCAGAAGAGTTCCTCCATCAGTGGCACCAGCAGGACCGCGCCGGATGTGCGCATGGCGATCAGATCCCAGCGCAACGCGCCGTTCGCATCGACAGGAACAAAAGTCGCCGGGAGGGATGCAAATGGCAGTCCAGACCCGACGCTCAAGTGTGCCCAAGCGGGCATCGGTGCAATCCAAAGCACAAACACCGCCAGGCCGGCAAAGACGCTGGCGGCCAGCGCGGCACCCGAACGTGGCGCCGCGCGCAGCTCGCCGTAGGTACGGCGCCAGAGCAGGAGTGGAACCAAGGCGAACGCAACCTGCGCGCCGTATAGCCAGCGGGTATCTAGCAGCCAGGCGACAGGTTCGCATTGCGTCGCGAGTCCGCGCAGCGCCAGCGCGAGCATGAAGAGCGCGAACGGTAGCGCGCGCACCAGCACCGGATCGCCGATCCAGACGATCCAGAAATCGGGCGACAACCGCGCGGATGCAGCCACGCTGACATCGTCGGTGTTAGCGCCCGGAGTTGAGCGCTCCTCTGGCACCTGGGTCTGCACCTGTGTCACGGTTCGGAAATAAGGGCGAAATGATTTTCGCGCGACACCGAAATTTTTCAGAAAGCCCGCTTTCCGCAGCGAAAAATTTTGCGATTCTCGCGCGCTTGCGTGACAACGCGATGATTTCGCTTGTCATCGATCGAAATGGGCCTACCGCCTTGCAGGTACATTATGCGTTCCGCGTCAAGATGCCGTCGCATCGGAAATTTGTCCAAGGACCATGGGATAAATTGGTTCTTTCGGATCAACGTCGACGCGCAGTCAGTGCGATCACGGCACCATTGGCGGCGTGATGTCAGGAAAAGCGATGCCGGGTGCGATTTCATTCTCACCGGCTCGGCAGTTTCCGACGCATCCGCTTCGTCCACTGTTTTCACCCATGAGAAAGAGAGTTTGATATGGCTTCCGTTCGTAAGCTTTTCTTCCCCGTGCTCGCCAGTCTTGGGTTTTGTTTTTTGCCGACAGCGGGTTACGCTAATTCCGCTACCACCGACTCCTCGCAATACGGTCCGGCGGCTTCCTTTGCTGATCAACTCGCCTACACGCTGTTGACTGGGCTTGAGCACGAGTTTGCCGAGGAGACAACTGGGGCGTTCGCCCCAGACGCAGCGCGTGGCGGCCAGTCAGCCATGATGGACGCTCAATCGCAGGCTTACCCGCTATTCGCTGGCTTCGGCGGCGAACCGCGGACCAGCGACAACCGTTGGCAGTGGTCGGAAAGCATGGGACGCGAGCATTCCTTTCACCATGGCGGGTGGGACGGGTGGGAAGGGGGTCGGGGGTGGGGTGAGTTTCACGGCCACTTAGGGGAAATCGGTACCGAACCCGGCTGTGTAAGTTCGGTCCCCGAATCCGCAGGATCGGTCTTGGGTCTTACCGGCCTGAGCGCGGTAATCCTCTTGGCGGGGGTGACGCGCCGCCGCCGCACGGCCGCCGCGCTCGCGATGGGCACTAGCTTGCAAATGCAAAGAGTTGCGTGAAGGTCTTTGCGTAGTACGGAAAATGCGGTGCCCCTTTTTTTTGTTACGGGAACTAAACCCACACAAGAGGGGACCGCGTTTCAGCAGCCGGTCACATAAAACTTCTACGCTGCAGCTTTCTGCCCTATTCGGCGGACATAGTCGATGTCCGCGGAAATCCTGCCGCGGTGTTCGTGCCGTCATTCCCGTGCCGAATTTGTCGCAATCCTTGGCGCTGATATTGCATCGTTGGTAGAACTATGCTGCTGGGTTCCCCATCCATTGCGGTTTCGCGCGGCCACGTTTCCTTTGGTGGCTTCGTTCGCGTCGCGCTGGATCCGACGCTGATCGTCCTGTGCCTAGGCCTGAGTTCCCTCATAGCCGGGTCTGGCTTTGGAGCGCCGGAAATCGTACTGGCAGTGATCGCGTTTTCTCTGACCTTTCCTTCCGAGGTATCGCTGCTCAAGTTGCGGCAAAACCTGTTCGGCACGATCTTCGTCAACTGGATGCTGATCGTGGCCCTGTTGTGTTTCTTCGGCTATGCGACAAAGTTCGTCTGGAACTTCGATCAGCGCATGTTGCTGATCTGGATTGTCGGCACGCCCCTCGTCTTGTACATCGCGCACCGGGCCATCCCCTTCTTGGTGCCGCAGTTGCTGGCGATCGACGGCTATCGCAGTGCGGTGGTGGTGGCTGCCAATGAAGTCGGCCGACGCATGGCAGGCAACTTGGTGGAGCACCCGGCACTGGGCTTTCGCTTCATGGGCTTTTTCGACGACGGGTTTTCGGACGATGATGGCATTTACGAGGCTGCCGATTTGCCAGGGCCGGTGCTGGGCAAGATCGATGCCGCTGCGGACTTCATTAAGGCTAACCGG
>Ga0209415_10017211_pt1 | contig 11528 bp, 17 predicted proteins | sample PeaSoiSIISIP2007_FD_187696 | JGI IMG/M metagenome (GOLD analysis project Ga0209415, IMG submission 187696) | Peat soil microbial communities from Weissenstadt, Germany - SII-SIP-2007 (SPAdes) (version 2) | ecosystem: Environmental > Terrestrial > Soil > Wetlands > Peat | place: Germany... | reverse complement strand
CCGCTAACGTCAACGAGCTGCGTGCCTTCGGCACTGCTCAAAATGGCTATTCTGGGCAGTAGAAGTTTTCACGCCTTGAGTAGCCGGTAGCCGGCCGGCCCGGTCCAGAAAACTACGTTTTCACATGATCGATAACATCACGGCTAACGAGTTGTTTTGGGAAGGTGCTCAAATTCAGCCTCTATCCGCGCCAGTCGCGCCTTGATGTCGCCTAGTTCCACCTCCAGCCCCGACACCAGCGAAACCATTCCGGCGTAATAACTGTATGTCACCGGATCGCGGCTGGCATCAATGGGGGCGAGGTTCTCCTGAAAAGCTGCGCGCGCCTGTTTCCAAAAGCCATTCATTTTGTTGCCTTCTTTCCCTCACTTTTCCGCGGATCGGTATCCAGTTTGCGCTTGCGTTCTTTTTCGGCCTGTATCTCGGCGAATCCCTTAGCGTCTTCATACCGTCGAAAGGGCTCTTCTTTGACGGCGGGCTTCTTCACGGCCGCCGGGGCCACCTGCGAAAGAGAATTGTAGAACTTCCGGTACGCGGCCAACTGGGTTTCAATTTGATCGGGGGGAACCCCTCTCACTTTCATTGTGAAGACTCGAATCGCGACGGAAATGGGAAGCGAGGCGTTCTCCGGCTTCCCGTATACGTCATCAATACCTTCGATCGTCTCGCGAAATGTACCAGGTGCGGAATATTGATCCCGCTTTTCCCGGGATGGTTGGGCGGCTGCAATGCCCTCGTCGAATCCTATGACGTAACCAAGCTTCTCATTAATCCCGACAGCCTTCCAGTACCTTCCATTGAAGAGCCCGCGGGTTCTATCTGGTTCTTCGTCCGCCGCCACCAGCGCCGTGCGTGACAGCAACACCAGCGAGATAACAATCAGTTTCACCTTCTTCATTTGGTTGTCTTCTTTGCCTTCTTCTTCGGGGGCCTGTTCCGTCAAGCGGCGCCCAGACTGGCGTGCGCGTTCCTTGCGCTCCTCCTGAGAGGCAGGTAGTTGTTCGTGTCAACGGAAGACTCCTGCTCGAAGGTCTTTCTCGAAGTCAACAACCCACATGGTTTCGTCGTCGCCCGCCCGGTAACTCCGGGAAATACCGCGGTTCTTCCGCGTGACCGTGGCTTGGGCTTTCATGATGACAAAGCCCTGAATGGCGGCGCGAGGCTCATCCACCTCCTCTGTCAGTTCAAAATCATCCGGATCAAATCCTTGTTCCCTGAGCACCGCACTGAAGTCTTCGATTTCGGTTTCATGGATAGCCCGGAATTCGATGTGTTGCCTTCGATTTTCCATATAAAACCTTCCTTACTCTAGTATCGCCGAAGCCAGAGGTTGACTACTGCCCAAAATAACTGAAATGGGCAGTGACGGCCGCCGGACGCGCGTAAGCCGTTGATTCTAAGGGATCCGCAGCAACGCCAGCGCGCGGATTCCTTACTGTATTGGGCAGTAGTCCGGTTGGCCGGATGACCGTGCGACGATATCACGGCCCGAGCTGTGGGGTTCGGAAACCTGCGCTGGGCGGTACGGTGCCAGTCCGCCCTCTTAGGGAATCCCGTTTGCGGGCAAGGGTCCGCCCCAATGAGGCGGTCACCGTCATGGGTGCACGTCGGGCGGCAGACGGTTCAGGACAGCCTCGAATACCATGCGAGCCGTTGCGACGACCTCTACCACTTCATCCGCCGCCGGCGCACCCGGCTCTCCGGGATAGCGGAACTTCCAAGCGTACTCGCTGAGCGGCACTGACTGGTCCACCACTTCGCGCAACGACGCATCGATTGTAAGACATTGCTCCCCGATCTCTTCGAGGTTGTGCGTTCTGCGGAACGTGCGCCCATTCCAGGTGAGAAATCCCCTTGGGATCTTCTCGGCGGCCTGCTGGCGGCACGAAATGCCGTTCGATGCTTTGACGAGCCATGCGCGGGTCTCGGCGACCACCAGTTCGGGATCAGCAGCCATAGAGAAGCATCCCCTCGCGCGACACCGTCGCGAGAAGCGACGCGGCCACTCTGGCCCGGCGCTCGAAGCTGGACTTTGGCCACACCACCACGTCGACTGTCCCCCGTAAAGCCCGGTAAGCTAAACGGCTCCGCAACCGTTCCGGTGTCGCATCGTCAGGCACGATCACTGCGGACTCCTAATTGTATCGGGCAGTAGTGCGGTTGACCGGACGACCGTGGGACGATTCCCGAGCGTGGCGCACTACAGGAGAAGAGTTACCGGCTACCGGGACTCTTTCCGAGCATCCGACCACTCGGAAGCAGCGCGCCAGTTCTCTGCACACGTCGGCAAACGAGCCCGATCCGGCTCTCGCGCGGCCTCCCGGCCAAGCGGGTGTAGGCAGGCCGCAGAGCGGGTGGCTATGCCGCCTGCTTACGCGTTTTGACCTGTCGCGCGATCAGCTTGCCCGCTTTCTGCCGCGCGATGCGGAGATCGTATTCCAGTTGTAGGCCCAGCCAAAATTCGGCCGAGGTGTCGAAGTAGCGAGCGAGGCGCAAGGCCGTGTCGGCACTGATGCCGCGCTCGCCGCGCACAATCTCATTGAGGCGGGCGGTCCCGATTCCAAGTTCTTTGGCGAGCGCGTTGACGCTCATACCGAGTGGTAGGAGGTAGTCTTCCTTGATGGTCTCGCCGGGGTGAGGTGGCTGAATCATAACGATATTCCTAATATTACGCTTTATTGGTAATCCACAATTTCGGCATCGCTCGCTTCGTTGTTGTCCCAGACGAAGCACAGGCGGTACTTTTCATTGATGCGGATCGCGTGCTGTCCGGCGCGTTCCTTCGTGAGCGCTTCCAGAGAATTGCCGGGGGAGCGAAGATCTTGGAGGCTTCGGGCTTGGTTCAACTGGATGAGCTTTCGGAGTCCCGGCTTTTCGATGGATTGAAATTTGCGGCTGTGCTTGCCGTGAAAGATCTTTTCCGTTTCCGCGCACCGAAAAGAGCGGATCATAAATGTATCATATATCGATAACCGGTAGACATCAAGGAGAAGCATACGCGTTCCGAGGCCCCTTGCACAGGTCTCGAAACGCCTGGCGTGCGATTCCTGGGTTACGGCCCTCGGAGGACTTCCTCGGGTCGCTTCAGAAAGTGACGGCCAGACTATAAGCGTTGGAAATGGGAATGCAGCGGAGCATGAGGCGGTCAACCCTCATGGGTGCACCTCGGGCGGCAGGCGGCTCAGGACAGCCTCGAATACCATGCGAGCCGTTGCGACGGTCTCTCGCTTCATCCGCCGCCGGCGCACCCGGCTCGCCGGGATAGCGGAACTTCCAAGCGTACTCGCTGAGCGGCACTGCCTGGTCCACCGCTTCGCGCAACGACGCATCGATTGTGAGACACCGCTCCCCGATCTCTTCGAGGCTGTGCGTTCTGCGGAACGTGCGCCCATTCCAGGTGAGACATCCCTTTAGGGCCTTCCCGTCGGCCTGCTGGCAGTGGAAGACCGCCTCGTCCAGCAGCGGCGGCGAAACCGCGCTAAGGCGCCACGCAAAAACAACTTGATCGCTCATTTGCGTGGGACACGCCGCGGCATCCACGAATACGCTCCTCCGCTTCCTCGGCGCTCTCGAACCCGGCCGCGAATCCGAGCCTGCAAATTCACGCAAATCCGTTTTCTCTTCTTGGGCCTTCCTCCGCGCTTATCTCCGCGTCTCCGTTTCTCCGCGGTGAAATCGCGTCCTCGACCATGTTATTCTTGCGCGGCGCCTAAGCGCCTCCGCGGCACGAATGTCGTTCGCTGCCTTGGCGAACCATGCGCGGGTCTCGGCGACCAGTTCGGGATCAGAAGCCATAGAGAAGCAGCCCCTCGCGCGACACCGTCGCCGGAAGCGACGCGGCCACTCTGGCCCGGCGCTCGAAGCTGGACTTTGGCCACACCACCACGTCGACTGCAGTCCCGGTCCCCCGTAAAGCCCGGTAGGCTAACCGGCTCCGCAACCGTTCCGGTGTCGCATCGTCAGGCACGATCACCAGAATGTCGTAGTCGCTGTCGGGGCCGGCGTCGCCGCGCGCCACTGAACCGAACAGGTAGATACGTTCCGGGAGATACGCTTCTACCAAGCGGCGCACCACCTCGGCAAGGATCGGCTCGTCAAGAGACGGCGACTTGGAAATGGTGGCGCGCTCGGTCGGCATTAGTCTCCCCCACCCAGTTTGCCACAGTGACCAGGAACCCGACGTGGTCCGGGTGACCCTGCTGATCCAACTTCTTGACGGCCGGCTTAGGCGGATCGGGCGGCTTGGCGGCGCCGACTGGTGGTGGCTGCTGGGTAATATCGCCGGGCGGAGGTGCGGCTGGAGAAGGCGCGCACTAACATTGGGCGCGTGATGGACGTGTACCGCGCGGCCGGGCTGTTCCGCCGCAACGACCTGGCATTTGCGGCGGAGACCGAGATCAACCAATCGGTCTCGCGCGAGCACGCGCACATCCAGTTCGACCGCGTGGCTGGCGAATACCGGCTGTTCAATGACCGCTGGTATCCACGCGGAGAATCGAGCGCCGGCATGAGCAACAACGCCGAGTGCGGCACGTGGATCGTGCGCGACGGCATGAGCCAGGAAGTGCATCGCAATGCGCGGGGCACGAAGCTCGAGCACGGAGATGAGATTCACTTCGGGCTGGCGGTAGTGGTGTTCGAGGCGGAGTGACGCCGTATGATGGTTGATATGCCAGGACCAGAACTGAAGCAGTTCGGGGATCTCACCCGCGAGGACTTCGAACGGCACCCGGTGTGGATCGGTTGTCACACAGCCGACTACGACGAACCGTGGTACGAAGATACCGACGAAGAGACCTTCCGGCCGTGGACTGGCGATCTGCCCGCGACCCCGTCCGAAGGCATGTTGCTCGTCCGTGCAACATTCGAGCTGCGCGATGGGAGTCCGCATCCGGGATTCATCACGCCGGCCCACGACCCCGGCGACCTCGGGACGCAACAGCCCCAGCTCTTCGCCGGAGACCGCCGGTTTGCGTTCTGGGGAGGCATGCCGGGCGTTCCGGCAGAGGCGCGGCAGGCCCTGTACGCCGCGCTCGGAAGAGCCCCGCACGATGTCTTTCCGCTGCGGTTCAGCGTCGATCCCCGTGTTGCTACCGGGGAAGTGAGTGGCCGGGTTGACGGGTTCTATCGGTACGGTTTCGGCGGTCGAAGCGCCGAAATCGAGGTCTGAGCTGCGAGTGACGCGGTTATAATCGTTGGGAATGCTGGTGCAACGGCTGGTTGTAGCCTCGGCGATCGCGGTGATGTCCACACGGATGGTCAGCGCCCAGAGCGGGCGGTCCTACGGCCCCGGCCAAATCTGGTGGGAAGCGGGCCAGGGCGGCGCTCTGCCATGGGAAGAGACGTACGACAATCCCGACGGGCAGGTCAGTATCCTGAACCGCTCCGGAGCGGTGCGCACGGACCACCATCCTTTCTTCGAATCGCTGGGCGTGAACGGCCGCGCCTGTGTGACGTGCCACCAACCGTCCAACGCTATGAGCGTTTCGGCTGCCAGCCTGCGCCAGCGTTGGAAGGAGACCGAGGGCCGCGATCCCGTGTTCGCCGCGGTGGATGGCTCGAATTGTCCGGACCTGCCGCAGGGGACGGAAAGTTCGCATTCCCTGCTGCTCGAACGGGGGCTGTTCCGCATCTTCCTGCCGTGGCCGCCCCGCGGAGTCCGTCCCGAGTTTCGCATCGAAGTGGTGCGCGATCCGGCCGGGTGCAACGCCGGTCACAACAGCGGCGGCGCTATCTCCGTCTATCGGCGGCCGCGCATCGCCGCCAACCTCGACTCGATCGTCGCGGGGCCGCGGGGTCCGAGCTTCATGGCGGACGGGCGCGAGCCTTCCCTGACGTCTCAGGCCATCAGCGCGATCCTGGTGCACGAGCAGGCCGGGACGCACCCGACTCAGGAACAGCTTCGCAAGATTATTGAATTCGAGACGCAGGTTTACGCGGGACAGAGCGCGGACATACGCGGCGGGCTACTGAATGAGAAGGACGGCCCTGCGGCATTGGGCCCGCAGAACCTGGCCGGTGGCGCGGCGGGCAACCTGGGAGCCGCTCTCTCGTTCGATGTCTGGCGGAAGGCGAAAGGCGCGGCGGACCTGGGGTTGCAGCGCGAGTTCCGTGCGTCGGTGGCGCGAGGGAGCGATCTTTTCTCCACGCGTTGCGCAAGCTGCCACGCCGCGGGGACCACGCGTTGGATGGACATCGGCACCGCCAACAGCGCGGCGGCGGCCGGTTCGGCGGACCTGCCGCTCTTCCGCATCACGTGCGATCCAGCGGTCGCGCCCCATCCGGCGCTGGGGCGTCGGTTCTACACGCAGGACCCTGGGAGGGCGCTGATTTCAGGCAAGTGCGCAGACGTGGGCGCGATCGTGCTCCAGCAGTTGCGCGGGCTGGCCGCGCGCGCTCCGTATTTTTCAAACGGCTCGGCGCGGACGCTGCGTGAGGTGGTCGAGTTCTACGATCGGCGTTTCGGGATTGGGTACAGCGAGCAGGAGAAGCAGGACCTGGTGAACTTTTTGCGGGTGCTGTGACTTCTTGACCAGCGGCTGGGTCGGGATCCGGCGCGCGCCGTACTTTCGATTCCCACGGGGTTATGCGATTATTCCCTGATTTCGCAGCACCGGGGGAAATGGATTCTGGTGATCGAGCCAATAAGCAAGGACTACCAGAGCCAACACCGCACCGATCAATACCCACTTGAGACGTGGTGACATGTGGTGATTATCGCAAATGCCACCGAAAGAGTGGCCGCCTCGCGGGCTGATCACTCCAGACGCTTGGCATGCCGGCTTGTGCGCGAGATTCTCGATGATCCCGGCATTGAGGTGGTCGTCCAATCCCACGAATCGTTTCTCGCCGGATTGGCCCTATACGAGAGGCGTCCCGACAAGGAATATAGCCTCGCGGACTGCATTTCCATGAACGTCATGAGGCAAAAGCAAATTCAGGGGATCCTCACCCATGATCGGCACGTCTCGCAGGAAGGGTTCGGCCGGCTCCTGGATCGGCGAATCTAACCCTGCGCGGGGAGCGGTCGCCGGGTGAGGACTTCCCGTTTGAGCACCCCACCTCAGCCGCCAAACCACGGCGAGGCTGTTTCCCGCTACCCTGAAAACATGGCCACCACCAATCGTCAGATCCTGCTCGCCGCCCGGCCCACGGGCTTTCCCAAGCCCACCGATTTCCGCCTGGTGGAGAGCCCTGTTCCCGAGCCTGCCGCCGGCGAGTTTCTCGTGGGCATCTCCTACCTTTCGGTCGATCCGTACATGCGCGGGCGCATGAACGCCGCTCGCAGCTACGTCGACCCCCAGAAGCTTGACGAAGTCATGGGGGGTGGCGCGGTCGGCAAAGTGCTCGCATCTCGCCACCCGGGATTTGCGGAGGGCGAGTTCGTGGTCGGAATGTTCGGCTGGCAGCAGTACGCGATTTCGGACGGCCACGGTGCGATGAAGGTGGATCCTCGCCTGGCGCCGATCTCGACGTCGCTCGGCGTACTCGGCATGCCCGGTCTGACAGCCTACTTCGGGCTCCTCGATGTGTGCGCGCCGCGCCCGGGCGAGACGGTGGTGGTATCCGGGGCCGCCGGCGCGGTCGGCTCCACGGTCGGCCAGATTGCGAAGATCCGCGGCTGCCGGGTTGTGGGCATCGCCGGCGGCGGCGATAAGATCCGCTGGATCACGGAAGACTTGGGGTTCGACGCTGCCTTCGACTACAAGACCGAGGCCGGGCACTTCGAGAAGCTCAAGGAGCTTTGTCCCGCCGGCATCGACTGTTACTTCGACAACGTCGGCGGGGCCATCACCGACGCGGTCTTCCCGCTCATGAACCCAGCCGGGCGAGTGGCGGTCTGCGGCCAGATCGCCCTGTACAATCTCGACAAGCCCGACACCGGTGCTCGTCTGCTGCCCCTGGTCCTGGTTCGGACCCTCAAGGTGCAGGGGTTCCTGGTCTTCCAGTACGCGGACCGTTACGGCGAAGCGTTTCCGCAACTTGCCGGGTGGCTCCACGAGGGCAAGCTCAAGTACCGCGAGACCGTGGCCGAGGGCATTGAGAATGCAGTCTCCGCTTTCCTCGGTATGCTCCGCGGCGAGAACATCGGGAAGCAGTTGGTCAAGATTTCCGATTTCTAAGACGCATGGAAGACTCTGGAATACGTGGAATATCAGTGAATCCGTAAAGTCGGATGCCACGGGGTCCTGGGACATCAAGATGCTGGAGGCCCAGTGGTCGTCGCCAGCTTCCTCTTCCCGCACCGCTATATGCTCGGCCCGACGCAAGTTCGCGGTCGAGATAGCCTAGCCCGAATCGCGTGAGAGAAGAACCTACTTTCCTTTATCCTGGCCCTCGCCGCAAGCCCACGGTCTTTTCATTAATCTTCCTGGGCATGATTCGGCTTCTCACTAACCCAGCGGCCCGAGACGCGATAATCGGAATATCATCCGGAAGTGGCCGTGTACGCTTTTCGGATTCTTGACCGGGACGACAAACTCGCGCTCGATCTTGCCGGTGACGATGTTCACTGCCCGCCGCGCCTCTCGGACGCGCAGCCAGCGCGCCCGCGCCTCCTCGCGTTCCGCCGCGCTAGCGCGCGATGGGCCGGTGGCTGTCGTCTCGTGAGCGGCAACATCGGGTGACCCGGCCGGACTTCAGACGAGTCCACCAACACGGAATCTCGCCTCCGACGTCTCTTCCGCGCGATCGGGCGATGGCACGCCGTTACGTCGGAAGGATTATGTGGATTCCTTCCTGGGACAGCGAGAATTCGATGGGCCTCTGAGGCGTATACGCGGGCACCGGCGGTTTCGGCCGAGTGCGGACCAGGCGTACGCTGTCAATCTTGAACCTCCTTTTTTCAACTTGAAACGGAAGGGCCTGCATGGGGGCTCCAGGCATCAGACCCAGCGCGGCGCAGCCGCCGAGTCGAAGAAAACTCCACCGCCGCATGAAAACATCTCTCAAAAGCAGCTTACGATTATTGGGAAACCGCCGGGCGTTCGCAGGGAGTATGCTGAAAGGACGGTTTTCAGAAAACGGAGGAAATGATGCGACGCAGAACATTTATTTCGACTTCTGCCGCCGGTTTGGCACTGAGCGCCGCTCGAAGTGGCCGGCCGGCGCCTCTGGAAATTCCCAAGCGGGTGTTCGGCAAGACCGGTGAAAAGCTCACCGTCATCGGCCAGGCCGGCGGCCGGTTTCCGCTGTGCAGTTATGAAGAGGCCAAGGCGATCACGCTGCGAGCCTACGAACTCGGGATCAACTATTTCGATTGTGCGCGGGTCTATTGGGACGGAAAATCCGAAGCGGTTTATGGAGACGTCCTGTCCCGGTTTCGCAAACACATTTTCCTGACCACCAAGTCTCCGCAGCGCAGCCGAAAAGGAGCTGAGGAGGATCTCGAGAAATCTCTCCGCGCGCTGAGGACCGACTATGTCGATCTATGGCAGATTCACCAGGTCGGCGAGATGGCGGAGGTGCAGCAGATCTTCGCTCCAGGTGGCGCCATCGAGGCATTTGTGGCTGCCAAGAAGGCCGGAAAGTGCCGGTTTATCGGGTTTACCGGGCACCATGATCCGGAGGTCCATCTGGCGATGCTCGAGAATTTCGCCGACTACGACACCATTCTGATGCCGCTGAACCCGGCCGATCCGGCGTACCTGAGCTTTGAGAAAACGGTGCTGCCGGTGGCGGTCCAGCGAGGGCTTGCCATTCAAGCGATCAAGAGCACGGCCAATGCCGGCCTTTTGGCGGACCTACACGTCCGGGACTGCCTTACGTACGTCCTGAGTCTGCCCATTCACTGCCTGGCGCTCGGATGTACGACTATCGGCCAGATCGAGGACGATGTCCGCATTGCACAGCAGTTCAAGCCTATGCCGGAGCAACAAATGGCCGTGCTGCGCGAACGCGCGAAGAGACTGGCAGGGCCGCGGTTGGAGATGTGGAAGCGCGATTCACAAAAGGCGTCGACGTTCCCATACCGTGACGGCGCGCGTGGATAGTCCACTATAGTCTATGGGCCGCGGTGGCCGTCCGAACGGCACGCAGGCTCGTTACTGGTCAGGAACGCGGTCACCGGCACGACGGCCTAGAGATCGCTGGTGCAGCGGAGGACCAGCGGAGGAATCGGCGGGGTGACGGCAGCGCACGCTTGGAGTTCGGCTATCTTCCAGAGCCGGGTGCTGAGAACGCGCTGGACGTTGGGTTCGCTGTTCCGCTGCTACAGGCGTCCGGCTTCCGGACTCAAGGGTGCGCGCGTCACGTGCTTCCAGATATGGGCAGCCGGAAGCCCGGCTTGGAGCGAGGAGAGGAACCCACATGCCTCACCCTCTACAAAGGTGTGGTCGCGGAACCACGATGGCGAATACGCCACTGACGTGCGAGATGGACGGCGCCACGATACAGCCGGCCAAGCCCGCGATGCATCTCCGGATACCCACACACACTCAACATTCGGGCCGGCGGCGAAGACCTTGCGGATCTCATCCAGTACCGGAACTCGAATCTTGGGAGCCTCGATGTTTGCCCGGCGGTCCGCGAACCGTTTGTTGAGGTTCTCCTTGAAACTGAACCGGTAGTGGTTCCGGTCCAGTCAGGAAGTAGCACGCATCGGTCAATCGAGCGCTGTCTCAACATTGCCGACATCCAGTTCCGCTCCGCAACGGCCGACTCGGCGAGGACATCGCGCCAATCCGCGACTGAGTCACCATCTCTGCCATCTCGGCGCGAGCGGCAGACACCAGCCCAAGAACGAACAGCCCGCTGATGGCTGTCCCGATGCCCAGTGCCGCCAACCCCAGTTTCCGTCTCCCTGAGGCCCCGCCAGATGTAGAAACTGCGGAGCACCATGAATATCACGCCTGCCGCTACGGCATCCATCGAATACGTTCAGACCAGACGGTGATGAGCAGCCAGTCGCGCTGGTTCCGGCGGGCGACCACACGCGGCGGAAGGCGACGGAACGATCGCGCCGGACGGGCAGCCGAGAGGCCGCGACCCGGCCTTCGCGGTTTCGGTTCGGCGCGTTCCAGCCTCGGGCGCGTCGCGGCGCCGAAAGCGCGTTTGACGTCGACGAGGCGCGGCGTGCCATCGACCGATCACGCGGAGGAAGGCGCCGGAGTCGAAATGTCACCACCGGCGGACTCGTATGCGAAGCCCGGCCGCGTCGCCCGATGTTGCGGCTCACGAGCCTATAGCGCACCCCGCGAGCCAACTACTGTACTACCGGACCTGATGTGGGATCCTCGATGCGCACGCCCATCACTAGCGTACGCAACACTTCATCCCACACTCGCTCGAGTCCAGCGGCGCGGTTCGACCAGTAGTTCATCGAGATAAGGCAGAGTACCGGCCCGCGCGCAAGGGCGACGCGGAAGCGTGCGTCGCGTCTGTACTCGGCATCGATATATCTCTGTTCCAGCCAGGCAATCTCCATGTCGCCCCGCGCAGTATGGTGGATATCCGACTGCTGGTACGGCTTCCGGTCCTTGCCGAGCGCGTCCCGCAGCGTGTCATCGAGACACAACTCCCGAACGTGC
>Ga0209415_10017210_pt1 | contig 11529 bp, 10 predicted proteins | sample PeaSoiSIISIP2007_FD_187696 | JGI IMG/M metagenome (GOLD analysis project Ga0209415, IMG submission 187696) | Peat soil microbial communities from Weissenstadt, Germany - SII-SIP-2007 (SPAdes) (version 2) | ecosystem: Environmental > Terrestrial > Soil > Wetlands > Peat | place: Germany... | reverse complement strand
GCGGCCCTGCTACCTCCTGGGCGAAGGCTACGCCAGGACCTTCAAGGAGCTGATGGAAGAGACCGACTGGGACGGCTACGGCACCGGCAACTACGAGAAATGCGCCGACTGCATGGTCCATAGCGGCTTCGAGGCGACCGCCGTCAGGGACGCCATGACCCACCCCTTGAAGGCCCTCGCCGTCAGCCTGAAGGGCGTGAATGTCGAAGGGCCCATGGCGCCGGAAATCCCCTTGGACACGCAGCGCCCGGCGGAATTCGTATTCTCACGCCACGTCGAGCATCGGGTCGCCGAGATCCGCGAAGCCGCCCGCGCCAAGCGCGCGCCGGCTGCGGAGTAAAGCGGCGAAAGCCGCACTTGCGACCTGCTACAACCCGGACGATGCGCAATAGAGAGCGCCCTCACTGTCTGCTCACGGACTTCAATCCTTAAGCGTTCGCTCGGCCGTCGCGGGTGACGCCGAAGCGATTGCGCTGATGGCGCGGGAGTTCAACGCCTACCTTACTGCACTCGGCGATAAGGTCCCGTTCGCCCTCAATGCCGCCCGCATTCGCCGCGATGGTTTTGGCTCCAACCCCGCCTTCGGGGGGCTGATAGCGGAGCGGGACCGCGCGCCTTTGGGCTATCTGGTGCATCATCAGGGCTATGACGCTGATCGTGCCGAGTGCATCCTTGTCGTATGCGATCTGTTTGTGCGGGAAGTGGGCCGACGCCGGGGCGTTGGGCGGGCGCTCATGGCGGCAGCAATGGAGCATTGCCGGACGATTGGAGGCTGCGGGCTGACCTGGTCGGTCTACAGGCCAAACCGTCTTGCCTTCGATTTCTATCGAAGCTTGGGCGCGCAGCCGATAGAGAATCTGGATTTCATGTGGCTACCTGCCTGAGGGCGGAGAACGCCGCCGGCAAAACTACGTGCAGGGAGGGTCGCTACATGCCCCACCCGACCTTCACAAGATGGAAAGACTTCTTGTCGACATCGAACTCGGGGGCGCCCCCCCGTCACGACTTTTCCGGTGGGCATAAACCCCACGCCCCAGGTATCGCCGAGGTCGACGGCAAATATGTCGTATTTCTTGTCGTCCAAGAAGCGTCTCTCATTCGGCAGGTTCCTTTCGATCTACACGCGCACGACGGCAATGGCCGCGTCCTGAGGTGCGATTGTTTGGTTTCTGGCGTCAGCACATCCGCTCAATGAAAATGAAAGCGTGCAACTCGCCACCAACGAGACGAGGAGTGCCTTCCAGGATTTCGAGTTGCGCAATCGAGCTTCCACCGCTGGAACCTCCACTCACGCGACGTCAACCGTCGGGTTGCTGCAATCCGGGAACCCGAAGCTCGGATCAAGTATACGCCGACAACGTAGTAGCGCGGCGAAAGCCGCCCGAGCGTCGAAGGCGAGACTGACTAGCCCCGGCAGTTGCGACGGACGGCGCATCAGGGAAAGCAGCACGGCCCTGAGATCGGGCGATCCGTCGGGCTTGAGCGCGATCAGCGCCGCCGGCGGCAGGTCGCGCTCGGCCGGATCGGCGATGGCACGCAGCGCTGCGAAGGGAAGCTTGCGGGCCGCGGCGAGGCGCGCGGCGATGTGGGATTCCATGTCCACCGCGACGACGCCCAAGGTATCTCGGAAGGCGCGCTTGGCGGCTCGGTCCACCGCCGGACGCTCGATCCCGGCAATGCCGGCGACGCGGGCCTGCGGCAAGGCCGCGGCCAGGTGGCTGATCCAGCCGGGATTGCTTGCGAACCGGTCCGCGCCGGAGACGACGGTCTCCGCGATCACCAGACTGCCGGAAGCCAATTCCGACGATACGCCGCCGGCAATCCCGAAACTCAGCACGCCGCGCGCTCCCCGCGCGAGCGCTTCGTCCAGCAGCCGCGCCAATCTTTGAGCGTTGCCGCCGCCGACCACGGTCGCAATCCCGGGACCGGCGGCGATGGCGGCCTCCCGGGCGAGGCCCGAGACGACGATGAGAGGCGCGCTCACAGGCCGTGCAGAACGGCGCCCGCATTGCCACCGGTGAGGTTGCGATAGCGGGCCAGCGCCCAGAGGGGGAAAAACTTGGGATAGCCGTGGTAGCGCAGGTAGAACACGCGCGGGAATCCGGTCGCGGTGAACAGCGCCTCGGGCCAGAAACCATCGGCGCCCTGGTTGCGCTGAAGATACTCGACGCCGCGAGCGACCGCGGGATGGCCGACCTCGCCCGCGGCCATCAGGCCGAGGATGGCCCAGGCCGTCTGTGAGGCGGTGCTGGGCGCTGTCTCATGGCCCTTGTAGGCGAGCCTGTAGCTTTCGCCGTCCTCGCCCCAGCCGCCGTCGGGATTCTGGATCGCGATGAGCCAGGCGGCCGCGCAACGAATCTCCGGCGCCTGGTGATCGATCCCGATGGCGTTGAGCCCGGCCAGCACCGACCAGGTGCCGTAGATGTAGTTCATGCCCCAGCGGCCGTACCAGCTGCCGTCCTTTAACTGGTCGCGTTTGAGCCAGTCAATGGCGGCCGCGACCGCCGGATCGTCCTGCTTGCAGCCGAGCTGGGCCAGCATGCCGAGGCAGCGTCCGGTCACGTCGGCGGTCGGCGGATCGAGCAGCGCGCCGTGGTCGGCAAAGGGAATGTTGTTCAGGTAGTGGTAGCTGTTGTCGGCATCGAAGGCGCCCCAGCCGCCGTCGCGGCTCTGCAGGCCGGCGACCCATTCCCGGCCGCGGGCGATGGCGTGGCGCCAGTCGCCGCCCGCCTGGCCGGCCTGGGATTGCAGGCGATCCATGGCCATGACCACGACCGCGGTATCGTCGAGATCGGGATAATGGGGATTGGCATATTGGAAGGCCCAGCCGCCCGGCCGCACGCCCGGGCGCGCCGCGGCCCAGTCGCCGGCAAGGTCGAGGACCTGAAGCGGCCGGAGCCACTCGAGGCCGCGCCGCGCGCGCTCGTCGGCCTCGGGCCCGCCGACTTCGAGCAGCGCATGACAAACGAGGGCCGTATCCCAGACCGGCGACAGGCAGGGCTGGCAATAGGCCTCCTCCTCGCCCACCACCAGGAGCGTCTCGATTGATGCCCGCGCGAGCGCCACCCGGGGATCGTCGGCGGGATAGCCCAGCACATCGAACATCAGCACGGTGTTGGCCATGGCCGGGAAGATGGCGCCGAGCCCGTCCTCGCCGTTGAGCCGCTCGACGACGAAAGCCACTGCCCGATCGATGGCGCGCCGGCGCGCGGCCTCAGGGAACAGCGGCCCGGCGAGGCGCAGCAGCCGGTCGATGGCGCCGAAGACGGTCGACCAGGGCTGTTTCTGGTGCGGGCCCTTGGGCCAGCGGCGGACCTGCTCCGGCGGCAGGACGAAGAGCTCGGCGATGCCGATGCCGCGCGGATTGCGCGCCCGGGGCTTGAGGGCCTGAAGCACCAGGAGCGGCACCAGCACCGTGCGCGCCCAATAGGAGATCTTGTCGAGATGGAAGGGAAACCAGCGCGGCAGCAGCATGATCTCCACCGGCATCACCGGCACCGCGCGCCAGGGAACCGCGCCATAGAGGGCGAGCAGGAAGCGGGTGAAGACATTGCTCGTCGCCGCCCCGCCATGGGCGAGGATGGCCTCGCGCGCGCGCTTCATGTGCGGCGCGTCGGTCGCGTGGCCGACCATCTTGAGGGCGAAATAGGCCTTCACGCTGGCGCTGATGTTGAAGGCGCCGGCGTGGAACAGGGGCCAGCCGCCATGCGCGCCCTGGACTCGCATCAGGTAGCGGGCGATCTTCGCCTCCAGTACCGGGTCGGGCGCTTCGCCCAGATAGTGCTTCAGCAGGATGTACTCGGCCGGGATCGTGGCATCGGCCTCGAGCTCGAACACCCAATGCCCGTCGGCCCGCTGCATGTCCAGGAGCGCGGCCGTGGCGCGACCGATGGCGCGATCGAGGCCTGCACCGCTCGCCTTCGTCTTCCGCTCGGTGATCGCAGCCGCCGGCATCTCCCGTTCGTCCCTCAGGGTCTCCAAGTGCTCACTCATCGCCGAAACACCCGCCCCTCACAAGCGGCTTTCGCGAGCGAAGTCCGCGGCGCGGAAGCCCGAGCGGATGGCGCCCTCGATGGTGGCCGGCAGGCCCGTCGCCGTCCAGTCGCCGGCCAGCAGGAGGTTTCGCCATCGGCTCCGGGTCCCGGGCCTGAGGCGTTCCTGTTCCGGCGTGGCGGCGAAGGTGGCCCGCTTTTCCTTGACGATCTGCCAGGCCGGCAGGACCTCGGGCAAGCCGGTGAGCTTGGCGACTTCGCCCCACAGTTCGCGGGCGAGAACCTCGCGGTCCGTGTCCATCAGCCGGTCGGCGCCGCTGATGGTGACCGAAAGCCGGCCCTCGAAGGCGAACAGCCATTCCACCTGGCCGTTCACCACGGCCAGGATCCGCGGCAATCCCGCCGGTGGCTCGACTCGGTAATGGGCATTGACGATGGCGCGGAACTCTTGCGGTGCCGCGAGACCCGGCAGAAGCGAGGTCGCGACCCAGGCCGGGACCGCCAGGATGACCCGGTCTTCCGGCCCAAGGGCCACTCGCTCGCCGCCGAAATCGAGCGCGAGTGCCTGTTCCGGCCCGAGCTCGATCGCCCGCAGCCTCCGCCCGAAGCGGACATCGCGGCCGGCGCGCCGCAATCGCGCCAGCGCCGGATCGATGAGCGCGCCCGAGAGCCCGCCCGCTGCCACGAGCGGCCGGCAGGCGCGCCCGCCGGCAAGAAGCGTCTCGCGCATCACCGCCGCGGCGAGTGCGGCCGAGGCCTTCTCCGGCTCGGTGTTGAGCGCCGCCAGCAGGATCGGCCGCCAGAGCCGGGCGTACAGCGGCGAGGCGCGGTCGAGAACATCGCCGATCCGCACATCTTCGGCTGCACGTAGCAGGCGAAGGGCGGCGAGATAGTCGGCCGGCCGGCTTCCAGGGACGCGGCGCCCGGGAGCAAATATCCACCACGGAAGCCGCCCGTCGTTGAGCCGCAGACGCCAGCGCGCGCCGTTGGCGAGATCGGCAAAATCGAAGGCCGCTTCCTGAGGGCCCATGAGCCTGTCCTCAGCGCCGATGCTTTCGAGATAGGCGAGCGTCTCTCGATTGCCGGAGAGCAGCAGGTGGTTGCCGTTGTCGATCGTCATGCCGAGCGCCGCATCGAAATAGGACCGGCAGCGTCCGCCGGCATGGTCGGTCGCTTCGTGGAGCACGACATCGGCGCGGGCTGCGTCGAGGCGGACCGCGGCGGCGAGCCCGGCGAGCCCGGCGCCGACGATATGGACGCGGCCGTCCGCCATCAGAAAATGCCGTGGCGGAGCAGGATCCAGATCAGCGTCGGCCGCCCGACGCGCACGCGTTCGCGCGGCGCCTTGAAACCGCGGGCAAGGAGCCTCTCGAGGATGCGCCGATAGACCGCGCCCATGAGTCGCGGCGCCTTCACCAGCCGGCGGGGAGCCGTCGCCATCACCGCGTCGGCCTCGGCGAAATGCCGGCGCGCCTTTTCCGCCAGCATGGCGCAGGCCTTGTCTATCCCGGGGCTCGCCAGCGCGGCGACAGGGTCGATGTCCGCGATGCCGGCCTCGGCCAGGGCCTCGCGCGGGAGATAGAGACGGCCGACGCCGGCGTCCTCATCGAGGTCGCGCAGGATGTTGGTCAGCTGAAGCGCGCGGCCGAGATGGTGGGCAAGCTTGTCCCCCGCGGTTTGATCGAGGCCGAAGACGCGCACCGAGAGCCGTCCGACCGCGCTCGCCACCCGGTCGCAGTAGAGATCGAGTTCCGCCATGGAAGGGCCCCGGATGTCGCCCGCCAGGTCCATCTCCATCCCGTCGATGACCGCCTGGAAGTCTTCGCGCCTGAGGCCGAAACGGGCGGTGGCGGCGGCGAGGCGGGCGAGTGCCGGCGGTGCCTGGCCGCGGCAGAGCGCGTCGATGTCGGCGCGCCACTGTTCGAGGGCGGCGCGCCTTTCGGCCCGCGGTCCGTCGCCGTCGGCGATGTCGTCGACCGCTCGGCAGAAGGCGTAGATCTCGAACATCGCCTCCCGCTTCTCCCGCGGCAGCAAGCGCATGGCGGCATAGAAGGAGCTGCCTTGCGCCGGCGCTGCGGCGGACGGCTCGGCCGGTGCTCCGGACGGCAGCTCTGCGGCGCGAAGACTCATGATCGCCCGCGCCCGCGCCGGCCGAGGGCGCCCTCAAGAAGGCCGAACAGCGTCAGCCCGACGATGCCGACTGGCCGAAGATGAACGCGCTGGCGCAAGGGATCGCGCTTCTGGAGCCAGGCATTGAGCTTGCGGGCGAGGCGGATGATGACGGCGCATTCCAGCGCCAGCCTCGTGTCCCCGACCTGGATCGGCAGCGGTGCCGCTTGGCGCAGCAAGTCATCCGTGCGTCGGGCGAGCCCACGGATGGCCGAAAGCAGTCCCGCCGATGCCGCCGGAAGGCCGAGCTCCCCTGGCGTCGAGTCGCCGGCCGCCAACGCGTCCCTTGGAATATAGACCCGATGGAGATTGCGATAATCGGCGGCGCAGTCCTGGAGATGGTTGATGACCTGAAGTGCGGCGCAGAGCGCATCGGAAGCGACCCATGTGCTGTGCGGCTCGCCGTGGACGTCGAGAACGAAGCGCCCCACCGGCATAGCCGAATAGCGGCAATAGCCCATGAGATCGTCCCAATCGGCGTAGCTGAGCTTGGTCACGTCCATGCGGAAGGCGGTCAGCAGATCCTGGACGTGGCGTGGTGCCAGACCGCGTGCCGCCAGGGCCTCGCGCAGCGCGACGCCGGCGGGCTCGCCATCGCTCTGGCCCGTGAGCGTCGCCTCGAGCCGGTCGAGGAGCGCCAGTTTCGCCGCCGGCGCCAGCGTTGCGTGATCGGCCACGTCGTCGGCCGCGCGCACGAAGCGGTAGAAGGCGAGAATGGCCGGGCGGTGGCGCGGATGGATGAGCCAGGAGGCGACGGGAAAATTCTCGTCGCGATGGGTCTTGCCCGAGCTCGCCTCGCTCGCCGTCGTCATGCGGCCTCCGAGCCCGGCGCCTGGGCGCGGCCTTTCCAGAATCCGCCGCGGCCAAGCCGGTATTGGCGGGCCGAATCCAGGGTGAACAGCAGATAGAGCGCGGCGATGGCCGGCATAGCCAGGCCCCAGAGCGGCGAGACGCGATAGAAGGCGAGGGTCGGCCGGAAGGCGAAGGCCATGGCGAGCCAGCCGGCAAGCCCCAGCATGCGCGCTGTCCCGCCGGCGAAGAGACCCAGGGTCGGCGGCGCCAGGTAGAGGAGGCCCATGCCCAGAAGCGTGCCCGCCAGCAACAAAGACGAGAAGCGAAGCTGGGCATAGGCCGAACGGGCCACCATTCGCCGGATGGGATCGATGCCGGGATAGGGCCGGATGCTGCGGGCGCGCTCCGTCAGGTCGAGCCGGATCGGACCTTGAGTCTTGAGGCGCCGGGCGAGCGCGCAATCGTCGATGAGTTCGCCGCGGATCGATTCGATGCCGTCGGCTGCGACGAGAGCCCGGCGTCGCACCAGCATGCAGCCGCCGGCGGCGGCGGCGAGGCGTCTCGTCCGGCTGCTGACCCAGGCGAAGGGATAGAGCATGCGGAAGAAGAAGATGAAGGCCGGAATCAACATTCGTTCCGCGAAGCTTCGGCAATGAAGCTTGGCCATCAGGGAATAGAGCACGAGGCCTTCGGCTTCGGCCCGGCTTGCGAGGCGCCGGAGCGTATCCGGCGCATAGGCGATGTCGGCGTCGCTCAGCCACAGATAGTCGGGCTCAGCCGCCTGGCCGTGGGCAATGCCCTGGGCGATCGCCCAGAGCTTGCCGGTCCAGCCGCGGGGGAGCGCCTGGCCCTGCAGCACCGTCAGGCGATCGGCCGCGCCGGCACGGAGCGCTGCGGCACGGGCGACCTCGGCCGTGCCGTCGCTGCTCTGGTCGTCCACGAGCACGAGGCGAAACTGCCCCGGGTAATCCTGCGTCAGGAGCGATGCGACGGTTTCGCCTACCACATCGGCTTCGTCGCGGGCGGGAATGACAGCCACGACTTTGGGCCAGCCATCGCTCGGCGCCAATCCGTCGACGGGAGATTCGTCCTCCGGACCGGCCTGCCAGAAGAAGCCCCGGGCGGCCAGAAGATAGATCCAGCCCGCGAGCGCGGCGAGGCCGATGGCGATCGCCGGACTCATGGGAGATAGCCCTGCTGGCGAAACCAGGCCACCGCTTCGCCGAGCGCCTGGCCATAGGGCCGGGATTTGTAGCCGAGCTCGCGCTCCGCCTTGGCCGAGGAGAACACCATGCGGTGCTTGGCCATGCGCAGCCCGTCGAGCGTGACGAAAGGCTCGCGCCCGGTGACGCGCGCCGCCGCCTCGGCGAAGAAGGCGATCGGATAAATGGCCCGGCGCGGAATGCTGAGGCGGGGCGGACGCCGCCCGGCGATGCCGGCGATCTCGGCCAGCATGCGGGCGAGCGCCACGTTCTCCCCGCCCAGGATGTAAAGCTCGCCCGTCCGGCCGCGCTCGTAGGCCGCCAAGTGCCCGGCGGCGACGTCGTCGACATGGACCAGGTTCAGGGCCGTATCGACATAGCCGGGCATCCGGCCCGAAGCCGCCTCGACGATGATCCGCCCCGTGGGCGTGGGCTTGATGTCCCGCGGGCCGATGGGCGTGGATGGATTGACGATCACCGCCGGCAGGCCCTGCTCGGCCACCATCCGGCGCACCAGGGCCTCGGCCGCCACCTTGCTTTGCTTGTAGGCGCCGATGGCCGCCGTTTCGGCGACGCTGTCGGTTTCGTCCGCAGGACTCCCATCGGCCCGCGGCGCCAGAGTGGCGACGCTGCTGGTATAGACGACGCGCCCGACGCCGGCGCGAAGGGCGGCCTCCATGACGTGACGCGTGCCTTCCAGGTTGTTGCGGCGGATCTCCTCGGGATTGCGGGCCCAAAGGCGGTAATCGGCGGCAACGTGGAAGACGGCATCGACCCCCGCCATGGCGCGGCCGACCGACGCGGCATCGCGCAGATCGCCCTCGATGCATTCGACCTCGAGACCGGCGAGGTTGTCGCGCGGGCTATCCTTTCGTACCAGCGCACGCACGCCATGGCCGGCCGTCAGCAGCCGGCGCAGGACTGCGGCGCCGACAAAGCCGGTGGCACCGGTCAACAGACTGCGCTTGGCCACCGTCACGTGGGGAACCGCTCCTCGTCTCTCTCGGAACCGTCCTAATAGCAGGACTTGCAGCCGAGAACAGCGCTCATGAGACGGCCGGTTTGCCGCCCCTCGGGGTTCAGGCCTTCCGGGCTCAGGCCCGGGCTCAGGCCCTATGGGCTTGGGTGGCCTCCGGCGCGTCCGAGCGGTTCACTTTGAGGTTGTTGATGGAGTAATCGACGAAGCGCGGTTCGAAATGGGGCTTCACGTCCATGAACCGGCAGGCGGCCAGAACCTGGTCGATGATGAATTTGGGCTGGAAATTGGCGAGCCTCAGGCCCTTGTCCTTGGTGATCTTGGTTACGATGACCCTGAAGTCCGCTTCCGTATATTCGAGGCCCGCATCCTTGGCGACCTTGATGAAGATTTCCTTGAACGCGGCTTCGCTCGGGCCGCCGATCTCGAGCTTGTAGGGCAGCCGGCGCAGGAAGGCCGGATCCATCAGTTCTTCCGGCTCAAGGTTGGTCGAGAACAGGACCAGCTCCTCGAAGGGGAGGGAGAAGCTCTTGCCGGTGTGGAGCTTCAGATAGTCGACCCGGCTTTCCAGGGGCACGATCCAGCGGTTCAGCAGGCTGGTGGGGGCGACGAGCTGGCGGCCGAAATCGTCGATGATGAAGCAGCCGCCCAGCGCCTTCACGTGCAGCGGCGCCTCGTAGAAATTGGCGGTGTCGTTGTAGCTGAGATCCAGCATCTCCAGCGTGAGCTCGCCGCCGGCAATGACGAAGGGCCTGTGACTGGGCTGCCAGCGGGCATCGTAGCCCTCGCGGCGCACGGTGCCGCGCGACTCGTCGGAGCCGCCGGGCAGGCTCGGCACTTCATGCACGCTGGGATCGAAGACCCGCATGATCTGGCCTTCGACCATCACGGCGAAGGGGATGTAGATGACGTCGCTGAACACGTTGCGCAGGCGCAACGCAATCGAGGTCTTGCCGTTGCCGGGCGGCCCGTAGAGCAGGATGGCGCGGCCTGAGTTTATCGCCGGGCCCATCTGCTCGACGAAGGCGTCGGTGATGGTGAGGCCCTCGAAGGATCCCCGGATACGGTCCCAGGACACCAGCTCGTTGGTCACCTTCTGCAGGCGCACCCGCTCGGCGAAGCTCTCGAGGGATACCGGGGCCGGTCCGGAATACTGCGAATGGGCGAGCGCCTCCACCGCCCAGCGCCGGCCCGTATCGGTGATGGAGTAGCGCTGATCCGAGAGCCCCGTCATCTCCGCCGCGCCCACGGCCGCCAGCAACATGCGGTCGATGCAGCTTTGAACGAGCTGCAGGACCAGATGGCGGGGCAGCTTGATGGCGTTGACGTATTGGCTGACCGTTTCCAGCCGGGAGACGTAGATCAGCTTCATCAGCAGGTTCAGCAGATCGGATTCGGGGATGCCCGTGTCGGCAAGGGTCGAGGGCTCCAAGGGCAGCCGTTGCAGGAAGGCCTCCAAGCCTTCCCGGCTGATGGCGCCGAGCTCCACCAGATTGTCGCCAAGCCGTCCGCCGCGCGCAATCTGCTGTTTGACCGCAGCATCGATGTCCCGCACGGTTACGAGCTTTGCCGCGACCAGAAGATCGCCAATCCTCAACATCGTTCAATCCCCAGACCCAAACCGATGGAATTTTAAATCAATAAGTCAGCAATCTAAACCAGAGTCTTCAATGCTATGACAAATTAACCGCAACTGTTGTTGCTGCCCTAGCCACGCACCTTCGGGTCTGCACTCGCGGGCACGGGAGGGCGTGGAACAAAAACGGAACACGAGCCCATTCCCCAAGGCCGGCGATCCCAGACTGGCGGCGCCTCTTTGCTTTCTCGACCGGCCCAGCCATATGATCCTCCAAGAGGTTGAAACCGGTCTTGCCTTCCCATGTCGCATAAGCGGATCTGGCTGGCCCTGGCCATTTTCGGGGCGCTCGCGGCCTGCGCCACGGGGCAGCCATCGGCCCAGAACCGGGGCCTTCTTTCCTGGCGGGGGGCCTCGGGCGAAGAGCTTATTGCCCAGCTGGGCGAGCCGGAAACACGCACGGCTCTCGGCAATGGAGAGACCATGCTCCAATACCGCTGGACGCGCATGGTGACCGAGGGCGGCTATACGGTCGCCATGGGCTCCCCCGCCTATCAAAACGGATTCGGCGGTCCCACCGCGTTCACCGCCGGCAATGCGTCCCTGCCTCGACGCTACATTCCCAGCCAATCGGTCCAACAAGTCTGCATCGCGCGATTCACGCTGGGCGCGGACAATCGGGTGAGCAAGGTCGGTTGGGAAGGAGACGGGTGCAACCTGACCGGCCAATAAGGCCGGGGCTCTTAGGGAAGCCGCCGCCGGCCAGCAGGGAGCGGGCGGGACTGGCCGGCGGCGGCTGGCGCGCTAGGGTCTAGGGGTATG
>Ga0209415_10017208_pt1 | contig 11529 bp, 8 predicted proteins | sample PeaSoiSIISIP2007_FD_187696 | JGI IMG/M metagenome (GOLD analysis project Ga0209415, IMG submission 187696) | Peat soil microbial communities from Weissenstadt, Germany - SII-SIP-2007 (SPAdes) (version 2) | ecosystem: Environmental > Terrestrial > Soil > Wetlands > Peat | place: Germany... | reverse complement strand
CACGTATCGCCAACCGACGAAAACGCGCCGCCGCTAAAATAGCGCGCTGAGATCGTCCTCAGGCGTCTTCACCGAGCGATTACGGAGCGCCTACAACGGTCACTTCGGCTGCACCTGCTATCACCCGGCGCACTTTTTATAGCGCTTCGCAGCTTTGGGATGGAACGGCAGCTGAACCTGACGGCTGGGGAAAATTCAATACGGCCCTAAATACATTCCGGCAGGCGCGTCCAACGACAATTCCTGGGCCTCGTTCGATGTCAGCTTCACCGGAGCGGACTTCACCGACTTGCTCACGCAGCAGTTCATGACGCAAAACCCTGACGACCATAGCGCGGCCGGACACGTCCAGGCCTATACCGGGGCGATCGGGCCAAATATCGTTAACGCAGTCAACACCGGTTATGCGGCCTAGCCGGATTGCACGGATATCGGCACACCGGCCTGCCAGAACACGCCCGTTCCCGAGCCGGGCTCGCTTGCCCTTTTGGGGGGTCGGGACTGTTCGGCTTCGCGGGCATCGCCGTTATCCGCCGTCGCCGGAAGCACGATCTGGAAATCTGACGTCGTTGGTCGCGAAGCGCCTCGAAGGCGCTCTGAGCCTCCCCACCAAAGCCCCGCTTCGGGGGGGCTTGCTTTGTGCGGCGTGGCCATTCTTTCGGGCCTTCGAATGTGCCCGTGATGACATGCGGGATGGCGGTCAAATTGGCCACGACTTGTCCCAGGATTCCACCGGGCTTAGCCTCGACAGGCCGTTATTCGCGAATTCAAAGGCCGGTTCATCATCTCCCCGATCTCGAATCGGTAACGGATGCTGTTCCGCGGACCGTGATGCGCGCCCGGTTAGAACGTCTTGCTCAGCGAGACGGTGACCACGTCGTTGTCTATTTTGCCCGTTGGGGAAGATTGGCGCGATGATGACCGCAGCACGGTGAACGTCGCGGCCGCAGTCGGCGAGATCGTGTAGACCAGGTTAGCGTTCAGGGAGTAGAGATTGCTGTTTTGGCTCAAGGTGTCAAAAACGGTGCGTTCATACGTCGCCCCAAAGTTCGATGTGAGGTTTGGCCAAAGCTGTCGGCTCCAATTTAAGCCACCTGTCCACACTTTTTCTCTTGAGGGCGGCTGATCGAACTGTTCCGTCGAGTAGGAAGCAACGGCCATGAAGGTATTTCGTCCTTGTGTTGTGAGCACCGTTGCCTGAAAGGTCTTTAGGATGAAAGCCTGGTTCGTGATCCCGAAGGGCGAGCCGGGAACTCCGGTGAGTGGGACGCCATTGGCATTGAAGGGAAGACCGGTCACCGTGTTGATCGGCTGCCCGTTGTTACCGAAGCCGAGTTGGCCCAACTGGGAGGAGATCAACGACTGCGTCGTATTTATTGACGTGGAGTAGCTCGCGGTGACATGCGTCTGGGGGCCGATGTCGGTGAGGGCGTCGAACTCGTAATCGGTCTGGCCATAGCGCCGTCCATAGGTGAAGGAGAGCGACGTGATGGGACTCGGCTGATACTTAAATCCGCCGTTCCAGTAGACGCCCTTCGGCTCCGGATTGAGGGTGGGATCGTAAATTTTCTCATAGCCGACGCTGCCCAACGCGGAAAGGCCTTGGTAGATTGCATATCTTAGGTCCGCCTGCCCGTACTCGTCCTTGAAATTTGTGCCGTTCAGCGGGTTGCCAGAAACCGTTCCCGATTTGTCTCGCGTGTCATTGCCGGTAAGCGTCCATCCGAACCGTCCGAAATAATCGCCACTTGTCAGACGCTGCAAGAACGTGTTCGTCTGCAGCGGTGCGACCATACTCCCGCCTGTCGAGACATCGCCGTAGGTGAAACGCGTTTCTGAATCCGCGTAGGAGGCGAAGTGGTGGCGCACGACCGGGCTTAGAGTGTAGGCCTCGACGGTCTGTACGTTGTTGTTGGTTGTCTGGGTCGTAGACGCAATCGGGCCCTGATTGCTGACGATTTGCTGGTCAATGGACGCGTTTTCTTCCAAGAACAGCACATCGGGATAGAGGACCGCGGTTCCAGTGCTGGTAAGATTCTGCTGCAGCCGCTGCGTCGCACCAGGCCCCATATAGACGAGTTCCTGGGGATTGTATAAGAGGCCGAATTTGACTCGTGGGCCATCGGTTGCGACGTTCACGGATGGAGAGATCGTCGTCACCCAGTCGGCCTGTTTCGAGCCGGACGGGGCAAGATTGACGTTGTCGTTGTAACTCTCGCTGACGCTGATCCCCGTGGTAATGTTGGGTGAGGCCGCGATCGCCGGGCCGGTCGGGCTCAGGCCGAAAATAAGGAAGATGCCCCATCCGACTCGAACCCCGTCAGGACAACGAAGGCGCATTCAATTTTTCCTTATCCGACATTCCCCCGGATGTCCGTGACGAGGACGCGCCAGGGTCACGAATTCCGCATGGATTGGCAACAGATAAGTTTGTTGGAAGCGGCCATGCGCCCCGGTTTGCGCCCCAAGTAAATGTGGGCGCAGGCTAACGGCCGATCGGAGACAGAATCGCCGACGCTGTCGATGCGACCGAGCGTTTCGTCGAATTCGCGGCATGCCAACCCGCCAGCGTCGGACATAATCCGGCCGCCAAGGAAGTTCAAACTCAGGCGGGGAGTGAAACTGGGCAGTGGGGAACTATCAGCCGATTCACTCGCCGGGCGTTCCGCGGGCGCACGCCCATAAAAGCTCTAATGCACTGATATTCATTGAGAATTCAGTCGAATGGCACAAGAAAGATTCGATGGGATGTATGGGGAAAACCCGGACATCGGAAATTCAGATTTATATCCTCGCCGATCCGGAACCCGATCGGTCGTAATAATAGCCGTACTGGCCAAACCCGTCGCGCGCCAGGGCGGCGGGCACCTTGTTGAGTACAAATCTTACGTACGGGCGGTTAAGTATCTGCAGGGAATCCTTGACCGCGTTTTTTGTGGTTCGCTCTGCCTCAACCACAAAAACGATCTGCCCGACATGACGTGCCAGGACCGTGGCCTCAGTCCGCGCAAGAACGGGCGGCGAATCGAAGATGATGACGCGATCTGCATACCGTGTGGAGATATCGCCGATGAAGCGTTCCATTCGCGAACTCGCAATGAGTTCGTTCGCGTGATGTGTGTGACGGCCTGAGGGCAGAAGGCTCAGGTTTTCGATATCGGTCCGCACCAACACATCCGGGAGCTCGATCATCGGATCGGCGACGGCATCGATCATCCCGAGCTCCGCTTCGAAGCCCAGGAGCTTAGGTACGCTGGGATGGATCACGTCGGCGTCGATCAGTAGGACATTGACGTCATGCTCCGATGCCATGCTCAGGGCCAAGTTCACCGATGTGAAGGTTTTGCCTTCTCTTGGGCCGGCACTCGTCACCATGATCAGATTGGCATTCTGCTCTCGCACCGGCGAGCGCGAGAAGGCCGTGTCGAGGAGTGGGCGTTTGATCAGCCGGAATTCCTCCGCGAGCGGTGACCCGGTGCCGGGTGTCGCGAACCCAAGCTTGTGGAGCCGGTCAACAATGTCGACTTGGCGCTGCGTTTGCCGCTTATGAGCCGCCGCCGACGACCGGGCGAGAAAATCCGCGCCGGGCGGCTTCACGAACTCGGCAGGACCGGCGGATGGCGAAGAGCCGGGTCCAAGTTTTCTGGCCGCGCGCTCGATAAGGTTCATTCGTTTGCCCTTTGCCTGGCGCCAACTTATGCGTGCGGCTGCTTCAACACGACCGACAAGAGTCCCGCATACACGACAACTAAAGCGAGGCAAGTGACGGCGAAGGCGCCTGCCCGAAGGGTGAATCGTTGCCTACGGGCAGCACGGGAGACGATGGAGACTCCGCCAAGTACTGGAACTGCAAAGAGTTCCCTTAGCTCTGTTAGCGTCTTAACCGAGTCGTCGATCCTGGCCAGGAGGAAGGCGAAGGCGAAGCCTGCGCAGATCGACGCCGCAAGGACCGCCGAAATCAGCAGCGCGCGCTTCGGTGCGACTGGCAAAGCCGGTGCTTCCGGCGGGTCGATGATGCGGAACTGGACGGTCTGCGTCTGCGTCTCCATGTCGTTTCCAATCTTTGTGGCTTCGCGACGATTAAGCAGCTCGTCATATGAACGCCTGATCGCGTCGTAATCACGATTGAGCTTCGACATTTGGGCGGCGACTTCGGGAACGGCGGTGGCGAGCCCCTGCCATTTCTCCACCTCGGTTTGATTCCGTTGCAGCTTGGCTGTGACACTCGCGATCGCCGTCTCCAACGCGATAAGCTGAAGTGTTAACTGCTCGTAGACTGGGTTAGGAGCGCTGCTACGGATCCCTTGCGGGTTGGCGGCTGCGGCAGGCGCCTGGTCTTTGGACTCTTCCGCCTCGCGCTTTGCTTGTTCAAGCTGCCGCTTGAGCCGCACGACGTCGGGGTGGAGCTCGGTGTCGGTCTGCAGCAGTACCTTGATCTTCTGCTCGAGGTCGGCGATGCGCGCTTTCGGGTCAGGACCTGTTGACACGTCATCGAGCGGCGGTCCGGACCCGAAGTCAGGACCCGCATTCATCGTCTCGACCGTCTTAGGCACACTGGCGATCTGCTTCTTAAGTTCGTCGCGGCGATGGGTTGCATCCTCGAGTTCGGCCTGGGTTTTGGCGAATTCCTGTTTGGCATTGTCGAATTTAGCGGCATAACTGCCGTCACCTGGCAGGAAACCAAGGTTCTTAGCCTTGAAATCCGCCATGCGCTTTTCAGCTCCGTCGAGCGCCGTCGCATAGACTTTCAGCTGCTCGTCAATGAAATTCCGCGCCGTTTGCATGTCTTGGCGGCTGCTGCCGAGATTGGCATCGACGAACACCGTCAGCAACGCTTGCAGCACCTTCGTCGCTTTTTCCCGGTTTGGCCCTGTATAGGTGATGGTCCAGAGATTTCGGCCCTCGCTGGTCATACCGATCTGCCGGCGCAGCCCATTTATGACCGCTTCGGTGTCGGCATTATTGCCCAGATCGAGATCTGCCATATGGGCAACTTTTTGCAGGTTCGGACCGCTCAAGAGTGTCCGCTGCATCAAATCGACGACACTAAGAACATTGGAATCAGCGGCGATTCCCCTCATGAGGGGGCGCAATATGGAATCCGCGTCAACATAAACTCGCGTCTTTCCCTCGTAAACATCCGGCATCGAAACGACCCAGGCCCAACCAACCGCACAGAAGAGCCAGGCGACGAGGGCCGCATACCAGCGGCGGCGCCAGATCTCCCGGGCGTGCAGCAGGAGTAGAGTTCTAGTTGTGTCCACGGGCGGACAATCTCCATTCAATGCGCCACGTAACGTATAGCACAGGCCTGCACCCGCGGCGCTGCGCATCGACAGGCCAGTTGCGACTAATCATTTAACCTATAAAGTGCGAACGATTTATAAACACTGCCCCTGATCCCTGGCAAGCTGTCTGACGGCCCGGCAAATGGCCCGATGGTCGCAAACTAGAACCAGCTCTGCGGAATAATAAGTACGTCGCCGGGCAACAAGGGCGCGTTTGCCGCGACATCGCCATATATGACGAGATCTCTCAGGCGGACGCGGAATTCCTGTTGCTTCCCGTCTGTTTCCCGGAGAACGACAGATCGGTTGCCCGCTGCAAATTGCGTGAGACCGCCGACGGCGATCATGGCGTCCAACAGTGTCATGTTCTCGCGATAGGGCAGCCCCTGCGGATGCGCGGCCTCGCCAATGACGCGGACCTGCCGGTTGTAGGGGCCGTTGAACCCAGTGACAATAACCGTGACGATCGGGTCCTGAATGAATTTCTTGAGCTGTTGCTCAACGTCGCGCGCCAACTGCGTCGGCGTTTTCCCGGCCGCCGGCAAATCCTCGATGAGGGGAATAGTGATGCGCCCGTCTGGCCGAACTGGAACGGTCTGCGACAGTTCGGGATTGCGCCACACGAAAACGTTGACGTTGTCGAGCGGACCGATGATGTATTCGGGCCCAGAACCGGGAGGCGGTGTCGTTGCCGCAGGTGGCAGATCCGGTAAACCCGAGCAAGCGATCACCGAGGCGCACATGAGTAAGGAGAGAAAAAGATTTCTTAGGGATCTTTCGTACATTTTTCTCACCGCGCAAGGAGTTAACACGTAATCTTAGCCGAATAATGCCACGAGGCACGACCATTTTCTAGGTCCCATTGCACCCCTCCTGGGGGGAAGGCCAGAAGCGGATGGTCGCCGGAGGACGCGATGAAGCACGCGATGAAGCAACTTGCCAAACCGCCGATGCGGCGATATCTTATCTGCTATTGTGTTCATGGCTCGGCAAGCGGAACTATCGAACATAAGGATTAAAAAATCCCGCCATTACATTAAGCTAGATTGGGGCGATTGATGGTTATACCGACCCGGAACCGTCGCGTTTGCGCGTTTTCCGTCGTACTTGCCGCTGCCATGATACTTGCTTCTTGCGGGAAATCCAAAACCGCCGAGGAATATCTGCGCGATGCACGCGCCAGTCGCGACAGCAACAATGTACCAGCTGCGATCATCAATTTGAAAAATGCGCTGCAGCAGGATGCGAAAAATCTCGACGCACGCGTTCTCCTCGCCCAATCTTATATTGATCTCGGAGACGGCGGTAGTGCGGAAGCCGAGGCGAACCATGCGAAGCAGGACGGTGCGGATGCCATCCGCATCGGCACGACGCTCGCCGAGGCGGAACTCATCGAAGGCAAGGCGGCGGCAGCGCTCTCAGACGGGCAGCCGCCCGAGGGGGCGCCGCCGGCGCTCGAGGCCGATCTCGCCGGTGTGCGCGCCCGGGCGCTCCTGGCCCTCGGTCGCTTCGACGAAGCGCGCGATACGCTCACAGCGGGCGAAAAGAGCGATCCCCGTTCTCTGAAATTGCAATTCGCTGGTATTGTCTACGCCCTGTCGCAACGCGATATCGCCGCAGCGCGGGAGCGGGTTACCAAGGCGCAGGCGGAATTTCCGAACGACGCAAGACTCATCGCGCTTCATGGCGCGGTCGACTTCGCCGACGCCAAATATGAAGACGCCGAACGGGAATATAAGCGAGCATCCGAAGCGCAAAGCTGGAATGTTGCCCTGCGCCTGGAAGTGGTACGGGCGCAGATCGCCGAGGGTAAGCTCACTGAGGCCGATGCCAATCTCGACACGATCCTAAAATCGAGCCCGAAGAATCCCTCAGCGAACTACCTTCGAGCACTCTCTGCCTACCGGGCGAAGAACTATGAATCGGCCTTGAATTACAGTGAGAGCATCCTCGCCTTGATGAAAGACTCTGCCCCGACGCTTCTGATCGCGGGCTCCTCGGCCTATGCGCGGAACCAGTTCGACAAGGCGAGCGCTTATCTTGGCCGGTATGTCTTTCTCGTGCCGGCCAACACGCAGGCCCGGAAGCTCCTGGCGAGCGCCGAGCTGCAGGTGGGTCGCGCCGGCGATGCAGTGAAGACGCTTTCGCCAGCGGTGGCGCAGGCCAATGACGATGGCGATGCCCAGTTGCTGGCGATGATCGGCAATGCGGCGGCGCGGAGCGGCAATCTCGCCGAGGCGAACCGCTACCTGACCATGGCGGTGGAGAAGCAGCCGGAGAACACGGCCCTGCGCACGGAGCTCGGCGCCACCAAAATCTCGCTCGGACAGACGGATGCCGGGATCGAGGAGCTGGAGAGAGCGGCTCGCGAAGACCCCAAAGCGCAAAGCCCCGAAATCGCCCTGCTGCTCGCGTATCTTCGCAACAAGGACTATGACAAGGCGCTCGAGATCGCCGAGCAGTTGAAACAACAACATCCCGACGATGCGATCGGCTACGACTTCACGGGCGCCGTCAATCTGCTCAAAGGCGAGGATCAGGCCGCTGAAACGGATTTACTGAAGGCGCGCGAGCTGCATCCCGGCGATGCCATGGCGCTTGCCAATCTCGGCGCGCTCGCGATCAAGAACAAGAAGCTCGATACAGCGGTCGGCTACTACCAGGAGATTCTGAAGGCGGACCCGAAGAACAGCCGGGCCTCCTTATCCTTGGCCCAGGTTCAGTCGATGATGGGGAAAGCCGGGGACGCCGAAGCGACCCTGAAAAACGCGGTGCAGCAGACCCCCGACGACCCAGCGCCGCGGATTGTACTCGCACGGGCGCAGCTCGTGCAGGGCAAGAACCAAGATGCGCTGGATACGATCGGGCCGCTCCTGGCCAATGCGCCGCAGAATCCGGACGTGCTCGAGGTCGTTGGACACGCGCAGCTCGGCCTCTTGCATTTCGACCAGGCGATCGCGGCATTCAAAACACTGGCGAGTGTGGTGCCGGATTCGGCCGCGGCGCACCGCTACGCGGCCGAAGCCTATGCCGTCGCACAAAACAACGATGGGGCAGTTGTGGAAGCGCGCAAGGCGGTGGAGCTGGATCCTAAGGATGGGTCCGCGAAGATATTGCTCGCCCGTCTGCTGCTCGCTCAGAAAAACTATGACGAGGTGCTGGTGGCGCAGCAGAATCAGGACGAGGCGCTGAGGATTGTGGACGAGCTCGAGAAGCAGTACCCGGAAAGTCCAGAGGTGGCCGACCTTGACGGGCTGATCGCGATGCAGCAGCGCCGGCCGCAGGATGCCGCGTCGGATTTTCAACGCGCGCTGAAGCTCAACGACAATTCGACCTATAGAGGCCAACTTGCAATGGCGCAGTCGCAGATGGGCCAGTTGGACGAGGCGGAAAAGACGTTGAAGCCCTGGATCGAGACCCATCCCGATGACAAGGTAGCGCTCCTCGCGATGGTCGACGTTTATCGCACGGCGAAGAAGGGGGAAGAGGCCGTCGCCGCGGCGCGGCAGGCCTTGCAGCGTTATCCGAACGATCCCGGCGTGAAGGCAATGCTTGCGCGCACGCTTGTTGCGGTGAAGCAATACGACGAGGCGCGCAAGCTCACAGACGAGCTCGCGAACGACAATCCGAAGAATCCGGACATCGCTTTCCTCGCGGGCGCGCTTGCCGAGGCGCAGAATCGAATCCCCGACGCGGTCGCGGCCTTTGATAGGGCCATGCGGCTTGCAGACACGGCGCAGGTGCGTGCGCGCCTGGCATCGGTCCAGATGAAGGCCGGCCGGCCCCAGGATGCGTTGGCGACTCTCAAAGCTTGGACTGACGGCCATCCGGACGATTTCGCTATCCGCGTCATCCTGGGCGATACCTACCTGACGCTGAACCGGGCAGAGGACGCGCGAAGCCAATATACCGATGCCCTCCGCCATGATCCGAACAGTGCAGTGGTCGAGAACAATCTGGCCTACGCGCTCCTGCAGCTTGGTCAGAGCAGGGAAGCTTTGCCACACGCGCGCCACGCCGTCATGCTGGCACCGCAATCGCCGCAAGTCCTCGACACGTTGGGTGACGTGCTGCTCGAGAACCACAACACGGGCGAGGCCCTTCAGACGCTGCAAAACGCAGCGAGACTGGCGCCCGATAACGGTGACATAGAATTCCATCTCGCCCGCGCACTTGCCGATTCGGGCAAGAAGGATGAAGCGCGCGGAATGCTGCGTAGCCTGATCGACACGAACAAGCCATTCACAGAACGGCAGCAGGCGCAAAAGATGCTTACGGCGTTGGGCGGCTGAGTCGCCCATGAAGAATGTTCGCTCGGTGATTTTTCACGCCGTGTGAACCGCAGGCCGAGCTTCGAGAAGCGCCTAAAACGGGGACGTAAAATCGCCGCCTGCCATCGCAAGAGTAGGCCGATGTCGTCGTCGCCGGCGGCGAGCCGGAGTTGTCTCGGTCGCCGTCGCTGCCCTTGTAATTGCGATCCATACAGTGCACGGCGTTAACGCGCCCCATGACAGGCCACGTGGCTCGCCGATACGTCGCAGGCGTGCGCTCGCTAGGATCGGACCCAGATGAAGGCCAGACCCAGGATGTCGTGGCGACCCCCAGAGGTCGCGCCGACGGCCGTCTCGACGATTTCCCTATCCGTTCATTCTGGGCGTCCCCAACCGAACGATGAATCGGACCGAGGATGCGCGAATCGAGGTACACCGCTGCCCTCCGCCAGGATCCGAACAGCACCGCCGTGCTGAACAACCTGGCCCGTACGCCCCTGCTGCAGCTCGACCAGGGTAGGGAGGCGCTCCCGCAGCGCGCTACGCCGCCGCGCTGGCGCCTCAATCGCCCCAAATGCTCGACCCTCTTGGCGGTGTGCTGCTGAAGAAGCGCCATACCAGCGAGGCGCAGTTGACGCTACGAAACGCGGCGCAGTTGGCGCCCGAAGATACCGGCATTCAATTCCATCTTGCCCAGGCATTTGCTGCGGCGGGCAAGAAGGACGAAGCGCGTGGCCTCCTGCGTTCGCTGTTGAAGACGGAGAAATCTTTCGATGACCGCAAGCAGGCGGAAAAGCTGATCACGGAACCGGATCGCTGTTGGTGGAGCGGTCCCTGGGTGCTTGACGCTTTATCCATCTTATCGGCAATCAATCGGCGGTCCGTGATGAGAATGCCGGGCGCCCGCGCGATCGCGGCCGGTCGCCAAAAGAAAAGCGGCTCCGCGAGGGAGCCGCCGATGCGCGGAAAGACGCCGGTCCGGTCAGGCCGACTTGCGCTTGCGCCGCAGCAGCGCGCTGACGCCGATCAGCGCTGCGCCGAACAGGCTGAGGGACGCCGGCTCGGGAACGGAGGCGACTGACTCACTAACAGCCCAGCTCACTCCAGGGCTACCTTCGAGTTGGCAAACGATCGGCGTCGAGAAGCAGGTATTGTCGCTAACTGCTTCGAACGCCTCGGTAGGGGTACCGCCCGAGTTGACGGTCAAGGTGACGTTGCCGTCGGCGCCAAAGAATCCGGTCGAGCCCGCCGCGTAGCTCTCGGGGCTTAGGATCGTAGAAAGGATGAACTCCTCCGTATCGGCGTTGGTGGTTGTCGATTGACCGCCTGCCTTGATCGAAAACGTCGTGGCCGTGCCGTCGGCGAGGAGGATGCAGTTAGACGAGCCCCCGATGGCCGTGCCGTCCCAACACGTCCTGCTTCCGACGTGGCTCAGGTTACTGGTGGCGCCATCGAAGTCGGGGAAGTTCGTGCCGGTCAGCACGGTGTGGCTCACGCTCTGGCCGGGCGTAATGTTGACGGGAGGCAGGGTAGAGCTGTCATTGGCGGTCGCGGCCGCGAACGAGTCCCCAGTCCCATGCACGCCATAAATTTGCACGTTCACGGTCCCTGTAGCGCCTGAAACAAAGCCCGGGCTTATGCCGTTTTGTGGCGTGGAGCTCCAGGTACCCGTCCCGGACACCGAGATCAAGGCGAAGATCTGATAGCTCGAGCCAAGGCCGATGTTACCGCCGGTGATGCTCGTGAGGTTGACGACCGCGTCGAAGCCGTAGGCACCCGTTACACTGGTGTTGGTACCGGTAAACAGATCGGTATATGCCGTACCCAGGCCGCCCGTGATCGGGTTGTTGACGTTGACGCCGTTCAACGCGAAGGCGCCGCCGCTGCCGTTGCCGGTGTTGGGTGCGCCCGGGTCGATGGTGACGCTGGTTGCCGATGCGCCAGAGCCAAATCCGAGGGCGAGCGCCGCC
>Ga0209415_10017206_pt1 | contig 11530 bp, 11 predicted proteins | sample PeaSoiSIISIP2007_FD_187696 | JGI IMG/M metagenome (GOLD analysis project Ga0209415, IMG submission 187696) | Peat soil microbial communities from Weissenstadt, Germany - SII-SIP-2007 (SPAdes) (version 2) | ecosystem: Environmental > Terrestrial > Soil > Wetlands > Peat | place: Germany... | reverse complement strand
GGCCCGGCGTACCTGGTGTCTCACGGTGGTGCGGCGTTCCCGAACCTCGTGATCGTCTTCCAGGGCGAAGGGATCACACTCGACCTCGTGGGCAGCATCGACATCAAGCACGGTGTCACGAGCAGCTCGTTCGCGACGGTCCCGGATGCCCCGATCAGCACCTTCGCGTTGACGCTCCCCGAGGGCCCGCACTCGGGTCTCGCGGCGGTCGTTCCGGCGAAGGCGAAGGGCAGCCTCTGCGGCCAGAGTCTCGCGATGCCTTTCACGATCACCGGCCAGAACGGCGCGCAGCTCAAGCAGCCCGTGAAGATCGCTGTGACGGGTTGTGCGAAGCCGAAGAAGGCCGCGAAGAAGAGGAAGCGCGCGAAGGGCGGGAAGAAGAAGGGCAAGTGAGAACCGCGACCGTCAAGCCTGAGGCGCCTGAGCGCAGTCGCGTTTCGGAGATTCAGCGTCAGAGGCTGCTCGCGGCGGCGGCGGAGGTCACGGCCGAGCGCGGCGCGGGGTCCGTGACGGTTGCGCACATCGTGGCGCGCTCGGGGGTCTCGCGGCGCACGTTCTACGAGTTGTTCTGCGATCGCGAGGACTGCCTGCTCGCCGCGCTCGACCAGGCGTTCGCGCGTGCCAGCGCGGTGGTGCTCCCCGCCTATGAACGCTCCGGGCGCTGGCGCGAGCGGATCAGGGCCGCGCTCGGCGCGCTGCTGGAGTTCTTTGACGAGGAGCCCGCGCTGGCGCGGCTGTGCGTCGTGGAGTCGTTGGGCGCGGGGCCACTGGCGCTCGAGCGCCGCACGCGCGTCGTGCGTGCTTTGATTGGGGCGATCGACGGGGGCCGCTCGGAAGCGCGCGCGGGTAAGGCGCCCGTGCCGCCGCTGACGGCCGAGGGGGTCGTGGGGGCTGTGTTCGCGGTTCTCCACGCTCGCATGCTGGAGGCCGAGCGCCGGGCGCTGTCGCCGCTCGCGCCCGCTTTGATGAGCACGATCGTGTACCCCTACCTCGGAGCGTCGGCGGCCGAGAAGGAGCTGCACAGGCCGGCCCCCCTCATTAAAAAAAGGTCTGTACGCCCTCGTTGCGACCCGCTCGACGGTCTTGACATGCGCCTCACCTACCGGACGGTGCGCGTGCTGGTCGCGATCGCCGCGCATCCGCGGGCCAGCAATCGCGAGGTCGCCGCGGCTGCGGGGATCGCCGACCAGGGGCAGATCTCCAAGCTGCTGGGGCGCCTGCAGAGCCTGGGGCTGATCGTCAACGAGGGGGAGGGGCAGCCCCGGGGGGGACCCAACGCGTGGGGGCTGACCGTCAGGGGCGAGGAGGTCGAGCGCTCGATCCGGGCATGATGGGGCGATCGACCCCGTGCCCCCCTCCTCCGTGGCGCTGCGCGCGTCGGCGCCCGCGAAGATCAACCTCGGGCTGTTCGTCGGTCCCGTGCGGGGGGACGGCCGCCACGAGCTGGTGAGCGTGATGCAGTCGATCTCGCTCGCGGATGAGCTGACGCTGGAGCCGGCGCCCGCGGGGGCCGTGCGGGACGAGGTGGTGTGCCCGGGCGTGGCCGGCCCGCCGGGTGAGAACCTGGCGGCGCGCGCGCTCGCGGCCTTCCGCGCGGCCACCGGGTGGGACGCCCCGCCGCTGCGGTTGAGCATCGTCAAGCGCATTCCTGTGGCCGCGGGGCTGGGCGGCGGCTCGGCCGACGCGGCCGCCACGCTGCGCCTGGCCGCGCGCGCTGCTGGGCGCTCCGGTGGGGAGGTGAGCGGCATTGGGAACGGCGGGGAGGGCGAGGACGCGCTGCTGCTCGAGCTGGCCGCCGGCCTCGGTGCCGACGTCCCCGCGCAGGTGCGCCCCGGGCGCTGGCTCGCCACCGGCGCGGGCGAGGTGCTGGAGGCGCTGCCCGACCCCGTCGCGCCGATCGGCGTGCTGGTGCTTCCCGTCGCGCACGAGCTGTCCACCGCGGCGGTCTACGCCGAGGCCGACCGGCTCGGCGCGCTGCGCGAGCACGGCTTTTTGGAGGAGCGCCGCCGTCTGCTGCACGGGGCGCTCGAGCTCGGCATGTCGCTGCCCCACGACCCGGAGCTGCTGCGCAACGACCTCGAGCGCCCCGCGCGCTCGCTGTGCCACGCGATCGGGCAGGCGCTGCGCGAGGCGCGCGAGGCGGGCGCCGAGCCGGCGCTCGTGAGCGGCTCCGGGCCGACCGTCGTCGGCCTGTTCGCGCGCGCCAACGGCGTGGCGGCGGCCGAGCGCGCCGCGACGGGCCTCGCCGGGTGCGAGCCCGCGCCCGTGGTGGCTTTCACAGTGGGAGCGGACTTCGCGCAGCCCGCCGGCCTGCCCATACGTCACAATTGACGGAGGTGCCGCGATGAGCAGAACAGAGATCACCGATCTGGTCGCCGTCTGCGCGGGCGTGTTCGGCTTCGCGCTCTACGCGGGCCTGATCCTGGCGCCCGCGTGGACCTCCTATTCGCGCTTGTGGGAGCGCCTCGCGGCGACCGTGCTGTCGCTGTACGTGCTCGCCGTGCTGGTCGGCATCGGCGTTGCCGGGGCGCTTGTCGTCGTCTATTACTGGGGCTGAGCGTGATAGCCGAGTTGGCCGATCCGGTACCCGGCGCGGGACCTTCAGCGACCGATCCGGCGGGGTCGATCCAGTGACCGACCTGGCGGCGCTCGACGCCGTCACCGAGGCGGTCGAGTCGGGCGCCGGGCTGCCCGAGGTGGTGCGCGCCGGCGCGCGCGCGCTCGAGGCCAGCCTCGCGGTGATCGACGCGCAGGGCTCTACGCTCGCCGTCGCCGCGCGCTCGCCGGCCGAGGAGCGCTCGCTGCTGGCCGGCGGCGAGAAGGTCGCGGTGATCCCGCTGCGCGTGGCCGACGTGGTGGTGGGCGCGCTGCACATGCGCGTCCGCTCAGAGCCCTCCGCCTCTGTGCGGCGGCTGCTCGTGACGATGATCGCCTCGGAGGTCGAGCGCGTGCGCGCCCCCGAGCGCGCCTCGGAGTCCGCCGCGGCGGACTTCCTGCGCGCGGTGCTGGCTGGGGAGTTGAGGGAGCGGGACGTCCTCCTGGCACGCGCGCGGGAGCTTTCGCTGGACGTGCAGGGCGGCGCGTCGATGATCGTTGCCCGCGCCCGTCCCTCGGCCCCGGCGGAGGAGGGCTGGCGGGGGCGCGTGCGTGTCGTCGCCGAGCGCGGCGCCCGCGCCGTTGTCAGCCACTGCATCGCCGCTCTGTCCGAGCGCGAGGGGGCGGCCGGCGCCGAAGTGCTGCTGCTCGTCCCCGGCGGGGTGCAGGCGCTGGCCGCGCGCGCCGCCGAGGGCGTGCTGCGCGAGATGCAGGCCGGCCTCTCCGGCTTCACCTTTGCCGTCGGCTTCTCGCGTGTCGCGGCCGACCCGGCCGAGCTGCCCCGCGCCGCGAGCGAGGCGCTGCTGGCCGCCAACGTCGCCGAGGGCGACGCGCAGGAGGGGGCGCTGGCGTTCGAGGCCACCGGCGCCTACCGGCTGCTGCTCTCCGCGATGTCCGAGAACCCCCAGGAGCTGCAGCGCTTCTACTCCGAGACGGTCGAGCCGCTGGTCGCCTACGACGAGCAGTACGAGACCGACCTGGTCGGCACCCTGGCGGCGTTCCTGGAGGCCGACGGGAATGTAGCCGGCACCGCGCAGCGCCTGTTCACCCACCGCCACACGATCTACTACCGCCTGGAGCGCGTGCGCGAGCTATCCGGCCTCGACGTCTCCTCCAGCGACGGGCGCGAGAAGCTGAGCCTCGGGCTGAAGGCGATGCGGGTGCTGGGCATCGCCTCGGCCTCCGGCCCGGCGTCTGAGGCCGGGGCCGGCGGGGGCCGCGTGCCGCGCGGGTCGCCGGGGCGGCGGGCCTGAGGGTCAAGTAGCAGCCATGTCGAGCCGAAAAGTATGAGGATGAAGCTCGCCAAGGCGATAGCGGCGCTCGGCGCCGGGGGCGTCCTCGTGGCCGGCGCCGTCGCCATCAGCGGCTGCGGCGCCTCCGCCACGCTCGACCCGATCGCCCGCGCCGCAGAGGTCTCCAGCCAGCAGACGGGCGTCACGATCGCGATGACGATGCAGTTCTCCTCGCCCTCGCTACCGGGTGGCACCTACTCGATCACCGCCAACGGCTCCTTCGACGAGCGCGCCCACAGCGGCCAGATGACGATGGACCTCTCGGGCGTCCCCGGCCTCTCCTCGCTGCCGGGAGGCGGCGGCAACGGGCAGGTGCAGATGGTGATGCTCTATCCCGACATCTACATGCACATGCCCTTCCTCGCCGGCCAGCTGCCCGAAGGCAAGACCTGGATGAAGCTCGACATCACCAAGGCCGCCGCCGCGGCCGGCGTGAACACCTCATCGCTCTCCTCGCTCGACCAGAACGACCCCACGCAGTTCCTCGAATACCTGCGCGGCTCCTCTGGCGGCGTCGTCTCGCTCGGCAGCGAGACGGTCGAAGGCGTTCTCACCACGCACTACCACGGCGAGCTCGAACTGAGCCGCGTCCTCGCGAACATCCCCAGCAGCGAGCAGGCTGCCGCCAGGAGCGCGCTGGAAAAGCTCGGCTCCGGCGGCTCCTTTCCGGTCGAAGTGTGGATCGACGCGCAGGGTCGCGTGCGGCGCATCGAGATGTCCTTCGGTGGGGCGGGCGCCGCGGCGGGCCTCAGCGCCACCATCACGATCGACTTCAAGAGCTACGGGGCGGTTCCGCCGGTCACGCCGCCGCCTGCGGGCGAAGTGTTCGACGCGACCTCGGCCGCCACGGCCGGGCTCGGCTCGGGCGGCCTGAGCGGCGGTTGAGCACGGCTCGGGCTCGGGGCGGGCGTTCTCAGCGCCTTCTGGCCGTCGTCGCCAGGAAGATCCGCCGGCCGAACTCGATCGTGTAGGTCGCGCCCGTCAGGCCCTGCGAGAGCGAACTGGGAGCCGCCGGCGCCACGCCCACGCCGATGTCCTGGTAGCTCGGCGTCAGCATGATTTCGCGGTGCGGCGGGGAGTGCATCCACGCTTCCACGATCTCCACCGGGGTGGCCAGCGGGCCGGTCGCCCAGCCGATGTTCTGCGCCGTGGACAGTCGCCACGCGCGTCCGGGGTAGCGCGTGGCCAGGATCCGCTGCAGCGGCGTGCGCCCTGAAAGGCTCCTGTCGCCGAAGTAGTCGCCGACCACCATGTCCCGCGCCTGGCCCACCGCCACGTTCTGCAGGGGGGGACTGAAGCGCAGCCGGCGCAGGCGGCTGGCCGTGCGCACCTGGTTGATCAGGCAGAGGGTCGCCGTGTTGATCTGCGCGAGGTCGCCGGCCGTGGGTTGCAGCTGGGCGTTGGCGCAGGGCGCCTCGGGCTTGGGGGGGGCCGCCGACGTGGAGCCGGCCAAGGCGAGCGGCAGGGCTAGAATGGAGGCAGAGCACCATGCAGCGGCCGCACGACTTCGTGGGCGTAGGTGCAGGTGTCGCCTAGTCTCCATCCCGTGGTGCACTCCTCGCTCCGAGGAGCACCGGGGATGGTCGCAGAAGCAGGAGATCGATGTGTTATCGCGACGTAACTGTGCCGACGGGGCCGCGTGGCAGGATGTGCTCTGGAGTTGCCCCACCCTGGGGGGTCGTCCAATGGCAGGACATCAGGTTTTGGTCCTGAGAATCGGGGTTCGAATCCCTGCCCCCCAGCTGTAGAGTCACAGCCCTATGAGCGCTCCCACGATCCTCGTCCTGGCCGCCGGCCAGGGCACGCGCATGCGGTCGGCGGCTCCGAAGGTACTGCATGATCTATGTGGGCGCCCCATGGTGCTGTGGCCAGTCGAGGCGGCGCTGGAGGCCGGGGCCGGGCGCGTGGTGGTGGTCGACTCGCCGGCGCGGGCGCTCGCTGAGGTACTGCCCGAGGGGGTTGCGCTGGTGGTGCAGCCCGAGGCGAACGGGACCGGTGGCGCCGTGGTGGCCGCCGCCACCGAGATCGATCCGGACAGTGCGGTGGTGGTGCTCAGCGGCGACGTGCCGCTCGTCAGCGCGCGGGCGATCTCCGAGCTCCTGGCCGCGCACGGGGAGGCCGGCTGCCCCGCGACGATGGCCACCGCCGTGCTCGAGGACCCCTCGGGGTACGGGCGCGTGGTGCGCGACGCGGCCGGTTCGGTGCTGCGCGTCGTGGAGACCAAGCGCGCGGGCGACGCCACGCCCGAGGAGCTGCAGATCCGGGAGGTCAACACGGGCATCTTCGTGTTCGACGGGGCCGCGCTGCTGGGGGCGCTGCCGCGGCTGACGGCGGAGAACGCGCAGGGGGAGTACTACCTGCCGCAGGTGCTCGACCTGCTGCGCGCCGACGGCCACGCCGTGGCCGCGCACGTGGTCGATGAGCCGGGGCTCGTGCTGGGGGTCAACGATCGCGTGGCGCTCGCGCACGTGCGCTCGCTCGCGCAGCGCGCGATCCTCGAGCGCCACATGCTCGCGGGGGTGACGGTGGTGGACCCCGCCACGACCGAGGTGGATGTCGACGTGGAGATCGGCCAGGACGCGCGCATCGAGCCGGGTACGCGCCTGAAGGGCGCCTGCTCGGTCGGCCCCGGCGCCGTGGTGGGGCCGCACACCACCTTGATCGACTCGCGCGTAGGGCCCGACGCCAGGGTGCGCGTGGCGTGGTTGGAGCAGGCCACCGTCCACGCCGGCGCCACCGTCGGGCCGTTCGCCTACCTGCGCCCGGGTGCCGTGCTGGGCGAGGGCGCGAAGGTGGGCACGTTCGTGGAGGTCAAGAACTCCGACCTCGGCGCGGGCGTGAAGGTGCCCCACCTCTCCTACATCGGCGACGCCGACGTCGGCGAGGGCACGAACCTGGGGGCGGGCACGATCACCGCCAACTACGACGGTCGCGCCAAGCACCGCACGACGATCGGCCGGCGCGTGCGCGGCGGGGTGGACACCGCGTTCGTCGCCCCCGTGACGGTCGGCGACGACGCTTGGACGGCGGCTGGGTCGACGATCGTCGAGGACGTTCCGCCCGGCGCGCTGGGGGTCGCCCGCGCCCGGCAGGCCAATGTGGAGGGGTTCGCCGAGCGGCGCAAGGGGGAGTGAACTACACTCCCGAGGGTGAGCAGCGCGATGGATACGCGCACGGAGTCCTCGGCGAGCAGCAGCCTGCCGATCGACTACAACAAGCGGCTGATGCTGTTCTCGGGTCGCGCGAACCCGCAGCTGGCGGCTGACATCGCGGCCAAGCTCGGCGTCGACGTGGGGCCGGTCACGCTGAAGACGTTCTCCAACGGCGAGGTCTACTGCCGCTACGACGACTCGATCCGCGGCGCCGACGTGTTCATCGTGCAGCCCACCTGCGGCAACCCGCTCACGGGGGTCACCGCGAACGACTCGCTGATGGAGCTCTTGTTCCTGATCGACGCCGCCGTCGGCGCCTCCGCGCACCGCGTGATCGCGGTGACGCCGTGGTTCGGCTACTCGCGCCAGGACAAGAAGTCGGCTCCACGCGAGCCGATCTCCGCGCGCCTGGTCGCGCGCATGCTGGAGGCCGCCGGCGCGGACCGCGTGCTGACGATGGACCTGCACGCCGGGCAGATCCAGGGGTTCTTTCAGAAGCCCGTCGACCACATGACGGCGCTGTTCATGCTGACCCAGTACTTCGGCGACCTCGGCCTGCAGGACCTCGTCGTCGTCGCCCCCGACGCCGGCCGCGTGAAGCTCAACAAGAAGTTCGCCTCCAAGATCGGCGCCGAGCTGGCGATCCTCGACAAGGAGCGCCCCGCCCAGCAGGTCGCGGAGATCGGCTACGTGATCGGCGACGTGCGCGGCAAGACGGCGGTGATCGTTGACGACATGATCGACACCGCCGGCACGCTCGCCGCGGCCGCGCGCACGGTGCTCGAGGAGGGCGCCTCGTGCGTCTACGCCGCCGCCACCCACGGCGTGTTCTCCGGCGACGCCTTCGCCAACCTGGAAGCCTCGGGGCTGAAGGAGATCGTCGTCACCGACACCATCCCCGTGCCGCCGGTGCGCCCCGCCAACATCCGCGTGCTGCCCTGCGCGGAACTCCTGACGGACTCGATCCGGCGCATCTTCACCGACGACTCGGTGAGCGAAGTGTTCGGCGGCGAGAACCAGCTCTTCTAGGCGCTGGCCGCCGCGATGGCGTCGTATTTCAAGCAGGCCGCCGGCGCGGGCGCCGAGCTGGGCGCCGACGGGACGGTCGCGGTGCGCCGCCGGCGCTGGTGGCCGATCGCGCTGATCGCTCTCGGCGTGGTGCTGTTCCTCGTGATCAGCGCCATCCTGGCGCGCTTCTTCTCGGTCGAGAACCTCGAACGCGAAGACCTCGTCGCGCTGCTGCAGGCCGAGGCGCGGGGCAGCGCGCCCGGCATGCTCGCCCAGCTCCACGGCTGCCGCACGAGCCCGTCGTGCGTGGCGACGGTCCACACCGACGCCGCCACGCTGCACCGGCCGGGGTCCGTCAAGATCCTCACGCTCACCTCGCCCACCGCCGGCTCGCTGACCGCCGCCACGGGTACCACGCGCGTGGCGTGGACGGTGATCGGCACGCTGCCGGTCGTGCAGTGCGTGCGCGTGCGGCGCACCGGCAACGCGGTGACGGGCATCTCCCTGGCCCTGCTTTCGATCGGCCCTCGGATCGAAAGCGAAGCGGATTGCTGAGGACCGAAGGTCCGGTTACGCGGGCCTGGAGGGCCCGCGTCCGTGTCGGGAGGCCGACTGGATGGAGAGCCTGAGCTATTCTTTGCCCCCGATGGCCTCCACCGCCACCCAGCTCGACGTCAAGCGCCGCGACGCGGACGGTTCGCGCGCGGCGCGCCGCCTGCGCCGCTCCGGTCGCGTGCCCGGCATCCTCTACGGCGGCGGCGCCGAGGCGCTGAGCTTCGACGTCGACGCGCGCGAGCTGCGCCTGGCGCTCGCTCAGTCCGGCGCCGTGCTCGACCTGTCGATCGACGGCGGCAAGGCCACGCCCGTGGTGCTCAAGGAGACCCAGCGCAACCCCGTGCGCGGCGAGACGGTGCACGTGGACCTGCTGCGCGTGCGGTTGGACAAGGCGATCCACGCCGTCGTGCCGGTCGAGCTCACCTCCGCCGACACCGCCCCGGGCGTGCGCGAAGGCGGCGTGCTCGAGCAGATCACGCGCGAGCTGAACGTCGAGGCGCTGCCCACCGCGATCCCCGAGGCGATCGTCCACGACGTCGGGGAGCTGCAGATCGGCGACACGGTGATGCTCTCCGCCGTGAGCGCCCCCGAGGGCGTCACGCTGCTCGACGACGCGGAGGACATCGTGCTGGCGACGCTCACCGCGCCGCGCCTGCAGACCGAAGCCGAAACCGAGATCGAGGCCGAAACCGAGGTCGTCGGCGAGGGCGGCGAGGCGGCCGAGGGCGAGGCGGCGTCCGGCGAGGAGTGATGGCCGGCCCGCGGCCGTCCTGCCGTCTCGGTTCGCGGGGCGGGCCGCCCCGCGGGCGTTGACTGTGCGTTTTGGGGGTCGCTCCGCGGCGATCGACTGGCTGGTCGTCGGGCTTGGCAACCCGGGTCGTGAGTACGCCGCGACGCGGCACAACGTCGGGTTTGTTGTGGCTGAGCTGCTGGCCGAGCGCTGGGGGCTGCCGCGCGCGAAGACGCGCTTTCAGGGGCGTCTCGCCGAAGGTCGTGCCGGGGCCGGGGGTCCGCGCGTGGCGCTGCTCTGCCCGCAGACGTACATGAACGACGCCGGCCGCTCCGTCGGTCCCGCGCGGGGCTCCTACCGCCTGGCGCTTGACCGCGTGGTGGTGGTGCACGACGAGATCGACCTGCCCTTCGGCGAGGTCCGCACTCGCCTGGGGGGCGGTCTGGCGGGGCACAACGGCCTGAAGTCGCTCAAGCGGGAGCTCGGGGGCGCCGAGTTCTGGCGTGTGCGAGTCGGGGTCGGGCGCCCCGACTCGACCGACCCGGAGCTGGTGGCCGCGTACGTACTCGGCCGCTTTCGCGAGCCCCCTGCGCAGGTGCGCGAGCTGGTGGAGCGCGCGGCCGGCGAAGTCGAGCGGCTGGTGCTCGGCGAGGGCGAGGGTGGGAGCGAGGCAGCGGCCCCCGGCCCGGCGGCCCCGCCCCCCAGCCTTGGTGACGAGCGCCGGCGCTAGCCATGGCCCTGCGCTCGCTGCTCGGCCTGCTCGCCGAGGACCCCTCGACCGACGCCCTTGCGCGTGAGGGTGGCCGCGCGTTCGTGTCAGCCTCGCTGCGCCCCTTCGTGGTCGCGGCGCTGGCCGACCGGCACGAGCGCCCCACGCTGGTGGTCGTCGGCGACGACCGCGCCGCGCGCGACATGGCCGCCGACCTGCGCGCGTGGCTGGCGCCGCGGCCGGTGCGCTACTACCCCTCGCGCGGGGTGGCGTATGAGTCGCATCTGACGCCGCCGCCCCACTTGGTCGGTCTGCGCGTGGCGGCACTGGATGCGCTGCTGGACGACAAGGGTGAGCCCCCGGTCGTGGTCGTCTCCGCGACGGCCCTCTCGGAGAAGATCCCCGACCCGGCCCTGCGCCCGCACTCCTTCACGCTTGCCGTTAGTGAGCTGCTCGATCTCAAGGAGTGCGCCGCCGACCTCGTCGCCGCGGGCTACGAGCGCGTCGACCAGGTGCAGGAGCGCGGCCAGTTCGCCGTGCGCGGGGGGCTGCTCGACATCTACCCCGCCACCGAGGAGCGCGCGGTGCGCGTCGACCTGTTCGACGACGTCATCGAGTCGCTGCGCTGGTTCTCCACGTTCACCCAGCGCTCACTCGGGGACGCCTCGGCGGTGGAGATCGCGCCCGCCGCCGAGCTCGCTGCCGAGCATCGCGAGCTGGCTGAAATCGCTGCGCTCGAGCCGGCGCTTCCCGAGCGCCCGGACGTCGCCGAGCTGTTGCCCGTCGATCGTTTTCGCGCGCTTTTGGATCTGCTTCCGGAGTCAGTCGAGCTGGTCGTCGCGGCCGAGGAGGAGCTCGCGCCGACGCTCGCCGACCACTGGTCGGACGTCTGCGCGGCGTTCCACGATGTGGACGCGCACCATCTGTATGTGGCGCCGGATGCGATCGGCCAGGCGCTGCGGGCCCGCGCGCGCACGTGGCTGTCGGCGCTCGACTCCGACCAGCCGGTCACGCTGCGCGCGCAGCCGGTCGCCCCCACCGCGCGCTCGCTCGCCGAAGCCGAGCCCGAGCTGGAGAAGCTCGTCCGCTCGGGCTACCGCACGGTTGTGGCGTTTCCGCGACGCGGCGAGGGGGAGCGGGCTGCGTACAACCTGGGGCGGTTGCAGGTGCAGTGGTTGGAGGGGGGCGGCGCGGGGGATGGGAAGGGGGCCGGCCAAGCCGGCCCAGCGATGGCCGCGCCGTTGGAGCCCGCCCTGCGATTTGTAGCCGCCGCCTTGCGCGAGGGCTTCGTCGCACCCACCTTGAAGCTCGCTGTTTACCCGGAGCATCGCCTCCTGAGGAGGCGTCGCGTGGAGAGGGCGGGGGCGGGTCCGGGCGGCACGCGGCGCGGGGTGCTGCGCTCGTTCACCGACCTGCGCACCGGCGACATCGTCGTGCACGAGGACCACGGCGTCGCGCGCTTCGCCGGCTTTCAGACGCGCACCGTCGC
>Ga0209415_10017205_pt1 | contig 11530 bp, 13 predicted proteins | sample PeaSoiSIISIP2007_FD_187696 | JGI IMG/M metagenome (GOLD analysis project Ga0209415, IMG submission 187696) | Peat soil microbial communities from Weissenstadt, Germany - SII-SIP-2007 (SPAdes) (version 2) | ecosystem: Environmental > Terrestrial > Soil > Wetlands > Peat | place: Germany... | reverse complement strand
TGCCGCCCGGGCTCACCCGATCGAGGTCATCCTGACGCAAGGCGCGTATTTTGCGGCCATCGCGATCTTTGCTCCGCCGGTGATCGGCGTATTGGCCGCGGAGCTTCTCGGCGGTTTCCAAAGCTTCTTCGAGCACGCCAATGCGTCGCTTCCAATATGGGCTGAGAAACCCCTGCGCCTTGTGCTGGTCACCCCGGACATGCATCGGATCCACCATTCCGAAGAAATTGGGGAGCAGTCCCGGAACTTTGGGGAGGCCTTCCCCTGGTGGGATCACCTTTTTCGTACCTATCTGGCCGCACCCGCGGCGGGTCAAGAGGGGATGGTCGTCGGACTGAAGGGGTATCAGAACGAGGGCAGCCTCGGCCTGGCTTTCATGCTCGCGCAGCCGTTCCTGCCGGAGAGGCAGGAGCAAATTTCCTCGATAGCGCGAGTGGAGGAAGCCTAGCGCTTGCGCCGGCTGCGGATCACCAGGATCGCCCCAGCCAGCAGCGCGACGGCTCCCACACCCGATTCCGGACCGATTTCGGGAGCGGTACCTGTACCCGCAAACGCGAGACTTGAGAAACTCGTCAAGACCAACACGATTCCGAACTTCATATTGTGCGAGACTTCCTTGTGCTGAGAGTTTGACGATTGGAGTCGGACGGTGCGGTTTGCAAACGCAATCCACGGGCATCCACGACTCGCACCAGTATTTCAGGCCTTCCGGCGGATTTGCCAGGCGTTTCCTGAAGACCCTGTTTCGCGCTACCGTTGACTCGGACCGTTTTCTGGAATACCACGCGCTCCCGAACGGGAGGTTTCGCGGGCCTGCTGCCGGATCGGCAGTGGCTCAGCAAGAGTGCGGCTGTAAACAGCGCAAGCGCTCCAACGCTCCAGACCGGGCTGACTTCGGGAGCGGCAAGCACTACCCCAGCCACAACCACACTGGATAGACACAATAATAGCAACGCGATTCCAACAGGCTTCATAATGGACCAGGTTTTCTTGGACTAATCTACGAGCTTGATTTCCGCCTTCCGCGGATCACCAGAACCGCGCCTGAAACCAGCGCGAGTGCCGCAACGCCCGAGGCTGGACTGACTTCGGGAGCGGTCGTCACATCTGCCAGAACTACACTTGAGAGACCCGCGAAGAGCAACGTGATTCCAACAAATTTCATAAACGAATCAGCCTCCCTGAACTATTTCTTGCGCCGGCTACGGATCACCAGGACAGCGCCTGAAACCAGCGCGATCGCTGCTACGCCCGAAGCCGGACTTATTTCGGGCGCAGTTGGTTCACCCGCAAACGCGAGAGTGGACAGGCCAACTAAGAGCATTACCAACCCAACGGACTTCATCGAACCTCCAGGACAGGAGATTTGCTGGTGTAGCAATGTGGACGCATCCACCAGTGGCAGCAGTATGGCATGCTGCCCAACTAGTGACAATGCATTTCACGAAGAATATACGTACCGGTACAGGTGATTTTGTACTAGCAGGTCTGGTACCCATCACGATTCTTGTGACGTCTCAGGAACGGGCTGGCTACCTGGAACCGGTTGGCTAAATGTACCTGCTAAGACGCGCCCACGCCGTCCGGCCAGTGGCCTCGACCAGGTAGCCGCGCTCAAGTGCCCTGTACCAGGACTTCTAGAACAAATTCACTTGTACTGGTACGTATATTCTTCGTGAAATGCATTGTCACTAGTTGGGCAGCATGCCATACTGCTGCGACTGGCGGATTCATATTGATTGCATGCTCCCGCCAGCGGTCTTCGTCCAGGCCTCCGTCATCAAGCGCGTTCGTTGTGGTGTAAATAGGCCTCGTCACTGCCGTTCTTGCTATATGGGCGGCACGCGGGTGGGCGAATACCGGAGGTTTACGCATTATTTATGCAACAGTCTACGCCGAGCCAAGCCCTGGGAGCCATGATGAGCGCCAACGCCGCGGCGCTCTTAGTTGCCATTCGCCAGCCCGGCAAATTGAAGCCCTATCTCGCGGGATGCTGGTCGGCCTACCGCGAGGCTGCCGGGATTGGTCTCAAACCGGGAACCCCCTTTGAGGTTCTGCGGCAAGAAGGCTATGGAAACTCGCAGGATCGGTTCGAAATGCCGCTGAAGCTGCACGATGACAGCGGTACTCGTTGGGATGAGCAGATGTGTCTCGGCGCGGTGACCGCTTGGCTCAAACCCAGAGCAGTGTTCGAATTCGGCACTTACAACGGCCGGACAACTTCCATCTTCATCTTGAATGCACCGTCTGGATGTCCCGTCTACAGTTTGGATCTACCCGCCGGCGCTACTGTGGATTCCTTTGAGAGCGATAGGGAATTGTCGCAGCGCCGCCAGACAGGTTACATTCTCGCCGAGATGGGCATCGCCAGCCGGTACAGTCAGATTCTGTGTGATTCGCTTGAATTTGATCCGGGCCCTTATGCAGGTCAGATCGAGCTTGGCTTCATCGACGGAGGGCATTCACTCAAGCACGTAGCCAACGACACCACCAAAATGGCTGTGATGGCCGCCCCCCGCGGGCTGGTCTTCTGGCACGATTATGGTGGCGGAGGCAACTTCCGGGAACTGACCGGGTATTTGGAGCAGCTCGCGCAGAGGATCCCGATATATCGCATTCCCGGCATGAGCCTCGCGTGGGCCCGCATGGAAGACCTGGCGACGTTGGCGTAAACGCGCGCACAACGCCATCGCCTCGATCGACATACCCCCCATCTCGGTCCGTGTGTAGCCGCGGTGGTGCGGAGTTTGTTCGGTGTGCGGGTGGCCCGATCTGCGGCCTGCCTGTTAACCTATGAGACAGGAGCCGCATCCATATGAAGATGCTCCGTTGCACTACGGCATTGCTGTCATTCGCGCTCGCGGCACTGGCCCAGATTCCAGGCCAGTACCCGGGTCAATATCCTCCCGGCCAGTATCCGCCTGGACAATATCCGCCTGGACAATATCCACCTGGACAATATCCACCTGGACAATATCCACCTGGGCAACGCATTCCCGGCCAGACCGGTCCGACGATTCCCGGAACCGGCCGTCCACGCAATGGACAAGGTCAGCCGCAGCCCGATAGCCGCGGCAAGCGATCGAACTCCGAGGCGAAACTGCTCACCACCACCACCGGGATTCTGCGCCGCGTGGCGCCCAATCAACTCGTGATCGAGCCCGACGATCATCGCATCGTCTGGTACCGGCTGGCCTCGCAGATCATGGTCCGGAAAGAAGGCAAGGACGCGGATCTGAAAGATTTCGCGCTCGGCGACTACCTGAGCGTCGATTCCAATTCGGATGCCGACAGCATCATGACCGCCGTCTCGGTGACCTGGAAGAAAGCCGCGACGCCCGACGATCTGGCCGAAGCCAGCAAGACTTGGGATCTGCCACGGCCCGAAACGGTCGCGCGCGGTTCCGGCACGTCCGCGTCGGCGGCTCCCACCAACTCTTCGGCTTCCTCACCGCCCCGTGAGCCAGGCGATGATCGCCCCGTGCTTCGCCGCAAGGATCCCGAGCCTGCTCCCGCGCCGCAAGCGGAGCCTGTTCCTGACAAGCCTCAGGAAGTCGCGGCAGCCGCTCCTCCTGCTACGGCCCCTCCTCCTAAGGAGGAAGAACCGGACAACAGTCCGCCTCCGACGCAGATTCGTCCTCCCGATCCCAAGCCGGATGCCGACGATCCTGGCAAGCCGGCGCTGCGTCGCGGCAAACCTGCTCCGAGTCGGCAAACCGCGCCCGAACCCGAGGTGATAGCATCTTCGGTCACACCTGCGCCAGCGAATCCCACGCCCGTCAGGCCTGTTGCCGTCGCGCCTGCGACACCGCCGCCCCCGCCAGCGCCATCCCAATCAATCCCGCTCGGCGACGATTCTGTCATCACCAAGGCTCGTGAGGCGGCCTTCACGTACACCGAAACGCTGCCCAATTATCTGGTCCAGCAGATGACCACGCGGTATCAGAGCGATCATCCCAAGGCGAGCTGGCAGGCGCTGGACATCGTCACCGCCGACCTTACTTATCAGGATGGCCGCGAAAGCTACAAGAACATCAAGATCGGCAACAAGAGCGTTAATACTTCCATGGAGGAGATCCCGGGATCGCGCTCCACGGGCGAGTTCTCGACCCTGATGGAACAGCTGATGGAAGAGGGCGCGGCGAAATTCCGGCCGGGAGGGCAGGAAACCATTCGCAACCGCTCGGCCTATGTCTACAGTTTCGAGATCACGCGCGAGCTCTCACGCTGGCGCATCGAGGCCCCCTCGCAGCTCTACTATCCGGCGATCAAGGGGTCGATCTGGATCGATAAAGAGACCTCGCGCATCCTTCGCATCGAGCAGTCGGGCAAAGGCATGCCCGCGTTGTTTCCCTTCGACACGATCGAAACTACGGCGGACTACGACTTCATCCGCCTCGGGACAGCGGGACCCTATCTGCTTCCCGTCGAAGCCGAGGTGCTGAGCTGCCAGCGCGGCACCAGTATCTGCTCGCGTAATAAAATCGAGTTCCGCAACTACCGCAAGTTCGGAGCCGAGACGAACATCACCTTCGGCCAGCCGTAGTAGGGCGCAAGCTAAAGGGGACAGGCGGAATTCTGTGAGTGTTATCGAACTGTCTGCCTGCGATCTGCGCGCGAGTGTCGCCTGTCCCCTTTAGCGGGCTAGGGCTTCGAGTGAAATGGACCCGGCTCAGCGTCGGGAGGAGCCGGCTCCGGACTCTCGATATCCAGGTTCACCACAATCGGCTCCTGGCCGCTGCGAACCACTACCGCCTCCACCGGCTCATCCGGACGAGCGTTCATCTCCTGATGCGGCACGAAGGGCGGCACGTAGACGAAATCGCCCGGCCCGGCTTCCTCGACGAATTCCAGATGATCGCCCCAGCGGAATCGGGCGCGTCCGCGAATAATGTAAAGCACCGTCTCGAGTTCGCCGTGATGATGCGCACCGGTACGCGCGGCCGGCTGGACCGTAACCGTTCCCGCCCACAGCTTGTTCGCGCCGGTCCGAGCGTGCGTGATCGCCGCTGCGCGGGTCATCCCGGGAGTCTGGGGAGTGTTGGAATCGAGCTCGCCAGCCCGGACAATGCGGATTCCATCCTTCACTTCTTCGCGGCTTTCGCCTTGGCTTCTTTCTCCGCCTTGATCAAGGTGTCCAGATGCCGCGAGTCGCGCTCGTTCTCGGTGCAGATATACTCCCACAGGTCACTATCGGTGATCAGTGGCGTCCACTGCGTGACCTTCCAGGGACGCGTGTAGTACACCGGATCCTCGATGGTGATCTCGTCCTTAAGATTGCCGTAATCCGGGCGCGAATAGCGTTCGATCACGTGGAGCTGATCCGATGTCCCGTGCCCTGCGAGATCGAGCCACGTGAGCCCGTTGAAGCCGATCGTGTCCACCACCAGCTCGTCGCCTTCCCACTTTCCGACCGAATCGCCCCACCAGGTGGGATTGAGATCCTTGGGATGATCGCGATTCAGGAAGATCTGGCGGAAGCTGTGCAGATTGCCCTCGTACAGGATCACGACCAAGTTGGGCAACTGAAGGATCTTCGAAGGATAGGGATCGCGCCGCGGCACGCCGGTCGGCAGGCAGCGAGCTTCCGGATCTTCGGTGCCCTCATTCGCCTGGCGTTCTTTGAACAACTTGTCGCCGAACGGCGTCATGGGCAGCTCGCCGACGTCGTAATCCTTGGCGATGTCAGAAGTGTAGCCGGCGTAACCCCATACGCCCGACAGATCGACGTGTCCGTCCGAGGTCCGCGGCGTGGGCCCGGGAGGTCCCTTCTTCACGCGGCCGTTCCCTTTGCGCTTGGATTTGGGGATGGTGCTTTCGGCCGGGAACTGCCCGTACACGAATGGAAGGGCCGTCAAAACGAACGCCGACGTGGTCAGGATCGCGATCAGGGTCTGCTTTCTCACTTGGAATCGCCTCACACAGAATTATAACCGGAGGTGGTTTGGTATGCTCATACACTTATGAGCCTCTTCGCCGTCAAACCGCTGGAGGCGCTCCTCAAGGACGCCGGGCACGAAACGCTTCGCCGGACCCTTGGGCCGACTCAATTGGTGGCGCTGGGGATCGGCGCGATCATCGGCGCGGGGCTGTTTTCGTTGACCGGAATCGCCGCGTCGGTCAATGCGGGTCCGGCGGTCGTGCTCAGCTTCGTGCTGGCGTCGGTCGGCTGCGCCTTCGCGGGCTTGTGCTACAGCGAGTTCGCGACCATGATCCCAATTGCAGGCAGCGCCTACACCTACGCGTACGCCACCATGGGCGAGCTGATGGCCTGGCTGATCGGCTGGGATCTGGTGCTCGAATATGCCGTGGGCGCTTCCACCGTGGCGGTGAGCTGGTCGCGCTACGTGATGAGCTTTTTTCAGGATTTCGGCATCCATTTTCCGCAGCAACTAGCCGCGTCTCCCTTCGAGCCGGTGACGCTGCCCGAAAGCGGGACCGTGATCCAAGGCGTGATCAACCTGCCGGCGATGTTCATAATCATGGCGATATCGCTGCTGCTGATCATCGGGATTCAGGAGTCGGCGCGCATCAATGCCGTGATCGTGGTGATCAAGGTGACGGTGGTGCTGGTGTTCATCGCGCTGGGCTGGGCCTATATCAATCCCGCTAATTTCACGCCCTTCATTCCGCCGAACACGGGCGAAACGGGAGCGTTCGGATGGAGCGGAATTTTGCGCGGCGCGGGCCTGGTGTTTTTCGCCTTTATTGGATTTGACGCCGTTTCGACCGCGGCCCAGGAAGCCAAGCGGCCCCAAAAAGACATGCCCATCGGGATCATCGGATCGCTGGCCGTGTGCACGATTCTCTATGTTCTGTTCGCGCACGTTTTGACCGGCATCGTGAACTACACCCAGCTCAACACCGCCGCTCCGGTGGCTGTCGCGATCGACCGCACCGACTACATGTGGCTGCGGCCCGCCGTAAAGCTGGCCATCGTGGCCGGATATACGTCAGTGATTCTGGTGATGCTGCTGGGGCAGAGCCGCGTGTTCTTCTCCATGTCGCGCGACGGGCTGCTGCCGAAAATGTTCTGCGATATTCATCCCAAGTTCCGGACCCCCTGGCGCTCTAACTTACTTTTTATGGCGGGAACCGGGCTGTTAGCAGCAATTGCCCCGATCCGGATTCTGGGCGAGGCCACCAGCATCGGCACACTGTTCGCATTTGTGCTGGTATGCGGCGGGATCATCATCATGCGCCGCACGCATCCCGAGCTGCCGCGGCCGTTCAAGACGCCGTTCGTGCCGGCGGTGCCGATCCTGGGGATCGGGTTCAACCTGTTTATGATTTACGGACTCGGCTGGACCAACTGGGCGCGGTTATTCGGGTGGATGGCGATCGGCCTGGTGATTTATTTCATGTATAGCCGCAAGCACAGCATCACGCATAATTCATAACAGCTTCAGGTGGGGCAGGCGTCCACGCCTGCGCGGGGCTTTCAAGCCCCGCCCGGTTTCTTGCGGGCTTGTAAGCCCGCCGCAGGTCTGGAGACCTGCCCTACGCACCTAAATCAACATTCGAACAAACCAGCCGATCCCTGCGACCAGCAGCACGCCTGCCGCGGGGCGACGCCAGGTCGTCGGCATCTTGCGCGCGACGAGCCACAGCACCGCGAGAATGAGCGCCTGCGTGATCGAAGCGGCGGTGAGATAGGATGCTGGGAAGGCCGAGAACGGCAGCCCGTGCGCAATTCCAAGTATCGGCACCACCGCCCATCGAGCCTGGCTGTCGGGTAGGAACACGATCTCCGCCGCGAGATAGGCCACCGTCAGCGCGAGCACGGCTTCCAGGAACTCCGGGCTGAACGACATCGGGATGCGCGGCGCCAGCGGGCGCGCCAGCCATTCTCCCGCCAGGAATGCGATCGTCAGGACGCCCATTTCCCGCGTGTTTCGCGCGGCCAGCACCAGTACGGCGAGAAACAGAAGTCCCGACACCGATTTGAACAGGCGGGCGATGCCGCTTGCGGAAGCTTTGGCGATCAGCTCGGCGCGCGACGGCGGATGAAAACGCACTTCTACTTGCCGGAAGGTCTGATCGAACACGGCTTGATCGCTATTCGGTCCCTGGACAGCGTAGAGCAGGTGCACGTGATTCGGCACCGTCACCTGAAACAGCGTGCACTCGACTTCGATTTTGTCCGGCACCGGGTTGTCGAATTCGTAATCGGCGCGGCAGACATACGTGCCGTCCTGCTCCTGACAATTCGAGGAAGTGCGGCGCGCGCCCTCAAACGTTACTTGATCAAGCAGCGCTGTTTCAGGATGTGTCACGTGCGCGACTTCGTACATGGGGATGCGCAGCTCGTAGGTCGCGGTGCGGCCGTTCACGCGAAGCTCGCCGCTGCTCATGCTGACCACGTGGGCATTTGCGTATTCAACGGCCGTCGCACAGCAGATCAGGAAGGGCAACAGCCTACGCATGCATTTGTTGTTGCCGGCGCATGCGAACGACAATAATGCGCAGGGCCGCGATCACAGGAACCGAGAAGAACATGCCGGGGATGCCGGCCACCTGCTCGCCCGCAAGCACGCCGAAGAGCACCAGCAGCGGGTGCAGCTCGACTCCCGAGCTCAGCAGGTAGGGGCTGAGCACGTAATCCTGGAATAGACGATAGACGATCAGGAAGATGAGAATCCACAGCAGGTGAGCATAGCCGCTGAGACCGGCGACCAGGAGCGTCACGATCGCGGCGGTCAGCGGGCCGACGAACGGGATCAGCTCCAGCACGCCCGCAACGCCCGCGAGCAGAACGGAATAAGGTACTCCCAACGCCGACAGCATGATGGAGTAGGACACGAACGTCGCCATCGCGAGCAGTACCAGGGCGCGGATGTATTGCGCGACCAACAGATGCAGGTCGTTCAGGATTTCTTCGGCCAGCGAGCGCCGGCGGGTCTGGAAGCATTCGACGACCGCGCCGCGCATGATGTGCCCATCCTTGAGAAAGAAGAAACTGAGGATCGGAATCAGCACCACCGCAACCAGGCTCCCGAGCCCTGAGAGAATGCCGGGACCGAGTCTCTCGAGCAGGGGCAATACTTTATCCCCGAACCCGCTGGTCTGTTGGTTTAAGAACTCAGTCAGGCGAGGTCGCCACGTTTCAAGCCACTCGGGCAAAGGAAAGCGGCTCAGTGGATCTTCTTTGAGCGCTTCGGGAAGGCGGTGGGCCAGCGTGGAAGCCTGCTCGGCAATCTTTGCTCCGACCGGAATCAGGACGGCCAGAGCGACGCCAATTAACGCAAGGTACACAATCGCGAGCACCGCGGTACGGGGGAAACGGCGCGGCGTGAGGCGGTCGATGCGATCGACCAGCGGGGCAATCAGATGAGCCAGAAAAATCGCCAGCGTGAAAATTACCAGAACGCTGCGCGTAAGGTAGATGAGGGCGACGACCAGAACGAAGACGAACACGGTCCACACCGCGCGCAACACCCGCCCGTCGAGCAGCATGGCTACTAGAATAGCGGGCTGGTGTGCTGGTCGCGATCAAGGACAGATTGTCTGGTAAGTTAGAGGTGACGTTAGGGTGTATTTGTGACCGCCGTATTTACCACCCAGATCGAACTCGACGACCACAGTGTCGCCTGGATTGGCGGCACCAAAGTGAAAGTCGCCGAGGTCGTTCTGGACAAGATCGCCTACGGGTGGAGTCCGGAGGAGATTCACTTTCAGCATCCCAACCTGTCGCTGGCCCAAATTCACGCGGCCCTTACTTACTACTACGAGAATCAAACCCACATCGACGCACAGATCAAGCAAAGACTGGAGCAAGCCGACGAGCTTGCAGCCCAGGCTTCCGATCCGGACCTTCGGCGGAAGTTGCTTGATCTAAAACGATCTCTTTGAGCCTTGCGCTCTACATGGATGTCCATGTGCCGCGAGCCGTCGTGTTGGCTTTGCGTTTGCGCCGGATCGATGTCCTGACCGCACAGCAAGACGGATCGGCACAGTTGGAAGACGGCCCCCTTTTAGCGAGAGCGACGGCTCTCAGCCGCACTTTGGTCTCGCAAGACGAGGATTTACTGCACGAAGCTGCGCGGCTGCAGAAAGAACACCGCGAGTTCTCAGGCCTCGTATATGCTCATCAACTTCGGGTCACGATCGGACAGATGGTTGAAGATCTTGAGCTGATCGCCAAAGCGACCTCTCCCGGGGAATGGAGGGGACGGATCGAATACCTGCCGCTGGGTTAGTCATACTGGGCTTGCGCCTCGAATTACTTCGAGGAAGTACAGTTCCCGCCCTGGCAGCGATTATTCTCTTCGCACACCTGCTCGAGCAGCGACCAGGTGGGATGCAGCTTCATCTGAAACTCCTGCGACCAGGGCCGGGTGAAAATCTTCGGATCGTCGATCGTGAATTCGTAGGAGACGGTAACCGGGTCGATGTGCCGTAAGCGCTCGATGGTGTGAAGCGCGTCGCTGTGCCACCCGTTGCTCGCGGAAAGTGTCCATTCCTTAAGCCCGATGGTGTCGATCACCAGCGTGTCGCCATCCCACTTTCCCACGGAGTTGCCCATGAACGTGAGGTCGACGTCGTCGGGATGCGGTTTGCCGATCGGGATCACGCGAAAAAAGTGCATGTATTCGTACAGGAAGACCACCGAGTCAGGCGTCTGGATGATCTGCTGCGCGTAGGGTGCGAGGGCCTCGCGCGGATGGCCGTCCGGCAGGCACAGCTCGGTGGGATCGTCATGGCGCGGATCGCCCGTGGGCGGCTGGAGGAATTTCGCCTGCGCGCCGGGCTGGAACGGAGCCATCTTGCTACGATCGAAATTGGTCACGCGAGGAGTGTCGGTATCGCCGGGACCGACGATGTGCGTGAACGCGGGTCCGGCCCACACGCCTGCAAAGTTCGGCTTGCCGTCGGGCATGCGGGGAATGCGCGCCGATTGCCCGGCGAGCACTGCCGCAACACCCACGAGGCTGATGAGTAGTCTCACTATTTCTTCTCGGTGGGGTTCACTGCCTGGTCCTGACCGATCAAGGTTTCCCGTCCGTCGGCCGTCGTCACGATGTTGCCCGAGGCGTTATTCGAGCCGTCTTTGGCCCGGTGTCCCGAAATGGTAAGTACGTCGCCGAGCTTGAGGCTGTTCTTGGTGATGCCCCTTCTTGCCAGCATGCCCGGAGGCGAAGCCGAGAAACCCCAGTTGGTCACGTTGCCCTTGTCGTCCTTGACGTCGAGGTAAATCCATATATGAGGATTGGACCATTCCAGCTTCGTGACCACGCCGGTCAGTTTCACGGGCTTGGTGGTATCGAACTCCGCGGTATAAGCGTGGTGTGCGAGCACGATGCCGTGCGCGAGCAGAATGCTGGCAGTGATCGCACACAGCCTGGTTACAAGCATACAGTCTCGACTATTCTACTAGCCCGCAAAGGGCGCGCGGGCACCCTCATTCTAATCAGGCAAAAGCCGGCGCGCTCCGGTTTGCGGGCTGTTACTTACTAGTGTCCTGTCTCTAAAATTCGTTGAATATCTCAGAGCCGGGGTTGGAGGGCGGGATTCATCCCGCGCGGAGCTT
>Ga0209415_10017204_pt1 | contig 11530 bp, 12 predicted proteins | sample PeaSoiSIISIP2007_FD_187696 | JGI IMG/M metagenome (GOLD analysis project Ga0209415, IMG submission 187696) | Peat soil microbial communities from Weissenstadt, Germany - SII-SIP-2007 (SPAdes) (version 2) | ecosystem: Environmental > Terrestrial > Soil > Wetlands > Peat | place: Germany... | reverse complement strand
TCTCGGTCTCATCGCCGGCCTGTCCGATGCCGGGGTTGATGTAACCGAGGCCGATCTCATCATCGGGACGTCGGCAGGATCGACGGTGGCTGCCCAGATCACCAGCGGGACACGGCCGGCCGAACTGTATGCTGCCATCCTCGCCGAGGTGCCTCAGCCACAGGCTGGCGACGCCGGATCGGACAGGGGACGCGCTCCGGATTTCTCGGGGCCGACCTACATGGAGTGGTCGAACGGAATCATCGGTTCTGCTGAGGATGCGTCCGACATGCGCCGCAGGATGGGCGCCGCGGCGCTCGAAATGGATGCTTCCGACGGCTCTAGCCAGACGCGCTGGCGCGACATCGTCGCGGCTCGGCTTCCCAGCCAGCACTGGCCGCAACAGCCTGTGCTTATCGCGGCTGTCGATGCGCATACCGGGGAACCGGTCGTATTCGACCGCCACAGCGGAATCGATCTGGTGGACGCCGTCGCCGCCAGCACCAGCAACGGCTTCGGTCCCTTCCCTCCCTACCGCATCGGCGAGAACCGATACATCAACGGCGGCTACCGACGCAGCGAGAACGCCGACCTGGCGGCTGGATACGGGCGGGTGCTGGTGCTGTCACCGTTCGGCGGCAGGTCGCGGATGCCGCTGGAGTGGGGCATGGATCTCGCAACCCAAGTCGACGAACTGCGCGCAGGGGGCAGCAGGGTCGAGACCGTCTTTCCGGATGGCGGCGCGGGTGACGTGTTCGACGCCAATGCGTCGGATCCGTCAACGCGTCTGCGGGCCGCGCGAGGAGGCTACGACCAAGGCCGAGCCCTCGCGGAGCTGCTCGCCGAAAACTGGCGGTGACGCCCGAAACCAGTCGACTCGGTAAGCAATGACGGCACCTGCTCATGCCTCGGATGGCCGATGGGCGCGACATGCCTCCCGCTACCTTCGTGCGCCCTGACCTGGGCTCGTTCTGCCGGCTTGACGAACTTGGCCGGCAGGTCGTGGGACAACGGCTCGAGCCCGGCCGTGCGGTGCTGGCCTGCCGGATCGTCGAGACCGACGAGTTCGCCCGGTGGTGTCGCCGCTGCGGATGCGAGGCTGCGCCGCGCGACAGCGTGACCCGGCGGCTGGCGCACGAGCCGCTGGGGCGGCGCCCGACGACGTTGCTGATCACGATCCGCCGCTATCGCTGCACCGGCTGTGGGCATGTGTCGCGCCAGGACACCAGCCGGGCCGCCGAGCCGCGGGCGAAGCTGTCGCGTCGCGCGCTGCGACGGGCGCTAGAAGGCATCGTGTGTCAGCACTTGACCGTCGCTCGGGTCGCCGAGGGCCTCGGCGTGTCGTGGAACACCGCGAACGACGCGGTGCTGGCCGAGGGCAGGCGTGTGCTGATCGAGGACCCACACCGGTTCGACGGCGTGCGCGTGATCGGCGTCGACGAGCACTGCTGGCGCCACACCCGCCGCGGCGATAAGTACGTCACCGTGATCATCGACCTGACGCCGATCCGGGACGGCACCGGCCCGGCGCGGCTGCTGGATATGGTCGAGGGCCGATCGAAGCAGGTGTTCAAGACCTGGCTCGGCGAGCGAGACACGTCCTGGCGCGACGGCGTCGAGGTGGTTGCGATGGACGGGTTCACCGGTTTCAAGACCGCCACCCGCGAGGAACTGCCCGACGCGGTCGCGGTGATGGACCCGTTCCACGTCGCGCGCCTGGCCGGCGATGCTCTGGACCAGTGCCGCCGCCGCATCCAGCAGGCCACCTGTCGGCACCGCGGCCGCAAGGGCGACCCGCTCTATGCCGCGCCGCGCACCCTGCACACCGGATCGGACCTGCTCACCGGCAAGCAACGCCAACGGCTGACCGCGCTGTTCGCCGACGAGGAGCATGTCGAGGTCGAAGCGACCTGGGGCATCTACCAGCACATGATCGCCGCCTACCGCGAACCTGACCGGAAACGAGGCCGCGAACTGATGCAGCAGCTCATCGGCTCGATCAGCCACAGCGTGCCCACCGCCCTACGCGAGGTGATCACCCTCGGCCGGACCCTCAAACGGCGAGCCGTGGACGTGCTGGCCTACTTCGACCGGCCCGGCACCTCCAACGGGCCGACCGAGGCGATCAACGGCCGCCTCGAACACCTCCGCGGCTCAGCCCTCGGCTTCCGCAACCTCACCAACTACATCGCCAGATCGCTTCTGGAGACCGGCGGGTTCAGGGCCCCAACTACACCCTCGATCATGAAGAGCCGCTTTAGACCGTGGACCGTGGACCGGTTCGTGGACCGGGTCGCCGGATAATCCCAGCGCAGCGGGTGTCATCAATGCAATGACCGGTGCTATCGGTGCAGCTAGGGCGCTTGCGGCTCGGGAGCATGCCTCTCGTAATGCGTAGGTCATCGGTTCGATTCCGATAGGCGGCTCCCAGCTCAGAGGCCTCTTCCGATCATGGAAGGGGCTCTCTTGCTAACGGGTTTGCTGACAGCCGGGTTCCTAGGCGGCCTTCACGGCCTGGGCGAAGATGTCCGCGGCAGCGGCCTCGGCGCTTCGGATCACGTGGGCGTACACGCGGAGGGTGATGGCCGGGTCGGCGTGGCCCAGGCGAGCCGCGACCACGTGGACCGGCACCCCAGAGAGCAACAAGGTAGTGGCGTGCAGACGCCTCAGGTCGTGTAGGCGTGCATGCGGTAGCTGCTTGTTGGCGCGGATGAGCTTGGTCACGAGCGACGTGACGGTATCGGGGTAGATGGGCTCGCCCCATCCGGTCGTGAACACGTACCCGTCCTTGGTTCCGCGCCAGGAGTCGCCTGCTTTCAGTTGCTCGGCGGCTTGGTCGGCCTTGCGCTGGCGCAGGACGGCCACGGTCTCGTCGTTGATAGAGACGACCCGTATCCGGCCGCTCTTGGTCGTCCCGTTGACCCGCTCGCCTCCGATCACGGCCGTCGATCCGGTGATGGTGATCTTCTTGCCGTCGAGGTCGATGTCTTTCCGCCGCAGGTTGAGCAGCTCGCCGCGGCGCGCTCCGGTGTAGGCCGCGACGTGAAAGAAGGCGAACAGCCGGTGCTGCTGTGCGGTGGCCAGAAACGCCCGGAGCTGCGCGATGGTCCACACGGTACCGGGCTCCTGACCCTGGGCTCGTGGCCGCTTGGCCCGTTCCACCGGGTTGCTGCCGATGAGTTCGTCCACGATGACCGCATCACGGAACGCCTTCCTGAGCACCGCGTGCAGATGGGTCACGGTGGCTACGGCGAGCGGCTGTCCGTCGCGGCCTCCGCTGGTCAGCAGGTCCCGGTACAGCTTGGTGATGGTGGACGGCCGGACAGCCTGGATCGGCAGGTGCCCGATGCGCGGTACCGCGTAGAGCCGGATGCAGGCCCGGTAGTCGGCCAGTGTCCGCGGCTTGATCTCCATCGCGTGGGCGTCGATCCAGTCGTCCAGGTACGCCGCCACGGTGATCCGGTTGCGGTCGATGTACTCGCCATGTCGGGCCTTCACCCGCGCTTCGTCCCGGGCGGCCTTCGCGTCCTCCTCGGTGGCGAAGCCGCCGACCCACCGGGGCTTGCTGATCCCCGTCTCGGGGTCCTTGACGCGAATCACGTAGGACCAGGTGGCGCCGCGTTTCATGACGCCATCGCGGAGCCGGGGCGTGTTCTTGCGGTGGGTGTCGGGCATCAGGCGGCGGTCCTTTCGGCGAGCAGCCTGGAGACGTATTCCTCCAGGACGGTGAGCGGTATGCGCCGTGATCCGTCGATGCGGATCGACGCGATGGCGCCGCTGGCCAGCAGCTCATAGAGCTTGCTGCGGGAGATGGCCAGCGCCTCGGCAGCCTCGGGCACGGTCATTAGGAGCCGGGGCACGGCACACCTCCCATCGGGGCCAGCAGGTCAATGAGTGGGTGTCCGCGTCCGGCGTAGTGCCAGTCGGTGAGGACGAGCGTGGTATCGCTGTCGACGTCCGGTTGCAGCCCGGCTGCTATGGCGTACTCGCGCTGGTGGGTGGCCCGGTCGGCGCGTAGCGCCCCGAGAGTTATGGAGTAGGCCCGGCTCTTGGTGGAGAAGTGGCCGCAGAAGCCGAGCATGTGCGCCCACGCGGCCAGGCGCAGTTCCTTAAGTTGGGGAAGCTTGCCGAGACGGAGGCATTCGGCGATGTGGCGGCGAGCGTGGTCGCGGACGGGAAGATCATCGAGCCTGTCGGCTGTGGTGATGCGGCGGTCAAGAGTGCCGGTGCATTCAGCGGCCTTCGTCGCGTACTTGGCTACGTAGCCAGCGACCTTGGCGGCGCTGGGCGTGGGCGCGGGCTGTCTCGATGAGCAGCCGGGCGCGCCGTTCGGCGGACAGGCCGCTGGTGTCCACCGCGGCGGCGGCGCGGCCCGCGTCGCCGAGGTCGACGGCGATCGCGACCTCTTGCAGTCCCACGTTGGCCGGGCCGAACTCGGTGTTGTAGTCGTTGCGGCCCTCGCCGAGCCGTCCGGCGATCTGCGGGGCAGCGGCACATCGGCGGGATACAGGTGCGGCACCACCCAGCGGGCGATGAACCGCTGGTTGGTGCGCAGCGTCCGCCGCGCCACGCCCGGCAGCCCCGGCGCGCAGCGCGCGAACCGCTCGGTCACCGAGGGATGGAACACAACCTCAGGGACCAGGTCCAGGCCCAGCGACGCCGCGTAACCGGCGAGCCGACCAGCCGCCCACAACAGGTTCTTCGCCCGCTCCCGCCCCTCCGGCGCCGCCTGCCCGATCACGTCCCGGGCGAACGCCGCCGCCTGCGGGGACACCGACGACGGCCGCCACCGCCCGATATAGGCGGCAACCTCAGCATCCGCCCCGTCCATACAGCACTTATACTCAACGAGATGCGCGAAGTGCGGGACCCCGGCTGCGACAATGACCCCGTGTCGCCCACCCCCGCCCAGCAAGCCCGAGCCGCCCGCATCGCCGCCGAGATCACCGCCCGCCTCGCCGACCTCACCTTCGCGCTCCCCGGCACCCTCGCCGACCGGATGACCCGCTGCGGATACCCGAACTGCCGCTGCCACGCCGACCCGCCCCGGCTCCACGGCCCCTACCACCAGTGGACCCGCAAGAAAGACGGCAAGACCGCCACCCGCATCCTGACCGACGACCAGCTCGCCGACTACGGCCCCTGGTTCGACAACCACCGCCGCCTGCGCGAGCTCATCGCCGAACTCGAAGAGCTCAGCCTCGCCATCGCCGAAGCCGACCCCCGCTGGAACCGCTAGCCGGCACCGAAGGCCCGGACCGGAACGGCGGCCTCCGGAAAACGTGGGCTAAACCCGCTTAACCTGTGGGCAGCCCCCTCCCCAACCCGCATATCCGCACGTCAGCCCGAACGTGAAGACGTCCAGCCCGCTTCTTAACTGGTGTTTTGCGGTCTTCGCACTTTTCGCGCGGATTCTTACTCGTACAGGTCGAGCAGCCGGAGGCGCGCGGCCTGCATGTGGTGGTGCATCACTGTCGCGACCCGCTTCAGCAGCTGATAACCCAGCTCCGTATCGGCCTCGCACTTGCCGCGCAGGCAGGCGCCGTCCAGCGCGATCGCGCTGACCGGCGTCACCGCTCGGGCGTCAGCGAAGTAGCTGTAGGGCGGGACGAGCCACGACCACCCGAATACCTCTCCCTCATTCAGGGTGTCGATGACCACAGGCCCCTTCGCGCGCGAATGCACCACCAGCGCGACCCCTCCATCGCGGATCACGTAAAAGAGACTGGCGGGTTCTCCCTCGTCGAAGATGCGGTCGCCTTCAGCGAAGTGCACGTTGGACGCGCACCCCGCGATGACTTCCACCGCGCTGGGGCTGAGCCCGGCGAAGAACGGGTGGCTGCCCAGCAGTTCCGTCATGGTCTCCATCGTTTTCCTCCCTGCTGTGAGCGCCGCACCATGCTCCCGCGCGAGCACGCCGCCCTAGCCCGCCCGCGCTAACGACCCACCATGGCCCGCGGTACGGACGGCTGCCAGGGCAGAAGGTCCCTGGTACCCGGCCCTAATCGGCAAGGTCCGTAGTCTCATTCCCAGTCTCATTCAGCAACGTCCACCCGGATCACGTCAAAGCGGCGCGCCAGGTCCGTACTGGTCTTCTCGGTCCAGTCCGTGCGCCGGTCCGTCTCGCGGGCCTTCAGCCGGGCGATCGCGTGCTTGACCCGGCCGCGGCGGTTCGATCCCCGCTTGGCGCGGGCGAGCGTGCGCTGCAGCCGCCGCAGCCTGGTCCGCTCCCGCCCGGTCAGGGCAGGGGCGTGCAGCAGCTCGCCCATGGCCCGGGCGAAGTCTCGCAGGGCTTGCTGCTGTACCGTGTGGGATCCGGCGGCCAGCCACGGGTGCGCGGCCCGCGCCTGGGTGAGCTGCCGGCACTGCTCCAGGTAGCCCGGCGCGGCCTTCCGGCCGGGGTGCCAGTGCCCGTACTGCTCGACGGCCAGGTTCCATATGTACCGGGCGTGGCCGCAGTGGTCCCGCAGCACCGCTTCCTGGGCGGGCGAGGGGAGCAGCCGGTACCGGGACATACGAACACACTAGCGAATACCACTGACGTTTCCGGGGAGGTGAAGCGGCGTGTCCTCCCGGGCCTGAAGGCCGGCGTCTCCACGCCGCGATTCTGATGACCACTTGTGAGAATGAGGAGGACAATCCATGTCGCTCGCTTGGGTGCCTTACGCCGACTACGCCGAGGCTGAACGGCGACTAGGGCGCATTCCCGCCGGACTTGATCTCGACTTCTACCGGGCGGACGGAGACGCGCTGCCCGGGACCGTCGGCGAGGTCGCCTTCTATGTCCTGCCCTACATGAAGGGGCCAGCCGTCCTAGAGCGAGCCGCGGAGATGACCAAGCTCCAGGTGGTGCAGACCCTCACGGCCGGGTACGAGGAGTTCCTGCCGCTGCTGCCGTCGACCGCGACGTTGTGCAACGCGGCGGGCGTGCACGACGCCAGCACCGCGGAACTGGCGGTGGCCCTGATCCTCGCTAGCGGACGACACCTGGACGACTTCGCCCGTAACCAGAGCACAGGTGCCTGGCGTCCCATCCTGGGCCGGGCCCTCGCCGACCAACGAGTTCTGATCGTCGGATACGGGCATATCGGCCCGGCGATCGAGCGACGGCTGCACGGCTTCGAGGTCGCCTCCATCACGCGCGTGGCGCGGCGCCGCCGCCCGGGGCCGCCGGAGGTCCACTCGATCGATGATCTGCACCGGCTGCTTCCCCAGGCCGACGTGGCCATCCTCATCGCGCCGCACACCACTGAGACCGACCGCATGATCAGCGGCCCAGAGCTCGCGCTCCTTCCGGACGGAGCCCTGCTGGTCAACGTGGCCCGCGGCAAGCTGGTCGACACCGACGCCCTGGTCGCTGAGCTGTCGACCGGTCGGATACGCGCAGCGCTCGACGTGACCGATCCGGAACCGCTACCTGTCGACCATCCGCTCTGGCGGCAACCCGGGGTCCTGATCTCACCACACGTCGGGGGCGCGAGCTCAGCCTTCGCCCCGCGCGCGGACCGGTTGATCGCCGCGCAGCTGAGTCGGTTCGCGGCCGGCGAGCCGCTCGCCAACGTCGTCAGAGCGGCAGCGGGATGACGAGCACGTCCGATACCGGGGAGCCGGGACGGGGATCGCGGGTGCGGGCGACTTTGCGCCAGCCCCACTTGGCGAAAGCGTTCTGCGCCGGGGTGGCGGCGGGCAGGACGGTGAGCGTCGCACGTTCCTCGGGCCGGTTCGCCAGGATGAGGTCATGCAAGGTCTGCGCGATGCCCTGCCGCCGCCATGACGCGCGTACCAGCAACTCGACCAGGGCGAAGGTGCGGCCGGGATGCTCGGCGGTGACGTCGGCCGGGAGCGGGATGGTCAGGTCCCGCCACCAGGAGGTGGACGGCCGGAGCGGCATCCCGGACGCGCAGCCGACCAGATAGCCGCCGTGGCGCGCCTCAGCGAGGACAAAGCCCGGCTGGCGGCGCTGGACGCGGAAGCGGTCTGCGAACACCGCGGCATCGTCGGTCCGCCCGTACGGCGGGTCGGCGTAGACCTCGGCGTGGAGGACCTGCAGTTCGCCCGCGTGCGCGCCCGCCTGCGGCCCGTCCAGCAACTGGAACGTTATGCCGGACTCGGACACGGCCACCTTTCCCTGTGGGGCTCGTCAGTCGTCGAGCACGGCCAGGTCGAGCTTTTCCAGGCGGGCGGGGTCGGCGATCACGTCGATCCGGGAGATCTTGTCGTCGGTCATCGTGAACGCCAACACCACGCGCAGCCGCCCGCGGGGCGCCATCACGATACCCGGAGTCCCGTTGACCAGGGCGACACCGGAGTACCGGGAGCGCCCGGAGGCGAGGCGTGCTCCCCTGGCCACGGCCGCCGCGCCGCGGAGCGTCGCCGGGGCACCCGACGGCCCGGCCGCGGCGTCGGCGTGCAGCACCACCTCGGGGTCGAGCACGGCAAGCAGCGCGGCCAGGTCGCCGCCACGTGCGGCGGCGAGGAACGCGTCGGCCACCTCCCGTTGCCGGGCCAGGCGGCTCCTGGGCACCGAGGCCGTGCCCTGGACCCGGCGGCGGGCGCGGCTGGCCAGCTGGCGGACCGCAGCTGGCGAGCGGCCGGTGATCGCCGCGATCTGGCCGAACGGCAGGCCGAACGTGTCATGCAGCACGAACGCCACCCGCTCGGCGGGCGCGAGCGTGTCGAGCACCACGAGCAGCGCGAGCCCGACCGAGTCCGCGAGCATCGCTTCCTGCTCGGGGCCGTCGGCCGCCGCCCCGTCCTGCAGATCCAGGGGCTCCTCACGCCGGGACTTGCGCGAGCGCAGCATGTCCAGGCACACCCGGGCGACGATGGTCGTGAACCATCCCTCGAGGTTGTCCACGGCGCTGGCGCCGCCGCCGGCGGCGCGAATCCAGCCTTCCTGGACCGCGTCGTCGGCGTCGCTCAGCGAGCCGAGCATCCGGTAGGCCATCGCCCGCAGCCGGGGGCGGTTCGCCTCGAACCGCCCGGCCAGCCGGTCGTCTTCGTCCATCGGTCACATTTTCCCTGTCGCGTTCCGTCATACCCCTGACGGATCAACTCTGGCCGATGTGACAGGAGGAGCCATGTCGTCAACCATCCTGGTCACCGGCGGCACCGGGACGCTCGGACGGCTCGTCGTCCCGCGCCTGCGGGAGGTCGGCGCCAAGGTGCGGGTGCTCAGCAGGCGCGGCCGCGACGCCGCCGAGGGGATCGAATTCGTGGCCGGTGACCTGGACACGGGTGAGGGGATCGACGCCGCGGTGGCCGGGACCGAGGTCATCGTGCATTGCGCGGGCAGCCAGAAGGGTGATGGTGACAAGGCGCGGACCCTGGTCCGGGCCGCGTCCCGGGCCGGCCCGCCGCACCTGGTGAACATCTCGGTCACCGGCGCCGACCGGATCCCGCTGGCCAGCGGGATCGACCGCGCCATGTTCGGGTACTTCGGGTCGAAGCTGGACGCCGAGCGGGTCATCGCCGATTCGGGCCTGCCGTGGACCACACTGCGGGCCACCCAGTTCCACGATCTGGTCCTGATGGTGGCGCGGCAGATGGCCAGGCTGCCGGTGATTCCGGTGCCGGCCGGCGTCAGGTTCCAGCCGGTCGACGCAGGCGAGGTGGCCGCCCGGCTCGCCGAGCTGGCGCTCGGGCCGCCGGCCGGCCTGGTCCCGGACATGGCCGGACCGCGGGTGTACCCGATGGCCGAGTTGCTCCGCGGCTACCTGCGGGCCGCGGGCAAGCGCCGGCCTATCGTGCCGGTCTGGCTCCCCGGCCAGGCGGCCCGCGCGGTCCGGGCCGGGGCGAATCTAGCTCCCGAACGAGCTGTGGGGCGCCGGACCTGGGAAGACTTCCTCGCCGAGCGGGTGAGCCGCTAGTTTCCCGGGCTGTGCAGGCCGAAGATGAGCCGGTTGTCGCCGGGCCGGAAGGTGCCGCGGAACTGCGAGCGGTCGCCGATGTCGCGGCAGCGGGCGAGCAGGGCGCGGCCGAGGGCGACCTGCTGGCGTTCCCAGCGCGCCAGCGCAGTCGGCACATCGCCGCCGGCGGACGCGAGTTCGGTGGCGAGAGCCCAGCCGTCGGCGGCGGCCTTGGCCGTGCCCGCGGCCGCGTGCGGGCGGACCGCGAAGGCGGCGTCGCCGATCAGGCAGGCCCGGCCGAACGCCATGCGGGGAACGGCGATGTCGTAGATGACCTGGACGAACGGTTCGCCCACGCTGGTCACGACCTCTGTGATGGGCCGGGCCAGCTCGGCCACGGCGGCCTGCCGCATGGCGGCCACCGCCTGGTCGGTGGCCGCGCCCGGCGGCAGCGACACCACCCGGCGGATGCCGTCCCGGCCCGTCATCAGCTGCTCAAGCTCCTCGCCCTCGGCGACGTTGACGTACCAGACGAAATTGACCAGGCGGTCGCCTTCGGTCAGCGCGCCGTCGGGGCCGGGGATGGGATAGACGAGGATGTGACTGTCCTTGAGCACCTGGTAGGTGAGCGCGTCGCCGAGCAGCCGGCCGGTGGCATCGGGCAGCGCCCGCTCGGGCAGCGTTCCGCGCCAGGCCACGTAACCCGAGTAGGACGGCCTGACGTCCGGCAGCAAACGTGCCCTGGCCAGCGAACTCACGCCATCGGCGCACACCAGCAGGTCGGCTTCGGCGCTCGAGCCGTCCGCCAGCGTGACCAGGACAGAGCCCCCGGATTGGGTGAACGCGGTGACCTCGCTGCCGAGCAGGTAACGGCCGGGGTCGAACAGTTCGAGCAGTGAGGTGTAGATGGTGTTCCACGACGAGAACAGGTAACGATGCCGTTGCTCATGAAGGATGCTGCCGTCGGGCCGTAGGAACCTGATCCAGTTGGTTGAGGAGCACACGTCGGCCCGCTGCCGGCCGCCCCGCTCGGTGAGGTAACGCAGGGTGGCGTCGAGGGCGGCGATGCCCGCGCCGCGGGCTTGCAGCGCCGCCGCCGACCGCTCGAAGACCCGGACCTCGCAACCGACGTCGCGGAGCACGAGCGCGGCGGTAAGGCCGCCCAACGATCCGCCCATGACGATGACGCGAGGCATTCCGGGCAAGGGCTACGGCCGCCCGAACGTGGCGACCTTCACCACCTCGAGCTCGAACAGGACCCGCCGCTCGTCCATCGAGGGATCGCGCAGGGCGTAAGGCGGCTCGTTGCCGGTGTACTTCACCCAGATCCGGTCAAGCTGGTCGGTGACCCGGCGGCCCTCCACCGGGTCGTCCTCGGAGACCTCCCGCTTGACCACCGTCTTGAGGCTGAGCCAGTGGTAGGTGTTCTCCGGGTTCATCAGCAAGAAGGTGGCGTTCGGCACCTTGCGCAGCCAGTCCACCTTCTTGCGGTGGGTCGCCAGGTTCAGCAGAACGGTGTCGCCCTCGTAGTCGAACCACACTGGGGTCAGGTTCGGCTGGCCGTCCGAGCCCGTCACCGCGACGATGGCGGTCACCGGCTCGTCGAGCAGCCGCTTGTAGATCGGGTCGAGGTCGGCCAGGCTCGTCACCGGCTCCCGCTCGCCGATCATGAACTGACCGGGCTGGGTTCCCTCGGCGACGTC
>Ga0209415_10017203_pt1 | contig 11531 bp, 12 predicted proteins | sample PeaSoiSIISIP2007_FD_187696 | JGI IMG/M metagenome (GOLD analysis project Ga0209415, IMG submission 187696) | Peat soil microbial communities from Weissenstadt, Germany - SII-SIP-2007 (SPAdes) (version 2) | ecosystem: Environmental > Terrestrial > Soil > Wetlands > Peat | place: Germany... | reverse complement strand
CCGTGGCGCAGCGCTCGCAAGCCTCAGCCAAGGCCGGAACGGGACCTTGCACCGCCGCCTGGACCGCCGCCTGCATGGGGGCCGGAGGCTGCCAGAATTCCTGATGCACGTTGTCGAGCACTTCCGCCATTGCTGAACTCCGAAAAGCTAAATCGTGTGACTTCTGAAATGGCAAGCCAACAGCCAAAGCAAAACCTCCGGTAACTGCCAGCGAATTAAAGACTTACGAATTTCACTCCAGAATCTTCCAAGTCTTCTTCGGCAATAATTACGCGCCTTTCCGAGTAAAGATGCGCTGGTTTCTAAAGTTCAGGACCTTGTGGCGAGATCAGAACAGCATCTTCGCGAGAAACCCTTCGGAAGCTAAAGTTCGTTCCAGCCTGGCGAAATTATAGGGTCGATGCGAATGCTGCCAGAGTAACTGTTCTGGCCCTCCCCCTACGCTCGAATCTGGTTCCCGGGAGAGGCATCCAAGATGCAAGCCCGATTCATTTAGAATGGGCAGGTCAGTTCTGTGCCGATCAGAGAGAAAGTTGCGTTGGTTCCCTCCATGCCTGCCAGCATGCTTTTCCTGCTGCTGCTCACTCTCTGCGTTCCAGCCGCGGTCAGGTCTCAAACTTCCGCCCCGCATCCCGTCGTAGGCGCTGCCCACGATCCGCTCATCGACTCCGCTTTCGACCACTTCTACAACATGGAATTCGACCAGGCGACGCGCGACTTCGAGAAGGTACTCGGCCGGCGGCCTAGAGATCCCTTTGCCGTAAACCACTTGCTGACCTCGGTGCTGATGCACGAACTCTACGACACGGGCGCCATGAACACGGGTGAATACTCCAATGACAGTTTCATGGAACAAACGCACCGCCCAGCTGACGCCAAGGTGAAACAACGCATCCAGCAGCTGGTCGCTCAGGCGGAACACCTGGAGGAGGAGCAACTCAAGGCCAATCCGAACGACGCGGACGCGCTCTATGCCCGGGGCGTGACCCGCGCGGAATATTCGCTTTACACGGCGTTGATAGAGCGGGCCTGGTTTTCGGCTCTACGTAACGCGGTAGGCGCCCGCACCGATCATGAACGCGTGCTCGAACTCGATCCCAACTATGTGGACGCAAAGCTGGTGTTGGGCACGCACAACTACGTGATGGGCAGCCTGCCGTGGAGCGTGAAAGTCGCGGTCGCGTTGGTGGGCCTGACCGGGTCGAAGGAGAAAGGCCTGGACTACCTGCGTGAGGTGGCCCAGAGTGGCGGGGAGCATGCGGTCGACGCCAAAGTCACGCTGTGCTTGTTTCTGCGGCGCGAGCGCAAATACGACGAAGCTCGCGGCATCATGGACGACTTGTCCACGCGCTATCCCAAGAACTATCTGTTCTCTCTGGAAGTGGCCAACCTGCTGCGCGACTCCGGCCGCCTGGAGGAGTCCGCCGCAGCTTACCGCAAAGTCTGGCAGAACGGGCGGGAAGGGAAGTACGGCGCCCTACACTACGAACTGGCTGCCTGGGGCCTGGGCGAGCTGTTGCGCAGCCGTAGGGACTACGCCGGGGCAGCGGCAGCTTATGAGCTTCCCAACGAAGTTCCCAACGCCGAGCCCGAAACTCTGCAGAAGGCGAACCTCGCCGCCGGCGAAATGTATGACTTGCTGCAGAAGCGCGATCTGGCCGTGAAGAAATACCAGACGGTGGTGGCGGAGAACGGCGGGACGCCGCGGGCGGAAGAAGCGCGCAGGTTGATGAAAGAGCCCTACCGGGAGTAGGGGCCATAGGACAGGTACGGGACCTCGGACCTCGGACAGGGTGCGCCGGGCTTCGCCCCTTCGACTTCGCTCAGGGCAGGCTCAGGCTTGGACAGCCGAGGCGGCTGTCTCTACGTGGATCGGGCCGGCCTCAGGCTTCGTGGAACTTTCTTCTTTCCAAGGACGTATCTTTAAACGGGGGAGAGCCATGTACTGCAACTACTGCGGAAAAGTGATTCAGGATGATGCGGCGGTTTGCGCATATTGCGGGATCCGGGTAGGAGCCTCGCTGGCGCGGACCCAGCTGGTGCGTCCGCGTCGGGGGCGCAAGGTGGCGGGCGTTTGCCTGGGGTTCTCGGAGTACTTTGACATCGATGTGACCGTGGTTCGGCTGGTGTGGCTGATCACGGCGCTTATGACCTGCGTGGGTTTCATTCCCTATGTCATTGCCTGGATTGTGATGCCGGAAGAGCCGCGGTTGCTGGCGGCGCCGGCGGAGGCGCAGACGGTGACGAGCGCTTAGTGGCTCTAGGCAGTGGCAGAGGTAGCGACAGAGAAAGAGTCGAGCTGCGCTCGATGGACGGGCAAGAGTGCCCGTCCCCACATTTAGTACCCGTTAGTACCCGTTCCCACACAACAGGGCCCCACATAAGTATTCCCGGAAGCCGAGAGCCGAGAGCCGAGAGCCGGAAGCCGCATTTGTGGTTTAATCGGCTGCATGCAGGGCACTGTTTCGCGGGTCAGAAGCGGGGACGCTGAGATTTTCTATTGGGTACTGGGCGAGGGCGCGCCGGTCGTTCTGCTGCATCCTTTTCCCGCGAATCATGAATTCTGGCTGCCGGTGGCGGGGGCGCTGGCTGCGCGTTTCCGGTTCATTCTGCCGGACCTGCGGGGCCACGGCGATTCCGAAGCCGGGGACGGCCCGGCCACCATGGCGAAGCATGCGGCCGACTTGGCGCGTGTGATGGATGACGCGGATGTGGGACGCGCGCCGCTGATCGGAGTCTCCATCGGCGGCTACGTGTTGTTTGAATTCTGGCGCAAGTCGCGCGGGCGGGTGGCTGCGCTCGGGCTGTGCAATACCAAGGCTCCGGCGGATTCCGCCGAAGCTCGAGCGGGACGGCTGCAGGCGGCAAACGACGTCCTCGAGCGCGGCACCGAGCCGTTTTTCGAAAGCATGATTCCTCGACTGCTGGGAAAGACCACGCGCGAAGCCCGGCCCGATCTGGTGGCGGCTGCGCTCCGCATGCTGCGTAAGATGTCGCCCGCGGGAGTGGCGCAGGTGCAGCGGGGGATGGCCGAGCGTCCTGACTCGGTGGATACATTGAAGACCATCAATGTTCCCACGCTGCTGATTACGGGAGAAGAAGACATTCTGACTGGCGTGAATGAAGCTGACCTGATGCGGCAGCACATTCCGGGTAGCCAGATGCGCGTGATCCCCAAGGCCGGGCATTATTCGCCATGGGAGCAGCCTGAGGAAGTGACGCGGCTGCTGCGGGGCTTTCTGGAGGGAATTTAGAAGGGGTGGGAATCCAGACGATCAGTTTCGCCTTGGCTCATTCACCCGACCGTGAGTGAAATGGCCTGTTTACAATAACCGACACGAGCGTTACGCTTGCGGCGATGAAATCTAAGGACGCTGAACGGTTCTGGAGGTCCAGCCATTCGGGAACAGTGGTTGGAATTCTGGCGCTCGCTATTCCGCTTGCCCTGTTCATCGCTCTGAGGTGGTTGCACGTGCCGAAGCTATTTCGTGAAGTGTCGATTGCCTCGCAGAGTCCCGACGAGCCATGGGCCACGCTAGCAAGAATGGCTCGTGAGGACGCAGCATTGATTCGCCGCGCTCACAGCGAGATGATCGCCCTGACGCTGGTTGCCCTCATTCTCTTGTCCTTCCTGTTCAGTCGAAGTGGGATTCCCAAGTGGACGAAGTACCTACTATCAAGCGCCGCCGCCGCGAGCCTCGCCGTCTGTTTGTTACAGTGGTAACTGTTGAAACATCCCCATAGAACTCGTCAGCTGATCCGATCTGCGGGTCGCGGACCTCAGGATGACGGGTTCACTTCGTTCTTTGTCGCTTGGTGTAATACTGCTCGTCAAAGGACTTGAATTCTTCCATCAAATTTTTGTTGCGGAGGAAAGTCAGCATGTGTTCCCGATCCTGATCTTCGCTGGTTGGCCTGCCGAACTGGTTAACGTACATATCCATGAGTGGCTTTCCATTCTTCGTCCGCGCCAGCAAGAATGCCCGTAATCGGCGCAGGTATTTTACTTCAAGACGCTCACGAAACTCCCTGAGTTCTTGTTGTTGGTTTTCATGCACCGCCCCCTCGCAACCTTGCGCAGCCGAAATCAGCCCCAGTAGCTCTGCGACAGGTGTGTCCAAGGTTAGCCTGAGGTCCGCCATCGCCCCGTTGTTGTCGTTTCCTGCCGTGACGTCTGCCAGGTCGACTAAGTCAGCACAGGTTTTATTCGGGAGAACTGCTGTCTGGGCGCGGGCCGCCACTACTAGGCCAAGCAGTACGAGGAATCGTTTCATTCGTCTTTGAGAATGTTGTCGGCTGCAAATTTACGCAGCGACAAGCACCAGAACCATTAACTAAGAATTGGACGCTCGTTCTAGTGCGAGGTCAAGTCGCTATCGAGTAAGGAACCAAGGTTTATAACTCGTGCCGCAAAAGCGAACGACCTGCAAACATGGGACTCAACCCACTCCTGGGACTACCCGGAAGAAGGCGCTCACCGCCACTTGGGGTTAAATCGCTCAGGGAAAGTTCGTCACCTTCGGCGTGACACGAGGATTCATTGCGGTCGCTTCACCCGTGTCGTTGATCACGTGGCTGATCGCGCCGTGATTGCCCAGCGCTACGGTGATTATGTCGTGTAATTTTATCTCTGATTTTTTTTGGGTCTCGATGGCCCGGGTCAGCACCACGTTCGGATAAGTGAAGACGCTGTAGACGCCCAGTCCCCAGGCTTCATGACTGGTCACGCCATCGGCCACCTTGTAGGAGGCCCAGCCGTTCACGCCCGGCGCACTGGTGTAGCTCGCCTGGTTGGGAGGATCGTAAGGAATCTCGGACTGATAAAAATACGTGCGCCCGCCATTGCCGTTCCACAGAACCTGGAATTGCTGGTGGTGTTCGACAAACAGGCCATAGATGGTGACCTGGTTTCCATTCACGACCAGCCCATTCTCGCTGGTATTCAGCTGCCAGCCCACCCCGGCGCCGTGATCGGCTCGCCAGATCCAGGTGTGGTCTACCAGGGTGTCGTTGCTGTTGATGCGCAGATTCACCTTGGTGCGGCCCACGGCCGCGCCGCCTACGCGGAAGAAAACATCGTGCAGCGTGATCGGATCGTTCGCGTGGCGCGTTTTGCTTTCTTGCGATCCCACATCTCCTACTTCCAGCAGCACGGGAGACTCGACCGGTCCGGCATCGAAGAGCAGGCCGGCAATTTCGATGCCGTCGGCGTCGGCTGTGGTCATCGCCGCGGTGCCCTTGACCGGACGCAAGGTGGCGAAGCCGAGTCCCAGCACCACTGTATGCGGTCGGGTCACGCGAATCGGAGCCGTTAGTTCGTAGATCCCCGGCGTCAGGATCAGGTTCTTGCCCGTGGCAAGCTGCGCGTTGATCGTTTCCGCGGTATCCACATCCGCGTGCGCGATGTAAAAGTCGGCAATCGGAATCGTCCTGCCGGCGGTTTGTCCGGCGCGCCAGGTTATTCCAACGCTGTCGCGGTATAACTCCGGAACCCGCACGCTGAACTCGCCTGCGGCATTTACTTGCAGAAACGGTTTTTCGCGCGCCACCGGCGTCTGTGCCACCTTGGTGTAGGGCGGCGATGGCCATTCGCCTTTCGGCGGACGCGCTACGCCGACGAACACCATGTTCCAGTTCGAGCCGGTCCAACTCATCCAATTGCAGTTGCGGGAGATCCACTGCTGCTGGCTGCCGGAGTCGACATTGCCGTCGACCAGCGAATCGGATATCCACCCGCCGCTGGCCCAGCCGTGATTCTGGTGCAACACCAGATCCCCGCGCACATGCATGCGGCGCAGCGAGATCGCCTGCGACACCGCCCATTGCATGGTGCCTCCGGCCGGCTTTATCGAGATCCCTTCTGCTGCTCTCCAGAAGGTCGTGGTCGCATTGTTGTGTTCGAGGTTGGCATCCGCATGCAGGTTGCCCGCAATCTGCGTGGCATCGGGGGACGCGCCCAGTCCCATCACTTCCGTGTAGAAGCCTACGGGGACGTCCACGGAATAGCTCCCGGGCAGGAACAGCAGCGCATTGCGCTGCGGTCCAAACTCGTTATGCTGCTGCGTCGCATAGACTGCGTCGATCCGCTTCTGGATCGCCGCCGATGGCATGGTCGGATCGAAAATCAGAACATTGGGCCCGAACACGGGCTTCGCGCTGTTCGCTGCCAGCGCGGGGATGGCGCTTGCCAGCAGCCCTGCCGTCACGCCCAAACGCGCTAGAAACCGAAGTGATCGCCGACCTGACATAGGCCTCCGCTGGCTCCGAGGGTATCACCGTCTTCAGGACCTCGGTGGTACTTGCAAGAGTGAGCATCGTCCGCCGGTGGATTGATCACATCCCAAGGCGGGCCAGTCGGTCGAGATTTCATATCAAATTCATATTATCTCGAGCCAAAACCATTGACTGGACTACGATCTGTTGCAAGATTGGCAAAGGTAAGTCTTGAAAGGGGAGGCAGATGAAATCCCTTGGATTTAGAGTCTCAGTTTGCTGGCTTGGTCTCGTACTGCTGGCGATCTTGGAAATCGGCTGCGGGGCCTTGGGTGGCGGCAAGTCCTCAGCGATAAACGGTTACATGACCGGAGCGTGGGATTTCATTGTGACCAACCCGAACAACGGCCATATCCCTTTCATTATCGAAGCCAACTTGAATCAGGACCACAAAGGAAATATTTCAAGCACAGGCTCAGTGACCGCCAATGGACCGGCAGGGAATGCGTTTGACCTGTTCATTTTCGGCGGCTCTCTTTCCACCCCTGAAGGCATTGCGGTGGACTATCTTGGCTACACCTGCAACGGCGCCGATACCGGAGACCGGAGCATAACCGGATCCGTCAATTCCTCGAACCAGGTGACGCTCACCCAGAATGACGGAGGCACCTTGCTCATGACCATCACCGGAACCCTGGACAACTCTGCCATGCCGCCTTTTACTGGAACGCTGACTGCCGCCACAGGGGGTGCCTGCGAAGGCCCCGGGAGCTTCAGCGTGATCGGCCTGTATCCCGCCAGTGTCTTTACGGGCACCTATGCTGGAACCAGCGCTGCCGATCCCACCGAGACCATTTCCGTGAGCATCACCAACACCAGCGGCGCCCTGACCGGCACCGGCACAGACAGCAAACTCGGCAGCTTCACAATGACGGGCAATGCTGTGGGCGATGCTTTGTCCGCAACCCTCACCTATGCCACCAGCCCCGCCAGCAGCGGCCCAGTCTATGGGTACTTCGACCAGCAGTTAGGCGGCGGGGGTTCGATCGTGTTGATCAGTTTCAACGGCGTAAACACCCCCTGTCCGGCAGGCATAGGTTCCTATAATGGATCATGCCAGCTCGCCACGCTGGCCCGGCAGTGACACCATGTATCTCGCAGAGCAGAACTGTAGATAAATCGCCGTTGCACTTATTGACCGGGATTGAGTGCGTTGGTTGCGATCCAGCAACAGCGATCGGCTCGCTTCCTTGCTGATTGCGCCCCTGCCGAGAGAACGCAATCTAGAGTTCCGCCGAGACCCGCGCTACAATCATCCTGCCTATGAGAAGACTCGTCGTGTCCCTCGCCTGGGCGCTGTTTGCTGCCGGCGCTATCGCGCAAACCGCTCCCGCTTCCAGACCACACATTCTTGGCATTGATCACGTTTCTTTCTACACCACCGCGCCCGAGGGAGTGCAGAAGCTCTACGGTGGCGTGCTGGGGCTGGCCAATGCTCCGGCGATTGAAACCGGCGGCACGGTGCGCTATATGGTGGGAGCGCAGTGGATCGGCTACAGCGCCGCGCCTGATCCGAAAGCGACCGACCGCATGGATCACGTGGCCTTCACCACCGACAACATCGCGGCGCTGCGCAAATATCTGGTGGCCAATGGGGTGAAGGTTTCAGGGGTGGAAGGGTGGTCCGATCACAGTTTGAGTTTTTCCGTCGCCGATCCCGACGGGCATCGCGTTGAATTTGTGGAACGCGCTTCCGTCAAAGACGCCAAGGCGGATATGCCCGCGCCGCCGGCAACGGCCGCTTCGCGGCGCATGATTCATACCGGCTTTCTGGTGCACAACCGCGAAGCCGAGGATCACTTCTACCGCGAGTTGCTTGGTTTTCGCCCTTACTGGCACGGCGGCATGCAGGACGACAAGACGGATTGGGTAGCCATGCAGGTTCCCGACGGGACCGACTGGCTGGAGTACATGCTGAATCAGAGTGAGCATCCCGATTTGTATATTAGCGGGATGATGAATCACATCTCGCTGGGCGTCGCCGATATGAAGAAGGCGCAGGCGGTTCTGGAATCGCATGGCTGGAAGCCGCATGGCGGCGAGAAATCGCAGATGGGCAGGGATGGGAAGTGGCAGCTCAACGTGTTTGACCCTGATTTGTCGCGAATCGAACTGATGGAGTTCAAGCCGGCGCAGAAACCGTGCTGCTCGGAGTTCACGGCGACGCATCCGTCGGAGTGACGGGCGGCTACTACGAAAGAGACTAGGGGGAACGGAAAGATTTTTATGGAAGCCATGAACACATTTCTGGTTGCTGAAAAGACAGTCGTGACCGCCAAGGGCGACGGCGCGGGCGTTGACGTAAGTGGGGCCGCGAGCCGGGTCTTTCTGCTGACGCTCAGCATTACCAACATCATCGAGCAGGAAGCGCTCGAGATCGGCGTCTATGGGTCGGCGGACGGTGCCGCATGGGGTCCCAAGCCGGTGGTGTCATTTCCGCAGAAGTTCTACCGCGGGGAAACGCCGATACTGCTGGACCTGACGGCGCACGCCGACGTGAAGTTTGTGCGGGCGCATTGGGAAGTGGCGCGCTGGGGACGCGGCACCGAAAGGCCCATGTTCGAGTTCGGGGTGACGTTGCGGGAAGTTCCGGCCAATATTTTGAAAGAGGCTACGGCCGAGGCCAAGGCCATGGCCTGAGGAAATTGCTGATTGTTCATTTTTGATTGAAAGGCGAAGAACGCCGGAGGAAGCCGTAGAGACGTTTCTTGCAACGTCTCCTGCCGTCGGCACCCCGCGCGCGACGGTCGCCGTTATCGCCGGCGGAGACGTAACAAGTTACGTCTCTACGGTCTCGGCCCCTTCCGCTATATTGATCTCACCATGGAAATCAGCTCCCAAGTCACGGTGCGCCCGGGCCGCAATGTGCGCGGCAGCGTTCGCCTGCCCGGAGACAAATCAATTTCGCACCGTTACGCCATGCTGGCCGGGATCGCCGAGGGGCCATCGCGGATTGAAAACTATTCCACCGGCGCCGACTGCGCCAGCACTCTGGGATGCATGCGCTCGCTGGGGGTGAAGTGGGAGCGCAAGGGCGGAGACGGCGTCGAGAACACGATTGAGATTGAGGGGCGCGGGCCCGCGTTGTTGGCTCCGAGTTCGCCACTCGATTGCGGCAACTCCGGCTCGACCATGCGCATGTTGAGCGGGATTGTCGCGGGTCAGAAATTTGCCAGCGAAATGATCGGGGACGAGTCGCTCTCGCGGCGTCCTATGGGGCGCGTGGTTACTCCGCTGACCACCATGGGCGCGCAAATTGCTTCGCAGAACGGACTTCCGCCTTTGCGCATCACGGGCGCGAGCCTGAAGGCGATCGACTACAAAATGCCGGTGGCCAGCGCGCAGGTAAAATCCTGCCTGCTGTTTGCGGGTTTGTTTGCCCATGGTGAAACCCGCATCGAGGAACCGCTGCGCACCCGCGACCACGGCGAAGTTGCTTTGCGAGCCTTTGGCGCGCAACTTGAGCGCAAAGGCAATGAAGTGAAGATTCGCGGCGGGCAGAGGCTCAAAGGTATCGAGGCGCGTGTACCCGGCGATCTCTCGAGCGCAGCTTTCTTCTTGTGCGCCGCCGCGTTGTTTCAGGGCTCGCAGCTCACTATCCCGAATCTGTTGATGAATCCTACGCGGGCTCGCCTGCTCGACATCCTCACGCTGCTGGGCCTGAAAATTTCCGTGACCCAGCTTGAGGAGATTCACGGCGAACTCGTGGGCACGCTGCAGGTGGAGGGCGCGGGGTTGAAGGGCGTGACCATTTCGGGAGCCGACTCAGCGGCGCTGATCGATGAAATTCCGGTGCTGGCGGCCATCGCGCCTTACACGGAGCAGGGAATCGAAGTGCGCGATGCGAAAGAACTGCGCGTGAAAGAATCCGACCGCATCGCCGCCATGGCCAGCAACCTGCGGCTTATGGGAGCGGAAGTGGAGGAGCGCGAAGACGGGTTGAAAATTCCTGGCGGGCAGAAGCTTCACGGCGCCGAGATCGATTCCTGCAGCGACCACCGCGTCGCCATGGCCTTTGCCGTCGCGGCGCTTCGTGCGAAAGGTGAAACCGTGATTCGCGGGGCAGAGTCGGCCGCAATTTCCTACCCGGCTTTTTTCACGACGCTCGAAGAACTGACGGAGAACAGAGAGTAAAGCCAGGATCGCGGAGGGCGCGGAGAACGGCCGCAGAGGGCGCCGATGAAGGGCTCCGGCAGATGCAGATTCAGCCGCTCCCCCGGGGCTTTATGGCCAGCCAAACAATACCCGCCCTTGTCCGGCTTCCTGGCTGCGCTTCCGTTGCCTATCATGATAGAGTATTGCCCACAAAGGGCCGGGCTGTGGGGCCTGAGCCAGATCGCCGAATCCCCCGATTCCTAAGGAGTCCTCGATGACCACCCTCCGCGAAATCGTCAAAGACCGCAGAGTTTATTCAATCGATGCCGGGCGTACCGTGCTGGAAGCGGCCCGCTACATGATGGAACACAACGTAGGTGCGTTGCCGGTGCTGCGCAACGGAGAATTGGCGGGCATTTTTTCGGAGCGCGACATTATGAACCGGGTGGTCGCCGTTGGACGCACTCCTGGCACGACATCTGTGGCGGAAGTGATGACGGCGAATCCGCGCGCTGTTCCCGTCGACGAAAGCGTGGAGGAATGTCTTTTCATCATGCGCGAATTTGGATTCCGGCATCTGCCCATTGTCGATGGCAAGGAACTGAAGGGGCTGGTCTCGCTGCGCGATATCCTCATGCGCCAGGCGGCGGAAATCGAACGCATGACGCGGCGCGCAGTTTCGTAGGAGCGAAGGTCGTCGCGCCCGGTATAGAACTCGGAAATTCGCCCGCTGCGGGAACTCGCCTTCGGAAGCCGGAGGCCGATTTTCCTATTCCCTGCGCCGCAGAATCAGATCGCCCTTTTTCGGCGGAAGCTGGAAGGGAAATTCAAATATCGTTCCTTCGATCGGAATCCGCAGCACAAATTCTTCCGGCTTCTTCCATCCGCTGATCCACCGGCTGTTGGTGCTGAACAAGACCCAGCCGCTGGCCTCGGGCTTTCCCGGATCGAGGTGCGCCGGGCGCAGGCTGTTCTTGCTGACGAACTCCAGCAACTCCGCCGCATCCTTCTGAAAAGCCCGCGTGTAGGTCTGTTTCGCTTCTTTCTGCTCTGGGTGTTTTTCCACTTCGCGCGCGGTTTCGTGATCTTGAGTTTCGGCGTCCTTCTGGATTTTCTCCGCGAATCCGTCGGGATCGAGCGCGGGCTGGATCACCTTAAAATGC
>Ga0209415_10017202_pt1 | contig 11531 bp, 11 predicted proteins | sample PeaSoiSIISIP2007_FD_187696 | JGI IMG/M metagenome (GOLD analysis project Ga0209415, IMG submission 187696) | Peat soil microbial communities from Weissenstadt, Germany - SII-SIP-2007 (SPAdes) (version 2) | ecosystem: Environmental > Terrestrial > Soil > Wetlands > Peat | place: Germany... | reverse complement strand
CCGCCACCGCGCCGAACATCGACGGGATGGTGGCCAGGTAGAAGACGCGGTTCCCGGCCGTCCCGTACTTCTCGTCGGCCTCGGTGAGCACGTCTCTGAGCTTGTCGAAGGTCGGCTTCTCGGCGTACTCGCCGGCCACGTAGCGAAAGCGCTTGACGACATCGTGCCACGCGGGACCGGCGAAGGGAGCTGCGTCGATGGCCGCCTGGCGGAACTGGTGGTCGGTCCACGCCGTGCGGGCCACCCCCACCACGGTGAACCCGTCGGGGAGCGCCCCGTGTTCGGCCAGGGCGGCGATGGCCGGCAGCAGCTTGCGCGAGGCCAGGTCACCCGAGGCACCGAACACCACCAGGGCCAGCGGTGGCGGGACCTCGACCTCGTCGAGCGAATGCGAGACGTCGGGAGCGGGCGCCTGGTCGTCGATGTCGACGCCCTCGATCACGGCCGTGGCGTCGGATGTCACGAGGCCGACTTCTCGCCCGGTCCGCCGGCGGGCTCGGTCACCACGGCGTGGCCCCCGAATTGGTTGCGCAACGCCGCGATCAGCCGATTGGAGTATGAGTCCTGGTCGCGAGAGGCGAAGCGTTGGAACAGAGAGGTCGTGATCACCGGGGCGGGCACGCCCCGGTCGATGGCCTCCTGCACCGTCCACCGGCCCTCACCGGAGTCGACCACGATGCCCTCGATGTTCTCGAAACCCGACCCGGGCGCGAGCGCACGCTCGGCCAATTCGAGAAGCCACGACCGCACGACCGACCCGTAGCGCCAGATCGAGGCGATCTCGTGCAGGTCGAGGGAGAACTCATCCGCCTTCTGCATGATCTCGAAGCCCTCGCCGTACGCCTGCATGAGCCCGTACTCGATGCCGTTGTGCACCATCTTGACGAAGTGCCCGGCGCCTACCGGGCCCACGTGGGCGTACCCACCCGGGGGCGCCAGCGCCAGGAAGGCCGGTTCGCACACCGCCACCACCGACTTCTCGCCGCCCACCATGAGGCAGTAGCCGTTGGCGAGTCCCCATACCCCGCCCGAGGTTCCGGCGTCGACGAAGCCGATCCCCTTCTCGGCGAGCGACGCCGCGGTGGGGGCAGCCTCTTTGTAGTTGGAGTTGCCCCCGTCGATCACGGCGTCACCGCGCTGCATGAGGCCCTTGAGCGTGTCGATGGTCGACGTCGTCGGCGGTCCCGCCGGCACCATGACCCACGCCACTCGGGGTGGGTCGAGCTTGGCCACCATCTCCGCCAGGGTGGCGGCCGTCTCGGCCCCCTTGGCCGCCACCGCCGTGCGCGCCTCGTCGGAGAGGTCGAACGCCACGACCTGGTGGCCCTTGTCGACGAGGCGCTGGGTCATGTTCGCCCCCATCTTCCCCAGCCCCACCATGCCGATCTTCATGTGACCCGCCCTTTCGCTCTGCTGGTTCTCGTCTGCTGTCGGTGCCAGTCGCCGTGCCGGTGCCCGTGCGGCTGCCTGGGCCACGGCCGCCCGGGCGTCACCCGATGGCGCCCAGGTCGTGGGCGGCCACGCGCAGGACACGTCGTCCGTGGGCGAGCAGGCTGCGGTGGTCGCCGATGGACTGCGCCGAGATCAGGGTCCCGAAGTCGTAGGACGACCCGGGTATGGCGAGCGCGGGCATGGGATTGGCGTCGACGATCTGCACCGCCACCACCGTGTCGGGCCCTCCCTTGTGGAGCTGCCCGGTGGAGTGGAGGAAGCGGGGGCCGTACCCGGCCGTGGTCGCCAGGCCGCCGAGGTGGTCGCGTACCGTGCGTCGCAACCCCTCGAGGGCGGCGTCCTGGCCGAAGGGGACGTACGCCTGGAGCGACACGTAGTCGCCGGGCCGCACGGTCGAGGTGAGCCAGGCCAGCACGTCGGAGGGTGCGGCCGTCTCCACCTCGGGCAGGGGAAGGCTCTGGAGGACGTCGTTGGTGTTCTTCTTCGACTCCGCCACGTTGGGCTCGTCGAAGGGGTCGATTCCGAGCACGTGCCCGCACAGCGCCGTCGAGAGCTCCCACCGGTAGAACTGCTCGCCCAGGTCGGCGGGTCGCCCCAGGTGCAGCGGCACCACGTGGCGGTCCGGTCCCGCCTCGGGCTCGGTCGTCGGGACCGGCACGCACCCGGTCCCTTGCTTCCCCGTGGATTCGGCGATGAGCTGCTCGACCCACAAGCCGAACGAGGCGTACTCGTCGGGCACGACGATGGTCACCTTGTCCCGACCGGCCTTGGCGTCTTCGCCCATCGCCATGCCGAGCCCGGCGGCCTCTTCGAGGTCGGCCTCGAGGGCGCGCCCGCACAACTCGGCCACGTCGTAGCCGATGAGGGCGGCGGGCACCATCCCGAAGTACGAGAGCACCGAGTACCGACCACCGATGTCGGGCGGATTGGCGAAGCAGCGGTGAAATCCGCGCTCTGCGGCCAGGGTGGCGAGGGGAGTCCCGGGGTCGGTGATGGCCGCGTAGCGCGACGGGTCGGGGAGCTGCGCCCAGGCGTGGGCGAGCAGCGCGTTGGGCTCGAGGGTGGTGCCCGACTTCGACGACACCAGCACGAAGGCGTCGGAGAGGTCGAGCGACGACACCGTGACCGGGTGGGTGGTGTCGCACACCACGAGCCGCCGTCGGCGCTGTCCCGGGCCGCCCGGGGAGCCGGTGGCGGTCAGGACCGCCTCGAGCACCGCCGGGCCGAGCGAGGACCCGCCCATGCCCAACAGGACCACGGTGTCACGGTCGATGCCGGCCGCCCACGCCTTGAGATCGGCGGCTTCCTCGGCCATGCGGCGTGGCACGTCGAGCCACCCGAGGCGGTTCGCCGACACGTTGCCGGCGGGCCACAGACTCGGGTCGCGCGCCAACAGCCGCGGCACCAGGTTTCGAGCGTCGTCGACCACGGCGGGCGTGCTCAGGTGCCCGCCGACAGGGCGTTGGCCTTGTCGGACAGCTTCTGGATCAGCTCGTCGAACGACTTGGTGAAGCTGGCCACCCCCTCGTCTTCGAGGGTGCTGCCCACGTCGGTCATGTCCACGCCGGCGGCCCCGATGCGCTCGAGGGCGGCGAGGGCCCCGGCCGGGTGGCGGTCCACGGTACGGGCCAGGGAGCCGTGGTCGAGGAAGGCGGCGATGGTCTCGTCGGGCATGGTGTTCACCGTGTCGGGCCCGATCAGGGTGTCCACGTAGGCGAGATCGGGATAGGCCGGGTTCTTGGTGGAGGTCGACGCCCACAAGGGCCGCTGCACCTTGGCTCCCCGGGCGGCCAGGGCCGCAAAGCGCGGGCCCGAGAAGCGCTCGGTGAACAGGGCGTAGGCCCTCTGCGCCTGGGCCACGGCCGCCGAGCCGCGCAGGGCGAGGATCTCCCGGGCCCGCGCCGGGTCGGCCTGCGCGGCGATGGACTCGAGGCGGCGGTCCACCTCGGTGTCCACCCGGCTCACGAAGAACGATGCCACGCTGCGCACCGCCGACAGGTCGCTCGCCCCCGATGCCAGCAGGTCCTCGAGGCCCCCGATGTACGCCTCGATCACCTCTGCGTAGCGCTCGAGGCTGAACAGCAAGGTGATGTTGATGCTCCGACCTTCGCCGAACATGGCCCGAATGGCGGGTACACCCTGCGCCGTGGCGGGGATCTTCACGTATAGGTTGGGCTCGGCGACGAGCTCGTGGAAGTGGCGCGCCGCGCTGATGGTGCCGTCGGTGTCGTGCGCCAGGCTCGGTGCGACCTCGAGCGACACGAAGCCGTCCACACCGTCGGAGCCGTCGTACACCGGGCGCAGCACGGCGAGGGCGTCGCGGATGTCGGTGACGACGAGCTCCCAGTAGGCCTCTTCGACGGTGTGCGACGTGAGGAGCCCGGTGAACTGCTCGTCGTAGTCGTCGGCGCTCTCGATGGCCTTGGCGAAGATGGTCGGATTCGACGTCACGCCCCGGATGCCTTCGTCGACGAGCTCGGCCAGACGACCACCGCGCAGGTAGTCGCGTCGGAGATTGTCGAGCCATGGGCTCTGGCCCTGCTGCCCGTAGAGGTCGTGCAGCTTGGTCATGGTGCTCCCTTCTAGCCGGGACCGGCGCGGTGAGGGGCGCGCCGCCGGCTGTCGGTTCGTGTCAGCCCGACCGCTCCGGTCGGCCTCGGGCCAGGAGCGCCCGGGCTCGAGCTGCCACGTTCTCGGGGGTGTACCCGAAGTGCTCGAGCACCTCGGCGCCGGGGGCCGACGCCCCGAAATGGTCGATGGCGAGCACGTCGTCGGCGTAGCGCTCCCATCCGAACGAGGCCGCCGCCTCGACGGCGAGTCGGCGAACGCCGGGAGGAAGGACCTCGTCACGATAGGACTGCGGCTGGGCAGCGAAGAGGTCCCACGACGGCAGGGACACCACCCGGGCCCGGACCGGCGCCAGGAGGCGGGCCGCGTCGACGCACAGCGCAACCTCGGAGCCCGTTCCGATGAGGACGATGTCCGGCGCCCCGTCCCCCGCCGGGTGCACGAGCACGTAGCCGCCCCGGGCGACGCCTTCGGCGGCCTCGGCCGTGCCGTCGAGGACCGGGACGGCCTGGCGCGACAGCACCAGCGCCGTGGGCCCGTCGCTGTCCACGGCGATGCGCCAGGCGTGCGCCGTCTCGTTGGCATCGGCGGGGCGGATGACGCGCAGGCCGGGGACGGCGCGCAGCGAGGCGAGCTGCTCGATGGGTTGGTGGGTGGGGCCGTCCTCACCGAGTCCCACCGAGTCGTGCGTCCAGGAGTAGATGACGTGGCTCTCCGACAGCGCGGCGAGGCGGACCGCCGGGCGCATGTAGTCGCTGAAGATGAAGAAGGTGCCCCCGACGGGGAGTACGCCCCCGTGACGCGCCATGCCGGTCATGGCCGCCCCCATGGCGTGCTCGCGGATCCCGAAATGGATCTGGTCCCCACCGGGATCCTCGGTCGATTGGTTCACGGCGTTCTGCAACTTCACACCGGTGTTGCCGGTGAGATCGGCGGAGCCCGCCACCAACCCCGGGATCACATCAGCGGTGGCGGTGATGCAGCGGTTGACCGCCACCCGCGTGGCGAGGGTGGTGCCGGCCTCGAACATGGGAAGCTTCTCGGACCAGCCCGCGAGCCCCCGGCCTCGTTGGCACGCATCCCACGTCGCGACGTCCCCGTCCCAGGCCTCGAGGCGGGCCTGCCAGGCAGCGCGCTGCGCGGCGCCGGTTCCCAGGCAACGCCGGTAGAAGTCGACCACCTCGTCGGGCACCCAGAACTGCTCGTCGGGAGGGAGGCCCAAGATGGCCTTGGTCTCGCGGATCTCGTCCTCGCCGAGCGGGCTTCCGTGCGCGTCGGCGGTGTCGGTCTTGTGCGGCGAGGGCCATCCGATGTGGCTGCGCAGCAGGATCATCGACGGCTTGTCCTCGACGGCCATGGCCCGTCGGACGGCCGCTTCGAGGGCGTCGGTGTCGTTGGCCACCTCGCCGATGTCGTCGGTGTGCCAGCCGTAGGCGTCGAAGCGCTCGGCCACGTCGTCGTTGTAGGCGAGCTCGGTGGGACCGTCGATGGTGATGTGGTTGTCGTCGTAGACGTAGACGAGACGGCCGAGCCCGAGGTGGCCGGCCAAAGAGGCCGCCTCGTGGCTGATGCCTTCCATCAAGTCCCCGTCGCTGCAGAGGACGAAGGTGTGGTGGTCGACGAGCTCGGGCCCGAAGCGCGCCCGCAGCCACCGCTCGGCGATGCCCATGCCGACACCGTTGCCGAACCCCTGTCCGAGCGGGCCCGTGGTGACTTCGACCCCTTCGGTCAGGTGGACCTCGGGATGCCCCGGTGTCTTCGAGCCCCACTGGCGGAACTTCGTGATGTCGTCGAGGGTGAGCCCGTAGCCGGTCAGGAACAGGAAGGAGTACAGAAGGATCGAGGCGTGGCCGTTGGAGAGGATGAAGCGGTCGCGGTCCGGCCAGTGAGGGTCGGCCGGATCGTGTCGCATGACCCGGGTGAACAGCACGTGCGCCAGTGGCGCCAGCGCCATGGCCGTGCCGGGGTGTCCCGAATCGGCCTTCTGGGGGGCGTCCATGGCGAGGCCCCGCACGACGTTGATCCCGAGCTGTTCGAGCTCCGCTTCGGTCACGGTCAGAACCGTACCCGCTCGTTCGGGGGGGCCAACCAGGCCTTCACCGCGCCGGGGGCTCGGCGCCGGGGACCGTCGGCAGGTGGCGCTCACGCAGCAGGGCCACCGACGCCGTGAACCCGTGGAGGAAGTTGCGGCCCCCCACGGGGCCGAGCTCGCCGGCGGCGAAGAAGCCCGCCATCGGCACGGCGCCGAGGTGCTCGCTCAGGACCCGCACGTCGTGGTGTGGCTCGCCGAAGAGCCGCGTCCCCCGACCGTTGCACGTGAAGACCAGGGCGGCATCGGCCCGCTGGGCACCCACCAGCGCGTGCAGGTCTTCGTCGGCAGTAGCCGCGTCGCGGAGATGGAATTGGACGACGGTGCCCACCGCGATGGTGTCGCCCACGGCGATGGCGCCGGTGGCGCGGTCCGCGCCGGCCACGTTGCGGACGAGGAAGTCGCCGCGGTCGAAGTGCTCCTTGTGCTCGTTGATGACCCGGCCCAGGTGCAGGCCTCCCGTCTCCAACAGGACCATCTCCTGTTCGCTCAGCGCGTCGCGGGCCTGGGTCAGGACCTGCTCCAGGGCCGGACGCCCGGCCAGCTCGTAGAGCAGGCTGTGCTCGGCCTTGGTCACCACCAGGGGGTCGCCGAAGGGACGGCACCCCTGCGAGACGAGGGTGGAGAGCTCGGCGCCCGGGCCGAGCAACGCACCGACGGCCCCGCCGGTCTTCACGCGCGTCCCCAGGGCCAGCCGATTCCCGCCCGGTCCGCGCGCGGCCGAGGCCATGCCGCCCACGACGCGCAGTCCGGGGTGCGTCGTGTCGACCCAGTCGAGGAACGACTCGGCCGGGAAGCTGTAGGGGTCACCGACCATGACGAGCGCTTCGGGGGAGAAGGGGAGGTGTGCGGGCCAGCCCCGCAGGACCAGGCCGTCGCCGGTCTTCGACGCCACGGCGTCGAGCGCCACCGCTACCAGGGGCCCCACATGGCCGGCGAGAAGGGTGACGGCCGCGTCGTGTTCCACTTCGCGGTGCGATCCGAGCACGGACTCGGCTGCACACCCGAGCGACACCAGGGGGTGCAGGACCTCCTCCACGGTGCGCATGACGTCCTCGAGGGCGCCGGCGTGCGGCGGGGTCACGAAGACGGTGGCGAAGTCGGGCCGTTCTCCGATGCGCTCGAGCACGGCTCCGGTGACCTCACCGACGGCGTGGGCGGTGAGCGGGTGCTCGCTCATGGCGGCCGCGAAGGGCATCGCGCCGACCCTACTGCCGGTCGCGCGTGGGCCGGCCGCGCTGCTCCGGACGCGCTGGAGCCCGACTACGCCGTTGCCGACCGGGGCCAGACCCCGACGCCGGCCACCCACACCGAGGCCACGCGATAGGCGCCTCCGCCGATGCGCTCGAGCGCCACCAGATCGGCGCGCCGTCCCCGTTCGATGGCGCCGCGGTCGTCCAACCCGAGGAGCCGGGCCGGGGTGGTGCTGGCCGCCCGCACGGCGTCGGGGAGGGACACCGCGCATCGCTGCACGACGTTGGAGAGGGCGTGGTCCATGCGCAGGACCGAACCAGCCAGGGTGCCGTCGGGGAGTCGCGGAGGCGCCGGGTCGCGGGGGGAGGCGACGGAGTCGGTGACCAAGGCCGTGCCGTGGGCGGACTTGCAGGCGAAGGCCAGGCGGACGAACACAGGGTGGGTGTGGACCAGATCGGCGATGACCGAGACCGAGAGGCGGTCGTCGGTGAGGGCGGCCCCGAGGAGCCCGGGGGCGCGCTGGTGCAGGGGTGCCATGGCGTTGCCGGCATGCGTCACCAGCCGGGCGCCGGCCTCCGCTGCCTCGAGGGCCGTCTCGGCCGTGCACGCCGAATGGCCGAGCGACACCAGCACTCCCCGGTCGCTCAGGGCCGCGACGGCGTCGAGGGCCCGGGGGAGCTCGGGGGCGAGCGTGACCACGCGCACCAGGCTCCCGAGCGACTCGAGCCAGGCCACATCGACGCGGGGGCGCAGGAGCTCGGGGCGATGGGCTCCCGCCACGGCCAGGAAGGGGCCCTCGAGATGGGCCCCGGCGATCTCGGGGCGCCCCGTACCGGGGGGCCGGCGCGCCGCGTCGGCGATCGCAGCCAGCGAGGCCTCGAGCTCGTCGAGGGGAGCGGTCACGATGGTCGGGCACCACGTGGTCACGCCCTGGGCGAGCAGCGCGTGGTCGAGGTGCTCCCAGTCCCGCGGCGCGGCGTGGGCGACGTCGACGGCGCCGATTCCGTTGACCTGGAGGTCGACGAAGCCGGGCACGAGCACGGTGTCGGGAACCGGGCCACCGGCGCGCCGCACGTCGGTGATGCGCCCGCCGTCGATCACGACTTCGGTGTCGGCGAGCGGGCCGGTCGCGCTGAGCACCGTGGCCGCCCGCACGACGGTGCTGCGGCGCGTCGCGGCGGGGGCGGGGTCGGTTCGCGGCGGTGGCACCAGGGTCGTACGGTACCGTCTGGACGTGGCCGATCCCCGAGTGCAGGTGCCACCGAATTGCGACCTCACCCTGGGCATGGTGTGCATCGACAAGACCGTGCCCGGGACCACGGTGTGGCAGATGCCCGCCGACGAGCGCTTCACCAATCCGGTCGGGGTGCTCCAGGGCGGGTTCGTCGCGGCGTGCTGCGACTCGGCCATGGGGGCGGCCACGGTCACGTGGGCCCAGGAGAAGAAGGTGTTCTCCGCCAACGCCGAGCTCAAGGTCAGCTTCCTGGCCCCCGTGCGCCCCGGCACCGTGCTCACCTGCACGGCCAAGGTCATCTCCGGGGGCAGTCGGATGGCGTTCGTGGAGGCCGAGGTGACCGACGGCGGCGGGCGGTTGGTGGCCAAGGCCAGCTCGACGTACCTCCTGACCCCCCGGGACTAGGTCTCCCGGCCTCGCTCGACGGCAAGGCCGGAGCGTGGCGTCGGTGGGCAATGCTTGCGGCACCGCACCCGGGCGGGGGAGGATGGTCGCCCCGCGGAGGAGGGTCGGTGGCACGTGACGCTGGGAGGTCGGGACGGGGCGGCGGGCTGAGTGCCGCCGGTGGCGACTTCGTCCAGCTGGTCGTGGACTACGCCAAGCAGGAGACCCTCGGGCCCCTCAAGAGCCTGGGCCGATTCCTCGCCTTCGGACTCCTGGGCTCGTTGGCGCTCACGGTGGGTGCCGTGCTGCTCCTGCTGGCCGGGCTGCGGGCCCTGCAGACCGAGACCGGGACTTCGTTCACCGGCAACCTGAGTTGGCTGCCCTACCTCATCACCGGGGCGGTGGCGGTGGCGGTCATGGCGCTGGCGGCGTGGCGGATCACCAAGGGCCCGGGGGCCAAGGTGGACCGCTCCCGGGACAAGGACAAGAAGGGGAGCTGAGATGGCGACCACGACACGGATCAGCCGCGACGACCTGGAGGCCAAGCTCCGGGAGATGTCGGGGGGCTTGGAAGAGACCGTGGAGGCGGCCCGGCCCAAGCTGATCAGCTCGGCTGTCGCCGGGGTCCTTCTGGTCGTCCTGGTGGCCTACCTCCTCGGCCGCCGTCGGGGACGGGCGCGCTCGGCCATCGTCGAGATCCGGAAGGTGTGACGGCGCCGTCGTGGAGCGGCTCCTGGGCGTCCTGGTGTCGCGCGCCATGCGTCGGGGGCGCGGGGGCGAGCCCATCTGGCTGGCGGTGGCGGCGGCGGCGTGGCTGGTGCGGCGGGGCCTCAAGAGCAGGGGCGAGGTGGCCTGGAGCGGGCGGGTCGAGCCCGGCCAACGGCTCGTGATCGCCGTCAGGGGGCCCGGCGCGCCCCGACCGGCGTCCACCGGCGGGGAGTGACGCCTCTCGGGGACGAGGCCCCCGGTTGCCTGTCGGCCGGCGAGCGCGTCTTGCTGGTGGACCCCAAGGAGCGCCGGTACCTGGTCACCTTGCACCCCGGCGCGTTCTTCCACACCCACTCCGGCATCGTGGCCCACGACGACGTGATCGGACGGCACGAAGGGTCGACGGTGAGCGCCACCACCGGCCGCCGGTTCGTGGCCCTGCGGCCCACCCTGGCCGACGTGGTGTTGAAGATGCCTCGGGGCGCGCAGGTGATCTACCCCAAAGACCTCGGCGCCATCCTCATCGGGGCCGACATCGGGCCCGGCATGCGGGTGCTCGAGGCCGGTGTGGGATCCGGCGCCCTGTCGATGGCCCTGTTGCGGGCGGGGGCCGACGTCGTGGGTTACGAGGTGCGCCCCGACTTCGCCGCCGGGGCGCGTGCCAACGTGGCGGCGTGGGCCGGGGCGGGGGCGAGCTACCGCGTGGAAGAGCGCGACGTGTACCAGGGGATCGAGGAGCGTGAGCTCGATCGTGTGGTGCTCGATCTGCCCGAGCCCTGGCGAGCGCTCGGTCCGGTGTCCGAGGCGTTGCGCCCGGGAGGGATCCTTCTGTCCTACCTGCCGTCGATCACCCAGGTGGCCACCCTGCGCGCCGCGCTGGCGACCCGAGCATTCGGGATGGCGGAGACCGCTGAGGTGCTCCGGCGCACCTGGCACGTGGAGGCGCGCTCGGTGCGTCCCGACCACCGCATGGTCGCCCACACGGGGTTCATCACCACGGCCAGACTGCTCGTGGACCCGGACGAGCCGGGCGAGCTCAGCCCTGCTCGATGAAGATGCACTCCCCGGGGCACTCCTCGGCCGCTTCGGTGACGGCGTCCTCGAGGTCGGTGGGCACCAGGGCCAGGCCGGCCGAACCGCCGGGCTCGTTCTTGACCTGGTCGCCTTCTTTCACATAGGCCAGGCCGTCGTCGAGCAGGGTGAAGACGGCCGGCGCGATCTCCTCGCACAGGCCGTCGCCGGTGCACAGATCCTGGTCGATCCAGACCTTCATGGGCTCGCTTTCGTCTCTCCTGCGTCACAGCCTCGGCGCAGTCGGAAGGTAACGACGCCCCGCTCGGGGTGTCAATTGGTCCGGCCCCCACCTCGACCGGGGTCGCTGCCCCAAATGCCGGGCTCACCCGTTGCCACTCGACCCCCGAGTCTACCGGGACAGGAGCCGTACCCCGTCACCGAAGGCCCGAATTGGCACCAGGGCCGGTGTATGGTCCCAAGGGAGGCGCCCCGACAAGCCCCAGGAGGTGGTTCCAACGGCCGAGCCGGAAGAGGAACGACAGCTGGCGCTGCGCGAAGAGCTGGACCGGTTGCGCGACCGGTGTCGTCAGGCCGACGAAGAGGTCGCCGTCCTGCGTCGGCGCCTGTCGGAGGGCCCGGGCCGGGTGCAGTCGCTCGAGGAGCGGCTCCTCGAGACCAAGGGCCAGTTGGCGCAGGCGGTGTCGCAGAACGAGAAGCTGACCTACACGCTGCAGCAGGCCAAGGAGCACATCGCCGCGCTGCGCGAGGAGGTCGACAAGCTCACGCAACCCCCGAGCGCCTACGGGACCTTCCTGCACGCCAACGAGGACGGGTCCGTCGACGTCTTCTCGGGCGGCCGCAAGATGCGGGTGGCCGTTCACCCCGAGA
>Ga0209415_10017201_pt1 | contig 11531 bp, 9 predicted proteins | sample PeaSoiSIISIP2007_FD_187696 | JGI IMG/M metagenome (GOLD analysis project Ga0209415, IMG submission 187696) | Peat soil microbial communities from Weissenstadt, Germany - SII-SIP-2007 (SPAdes) (version 2) | ecosystem: Environmental > Terrestrial > Soil > Wetlands > Peat | place: Germany... | reverse complement strand
AAGAGGCCGGCATGGTCAAGATCGCCATCGTCGGGCGCCCCAATGTCGGCAAGTCGACCCTGTTCAACCGCCTGGCCGGGCGCAAGCTGGCGCTGGTGGACGACCGGCCGGGCGTCACCCGCGACCGCCGCTTCGGCACGGGCCGGATCGGCGACATCGAGCTCGAGCTGATCGACACCGCCGGGTTCGAGGACGACGAAGGCGAGAGTCTGGAGGCGCGCATGCGGCGCCAGACCGAGCTGGCGCTGGACGAGGCCGACATCGCGCTGTTCGTGTTCGACGCCCGCGAGGGCGTGACGCCGCTCGACGAGGTGTTCGCCGAACTGCTGCGCCGGCGCGGCAAGCCGGTGGTGCTGGTCGCCAACAAGGCCGAGGGCAAGGCCGGCGACTCCGGCGCGCTCGAGGCGTTCAAGCTCGGTTTCGGCGAGGCCGTGGCGATCTCGGCCGAGCACGGCGAGGGGATGTCGGACCTGTTCGACGCGCTCGACGCCGCCCGGCCGGCGGGGGACGACGACGAGGCGGAGCCAGGCGCCTCGCCGCTGAAAATCGCCATCGTCGGTCGCCCGAACGCCGGCAAGTCGACGCTGGTCAACCAACTGGTCGGTGAAGACCGCATGCTGACCGGTCCCGAGGCCGGCATCACTCGCGACGCCATCTCGGTCGACTGGGATTGGAACGGACGGCCGGTGCGGCTGGTCGACACCGCGGGGCTGCGGCGCAAGGCGCGGGTGATCGAGGCGCTGGAGAAGCTCTCCACCCACGACGCCATTCGCGCCATCACCTTCGCCGAGGTGGTGATCCTGGTGATGGACGCCACCCACCCGTTCGAGACCCAGGACGTGCAGATCGCCGACCTGGTGGAGCGCGAGGGCCGGGCGCTGGTGTTCGTGCTGGCCAAGTGGGACCTGATCGAGGACCCCATCGACCGCCTCGAGGCGTGCCGGCATACCGCCGAGCGCATGCTGCCGCAGCTGAAGGGCACGCCGATGGTGGCGCTCTCGGCCGAGACCGGCCGGGGGCTTGAGCGGCTGATGCCGGCCGTGGCCAAGGCGCACGCCGACTGGTCGACCAAGGTCAAGACCTCCGACCTCAACACCTGGCTGCGGCTGGCCGTCGAGCGCCATCCGCCGCCGATGGCGGGCGGGCGGCGGATCAAGCCGAAGTACATCGCCCAGACCAAGGCGCGGCCGCCCACCTTCATGCTGTTCGCCAGCCGCGGCTCGGCGATGCCCGACAGCTATCGCCGCTACCTGGTCAACTCGATCCGCGAGAGCTTCGATCTTCCGGGTACGCCGGTTCGCCTCACCGTGAAGTCGAGCTCCAATCCTTATGCGGAGGATAAGGCCGAGGCGCGTCGCGCCTCCAGGCCGGCGCCGTCCGCCGGCAGGCCCAAGGCCGGTCCGGCCAAGCGCAAGGCCACCGCCGCAAAGCCGAAGGGCGCGCCGCCCAAGTCCAAGCCGGTCAGGTCGAAGGGGCCATCGCCGCGGCCTTCCACTCGGAAAACCGCACCGTCGACGTCGGCAGGCCGAGGTCCGCCGCGGCCGCGAGGGCGACGATCATAGGCCCGATCTCGGACGGGTCCGGCAGCGTATCCGGATCCTCGCCCGGGAAGGCCTCGGCGCGCATGCGGGTGCGCATCTGGTTCGGATCGACCAGCACGGCGCGTACGTTGGTGTGCTCGATCTCGTCGGCCCAGCACCGCACCAGCGCCTCCAGCGCCGCCTTGGTGGCGGCGTAGGCGCCCCAGAACGCCTTCGGCCGGGCGGCGCGGCCGGAGGTGAGGAACAGCGCCCGGCCGGCCTCGGCGCGCCGCAGCAGCGGCTCGGTCGAGCGGATCAGGCGGTAGACGGCGCTCAGGTTGGTGGCGACGACCTTGTCCCAGAGCTTGGGATCAATGTGGGCGACCGGCCAGAGCCCACCCAGCATCGCGGCGGCGTGAACCAGGATGTCGAGATGGCCGTGGCGGTTGAAGAGCTCGGCGCCGAGAATGTCGATCGTCTCGCCCTCGGTCAGATCGAGCGGCACGAGCGTTGGACGGTGCAGGCCCAGCGCGCCAAGCTGGTCGTCGAGCTCCTCCAAGGCGCCCTGAGTGCGGCCAACGGCGATCACGTGGGCGCCGGCTGCGGCGAGCGCGACGGCGCTGGCGCGGCCGATGCCGCGGGTGGCGCCGGTGACGAGGGCGATCTTGCCGGCGAGCGGTTGTCGTGCGGGATCAGACGCTTGCATGGCGGGCTTCTAACCTAGGACGGCCGCGCGGCATACCGCTGGGCGATCACCGCGCAGGCCATCAGCTGCAGCTGGTGAAACAGCATCAGCGGCAGCACGATCAGGCCGACGCTGGCCGGCGGAAACAGCAGGCCGGCCATCGGCACCCCGGTGGCGAGGCTCTTCTTCGAACCGCAGAAGACGATGGCGATCTCGTCGGCCTTGTCGAACTTCAGCCAGCGCGAGACGTGGGCGGTCAACGCCAGCACGATCGCCAGCAGGGCGCCGCAGACCACGGCCAGCCACAGCAGCTGGACCACAGAGACCTGGCGCCAGATGCCCTGCACCACCGCCTCGCTGAAGGCGCCATAGACCACCAGCAGGATCGAACCGCGGTCGACCAGGCCGACCAGCTTGGCGTGCCGCGTCATCCAGCCGGCGATCCAGATCCGCGCGATCTGTCCGGCGACAAACGGCAGGAACAGCTGGACCGCGATCGCTTCGGCCTCTTCAATCGGCGATCCTGCGCCTCGGACGCCGAGGGTCGCGGCCACCAGCACCGGTGTCAGAAAGATGCCGAACAGGTTGGAGGCCGAAGCCGCGCAGACCGCCGCGGCCACATTGCCCCGCGCCACCGAAGTGAAGGCGATCGACGACTGCACCGTCGAGGGCAGGCAGCAGCAGAACAGCACCCCGGTCGCCAGGGTCGTTGGCAGGATCGCCGCCGGCAGCCGCATAGCGAGCAGCCCCAGCAATGGGAAGAGCACAAACGTCGCCGCCAGGATCACCAGGTGCAGGCGCCAGTGGGTGATCCCCGCCACCACCGCATCGCGCGAGAGCTTGGCGCCGTGCAGGAAGAACAGCAGCGCGATGACCAGCTTGGTGAAGAACGCGAAGTCGGTGGCGGCGGCGCCGCGCACCGGCAGCAGGCTCGCCACACCGACGGTCGCCAGGATCGCCAGCACATAGCGATCGGGGGCGAGATTCTTCAGGAAACCCCCGCCCCCCCGAGGGGCGGGGGCAGGGGGTGGGGGGCTGCCAGACGGGGGCGCGCTTCCGACAGGTTTCTCGACGGCGACGGTCATTCGGCGCGGCAATGCACGGCGGCGCGCTTGATGTCGAGAGCCCCCCACCCCCAACCTCTCCCCTCAAGGGGGAAGGGCCCCTAAGCGTCGACCAGGAAGGAGAGCTGGCGCTCGACCTGTTCGTTGCGCCCCTCCGCGATCTCGCGGTCGAGGAGGCGGGTCGGGTAGTCGCCGGTGAAGTAGTGGTCGGTGAACTGCGGGCAGGCCGGGTCGCGCGGCCCGGCGCCCATCGCCCAGTAGAGCCCGTCGACCGACAGGAAGGCCAGGCTGTCGACGCCGAACTGTTTGGCCATCTGCTCGACGCTCATCTGCGCGGCGATCAGGTGTTCGCGGTCGGGCATGTCGATGCCGTAGAAGTCGGGGAAGCGGATCGCCGGCGAGGCGGAGCGCAGGTGCACCTCCTTGGCCCCGGCGTCGCGGACCATCTTCACCACCTTCACCGTGGTTGTGCCGCGCACGATGGAGTCGTCGACCAGCACCACGCGCTTGCCGGCGAGCACGGCGCGGTTGGGGCTGTGTTTCATCCGCACCGACAGCTCGCGGGCGTCCTGGCTGGGCTGGATGAAGGTGCGGCCCAGGTGGTGGTTGCGGATGATGCCCATCTCGAACGGCAGGCCGGCGGCCTGGGCGAAGCCGAGCGCCGAGGGCACGCCGGAGTCGGGCACGGGCACCACCACGTCGGCCGGGATCAGGCTCTCCTCGGCCAGCCGCCGACCCATGCGCTTGCGCACGTCGTAGACCGAGCGGCCGTTCACCACCGAGTCCGGCATGGCGAAGTAGACGTATTCGAACACGCACGGCCTGGCCTTCGCGGCCGGGAACGGCTTGATCGATTCGACGCCGTCGCTCGAGATCACCACGATCTCGCCGTGCTCGATGTCGCGCACGAATTTGGCGCCCACCATGTCCAGCGCCCGTGTCTCCGAGGCCAGCACCGGCTTGCCGTTGAGATCGCCCATCACCAGCGGGCGGATGCCGAGCGGATCGCGCGCGCCGATCAGCTTCTTGTTGGTCAGCCCCACCAGCGCGTAGCCGCCCTCGATCTGTGAGAGCGCCTCGATGAAGCGGTCGATGAACCGCAGTTTCCGCGACATGGCGATCAGATGGATGATCACCTCGGAGTCCGAGGTGGACTGGAAGATGTGGCCTTCGGACACCAGCCGCTCGCGCAGGGTGAGGAAGTTGGTCAGGTTGCCGTTGTGCGCCAGCGCCACGCCGCCGGCTTCGAGGTCGGCGAACATCGGCTGCACGTTGCGCAGCACGCTGGCGCCGGCGGTGGAGTAGCGGGTGTGGCCGATGGCGTAGCTGCCCGGCAGCCGTTCGGCGAGGTCGGCGCCGGAGAACGACTCGGCGACATGGCCCATGTGCCGCTCGGTGTAGAAGCCCTGGCCGTCGAACGAGGCCATGCCGCAGGCTTCTTCGCCGCGGTGCTGCAGCGCGTGCAGCCCCAGCGCCACGATCTGGGATGCGTTGGGGGTGTTGAACACGCCGAAGACGCCGCACTCCAGTCGCAGCCGGTCGTCGTCACGCCAGATGTCGGTCACGGCGTCTTCTCCACGCGCAAGCCGGGGCTGGGCGCGTTCGTCTGAGGGTCATTGTAATCGCGATTCTGGTCATCGCCGGCGCCGGCTTCATTGTCCTGGCCGCCGCTGGTGATGGCCTTGCCGACGACCGGGTAGACCTGCTTGGCCAGGTTCGCGCCTCGGGGCGCGAAGGTCTTCAGGGCCGAGGCCGAGGCCGACGAAACCGGGTAGAGCAGCGCGCCGGAGATCCAGGGCGGCATGCGGTCGGGCGGCATGATGGCGTTGATGGTCAGATTCGCCAGGCCCAGCACCACCAGCGCCCGCGCCGCGCCGAAGCCCGCGCCCACGGTGCGGTCGACCCCGCCGAGGCCGCTGGTCTGGTGGATGCGCCGCGTGAGCGCGGCCGCGAGCACCCGCAGCAGGATGTAGACCGCCACGAACACCGACAGGATGGCGGCGATGTTGGCCAGCCACGGGGTGTGGATCGCATGGCGCGCGACCGGGCCGGAGAAGCGCAGGGCGGCGAGGGCGACGATGGCGGCGACGATCAGGGCGGCGACCGTCGCCACCTCGCGGGCCCCGCCGCGCATCCAGCCAACCAGCACCGAGACGATCAGCACGAGCCCGGCGGCGAGGTCGAACAGGCTCATCGGCCGGAGTCGCGCCTTGGGTCGTCCCACGCCTCGCCTCCGATCTTGGCCACCGCATCGGCCAGTCGCGCCACCGGAACCTGGCGCACGCCGGCGGTCTCGCCCATGGGGCCGCCTTGCGGGCCGAGCGCGCGCGAGAAGCCCAGCTTGGCGGCTTCCTTCAGACGCATCTCGCTTCTCGCCACCGGCCTTACGTCCCCAGAGAGACTGATTTCGCCGAACACCACGCAATCCTGCGGCAGAGCCGCGTCCAGGGCCGAGGACACCAGGGCGGCGGCTGCGGCGAGGTCTGCCGCGGGCTCCGTGACCTTGAGGCCGCCAGCGACGTTCAAGTAGACGTCGCGGTCGCCAAATCCAACCCCGCAACGGGCCTCCAGCACCGCTAATATCATCGCTAAGCGCCCGGAATCCCAGCCGACCACCGCCCGGCGCGGTGTTCCGTAGGCGGAAGGCGCGACAAGAGCCTGGAATTCCATCAGCACCGGCCGCGAGCCCTCGATGCCGGCGAACACCACCGAGCCGGCCGCCCGCTCGCCGCCCTCGCCGAGGAAGAGGGCCGACGGGTTCTTCACCTCGATCAGGCCGGCGTCGCGCATCTCGAACACCCCGATCTCGTCGGTGGCGCCGAAGCGGTTCTTGGCCCCGCGCAGGACGCGGAACGGATAGCCGCGCTCGCCCTCGAACGAGAGCACCGCGTCGACCATGTGCTCGACCACGCGCGGGCCGGCGACCTGGCCGTCCTTGGTCACGTGACCAACCAGCACGATGGCGATCCCGCGGCGCTTGGCCAGCCGCACCAGCTCGCCGGCGCAGGCGCGCACCTGGGTCACCGAGCCGGGTCCGGCCTCGTGCATGTCGCTCCAGAGCGTCTGCACCGAATCGATCACCACCAGGTCGAACGGCTCGCGCTTCAGCGCGTCGACGATGTCGCGCAGCGCGGTTTCGGCGGCGAGGCGCACCGGCGCCGCGCCCAGGCCCATGCGCTGGGCGCGCGAGCGGATCTGCTCGATGGCTTCCTCGCCGGAGATGTAGGCGCACGCCGCGCCGCGCAGCGCGGCCTGGGCGCAGACCTGCAGCAACAGGGTGGATTTGCCGACGCCGGGATCGCCGGCGATCAGGATGGCGGAGCCCGGCACGACGCCGCCGCCGCAGACGCGGTCGAACTCCTCGAGGCCGGTCACCAGCCGCCGCGCGGGCGCGGTCTCGCTCTCCAGACCTTCGAACGCCAGGCCGCGGGTCTTGGCGCCGCGCGACGGCGCCAGCGCGCCCGGCGGGCGGCTAGAGATCTCCTCGACCATGGTGTTCCAGGCGCTGCAGGCCATGCACTGGCCCGCCCACTTGGCCGAGACCGCGCCGCACGACTGACAGACATAGACCGCGCCGTCCTTGGCCATGGACGTTCCGACTCACCTCAAGTGCTTGGACCGGAGCATATATAGGCGCGGCCGAGCTTGGCGCGCCCGCGACAAAGACGGCGCTCGGTGCTGCGTCCTTGGGCTGCGCCGAGCCTCGCACGATTGACCCTTGTTCGCCCCGAAGGTTTCGATAGCGTCGCCCCACCAGGACCGAGCCGAGGAGAGCGCGATGAGTGTCGTCGAGGCGCCGAGATCGCAGGGGCTGTTCGCCCGAGCCATCAACATCGTGATGCGGCCGAGGGCCGAGTGGGACGTGATCGCCGCCGAGCACGCGACGACGCCGGGCCTGATCCTCGGCTACGCGGCGATATTGGCGGCGATCCCGGCGATCGCGCGGGTGATCAGCGGGCTGATGCCGCACTGCCTGTTCGGGGTCTGCTACACGCCGAACCCGATGTTCGTGGTGATCGGCGCGGTGGTCTACTACGCCTTGTCCGTCGCCGGCACCTTCGCGGTGGGCCTGATCATCGACGCGCTTGCCCCGAGTTTCGGCGGCGAGAAGAATCAGGTCCAGGCGATGAAGGTGGCGGTCTACAGCTGGACCGCGGCCTGGCTCTCCGGGGTATTCCTGATCATCCCCTGGGTCGGCGGACTGCTGACGCTGGTCGGGCTCTACAGCCTCTTTCTGCTGTATCTGGGCCTCAAGCAGGTCATGCGATCGCCTGACGACAAGGCGGTGATCTACACCGTCGTGGTCGTGGTCCTGGCCATCGTGGTCTTCATCGTCGCTGGCGCGCTGACCGCGCCGTTCGCGATGATGGGGGCGATGTCGGGTGGCGGGTCCTTGTCGACGCCCGGCCAGCTTTCCGGCGCCATCCGCCTTCCCGGCGCCAGCGTCGACCTCGGCAAGCTGCAGGCGGCGACCCAGCAGGCCGAGCAGCAGATCCACGATTCGCAGCAGGCGGCGGCGAACGGCAAGATCAATGCGGTCGATCCGAATGTGCTGAAGGGACTGCTGCCCGACAACGTCGCCGGCGCGCCGCGCACCGAGATCTCCGCGGTCAGCGCCGGCGCCGCCGGTATGGGCGGCTCCGACGCCGAGGCGACCTACCAGAATGGCGATGCGCACATCACCCTGAAGGTGGCCGACATCGCCGCCGCCGGTGGTCTGGCCGCCCTGGCTGGCGCGGTGAACGTGCAGGAGGATCGCCAGACGACGACCGGCTACGAGAAGGTGCAGACCATCAACGGCCGTCTCACCACCGAGAAATACGACAATCAAGACAAGAGCGGCGAATACAGCGTGATGGTCGCCAGCCGCTTCGTGATCAGCGCCGACGGCAGCGGCGTCTCGATGGATCAGCTGAAGGCCGCGGTCGCCTCGGTCGGGCCCGACCGGCTCGAAGCGCTTGCCCACGGTTGAAATTGCGCCGTTCGCGTAACAACGGCTCGCAAGCCTGGGTAAGTTGAGCTAGCGTCGCGTCACCAAAAGAGAATCTGGAGGGCGGTATGTCTGTGGTTGGGGGGTCTGCGAGCACGGGCCTGGTGGCTCGCGTGCAGAATATGTTGATGAAGCCCGCTGCGGAGTGGGACGTCATCGACGGCGAGCAAGCCAGCGTCGGCGGGCTCTATACCGGCTATGCGTGTATCCTGGCGGCAATTCCGGCGCTGGCCTCGATCGTCAGTTCGCTGCTGTTCCTGCACTTGGCGATCGTGTTCGCGCTGGTCAGCGCGGTGCTGAGTTACGTGCTGGCGCTGGTCGGCATCTTCATCATCGCCATGATCATCGACGCGCTGGCGCCGAGTTTCGGCGCGCAAAAGAGCCAGATCCAGGCGCTGAAACTGGTCGTCTACGCCTACACCGCCTCGTGGGTGGCGGGCATCGCGCTGCTCATCCCGATCCTTGGCAGCCTGGTCGCGCTCGCGGGCGGCATCTACTCGCTCTACACAATGTATCTCGGCCTGCCGAAGCTGATGAAGAGCCCCCCGGACAAGACCGTGGGCTACTTCGTGGTCAGCATCGTCGTCGCCATCGTGGTCTATGCAGTGATCGGCGTCATCGTTGGCGTGATCATCGGCATGCTCCTCGTGGGCGCCGCAGCCACCGGCGCCGCAGCCGTCCACTAGGCTTCAGGTGCGGATCTGACGAAGGACGGCCCGGGCAGACTGCCCGGGCCGTTGCTTTGGGCGCTATCGCCGCTCGAAGCGGCCGTCGTGCCGGGCGAGGTTCGAGAACTTGGTGATGTTCTCGTCGTAGTGCAGCTTCACCGTGCCGATGGGGCCGTGCCGCTGCTTGCCGATGATGATCTCGGCTTCGTTGCGGATCAGCTCCATCTTCTCGGTCCAGGCGAGGTGTTCCTCGGTGCCTTCGCGCGGCTCGGTCCGGCTGAGGTAGTAGGACTCGCGGTAGATCGACATCACCACGTCGGCGTCCTGCTCGATCGAGCCGGATTCGCGCAGGTCGGCCAGTTGAGGCCGCTTGTCCTCGCGGTTCTCTACCTGGCGCGATAGCTGGGCGGCTGCGATCACCGGCACCTGCAGCTCCTTGGCCAGCGCCTTCAGCCCCTGGGTGATCATGCTGACTTCCTGCACCCGGTTCTCTGGGCGGCCGTTGCCGGCGGTGATCAGCTGCACATAGTCGATCACGATCAGGTCCAGGCCGCTGGTGCGCTTCAGGCGCCGGGCGCGGGCGACCAGTTTGGCGAGCGAGATGCCGCCGGTGTCGTCGATGAACAGCGGCGACTCCTGGATCTCGGTCGCGGCGTCGCGGATCTTGCCGAACTCGACCGCCGAGATCTCGCCCTTGCGGATCATGTCCGAGGGCACGCCGCTGACTTCGGCCAGCAGGCGCATGGCGACCTGAGCGGCCGACATTTCCAGCGCGAAGAAGGCGACGACCCCGCCGTTGACGGTCTTGCGGGCGCCGTCCGGCTGCGGCTCCCAGGCATAGCGGCGGGCGACGTTGAAGGCGATGTTGGCGGCCAGCGACGACTTCCCCATCGAGGGGCGTGCGGCCAGGATGATCAGGTCGGACGGGTGCAGCCCGCCCAGCTTGGCGTCGAGGTCGGAGATGCCGGTCGAGAGGCCCGAGAGGCCGCCATCGCGGTTATAGGCCTCCGCCGCCATCTCGATGGCGCGGGCCAGCGCGGTGTCGAGCCCCAGCAAGCCGTTCGACGAGGTTCCGGTCTCGGCCAGGGTGTAGAGCTGCTGCTCGGCGGCCTCGATCTGGTCGCGGGCGTCGGTCTCAGGGTCGCTGACGGCGGCGTTGGTGGAGATGTCGCCGCCGATGCGGATCAGCTCGCGGCGCAGGGCCAGGTCGTAGATCGCCCGGCCATAGTCCGCCGCACGCGCCGCCGGCGGGGCGCGATCGACCAGGTCGGCGAGATAGCGCACCGCGCCCAGCTCCTGGAACGCCGGGTCGTTCTGGAACTGCTGGGCGAGCAGGGTCGGATCGGCCAGCTGGCCGCGGCGGACATTGGCCTCGATCGCCGCGAACAAGCGTCCGTGGAACGGCTCGAAGAAGTGCTGCGCCTGCAGGCTGTCGTTCAGCCGCTCATAGGCGCCGTTGTCATAGAGCAGCGCGCCGAGCAGCGCCTGCTCGGCCTCCACATTGGCAGGGGCATGGGCCGGCGCGATATCGGGGGCGGCAGGACGAAGGTCCAGGGCTGGAGCGAGGGCCATGACGTCACTGATAGCTCATGCGGAGGGGCGCCGGCATGCGGTCAGATCGCCCACTCCACAGCTAATCTTGCCCCTGTGGAAAGCTTTGCCGAAACGCAGCCATCTCGCTCCCCAATCCTCGGTGATCACCGGGCGTCAGTCCCGGTGATCCAGCACGCAAGCGGCAGGGCGGCCGCGCTTAGCGCGGCCGGGGCGCGGACGGTGTGCTTGGATAGCCGGGACTGACGCCCGGCTATGACCGAGCGTGGTTGGTGAGACGGAAGCCGCGCGAAGTCAGCGTTAGCTCAGCCGTCGTCGCGGTCGGGCGCGTGGGTTCCGGCGCCGCCTTCGAGCATGTCGGCCATGGCCTCGGCGTCCGCCGCGCGGTCTTCCTCGAACTGGGAGGTGATCACGTTTTCGCCGCGGGCCTGGCGCTCGGCTTCGTCCTGGCTGCGGGCGATGTTGATGTTGACCGTCAAGGTGACTTCCGCGTGCAGGCGCACCTTCACCGGGTGCACGCCGAGCGTCTTGATCGGCTTGTCCAAGATCACCATCGAGCGGTCGACCTTGCCGCCCTCGGCATTGATGGCGTCGGCGACGTCACGGCCGGAGACCGAGCCGTAAAGGTGGCCGCTCTCGCCCGCCTGGCGGATCATGATGTAGGACGCGCCGTCGAGCTTGTCGCCGGCCCTGGCGGCGGCGTCGCGGGCCTTGGCGTTGCTGGCCTCGATATCGCCGCGGCGAGCCTCGAACACCTTCAGGTTCTCGGAGTTGGCGCGCAGGGCCTTGGAGCGCGGCAGCAGGAAGTTGCGGGCAAAGCCGTCCTTCACCGTCACCACGTCGCCGAGAGCGCCCAGGCGCTCAACGCGTTCGAGCAGGATCACTTTCATCGTGGCGCTCCTACTTCACGACGTAGGGCAGCAGGGCAAGAAAGCGCGCGCGCTTGATCGCCTTGGCCAGTTCGCGCTGCTTCAGCGCCGAGACCGCGGTGATGCGGCTGGGCACGATCTTGCCGCGCTCGGAGATGTAGCGCTGCAGCAGCTTCACGTCCTT
>Ga0209415_10017199_pt1 | contig 11532 bp, 10 predicted proteins | sample PeaSoiSIISIP2007_FD_187696 | JGI IMG/M metagenome (GOLD analysis project Ga0209415, IMG submission 187696) | Peat soil microbial communities from Weissenstadt, Germany - SII-SIP-2007 (SPAdes) (version 2) | ecosystem: Environmental > Terrestrial > Soil > Wetlands > Peat | place: Germany... | reverse complement strand
AGCGGATGGGTCTCGCGGTGTCCCAGGTATCCCGGAGGCGAGCCGATCAGCTTGGCAATCTCGTGCGAGTGCTGGAATTCGGCGCAATCGATCTTGATGCAGGCCCGGGCATCACCGAAAAGCGACTCGGCCACCGCTTCCACTACCCGCGTCTTGCCCGATCCCGTCGGCCCCAGGAACAGCAGATTGCCTACAGGGCGGCCCGGAGCATTCAGCCCGGCCAGAAACATCTGGTAGATTTCCGCCACCTTCTCGATCGCCTGGTCCTGCCCTACAATCTTCCGGCGTAGGGCTGACTCAAAGTCACGGGCGTCGTTGCTGCGGCGGCTAGGGTCAAGCACGGTTGCAAGGTTCGTTCTCATCGCTTCAGGCCCTGGTTTCCTTTCCGGAAACTGCGTTTTTTCTGGAAATCCGCTCATCTCTGTCACTCGGCGACTACTCGCGGGAAAGGCTACCTCCTCACCTGCTTGCCTACCTTGTGCAAGCGGTTCGCCATCTTCGGGATACCCCATAATCCCCGGTTTCTCATCGTTTTAGATGCGGCTAGCCGACCTTTGGTCAGGCCGGTCAGCTTACCCACAGTTTCCCCATGAGAAATTCTTTGCAGACTGCGGGAACTTTCCCCTGCGTCCCGACCGCCGTATCCCCATGCCCGGTAAGCCGTAAGTCGCTTGGCCTGACGTAACTGGCACCCCTTTTGACGCTGGCCCACAATTGAAAGGAAACGTAGTACGACTCATTCTTCTGGAGACTACCCCTTTGTCCCAATTCTCGACGGCTAGACGTTCGCCAGCCAGCCTCTCGAAATCGACCCCTCAGGCCTTCTTCTTCCGTCTCGCCCTGGTCGGCTTAGGCCTTTCTCTGCCCGCCGCCGCAGTACAGAATCCGCATGGTGCACAGATCGTGCTCGTAAACGCAGTTGCCAACAAAAAGCCCGAACCCCCAGCGCCTGTTCCCCTGATTGCGCCCCCCGGCTCCGAGGTTTACGTCGCCCAGCGCGGAGACAGCCTTCCGTCGGTCGCCCGCAAGAATCTGAAGCGCACCAAATACCTCACCTCGGCGGAACTGGCCGACGCCATCCGGGAAGCCAACCACAACCGGCAGGGAGTCTTCCTTAAATCCGGAGAGCCGATCATCATCCCCGGAATTCTGGAATCGCCAATTGTAGAGAAAACGGTCCCAGTTGCAAGAGATTTCGAGGTCCGCGCCGTTTACCTGACCGGCGTAATGGCTGGGAGCGATCATGGCGTGCGCATCATCAAGCATTGGCGTGAAGTCGGCGGCAACGCGGTCGTCTTCGATATCAAGGATAGCGACGGCATCGTCAACATCGCCTTCGATCACCCACTGGCCAGCGGACAGCGCCACTACATTCCCGACCTGCCCAAGTTCGTTCATTTTCTGCACTCAGAAAACATGCACGCCATAGCTCGCATCGCCATCTTCCGCGATGAGCACCTGGTCACAAGCCATCCCGAACTGGCTGTCAGGTCCCATAGCACCGGCCAGCCCTGGCGCGAGAACGGTAAGCTGGTCTGGACCGATCCCTCCAACCCCAAGGTGCAAGACTACGACATCGCCTTGGCCAGGTTTGTAGCCCAGTCCGGCGTCGATGAAGTGCAGTTCGATTACGTCCGCTTTCCCGCCGAAGGCGACCAGAAAGACGCGGAGTTTAACTACCAGGCCGATCCTCCAACAGATCGTGTGGTGACGGGGCTTCGCCCCGTCCAGGCGGGGCGAAGCCCCGCCACCACACAATCAAAGATGCAGCGCTCGGACGTGATCGCCGATTTCCTGCGGCGCGCCTATGCCCAGATCCATCCCACCGGCGCCCTGTTCTCGCTCGACGTCTTCGGAGTCATGGCTTGGCAGCGACCCGTCGATCTTTCCCACACTGGGCAGGACATCGTAGCTATGTCCAAGCACTGTGACGTGCTCTCGCCCATGATCTATCCCTCGCACTTCTTTGGCATGGACGGTATCGCGCGCCCCGGCGACGCGCCCGAGCACTTCATCGGCGAGTCCATGGACCGCTTCAAACTGATCACCAAAGACAGTGGCGTCGTAATTCGCCCCTGGCTGCAAGCCTTTGCCTGGCGCACCAAGACCTACTCGCCGCAATATGTTGAAATTCAAGCCGAGGTGGCGAAACAAAAAGGCGGCATCGGCTTTCTCTTCTGGAACGCCAACAACGATTACTCGAAGCCCTACGCCGCCATGCCTGAAATGCGCGCCGCCAAGAACAAAGACCGTTACTTCCGTGGCGACGAAGTGGGATCCAAACCAGAATCAGCCCCAGCTACGCCGGTTGCCTCGGCAGCAACGCCCGCTGCGGCGCCCAACGCGAACGTAGAAACTGGGCCCGTCCCGACTACCAGCGACGTCAATCACCGCGCTCAGAAAGTCTGGCGGCACTAAGGCTGCGGAAGAGGATTAGTATTTTGAGTGAAATACCGCTTGATTGATGTCCGGCCAGAATTCTTTTAATACGTTGAACACACCGTCCAAGCCCACTTGTGTCCCCCAACGCTGATACGTTTTCACCAAGGGGTTGTATTCTGCCGGGTAATACACATTGCCGATGCCTGCGGCTGCTCCAGCCCCCACAACCTCCGACAGATTGAAGGTGCTCTTCCCGGCGTTCGTCCTGGTGATGAACAGCCGGCTTACCGCATAGCTGGTCCGCTTGATGAATCCGCCTTTGCCCAGGGTGTAGTATCTCGGGTCTTCTTTCGTCGCCGCTGGCACGATCGCTTCCGTCATGTAGTTCTCGATCCCGCCGTCAAGGAAAATGTGCCAGTAGTATCGACCGTAGCCTGCACCGCCTTGGCCGAAGGACGGCTGCGATTTGCCGGCCATCGCAATTCCCGTGAGCCCTCCCACGAAAATGAAATCGGAGTAGTCGAACGTATCCTGGGTCGCCAGCCAGAAATTATCCTTGAAACTCTGCGGCGGCAATTTCGTGTTGGCGCTGACCGCACGGTAGTTTGGGATGATCCCGAGAATCCTCTTGGGTTGTTTACCATACTGGTCATTGGGGTTATTTGAATCTGAGGGGTTGTTCTGGGGTGTCGGCGCGTCTGGTAAAGAGGATTTCCCATCCGTAGTTGTGCTTGCTGGCTGAGGATACTGGGCCCGTTCTGGTACTTCCTGGGATTGGTCTGGCGCGCTCGTTGGCCCCTGGGCTTGGACAGACGCAGTTCCCAACGTCCCCGCCAGCGCTACCGCCATGCAAAACGATCGAATCGTTTTCAAATCCTCCCCCAATATCTCGTATTTTTTCCTTGCTGGCCCCTGGTTGCTCTTCTTTTCAAGCATTTCCCGCCAGTCAGAACTTGGATTCTTTGAGCCAGCGTTTGGATGTACCCCGGCGCTCCCTAATCGGTGGACATCTGCTTCTGGTGGTGCTTTCTCCATTTCTGAATTTGGTTGTGAACATCGGGCCAAAACTCCTTCAGTTCATTCCCTAAAGCGTCGAGGCCCATCTGCACTCCCCAGTTGTTGATATTCGGCGAAAAGGCGCGATCGTCGGCGGGATAATAGGCGTTGGAAATAGCAATCGCGGTTGCGTTGCCCGCGAACTCGGGAGTGTTGAACACCGAACCGCCGGAGTCTTTTCGGGCGACGAAAATACGGCTGATGGCATAGCCAAAGCGGTGTACAAACGGGCCCCTGCCCAATCGATAATAACGAGGATCGATTTTCAGGATGGTGGGGAAAACGCCGCCTACCATGATGTTGCCATCCACCTGATCGGTGAAAGCCGCTCCATACCGCTTGGCATATCCCTTCATTCCCTGTCCGAACTCCTCATCGGAGTTTTCCGCCTGGCGGATGCCCGACACAATCCCGATGATCGTGAATTCATAGGGGTCGAAGGATCCCTTCGCTGCCATGGCGAACTTCTCTTTCCAGGAGACCGGCGGCACTTGCGACTGACCATCTACCGTCAAGTAGTTCGGCATCACGTAAAACATCCGATCGTTCTTCTTCTTCTCTGTGTCTTCCTTGACCGAGGTGTTCTGATCTTTGGAATCACTCTGGGCAGGTGGTTGGTCGCCGGGTTTGTTCTGGGCCGGAGGACTGGTCGCGGGCGGCGGTTGGGCGGACTGATTCGCGTCCGTGGGTTCAGGTCCCGATGCGGTTTGCGCGGCGCAAAGAGCCGCACTGAGCAAGATCAATAGGCAGACGAGTGCTAAATGGGTAAGTTTCAAATTGATTATGGCTCCAAATATGCTTGATCGAGATACGCCTCGCTTCAATGTTAGCAGTCCTCCGCTGCTGCTCACGGATGCCGGTGCAGAACGTGGGTGGCGATATCTGGCCAGAATTCGCGGAACGTGTTCGTCAGCATGTCCCGCCCAATCGACCATCCATACTTCTGGGCGAGTGCTCCGGCAGTCCGACTCCCGCTTGGGTAATACGCCACGGAGATGCCTTGCGCCATGGCCCTGCCCAGCAGTTCGGAAGCATTAAAGCTGTTGTGGCCGTGATAATCCGGCGTGATCAAAATGCGAGAGGCTGCATAGAAGCCGCGCTTCCAGAGACCGCCCTTGCCCATGGCGTAGTAGCGTTCGTCCTGATGGAACAAGGAGGGAAGGGCGAAGATGACGAGGTAATTGCCGTCCGTCTTGTCGACAAACCCTCGCCAGTAGTATCTCCCAAACCCGGAGGCGCCTTTGCCGAGCTGCGAGTGGGCATTGGTTCCCTCAGCCAGGAGCGAAGTGATGCCCACAAAGATAAATGAGGAGTAGTCGAAGCTGTTTCGGGTAGCGATGATGAAGGCTTGTTTCGGTGTAGGCGGCGGCGGGATCGCACCCGCGCTGACCGCGCGAAAATTTGGCATCACCCCCAAGATTCGCTTCGGCTGTTGCTGCTCGGGCGAAGGGCCTTCCTTCGCAGGCGACGTACTCTGGGCGGTATTGTTCGCGTCGGATGGCTTTGTGTCGCCGGCAGGGCTCGAGGGTCCAGTTGGTACCGGCGGCGAGCTCTGCTGCTGACTTGGGGCATCGGGCAATGCAGCTTCATTGGATTCAGAGGATACGACCGGCATCAAAGACGAACTGCGCTCTTTAAGGGCAAGGTCATCCCCCGGATTGGGCGTTTGCTGTTGCGATAGGCCCTGTCCGGCGCAGAGAGCGGCGGCGAACAGTAGGCAAGACAACGCCGCACGAGTGCGCTTCAAGATAGCTCTAACTCCTAGTCCAGAAGATTCATCCCGGTCCGCGGATTCAACGGGTGTGTAATTGGATTCTGCGTTCAGTTCCCCCCGCTCGGTCGTCCTCGAGGCGCTCCAGGGTGATTTCCACGTCCCGGTCGCGTACGAAGCGAGGGAACTTCTCTCCCCACTCTATCAGTAAGATGCAATTGGGTGCGAGCAGGTCATCCAGGCCCAGAGTTTCGAGGTCCCGCTCGCTGTCGATGCGGTAAAGATCAATGTGGTAGAGGGTGGCGCGGGGTCCGCGGTATTCGTGGATGAGCGTGAAAGTAGGGCTGGTCACGTCCTCCGCCAAGGCCGCTTCGAACCCTTCCACAATTCCCTTTACCAACGTCGTCTTTCCCGCCCCCAGGTCGCCGCGCAGCAATACGATCAGCGGGGGAGACAGTTCCGCGGCCAGACTCCTGCCCCAGGCGATCGTCTCCTCGGCGGAGTGAGTGATGGTGTGGTTCTTCATCCTGGAGGGTTCAGTATAGCGAAGGAAAACAGGTCTCAGGCGTCAGATCTCAGGTCTTAGGAAACCACGGGTGATTTTGCTTTTCCTAAAACCTGAGACCTGACACCTGCTATTCAGAATCCAGGCGTCCGCACGTTCTCGGAAATCGGGTCCAGAAAAGTGCGGTCGAGAGCGGAATCCAGCGCCATGCGCAACTTGCGGTGGTCATCGTCTCCCAGGGCAATGAAGCGGAAAGGCTGATAACACGCGCTCTGGAACTTGCGCGTTGGGCCCAGCATTTCGGCCATGCCGTGGATGGCGCCCGATCGCGTGTGGAACGCGATTTCGACGAAGTCTCCCGTGGAGAGTTCGTGCTGCAACTGCAGCAATCCGCCGTTGATCGAAATGGATTGTAGTTTTGCGCGCTCCCGCAGGCCACCTTCGGCCATCACTGCCGCTGCTACCGATCCGTGGAGTTGTACCCGGGGTGAACGCTGATTGACGTTGGATTGGGGGAAATGGGTCATAGCCGATTGAACTATGCCATGCTCCGGCCCATTTAACGAGATTACGAAAGCAGCTGTACACGGGCGTATGCTTAGTGATCGGGCCAATCTGGTCCTGCCAGTTGCCTAGGGTTTGCGATAATAAGGCTGGTAACTTTTCTGGCCTGTGCCCGGAGAGTACCTTAGTGCAGTAGGCCATTGATAAGACAAAGTTTGCGCGATGTGAGGGGCTCAGAGATATGCATATTGCCAAAGGGGTAGGATTTCGTTGTGCCATAGCGGTGGTTTGTTTGCTGGGAGTGTTGCTGACGGGCTGCTCGCGGGATCCGAACGTCCGCAAGCAGAAGTACCTGGAGAGCGGCCAGCGCTATTTCGACAAAGGTCAGTACCCGGAAGCAGCCATTCAGTTCCAGAACGCCATTCAGGTGGATGCGCGTTTTGCCGAGGCCCATTACAAACTCGCGCTGACGGCGCTGAAGTTGAGGGACGGGCGCACCGCCGTGCAGGAACTGACGACGACGGTCCAAATCCAGCCCGATTACTATGCGGCGCATATTGATTTGGCCAACCTGCTAGTTCTGGCTCGTCAGTTCAATGACGCCAAGGAACATCTCGACCTGCTCAAGAAACAACAGCCTGACAACCCCGACGTCTATATCGCCTGGGCCAACTATGACGTGGGTATGAAGGACACCTCCGCGGCGCTGGCGGACCTGGAACAAGCGCGGCTAAAGGATCCCAGCCGCTCCGACACCTATCTCAATTTGGCCATGTTGCAGATGCATGGGGAACAGTGGGATGCAGCGGAGGCAAATTTCAAGAAAGCCGCCACACTCAGTCCCAAGTCCACCAATGCTCTGCTTGCGCTGGGAAATTTCTACCAGACCCGCGGACGCTACCCCGAGGCGGAGCAGTCGTTCCGGCAGGCGATTTCGGCCGCCGCCGACGATCCCAACCCCAGGGTTTCTCTGGCCACCCTCTACATGGCCGAGAACAAGCCCGGCCAAGCCGAGGATTTCCTGCGCCAGTCCAAACGGGACTTTCCCAACGAATCCGTAGGCTACCGTATGCTCGGCGATTTCTATTTCGCCAACAACCAGCTCGACAAGGCCACCGCCGAGTATGCCGTGTTGTATCGGGACCACCCCAAGGACATGGTGGTCAAGAAGAATTACATTCAGCTGCTCATCCTGAAGGACCGGTTCGACGATGCCCGCAAATTGAATGACGAAATCGTCAAGGCGACGCCGGATGACTCCGACGTCCTGACTTATAAGGGAGAGATTGAGCTTCACGATGGCAAGGCGAACGATGCTGCCAATACGCTGCAAGGCCTGTTAAAGAACGATCCCGACAACGCAGTCGCGCACTTCCAGCTCGGCCTGGCCTTCGACCAGCTGGGCAGCACAAACCGGGCAGAAGGCGAGTGGCGCAATGCCGTGCGGCTGCGTCCAGACATGGTGGAAGGGCACCGGCTGTTGGCGCGTGTGGCCATCCGCCGCAATGATTTCGGGGCGCTCGCGCAGGAAGCCGACCAGATCATCGCCTTGCAGCCCGCCGCTCCCGACGGATACCTCCTGCGAGGAATCGCCGACATCAATCGTAAGCAGTTCGCAACTGCGGATGAAGATCTTAAGCGGTCTCTGGAAAAGGAGCCTAACAATCCCGGGGCCTACGTGCAGTTGGGCAACCTGCGGATGGCGCAGAACCAGCCGGCCGAGGCGCAGAAGGCATACCAGCAGGCGCTCGATCAGGATCCGAATTCCACCGACGCACTCGGCGGCGTGCTCAACGTGGATCTGGCGCAGAAGCAGCCGGACCGGGCTATCGCCGCGGTCAAGACACAGTTGGCGAAATATCCCAGGAACGTCGGGTTTCACATCATGCTGGGCGCACTCCTGATGGGAGAAAAGAAAGATCTAGCGGGGGCGGAAACGGAATTCAAGCAGGCCTTGGACCTGGATAACAAGAACAGCGAGGCGTGGGATAGGCTCGGTCTGGTGCAGAACGAACGCGGCGCCTCGGATCAGGCCCTGCAAACCTGGCTTGACGCGTCCAAGATCAATCCCAAGGAGACCGCTTTCTATCTCCGCGCCGGTGGTATCTATCAGACTCGCCAGGATTGGGACCACGCCAAACAGCAGTTCCAGAAAGTGCTTGAGATTGATCCCGAGAATGGACTGGCCTCCAATAATTTAGCTTACGTAATGCTGCAGCAGGGCGGCAATGTGGATGTTGCTTTCGCCATGGCGCAGACCGCGCGCCAAAAGCTTCCGGATAATCCTAACGCCGCCGACACGCTAGGCTGGGCTTTCTACAACAAGCAGGTTTACACCTCCGCCATTAACTTGTTCAAGGAAGCACTAAAGAAAGATCCCAACAACGCGACCTTCAACTACCACTTGGGACTCGCATACGCGAAGGCTGGTCAGGCCGCGCTCGCCCGGCAACAACTCGACCGCTTGCTGAAGATCAAGCCGAATTCTCCCGATGTTGAGGAACTGCGGCGGGCAGTGGCCGAGGCGAAAGGGTAGGCGAATCGTCGCGCGGGTGCTAGCGGAAGTACATAAAGAAGTACATAAATGGGTCCGTTCCCTAACGTGTAGCGGGGACGCAGATGTTCAGCAAAACGATCGCCGTCCGACGCGCTGGGTTAACTGTGGTGCTCAGTTCGGTTGCGTTACTCAGCCAATCGACTCCCGCAGGACCTGGTTCCTCGGCCGGACTCGAATTCCCCGTGGTTATGCGGCAAAAGGTTGCTGCCGGCACCACACCAGTCGGAACCAAGGTCCAGGCCAAACTTGCACTCGCGACCCTGGTCGGACGCGTGGTAGTGCCGGAAGGCGCCATCTTGTCCGGAGAAGTCACCGAGTCGGTGCCCAAGTCCACAACTGATGCGTCCCGCCTGGGCATTTGCATGGACTTCGCACAGTGGAAAAATGGCTCTGTGAAAATTAAGGTTTACCTGACCGGCTGGTTTTATCCATTAACGCCACTTCAGGGTTCATCGACAGACTTATCGGATGATGCCGCAACCGGACCGAGACGGCGGGGAGCCGACAACCCCACCTACCCGGACTCCGCTGCCTCCGCGCCATTCCCGGGACGCGGCACTGTCTCGAATCCAGTGTCCTTGCCGCCTGTGCCGCAGCAAGGCCTTTCACAACATCGCGTCCTCATGAAGAATGTAGAGTCAGCGCGCAATAAGGACGGAACAATTACCCTTATTTCGAAGCGTGTGAATATCAAGCTGGATAAGGACACTGCCTATGTCCTGGCGGGAAATCCGCTGCCGCCGAACTAACCTGCATTCAGGGAATGCTCTCGCCGTCTTATTCCGGCAGAACCACTCCGAACCGTTCGCGGAGTCGGGCGCGCCATTCCTTATCTCCCGAGAGCAATCGCTCTTCTCGGGAGGCGCCGCGTGTCTCAATCAACTTCTCGTCCGACAATGTGACCCGGCCTTCCGGAGTGGCCATCGAGCATATTCGCTGGCGCGTGAAATGTGACTCGGGCGAGGTCTGATGATAGTGGCACATTCCTGCAAACTCCGAAAGTTCGCGCGGTTGGAGGGTAAACGCATATTCTCTTTTCCATTTGCCATCGGCCATGACCTCCATACCAAAGCCGCTATCCATGGATGTCAAACGATAGATACGGCCGCTTTGCGCCTGCTCCGTGCGGGATTCGAGGCGCAAAGGTTCCAGAAAGCATTCGCCAAAGCCGACGTCGGCCAGCCAAGGTTCCTTGAGATCGACGCGCAGGGTGAGGTGGTCAAATTCGGGGCCGTAGCTGCCGTCTTCGCGCGCGACGCGAGCTGAGAGCAGGGTAACCCGGAACCCAAGTGCCCGCAGAAGAGCGGCAAAAGCTCCATTCAGTTCGTAGCAGAAGCCGCCGCGGTGTTCGTTCACGATCTTGTGGAGAATGCGGGTTTCGTCACAGACGATTTCTCGTCCCAGGCCGATATCGAGATTTTCAAAAGGGACAGTGAACAGGTGGGCGCGATGGAGCGCGCGAAGCGTTGATTCGGTCGATCGAACTTCTCCGACGAACTTAATTCGCTGAAGATAGGCATCGACACCTACTTTCAATTCATGTTGAGAGCTCATACACCGTCACTGAATAGCGTCGTGCTTCGCGAGGTTATGTTTAGCGCACAACAGTTGGACGTTTTCGGCCTCTTTCGACGATCCTCCGAGGGAGTAAGGGATTATGTGGTCGAAATGCAAATTCTTGGAACTGCCACACTTCACACAGCACCCCTCATCCCGCTTCCATACTTCCAACTTAACGTGAGTAGGGATAACGCGGTCATCCTCAAGATAGGCACTGGCAGACCTTCCCGACAACGGCACGTCGCCCACCTGCTGCAACTTGAATTTGAACACTTTTCGAGATCCAGATATCTCCTGCCACGAATCGATCAGGTCAAAGACTCCGTTGTAAACCCATATTCCATTGCGGATCTTCTCAAAGACTCTCACCCGTTCCGGCGGGGCGGTTCCATCTTTAAACTTTCTTGCTGCCTCTGCAAACAATCCATTCTGGGTTGGCCTACCGTTCGGCTGAAACTCGGGTTGGTCGACTATCTTGGGATCAATAATGCCTCTCGTCCGAGGCAGGTCGTGCCCCTCGTAGATTATGATGCGTCCGTCCTGCTCGACCCTATCCTGATATGGCGCTCCTGGTCTTTGGCTCATCAGAATGAGGCTCTCGCCATCCCTAATCCGATAGTTCATCCCGCGTTGGAGATTCACTCCAAACGGGGCACACATCTCTAGATAGGAAATAACGTCGCCTGGGCTTTGCATCGGAATCTAAGGTTTACATCATACCGGCAGTTCTTCCTGCGCCCATCCGCCCGCAGTCTCAGGCTTGGGCTCGGCGGAGAGATCCAGAATCAGCTTTTCGAGGATCAGCCGCTTTCCCGGAGGATTCGAGCGCAGCGCCAGATCGGCCTTTGCCACCAGGCGAATCGAGCGCGTCAGGTCCCGCTTCGACTTGTAACGCCGCGCCTGCCGGATGATATCGTCGGCCGCAAATGGAGGCACTCGAAATCCCTGCCACAAGGCCGCCCACAGCATGCGCTGGTCGCGCACGTTGCGCTCTAAAATGACCAGCATCTGGCGAAAAGTTTTAGCCAGCATATAGAGATGGCCAATGGCAGCATCTTCACCGTCGCCGGCCGAAAGCAGCGCATCGAGAATTTCGAGCGCGCGCGTACGGTCTTTGGAAGAGATCGCATCGGTCAACTCATATAGCGACCGCTGCTTCGCGGCCAGCACCATGGTCTCGACATCGCCGAGCGTGATTTTTTTCTTTTCGCCGACGTAGAGAATCAGCTTCTCCAGTTCGTTCGACACCATCATCAT
>Ga0209415_10017198_pt1 | contig 11532 bp, 12 predicted proteins | sample PeaSoiSIISIP2007_FD_187696 | JGI IMG/M metagenome (GOLD analysis project Ga0209415, IMG submission 187696) | Peat soil microbial communities from Weissenstadt, Germany - SII-SIP-2007 (SPAdes) (version 2) | ecosystem: Environmental > Terrestrial > Soil > Wetlands > Peat | place: Germany... | reverse complement strand
TCATCCCCTCGGCGAAGCATCTCGGGGTGCCGTGGGAGAAGCTGAACGTGCACGGCGGCGCCATCGCCCTCGGGCATCCGTTCGGCATGACCGGCGCGCGGATCATGGCGACCTTGCTGAACGGGCTCGAGGACCAGGGCGGCCGCTATGGCCTTGAGACGATGTGCGTCGGCGGCGGGCAGGGCATGGCGATGGTCGTGGAGCGCCTGTAGTCGTATGGCACGGCGCCTGCCGCCGGCCTGGGTCCTGCGCCCCGTCCTCGCCGCCCGGAACGCGTGCGTGCGCCTGCACGACGCGATCGGCCCTCCCGAGCTGGTCCTGATCGAGCGCACGCTGGGCGTGCTCGACACCGCGGCGCTCGCCGTCGCTGCCGAGCTCGGGGTCGCCGCGTCGTTGGCGAGCGGTCCCGCCGACGCCGCGACCCTGGCGGCAGCCGTCGACGCCGACCCCGACGCCCTCGAGCGGCTCCTGCGCTACCTCGTCGCCCGCGGCGTTTTTCGACGCGGACGGGACGGCCGATTCGCCGACAACCGGGTCTCGGCGCGTCTGGCGTCGTCGCACCCGGGATCGCTCGCCGCTTGGGCCCGATTCTGGGGGTCGCCATGGCACCTCGCCGTCTGGGGACAGCTCCTGCACGCCATCCGCACCGGCGACTCGGCCGCGAGTGCCGCGTTCGGCCACCCGTTCTGGGAGCACTTGACGGATCACGACCCGGCCGCCGGTGCGCTGTTCGCCGCCGCCATGGCCGAGGCCTCGCGCGTGCAGCGTGACGCGGTGGCCGCCCGCCGCGACTTCGCGACGTGCCGCACGGTGTGCGACGTCGGCGGCGGCACCGGCACCCTCCTCGCCGGGATCGTGGCCGCGCACCCGTCGGTGCACGGCACGCTCTTCGACCTGCCGACCGTCGTCGCCGGTGCCGGCCCGGTGCTGGCCGCGGCGGGGGTCGCCGACCGCGTCGAGGTGATCGCCGGCGACTTCTTCTCCGGCGTGCCGGCCGGCCGAGACTGCTATGTGCTGCAGGCGATCGTGCACGACTGGGACGACGAGGCCTGCGTACGCATCCTCGGGAACGTGCGCCAGGCGATGCCACCCCACGGGCGGGCGCTCGTCCTCGAGCAGGAGCTGCCCCGCCATCGCGGCTGGCATCCGGCCAAGGCGCTCGACCTCGAGATGCTCGTCGACACCGGGACCGGCCGGGAACGCACCCGAGCGGAGTTCGACGCGCTCTTCGTTCGGGCCGGGCTGCGGGTTACGGGCCGCCAGGCCCTGCCGGTGCTGAGCGTGTTCGAGCTCGCCCCGGCGGACTACCCGACCCCGTAGGGCGGGTCCGGGCGGCGCAGCTCGCCCACGAGCGCGCGGACGACCGACCCGAGCTCGGCGGGATCCCAGCGGTCGTGCTTGTTGCGGGCGGGTCCGTGGTGCCAGCCGTCGGCGACGCTCAACCGGCCGCCCTCGAGCTCGAAGACGTGACCGGTGACGTCCGCCGATTCGGGGCTGGCGAGCCACGCGACGATGGGCGCCACGTTCGCCGGGTCCATCGCGTCGAACCCCGACTCGGGTTGGGCCATCTGGTCGGCGAACACGTCGACGGTCATGCGGGTGCGCGCCGACGGGGCGAGGGCGTTGGCGGTGACGCCGTAGCGGGCGAGCTCGGCCGCCTCGACGAGGGTCAGCGCGGCGATGCCGGCCTTCGCTGCGCTGTACGCGGCCTGCCCGACGCTGCCGAGCAACCCGGCGCCGCTGCTCGTGTTGACGATCCGGGCGTCGACGGGCCGGCCGGCTTTCGATTCCTCCCGCCAGTAGCCGCACGCGTGGCGGGTGGGCGCGAAGTGGCCCTTCAGGTGGACCCGCACGACGGCGTCCCACTCCTCCTCGGTGGCGCTGACCACCATGCGGTCGCGGGTGAACCCGGCGTTGTTCACGAGCACGTCGAGGCGGCCGTAGGTGTCGAGCGCGCACCGGACAAGCGCGGCGGCGCCGTCCCAGTCGGCGATGTCGTCGCCGTTCGCGACCGCGGTGCCGCCCGCGGCGACGATCTCGTCGACGACGGCCTGCGCGGGCGCGGTGTCGCGGCCGGTGCCGTCGAGCTCGACGCCGAGGTCGTTCACGACGACGGCGGCGCCTTGACGGGCGAGCTCGAGCGCGTGGGCGCGTCCGAGGCCGCGTGCCGCGCCGGTCACGATGGCGATGCGCCCGTCACAGATCCCCATGGCGGCGGTACCGTAGCGCCGTGCGCCTCGGGGTCACGATGTTCGCGACCGACGTGTCCATGGCCGTGCCCGAGCTGGCCGTCGAGTCCGAGGCGCGTGGGCTCACGTCGCTGTTCCTGCCCGAGCACACCCACATCCCGGTGAGTCGCCGCACGCCGCCACCGACGGGGGACGCCGAGCTCGCCGAGGAGTACCGCCGCACGGTCGACCCGTTCGTGGTGCTCGCCGCCGCGGCGGCGCTGACCGAGACGATCCGGCTGGGGACCGGGATCTGCCTCGTCGCCCAGCGCGAGCCGATCGTGACCGCGAAGGCGGTCGCGACGCTCGACGCGCTGTCCGGCGGCCGGTTCGACTTCGGGATCGGGTTCGGCTGGAACCGCGAGGAGATGATCGACCACGGCGTCGACCCGGCGACGCGCCGCGCGGTGGCTCGCGAGCACGTGCTGGCGATGCGGGCCCTGTGGCGCGACGAGACCGCGGCGTTCAAGGGCGACTCCGTGTGCTTCGAGGCGAGCTGGGCGTGGCCCAAGCCGGTGCAGCCGGGGGGTCCGCCGGTGCTGCTCGGCGGCGCGGCGGGGCCGACGATGTTCGCGCATGTCGCGGAGTACGCCGACGGGTGGCTGCCGATCGGCGGGTCGGGGATCCGGGCGGCGCTGCCCCAGCTGGTCGCGGCGTGCGAGGCGGCGGGTCGCGACCCGGCGTCAGTGCGGGTGATCCCGTTCGGGACGATGCCCGACGAGGGCAAGCTCGAGTACTACGCGTCGCTCGGCATCGACGAGGTCGTGCTGCGTCTCCCGACCGCGCCCCGTGACGTGGTGCTGCCCGTCCTGGACCGCTACGCGCCGGTCGTGGCGCGTGCGGCCGGGATCACAGCCGCTCGATGATCGTGACGTTGGCCTGTCCGCCGCCCTCGCACATGGTCTGGAGGCCGTAGCGGCCGCCGCGCCGCTCGAGCTCGTTCAGCAGCGTGGTCATCAGGCGGGTGCCGGTGGCGCCGAGGGGATGGCCGAGGGCGATGGCCCCGCCGTTCACGTTCACCCGGTCGAGGTCGGCGCCGGTCTCGCGCTGCCAGGCGAGGACCACGGACGCGAACGCCTCGTTGATCTCGATCAGGTCGAGGTCGGTGAGGGCCAGCCCGGTGCGCTCGAGCGCGTACGCGGTCGCGGGGATCGGCGCGGTGAGCATGAAGATCGGGTCGGCACCGCGCACGGAGAGGTGGTGGACGCGGGCGCGGGGTCGCACCCCGTGGTCGCGGACGGCCTGCTCGGACATGACGAGCATGGCGCTCGCCGCGTCGGAGATCTGCGACGACACCGCGGCGGTGAGCCGGCCGCCGTCGACGAGCGTCGGGAGCTTCGCCATCTGCTCGAGGGAGGTGCCGCGGCGGGGGCCTTCGTCGGCGGTGACGCCGGCGAGGGGGGCGAGCTCGGCGTCGAAGCGGCCCTCGTCCTGGGCGGCGAGCGCCCGGCGGTGGCTCTCGAGCGCGTAGGCCTCCATGTCGGCGCGGCTGATCCCCCACTTCTCGGCGATGAGCTCGGCGGCGCGGAACTGCGACACCTCCTGGGTGCCGTAGCGGGCCACCCAGCCGGTCGAGCCGGAGAACGGGTCGGTGAACCCGAACGGCTCGGCGGCGGTCATCGCCGCGGCGATCGGGATCATGCTCATGTTCTGGACGCCGCCGGCGATGATCACGTCGTTCGTGCCGCTCAGGACGGCCTGTGCCGCGAAGTGCAGCGCCTGCTGCGAGGAGCCGCACTGGCGGTCGATGGTCGTGCCGGGCACCTCCTCGGGGTAGCCGGCGGCGAGCCACGCGGTGCGGGCGATGTCGCCGGCTTGGGGGCCGAGCGCGTCGACGCAGCCGAAGTACACGTCCTCGACGGCGGCGGGGTCGAGGTCGCTGCGCTCGACGACGGCGCGCAGCACGTGGGCGCCGAGGTCGGCGGGGTGGACCGCGGCGAGGCCGCCGCCCCGCTTGCCGACCGGGGTGCGGACGGCGTCGACGATGTAGGCCTCAGGCATCAGGTCCTCCGGTGAGCAGACTCACAGGATCGCGCGGCCGACGCGGCCCCGATGCCAGGGCGCGTCGCCCCACGCCGCGGCGAGCGCCCACGCCCGCTTCAGGTAGAGGTGCAGGTCGTACTCGTAGGAGTAGCCGATGGCGCCGTGGCACTGCAGCGCCGCGCGGCCGGTCCGGTGGGCGGCGTCGCCGGCCTGGGCCTTCGCCATCGACACGTGCAGGGCCGCGTCGGGGTCAGTGGCGGCGAGGGACCAGGCGGCCCGGTAGACGAGGGGCGCGGCGAACTCGAGGGCGAGGCGGGCGTCCGCCAGATGGTGCTTCACCGCCTGGAAGGACCCGACGGGCACGCCGAACTGGCGTCGCTCCGCCACGTAGCCGACGGTGAGGTCGAGGAGCCGGCGGGTGAGCCCGACGAGCTGCGCGGCCGCGCCGAGCGCGCCGCGCTCGAACGCCGCCGGGTCGACGACGCGGGCTGCGGTGTCGGGGACGGGCCCGACGCCGAAGAGGCGGCGGGCGCCGTCGACCGAGCGGCGCGGCGCGAGCGCGAGCTCGGCCCGGGCGGCGACCGCGAGCGCGTCGCGGCCGTCGACGACGACGAGGTCGGCGGTGTCGGCCCAGACGGCGAGGCCGCTGCCGTCGAGCGCTGCCGTGACGGTCACCTCCCCCGCGGCGGCCGGCCCCGGGTCGGGGAGGAGCGGCACGGCGACGGCGGCGTGCTCGACAATCGGGTCCGGGAGCGCGACGTAGCCCGTCTCCTCGAGGACGAGGACGAGGTCCACGAGGTTGAGGCCGAGCCCGCCCGCCGCCTCCGGCGCGAGCGCGCCGAGGACGCCCATCGCGGCGAGCGCGGGCCAGGCGGTGACGCTGCGGCCGGTTGCGCTCGTCCACGCGGCGCGCACGGCGGCCGGGGGGCACTCACCGGTGAGGAGGTCCCGGGCCGCGTCGCGGAACGCGAGCTGTTCCGGGGTGAACGCGAACCGCACCGGGTCAGCGACGCGGGAGGCCGAGCACCCGCTCGGCGATGACGTTGCGCTGGATCTCGTTCGTGCCGGCGTAGATCGGGCCCGAGAGCGCGAACTGGTAGCCCTTCATCCAGCGGGCGCTCTCGTCGTCGTCGTCGAGCTCGGCGTGCGGGCCGAGGAGCGCGAGCGCGTGCTCGTGGAGGCGGACGTCGAGCTCGGACCAGAACACCTTCGTGAGGCTCGCCTCGGCGCCGACGCGCTCCCCGTCGGTGAGCCGCGCGACCGTCCAGAAGGTCTGCCAGCGGTACGCCTCGGCGTCGATCCAGTCCTGCACCACGGCGTCGGCGAGCCCGGGTGGTGCCGACCCGCCCCGGGCGCGCCACAGGTCGACGAGGCGCGCCGCGGTGGCGGCGAAGCGCCCCGGGCTGCGCAGCGTGAGGCCCCGCTCCGCGCCCGCGGTGGCCATGGCCACACCCCACCCGTCGTGCACCCCGCCGAGCACGGCGTCGTCGGCGACGAATACGTCGTCGAAGAACACCTCGGCGAAGCCCTCGTCGCCGTCGAGGCGGCCGAAGCCGCGCACGGTCACGCCGGGCGCGTCGAGGGGCACGAGGAAGTAGGTGAGGCCGTGGTGGCGCTCAGCGTCGGGGTCGCTGCGGAACAGGCCGAAGAGGTGGGTGCAGAACGCGCCGCGGGTCGTCCAGGTCTTCTGCCCGTCGAGCCGCCAGCCGCCGGTGTCGGGAGTGGCGCGGCTCTGGATGCCAGCGAGGTCGCTGCCGGCGTTGGGCTCCGACCAGCCTTGGCACCACAGGTCCTCGGCGGCGGCCATGCGGGGCAGGATCCGGTCTTGCTGCTCGGGGGTGCCGAACTCGAAGACGGTCGGGGCGAGCAGGAAGATCCCGTTCTGGGTGACGCGCTGCGGCGCCCCGGCCCGGTAGTACTCCTCCTCGAAGATCAGCCACTCCATCGGCGACGCGCCGCGTCCGCCGTACGCCTCGGGCCACGACACGACCGCCCAGCCGGCCTCGAAGAGCGTGCGCTCCCAGTCGAGGTGCGCCGCGAACCCGGCGCGGGTGTCGCCCGACGGGAGGCCGTGCGGGACGTGCGCCTCGAGCCAGGCGCGGCACTCGGCGCGGAACGCCTCCTCGTCGGGCGTGAACGTGAGGTCCATCGGGGCGCCGACGCTACCCACGCGCCGCGCGGGCGAGCCCGACGGGGTCCTGGTAGTACTCGCGCCACCACACGATCCGCCCGTCGCGCAGCTCGCAGGCGCTCATCCCCCGCCACGTGACCGCGGTGCCGTCGGCGCGCCGCTCGACGGTGATCGTCCAGTCGGCGAGCACGACGTCGCCGTCGGCGGCGAGGTGGTGGATTTCGAAGGTGCGGGGGGCGGCCCAGGCGAACGAGCCGCGGACCATGGCCTCGTAGTCGGCGCGGCCCCGCACCACCCGGCCCGGCGTCTCGAGCACCAGGTCCGGGACCCAGCAGTCGAGGTACGCGTCGACGTCCCCGGCCAGCCAGGCCTGGCGGCGCCGGTCGAAGACGGCACGCGCCTCCTCGACGGTCAGCGCCATCCGGTCATCGTCCCACGCGCGGGAACACCCGGGCCGCCGCCGTCGTTGACGGGGGTGATGACGATCGCCGTCGTGGCCCTGATCGGCTCCGTTGCCGCTGTGGCCGTCGCCTCGGCCCTCGAGCGGCGCCCGCGTCCCCGCCCGGCGCGCATGCCGGCACGCCGGGCCCCGCGTCGCGCCCGCTGACCCGGGCGGCTACGCCCCGAGTCGCTTGAGCACCGCGTCGGCTTCGTCGACGATGCGCTCGATGAGCGCCGCGACGGTCGGGAGGTCGTCGATGACGCCTACGACCTGACCGCTCGACATGACGCCGAGGTCGGGTCGCCCGTCGACCATCGCGGTCTTCAGCAGCATCGGCGTGTTCGCCGCCATCAGCACCTGGCTCCACGTCAGGTCCTGGGACCGGCGCATGGCGCGGCCCTCCGACACGAGGTCGCGCCAGCGCAGCCCGGACAGCGCCTTGAACCGGGCCGCGTTCCGCACGGCGCGGGGCAGGCGGGTGAGGGCGCTGCTGCGGTCGAGGCGCTCCGTGAGGTCGGTGCGCAGCACGCGGTGCGGGACACCGTCGACCTGGGTGGTGACGAGCGTGTCGGTGACGGTCTTGGACCGGTAGAGGTCCTTCACGGCGGCGCCGACCGGGCTGTCCTCGGTGAGCAGGAACCGGGTGCCCATGGCGATGCCGGCCGCGCCGTAGGCGAGCGCGGCGACGAGGCCCCGTCCGTCGAAGAACCCGCCGGCGGCGATGACGGGCACGTCGACCGTGTCGAGCACCTGAGGGAGCAGCAGCGAGGTGGGGATCGGGCCGGTGTGGCCGCCGCCCTCGCCGCCCTGGACGAGGACGGCGTCGGCACCCCACCCCACGACCTTCTCGGCGTGGCGCTTCGCGCCGATCGACGGGATGACGACGACGCCGCCCTCCTTCAGGCGGGCGATGAGCTCGGGGTTCGGGGCGAGCGCGAACGACGCCACCTTCACGCCCTCGTCGATGAGGAGCGCGCAGCGGTCCGCGGCGTCGGGGGCGTCGGAGCGCAGGTTCACCCCGAACGGGGCGTCGGTGCGGGCCCGCGTCTCGGTGATCGCGGCGCGCAGCTGCTCGAAGTCCATCGTGCCGGCGGCGAGGATCCCGAGCCCGCCCGCGTTCGCGGTCGCGGACGTGAGGCGCGGCCCGGCGACCCACCCCATGCCCGTCTGGACGATCGGGACGCGGATCCCGCACAGGTCGCAGAGCTCGGTGTGCAGGGTCGGGTGCATCAGCCGGCGATCTCGCGCTCCCGCTGCCCGGCCGGGTCGAGCACGTCGCGCAGCAGGGCCAGCTCCTCGTCGGTCGGTGCCCGGGTCGTCGGGATCGGGTCGGGGACCACGAGCGGGAAGCCGGTGGCCTCCGTCACCGCGTCGAGGGTCACGCCGGGGTGCAGGGTCCGGATCCGCATGCGGTGCTCGTCGGTCTCGAAGTCGAAGCTGCCGAGGTTGGACACGACGCGGCGGATCTCGTGGAAGCGGGTGGCGCTCGGACCGGCGGCCGCGGCCCGGTCGTAGCCGACGCCGGACACGCAGTCGACGGCGGGCACGAACACGCGCGGCGAATGGTTCGGGACCCAGTAGCTCGTCGGGTCGTTCACGGTGTTGCCGGGTGCGCCCCGGACGCCGAGCAGCTGGGCCTTCGGGCGGGCCCAGGGTCCGATGCACGCGATGTTCTGGTTGCCGTGCTGGTCGACCTGCGTGGCGCCCATCATGACGTGGCGGCGGCCGGACCAGACAACGTCGAACATGTGCCCGAACGGGAGCCACGCCTCGACGACCTTCGGGGCGGTGTCGTCACCGAGCGGGATCGGCGCGCCGAGGATGAGGGCGTCCCCGTCGGTGTAGATGAGGTCGGGCTCGAAGGTGAGCGCGGCCAAGCGAGCCCCGAGGGTGGGGATCACCCCGATGGGGCTGGCGACGATCTCGCCGTCGCCGCGGAACGCCTCGGCGCAGGCCACGACGCACCGCTCGGCGCGGGTCGGGTCGGCGGTCATGACGCGGCGCGAGCGAGCCGGCGGTAGTCGGCTTCGGGGACGTCGACCCACCGAGCGCGGAACGCGGCCCAGGCGTCGGCGTCACTCGCCGACCCGGCGTACTCGCGTTGGACCGCCTCGTCGCGGGGATAGTCCGGGAGGCAGTGCGTGAAGTGGGCGCCGAGGGGCGCCTCGACGACCCCGTCGGTCCAGAGGCGACTGACCTTGATGGTCTGCTCGGGGCCCTCCCGCACGAGCGCGCCGGGTTCGACGACCCGCTCGCAGGAGACGAAGGTGCGCGCCGCGGCCATCGCGAACACGTCGTCGAAGTACCAGTCGTTGCCGAGGTACTGGGCGTTGCCGCGCCGGTCGGCGCGGTTGGCGTGGAGCAGCGCGACGTCGAGGGGAAGGGCGGGCATGGCGACGAGCTCCTCGCCGTCGTAGGGCGACACGACGGTGCGCATCGACGGGTTGATGTCGAGGATCGCCGACCCGAGCCCGGCCCGGCAGGGCAGGAACGAGACCCGCATCGCCGCGGCGCGCAAGCCCCACTGCAGCATCCCCTCGTCGAGCTCCATCGCCTCGACCGTGCCCGCCTGGCGGGCCGCCCGGAAGTGCGGCTCGAGCGGGATGGTGTCGAGCGACACGAACCCGTACACGATCTTGCGGGCCTGCCCCGTCGCGCAGAGCATCCCGATGTCGGGTCCGCCGTAGCTGACCACCGTGAGCTCCGACAGCCCGGAGCGCAGGATGGCCCGCACGATCGACATCGGCTTGCGCCGCGACCCCCACCCGCCGATCCCGATCGTCATGCCGTCGCGCAGCTCGGCGACGACGTCCTCCTCGGTGAGGCGCTTGTCGGCCGTCACCGGGTCCGCTCCGCGAACGCGGCGCGGGCCTGGGCCGGCGCCGCTGTGAGGTTCAGCTCGAACACGAAGCCCATCTCGCGTCGGAAGGCGCGGCGGGCATCGACCGGGTCGATGGCGTGCAACGACGCGCGGGCGCGGCGCAGCACGAGCGGGCTCTTCGCCGCGAGGGTCGCCGCCACCGACCGCGCAGCGGCCAGCAGGTCGTCGCGGGCCACGACCTGCTCGACGCCGCCCCACCCGGCGACCGCGGTCGCGCTGACGCGCTGCCCGCTGTAGGCGAGCCAGCGGGCCTTCTTCTCGGGCACGAGGCGGGCCAGCTGCGTCGCGGTGCCGAGCCCGCCGGCGTCGACCTCGGGGAGCCCGAACGTGGCGTCCTCGGCGGCGACGACGACGTCGGCGTTGCCGACCAACCCGACGCCGGTGGCGAGACAGAAGCCGTGCACCGCGGCGACGACCGGCACGGCGCACTCGTCGACGGCGGCGTACGCGTCGGCGCAGGCCCGGGTCACCTCGACGACGGCGCGGGCCCCGCCCTCGGTGAGCTCGCGCACGTCGACCCCCGCCGCGAAGCCGCGCGGCAGCGCCGAGCGGAGCAGCAGCGCGCGGGTCGTCGGGTCGTCGCCCGCCTCGCGCACCACCCGGGCCAGCTCACGGAACCCCGCGGCGGGCAGCGCGTTCACGGGCGCGACGTCGAGCACCACCTCGACGACGCCCGCGACGACGCGCTCGGTGCGGATCCCCATGCCCGCGGACCCTATCCCGGGGCGCCGGGACGCTCGCCGTCCGATCACCCCACGCCGCGGGCGTCGCCGCCCGGTAGGTTCGACCCCGTGACCGACGAGCGGGCGGCGCGGAAGCGGGAGGCCGCCGAGGCAGCGGTGAGCGAGATCCGCTCCGGCATGACCATCGGGCTCGGCACCGGCAGCACCGCGGTGTTCGCCACCCAGCGGGTCGGGGCGCTGCTCCAGTCCGGTGCGCTGCGCGACATCGTCGCGTTCGCGACGTCGGACGCGACCCGTCAGGACGCCGAGGCGCTCGGCATCCCGATGCTCGCCGACGAGCTGCCCCGCGACCTCGACGTCACCATCGACGGTGCGGACGAGGTCGACCCGGCCCTGAACCTCATCAAGGGCGGTGGGGGCGCGCACCTCCGCGAGAAGCTCGTCGCCCAGGCGACCCGACGGGAGCTGATCGTCGTCGACGACACGAAGCTGTCGCCGCGGCTCGGCACGCGGCATCCCGTCCCGCTCGAGGTCCTCGAGCTCGGCTGGGAATCGCAGGATCGCTTCGTCACCTCGCTCGGCGGCACGGCGACGATGCGACGCACCGCAGACGGTGCACCGGTGCGCACCGACCAGGGCAACCTGATCCTCGACGCCGACTTCGGGCCGATCGCCGACCCGGTCGGGCTCGCCGCCGCGCTCGCGGCCCGGGCCGGGATCCTGGCCCACGGCCTCTTCTTGGGGTTGACCGCCGCGGTCGCGGTCGCCGGCCCGGAGGGGGTGCGGTGGCTCACGCCTCCTGGAAGCGACGGTTCCGCCACCGGAACAGCGCGTACGCGGTGAGCCCGGCGGGGAGCGGCAGCCAGAACGACACCAGCCGGTAGCTGAGGGTGGCGAGCACGGCGTCACCCGCGGGGACGCCGGCGAGGGCGAGCACGCCAGTGAGGCCGGCCTCGACGAAGCCGAGGCCGCCCGGCGTGATCGGGATCATGCCCAGCACCGCGCCGGTGGCGTAGGCGAGCAGCACGACGCCGGGGTCGGGTCGGGCGCCGACCGCGGCGAGCGCGGCGAGCAGCGCGGCGTAGTCGAACGCCCACTTGCCGGTCGAGGCGAGGAGCGCGGCCCACCATCGCTTTCCGAGCGCCTTCGTGACGAGGTCGCGCTCGGCGTGGAGTCGCTCGGGG
>Ga0209415_10017197_pt1 | contig 11532 bp, 10 predicted proteins | sample PeaSoiSIISIP2007_FD_187696 | JGI IMG/M metagenome (GOLD analysis project Ga0209415, IMG submission 187696) | Peat soil microbial communities from Weissenstadt, Germany - SII-SIP-2007 (SPAdes) (version 2) | ecosystem: Environmental > Terrestrial > Soil > Wetlands > Peat | place: Germany... | reverse complement strand
GGTGGCGTAGCCGGGCAGGCGGCGGCGCAGGGCGGCGCAGAGGGTGTGGGCCAGGACCGAGAGCACCACATCGAGGTCGACGTTGAGCGGGACCGCCCCGGCCAGGGCGTCCAGGCTGAAGGACTGGATGGCTTCGGCGAGGCGCTGCTCGATGTTCATCCGCCGGGCGTAGGAGCTGATGACCTGCCGGGCCGGGAGCTGGGGCCGGTTGGTGATCAGCAAGGTGGGCTGGTCGTGGCCCAGGCCGGTGACGGCGAGCTGGCGGATCGGGCGGGGGTAGGCCGACAGGGCCGCGGCGGGGTCGTCGTGCACTTTGACGCGGCGGGTCTTGCCGCCGGCCCGGCCGAGGGTCATGGGTTTCCAGGCGCTGGCGGGCAGGACGGCCAGGGTCTTGGTGATGCCGGGGTGGCGGGCGCGCAGGGTGATGAACCCGATCTTGCGGTCGTCGAGCTCGGCCAGCACGGCCTGGGTGGTGAGCTTGGAGTCGAAGATCAGCAGCGCCGGGTCGGACCCGGTGACGGCCTTCCAGTGGTCGGCGAAGGCGATGACCTCGCGGTTCTGGCTGGCCTTGGCCAGGTCGGCGTTGGCATACAGCAGGGTGTGGGTGCCGGCGTCTTCGGCGAAGAACGTCAGCACCGAGCGGGTGCGCTGGGACCGGCGGGGCACGTAGTGCTTTTCCAGGACCGGGTCATCGCCCCAGTGCATCACGGCGTGGAAGTCCAGGTTGAGCGCGTCGCCGGTGGCGAGCCCGGCCGTGATGGCGGCTTTGTCCACCGCGGTCAGGAACGCGGCCTGCCGGGCGTGTTCCAGCCGGTAGGAGTAGGTGGTCAGCGCGGTGGCCTTCGGCAGGGCGGTGAGCCCGGCGAACAGGGCGGCGCCGGGATCGGCGGCGATGTCGTAGACGTGGGAGACCCGCCGGGTCGATGTCAGCTTCAGTGCCAGCAGCGACAGCAGGTACGACAGGGCGGGGATCTTGCCGGTGGACGGGTAGCCCGCGGCGGCCACCATGTCCGGGACGCCGAGCGCGATCAGGTCCGGGATGGCCAGGAACAGCCCGGCCAGCCGGGTCTCGGCCCGGCCGGGCAGCACGGCGAAGTCGGCCGCTTCGGCGCGGGCCTGGACCTCCCGGGCCGGGCCGCCGCGCTCGGCCTCAGGGCGGCGCCACATCCGGGGCAGTCCCTGCTCGGCGATCACCTCGGCAATCCCGGTCCGGTTCAGCGGGGTGCCCTCGGCGGCCAGAGCCTGGGCGATCTCGTCGATGGAGTGCCCGGCCGCGCGCAGCTCGATGATCCGCGGCCGGGCGGCGTCCTTGGCCGGGGCGGTCTTCGGGCCGGGCCTGCCAGTGACGAAGAACTCCCGCGCCCCGGCGCGGAAGTCCCGGACCGCCGACAGCAGCGACGCGGGGGTGTAGCCGAACCGGGCGGCGGCTTCGGCCGCGGGCAGGCCCTCGGCCAGGTAGGCGCGCAGCGCCTCATAGCGGCGGTGCGCCGCGGAGTCCGGGCTCAGGAAGAACTCGCCGCCGGGCCGGGCGGGCTGAGGGGTATTCGCTGACTGGTCGATGCTGATAGTTCATCACGTCTGCGGCTGGGTCTCCTGCCGGCGCGCCGGTATCGCGTCATTCTGGAATGAATTACATGGCTGTAAGCCTATGGTGCCGTAAGGTCCGGCAGGCTATCCATCGGGCATCAGCGGCAATCTGAACCGACCAGTCAGCGCTACCCACCCCACCAGATGGCCACCCGCAGCGGAGCCATCGCGCAAAAAGCCTGCATGCAAGGCCACAGGCAATCCCTGCAGCCGGTTGCCATCCAGACAACCCAGGGGATAACTACCCGCCGCGAAAATCGGCGCTAATACCAGCCGGTCGCCTGCTCGTGGCCCCAGGCGGCGCACGGGGATCCATAGGTGCCCTTGATGTACTCCAGGCCCCATCTGATCTGCGTCGCCGCGTTGGCCTGCCAGTCCGGTCCGGCGCTGGCCATCCGGGAGCCGGGCAGCGCCTGGGGGATGCCGTACGCGCCGGAACCGGCGTTGTAGGCGGTCACGCTCCAGCCACTCTCGTGCGCCCACAGCGGGTCCAAGCAGGAGAACTGGCCGGAGGACCAGCCAAACGAGGCGAGCATCGCCCCGGCGATCTGCTGCGGCGAACCGGAGGCGGCGGGCTTCTTCGCGGCGTGGGCCCGGGCGGCGGGCTTCTTCGGGGCCCGGGCGGCGTTCCAGTGGGCGGCGGCGAGCTGGGCCGCCGTGTCGCGGATCTGGTTGGCCTGCACGTCCTGGCTCGTGGTGCTCTGCTGGAAGGCCTGCATCTGGAGCATCTGACCGGAGACGGTCAGGAGCGAGCCAGCGCCGGCTTCATGCGCTCGGCTGGCGATGGACCTCGGTGGTCCGGATGTCCATGTGGTCGTGGCCGCCGTCGCGGCGGTGGCGACGGTGAACGCGCCGGCCGCGATAAGAGCGACGGCCCTGGATCGGCTGCATTGAATTTTCCGGTGCCGTGACAAGGGGACCTTTCGGTGGTTCGCGTGTCACGCGATCTGCCTCACCCCCGATCGCAACTGCCGCGGCCATCGCGGCAGGCATCTGCGCAGGCGACTTGGCGCGGGTCAGGGCGCCGGGCTGACTCGAAGCAGCCGGTCGTACGCGGGGTGCTGTCAGCTACCTACCATGCCCGACGTCAAATAGGGCCGGTGACAAAAACTGATGTGATGTAGATCACCACCGGTGAAGAACCGATCACAGATCACCCAGAATAACCCCGTTTACCTATGCCTTTTCTCGCTAAGCGAACGCCTGGGCTGCGCACTATGACCAAACTCACAACGGTACTTAAAGTTCTTATCGTGGCTGAAAACGGGCGCCGGCAATCCGGTACATGGGGGCTACGTGAGCTTACATGGGGCTTACATGGGTCCTCCGCCGTGGCGGCGGAGGGCTGAATGGGGGCGTAATTTCTACCTTACGTAATAAATCCATCACCCGATGTACGCGCAGGTCGCGGGCGCTCGCAGGCCGAATCGCGGTCAGTAGTACCCGTTGGCTTCCTCGAAAGCCCACGCACCGCAGGGATTCCCGTATAGCTGCTTGATGTAGCCCAGGCCCCACCGGATCTGGGTGGCCGGGTTCGTCTCCCAGTCCGGGCCGGCGCTGGCCATCTTGCTGCCCGGCAGCGCCTGCGGGATGCCGTAGGCGCCGCTGGCGTTCTCCGCGTCGTAGGACCAGCCGCTCTCCCGGTTCCACAGGTCCAGCAGGCAGCCGAAGTAGGTCTGCGGGCTGAAGCCGAAGCTGGCCAGCATGGTGTAGGCGATGGACTGTGCGGTGTGCGGGTCGGGCGGTGTGGAGGTCACGTAGACGATGCCGCCACCCCCGCCCCCGCCCCCGCCGCCGGTGCCAGTGCCGGGGTCGGCCGCGGCCACCTCGGCGGGCGAGGCCAGCTCCGGCTTGGCCGCCAGGGTCAGCGTGCGGGCCGCGGCGGTCATGGCGATGAGCTGCGCGCGCTCGGCCTCGAGGAGGGCGATGGTGTGGCTGCCCGGCCCCGCCTCCACGGCCTGGGCGATGTTAAAGGCAGCCGCTCCCGGGCCGAAGACCGCCGCGCCGACCGCGACGCCGACGACCGCTATGACGGCGAAAACAGCGACCGGAAAGACAATGCCGACGCGCCGGATCAGGCCCCGCTTGCGTCTATAGCTGCGATTCCCCGTCCGGTGTCGCGACAAGGCAATCCTTTCCGGCCATGCCCGCCTGAGGGCGCGAGCCGACTCGATGCCGGCCGACATTCCGGGCGCGAGCCCGCGCGGTAACCGGCGCCGCGCCGCCTACCCGCTGCACCTGACCTGGTGCGCCGTCCGGCCCGCCTCGCACAAGTACCGCTGGCGCTCCACAATGCCAGAAAGACCACCCGAATGCGCAGCACTTAGGCCAGAAAACCGGCGGCCGGTTTACCGTGCCTAATGTGACCGTGATCACAAGACAATAACACTGTTTGTAACCAGCGCCGATCAGGCAGTTATCATGACCGGTCCTCCGGGGCGGCCGGCCGCCGGGCTACCAGTCGAACGCGTCGGCCACCGTGCGGTAGTCGAACAGCTCGGTCTTGTCGAACCACAGACCGACTTCGTACTCCGCTTCGTCCCGGTTACCCGAGGCGTGCACCAGGTTCGCGACCGCCTTGCCGGTCGCGATGGCCACGGCCTTGGACTGGTGCGCGAAGTCGCCGCGGATCGAGCCCGGCTGGGCCTCGTTCGGATAGGTGGAGCCGACGATCTTGCGCACGGTGGCCACCGCGTCCTCACCCTCGACCACGAACGCGATGACGGGGCCGCGCTGCATGAACTCCGCGGTGGCGCGGTACACGCCGGATCCCAGCCGCTCTTCCAGGTCGAAGTAGTGCTTGCGGGTGAAGTCGGCGTCCATCTCGCGCATCTTCGTGCCGATGATCTTCAGCGACGCGTCCTCGAACCGCTGGATGATACGTCCTGTCAGGCCGCGGGCGACGGCATCCGGCTTGAGCACGACAAGCGTGCGCTCCCGCAATGGCTGAGACTCGGCCACGGTTGTCCTTTCGCTTTCACAAGTTGGTCACAGGGTAGCGGTCCGGCGCTCACACAGTGACACGCAGGCTAGGCGCGGCTCAGGGCGCGCACCTCGGCGGCGCTCGGGTCCGATCGACGGCTACTGGTTCCAGCCCAACGTCTACCCGGCCGAGGTGCCCGGACTCGAGCCCGCGGTCGTCGCCTACCTGGCTCGCATGCGCGCGCTCGCGGATGAGCTGCTCGTGATCTGCGCCGCCGCGCTGGGCCTGGAACGCGATTTCTTCACCCGGCACACCGGGCACGCCACCCACACGATGAACATCAACTGGTACCCGCCGATGACGGTAGCCGGGCGGCCGGAACCAGGGCAGTTCCGCATCGGGCCGCACACGGACTTCGGCACCGTGACCATCCTCGACCGGGAGCCGGGCCGCGGCGGCCTGCAGGTCTGGACCGAGGAAGACGGCTGGGAGGACGCGCCCTACGTCCCGGCGCCTTCACGATCAACACCGGCGACCTGCTGGCCCGCTGGAGCGGCGCCCGGTGGAAGTCCAACCGGCACCGGGTCCTGCCGCCGCAGGCCGAGGCGCCCGACGAGGATCTCGTCTCGCTGGTCTACTTCTATGAGGCGGACCACGACGCGGTGATCGAGTCGCTGCGGCCGCCGATCGGAAGGCCGAACGACTACGCTCCCGTCGTGTCGGCGCAGTTCCTGAAGAAGCTGCTGGACGCGATCACGGTCGGCTAGCTCCGGGAAACTGTCCCGGCTGGCGGGCCAGCCAGGCTACCGCGGCAGAGGGGTACCGTGGCTGCGGGCAGCCCACGACGATCACTGCCCCGGGAGACAGGCAGTCATGGCGCAGGGGCCGGCCCGGCCGACGGTCAGCAGGCGGCGCGAGATCGGCGGCGCGAGCGCGCGTTCGCTGCTGATGACGATCCTGGGCGAGTTCGTGCTGCCGCGCGGCGGACCGGTCTGGACGCAGGCGCTGGTATCGGCGCTCGCGCTGTTCGACGTCGAGGACAAGTCGGCCCGGCAGGCACTGGCCCGCACCGCGGCCGAGGGATGGCTGGCTTCCGAGCGCGTCGGCCGGCAGGTCCGGTGGTCGCTTACCCCGCCCGGCCAGCGCCTGCTCAGCCAGGGCGCGCAGCGCATCTACTCGTTCGGCCGCGATGACGTGGAGTGGGATGGCCGCTGGCTGCTGCTGCTGGTGTCGGTGCCGGAAGCGCAGCGGGACCTCCGCCACCGGATACGGAGCCAGCTCAACTGGGCGGGCTTCGGTTCCCCGGTGGCCGGCGTGTGGGTCAGCCCGCACGCGAGCCAGCAGGCCGAGGGCCAGCGCATCCTCTCCGAGGCCGGGGTGACCAGCTCGGCGATGTCCTTCGTGGCCAGCTACGGCCAGGTCGGCAGCCAGGACACGCTGGTGGCGCGGTCGTGGGATCTGGGTGCCCTGGAGCAGCGCTACGAGGACTTCATCGACGAGTTCACCGGGCTGGACCCGGCGGCCGACGAGGCCGCGCTGCGGGCCCAGATCCGGCTGGTGCACGAGTGGCGGCGTTTCCCCTTCCTCGATCCGCGCCTGCCCGCCCCGCTGCTCCCGGGCAACTGGAGCGGCGCGAAGGCCGCCGACCTGTTCCACGCCAGGCACGCGGACTGGCATCCGGCGGCGCAGCGCCACTGGGACCGGCTGAGCGCCGGCTGACGTCGTGCCCGTTCCCGTGTCCGTGTCAACCCGGTGCCCGCGCGGCGCGTCCTACGCCTCGTGAACGACACCGGCTATCCCGACGGTCCGGCTCGTCCGGAGGGGCGCCTCCTCGCGCTGCGGTGCCTGGGCATCCCGCAGATCGCCACGCGGACGCCGATGAGCAGGCGCCGCGCGCTGTGGTACCGGCTGGCCGCCTGCTGGGCCCGGATCAGGCCGGGCACCACGGCCGAGCTCGCGTCATTGGTGCTGCGCATGAGCGACGAGATCGACACCCGCGAGCGGATGCTCGACGCCGCGCTCGGGGTGGCCGGGCGCGGGCCCGACAGGACCGATTTCGACCTGCAGGAGCAGGAAGACGGGCCGGCGCATGAGCAATGAGATCGGCGCGCGCGAGCGGATGCTCGACGCCGCGCCGCGGCTCCCCCGATCCCCCGCCGACGCCGGCCGCAAGAGACACGCCGCGGTGTGGTTACCGGGCATCCGGAGCAGATGACAATCAGCGTGCGGCACGGGCCGCGGCCGTGGGGGCCCGCCAGTTGCCGGGCCGCGCCGTTCCGTTCGCGCTAATCATCGCTTCCGTGACATGATCAGAAAGGGAACCGCCACTGCCTCACACGAACCACCCAGCCGACCAGCAGACGACCGCCCCGGTTCCGGTGCTGCCGCCCAGCAGCGCGTTGTGGTTGCGGGTCTTAGCTAGGTTGAATCGGCCTGTTCGCTTGAGGGGAAACGCCGATGAGCGCGATGACGACAGCCGGTCCAGGCCATGACATCGGGCGGCGGCGAGAAGAGTACTTCGGCGCGATACGGGCCTTCCTGACCGCCGACGATCTCGCCAGCGCGGTCACCTGCGCCATGCGGCTGCGCGCCGAGTTTCCCGCCGACCGTCCCCTGTCGGCGAACGTGGTGCTGGTGGCTTACGGAGGCGGTAAGGACAGCTCCTATACCGTCACTTTCGTCCGGCTCATGCAGCTGATCATCGACCGCCTCTATGGCGAAACGTTCAACCTCCGTACGGTGACCAACTGGTACCCGGGGATGCCGCGCGCGGTACTGGAAAATATTGACCGCGCATACCGTGCGCTCGGCCTTTACGATGATCCCGGCTGCGAGCTGCTGCTGGTCAACGGCGGTCAGCTTACGCCATTTCACATCGAGTTGATGCGAGCGCCGGAAACGGTGCGGCGCGTCCGGCTCGACATGCTGATGACGGGTCACCGTACGGCGGGTGACGCAAGGCCGACATTCTGTAATACCTGCAACCTGGCCATGATGAACGCGTTCGGCCTCGCCGCCCGCCACGGCCGAGGGGTGGATGTCATCATTACCGGCGACTCGTCCGACGAGCGGCGTTCCTATCTGCGCTGGGTAGCCCGGGTGGCCATGCGGGTCGGCACGAACAGGCCGCTAGCGCGAACTCATGAATGCGCGAGCTTTCTGGGCACGGTCAACCGGATCGCGGAAGCATACTTCACCGACATCTACGGGGATAATGCCGACGCCGAGGTCCGTGAGCGGGCGGTCGCGGCAGATGTACCGTCCCGGGTGCGGTTCTTCTCTATCTACGACGACACCGAATATGCCTCGGGCGAGCACTGGGACCTGCTCACGAAATTCCTCGGTTTCAGGTTCGATGACATTGCTTTCAGCTTCACGGAATCCGATTGCGGGAATCCCGGATTGATGGCGCATATGCGCGGGCTCAAATGCCAGCATATTTACGGCAGGAGCTACGCGGAAGGCGTCCTCGAGTACGTCGATTTCGCGGTGTCGCTCATGCGCGAGAAGCACTTTCCGGACTTCCTCGTAGAAAAGGTCCGGGCCCGGTATGCGTCAGCAGGAACGATCGAGCAGATGCGCGAGGCAATGGCGCGGTACAGCCTGGAGGCGTTCGGCGTGAACGATGAGCAGCTGCTCTGTATGCTCTATGCGCCGTTCGGCGGCAAAGCGGCTGGCCTGGCCCGTTACCTGGCCGAGGCGCAGCCGCAGCTGGCCGGCCGCGCGGCGGAGATCGCCGAGTTGCTGGCGGCCCACGATCCGGCCCACCCGACCGGGCCCCGCGCGGAGCTGTGTCATACCCTGGAGCGGATCAGCGGGCTGGAAATCCGTTACCTGCGGCAACTGTACGCATCGCCTGTCCGGCGCGCCGAGTCGGCCGGCGACAGCGATCAGGTGGATATCATCGGCGCTATTCTCGAGGGCGATCCGCATAAAGCCGTGATAAAGACCCGGCACTCGCCGGACGGCCCGTTCGTAGAAGAGCTCATTTCCGGGCGGTTACGCGCGCGTCACCCGGGTCGCTGAGAAAATCTTTCAGCGCGTTGTAGTATGCGCTGATGCTGGTGACATCGGCATACTCTTCCACGCTGTGCTGCCCATCACCGTCAATGCCGAATATCGCCGCGTCAATCCCGTGCTGCGAATAAAAGCGCCCGTCCGAGGCACCGTGCCGGCGCAGGAGCTCGGAGCGGTAGCCCTGGCGCTCGGCGGCGGCACGGATCCGCCCGATCTCGGGACTGCCGGCGTCCACGCGGTGGGGTGGAGAGGCATGCGTGACCACCGGGACCACGCCAGCCTCGCAGAAGCTGCTGAGGTGCGCGGTGATCTCCGGGACCGTCCTGCGGCTGAACGCCGGATCCTCAGGCGTGAACCGGATGTCGATGAGCGCTTGCGCCTGGGCGGGGATCTGATTGTACGCATGGTTAGTGGTCTCTACCCGGGCGATGTTAATTGTCGTCCGCCATGCCTCGCTGGCCGGCACCGGATAGGCGGCCAGCAGCCGGGCCAGGCTCTCATGCAGCTTGACGAGGGCGTTATCGCCCAGCCATGGGTAGGCGCTGTGCGCGGCCGAGCCGGTCGCGTACAGCGCGGCGACGATCAGCCCTTTCGACGCTGTGACAACGTTGAGGCCGCTGTATTCCCCGATCACCACGAAGTCACTGCTGACGCCCTGCTCGATCTGGTAGAGCGTTCCGTCGCGCCCGCCCACTTCCTCATCGGAGACCAGCTGCAGCGCGAGCGGATAAGAGACGGTGGTCGCGAGGTCCCGGAAGGCCAGGGCTTGCATGAGAGCTGAAACCTTCATATCCAGGGCGCCGCGCGCGTACAGCCGGCCGTCATCGATACGGGGGCGAAATTGCTCCGCCGCGGCCGGAATGACATCAACATGCGCGTTCAGCATGATCCGGAAGTGCCGCCGGCGGGGACCAGGATAGATCAGCACACTCGGCTTGCCGCCGGACTCGAAATGCTCGACCGTGAAACCGGGACCGACAAAATCGATCATGAAGTCCAAGGCCCTGCTCAGGTCGGCTGGCCGGTCAGCCGTCGACGGGACGGCGAGCAACTCGAACGCTGCGGCCATGATTCCGTCCGTATCCATGTCAGCTTCCTGCCTTCCGCCGAGCTCCCCCCAGCCGCTCGCTCACAGAGCGACTACCTCGACACGCCTGCCCTCGGCCACCACCCGCACGTCCCCCGGGTCGCTCGTGATGACGGTGACATGCTCCCGGGCGCTCTGGATGGCGGAACCGAGATGGGCGTCGGCGACGGAAACCCCGGTCCGCTTCCGTATGCCGGCCGCGGTGTCGGCGTGCTCCGGCCCGAGGGGAAGGTCGGCGATCCGCAACCGGTTGACGAACGCCCAGGCCGCAGCGGTCCGGTCCCAGCCAGCCTCGACCCGGACGGCCGTGGGTACTCCGACGTCCACCTGCAGGCCGCGCGCGGTGCGCCTCGCCGCGTTCAGGACGTGGCCGATCACATGACGGTGCTTCTTGTGCGCCGGGTCGCGGAGGGCCCGGACCGCCTCGTTGTCCAGCAGGACGATCTCGTTCACGCCGCGCCCTCCCGGCTCGCGGCGCAGCTCTGCACCGCCTCGGCCCACAGCAGTACGTCCTCCGGGCTGGCGTCGGGGTGCCGCTGCTGGACTTCGCCCGCCGCCCGGCGGAGGAATTCCGGCTGCTGCGCCAGCGGATGGCCGTCAAGCTCGGCCGCCGCGACGGCTAGGTCCGCCAGGGAGGGGCGGGCCTCGGGATACTGCTCGAAGTGAAGCTCAAGCGCGGCCATCACTACTGCCCCCTCCAGCATCGCGCGCAGCGCGTTGGCCGTCAGAATCGTGGTGGACGGCGCCACGTCAAGTTCCCTGACCGCCAGCGCGGCGGCATCGCGGAGCGCCCTCGGGATTCGCATCGAGGTGTTCGCAGTCTGCGGGTCGGCGCTGTCGAGCAGGTCGTTGATCCGGTCGATGGCTTCCTCGCGGGTCACGGCAGGAGTGTACCACGGATGTGTGGTACAGCTCAGCGCTGGCCGCGGACGTGGATGGCGTAGACGCTGGCCTGGTAGGTTCCGGCGCTGTCGGGCGGCAGCTTGGTGAACCAGATGAGCAGGTAGCGGGCGTGCACCGGCGAGGCCAGGGACAACTGGACGGCGCCGCCCGCGCCGGCGGACGTCGCCACCGTGCGCAGGTCGGCCAGCACGGGCCGGCTTCCGGCGCGCAACTGCAGGTCGGCGCCCCCCGTGCGGCCGAGAGAGACCCGGACCGAGGAGATCGTGACCGTGCGGCCCATGTCGAGCAGCAGGCCCGTTCCGGGGTACAGATTCCCGAAGGAGGGCGTGGTGTACCAGTCGGTACGCCAGGGCGTGGCCGGGTTGCCGCTGACGGCCAGCGCCGCCTGCTGCGGGTCGTCACCGCCGCCCGGGCCGAAGGCCGCCACGCCGGCCGGGGTGAGAGCCTGCGCCGCCACCGGGCTGACCGAGGCGGTGGCGGCCGGGCCGGCCGAGCCGGTGGCGGCCGGGCTGGCCTGCGCCGTGCCGGCCTGAACGCTGGGCGTGATCGACGGGGCCGGGCTGGGCTGACCGCCGTGGCCCGGGTGCTGGCGGCCGGCCGCAGCCGGGGGAGCGGTTTTGCCCGCTCCGGCCACGAACTTGTAGACGGCGAGGCCGAGGACGGCCAGCACCAGCACGGCGAGGAATCCCGTCCACCGGACCCGGCGCCGCTCGCGCTTCCTCAGCGGGATGCTCGGCCGGAACACCTCGGCCGCCGTGATCTCCGGCGAGGACCGCCACCTTTCGTCGAACTCCTCGATCAGCGGGGCAGGATCGGCGCCCACCGCCTCGGCGATGGCCCGGATATGGCCCCGCGCGTAGAAGTCACCGCCACAGGCCGCGTAGTCGTCCTGCTCGATGCCCCGGATGATGTTCTCCCGGACCCGGGTGCGCTGACTGACCTCGGCCACGGTGAGCCCGGCATGGCGGCGGGCCGCCGCCAGCGTAGCGCCGATGCTCAAGCCCACCTCCCAACT
>Ga0209415_10017196_pt1 | contig 11532 bp, 9 predicted proteins | sample PeaSoiSIISIP2007_FD_187696 | JGI IMG/M metagenome (GOLD analysis project Ga0209415, IMG submission 187696) | Peat soil microbial communities from Weissenstadt, Germany - SII-SIP-2007 (SPAdes) (version 2) | ecosystem: Environmental > Terrestrial > Soil > Wetlands > Peat | place: Germany... | reverse complement strand
GGATATTTGCTTTACTTCGGACGGCTGTCTCCAGAGAAGGGCGTCGATGAGCTCTTGCAAGCCATGGTGCGACTGCCCCAGACTCCTCTCGTCATCGCGGGAGACGGTCCGGAGCGTAGCCGACTCGAGGCGCTCGCCAAAGAATTGAACCTGCACCAGGTCCGGTTCGCGGGTATGGCGCACGGCGAGAAGCTCCAGAAACTCATCGCCGGCTGCAGCTTCTCCTTGTTCCCGTCCCACGCTTACGAGACCTTGGGAAAATCCATTTTGGAGTCTTATGCCTGGGGACGGCCCGTCATCGCCTCCGATCTGGGTTCGCGCCGGGAACTCGTCCAACATGGCGTCACCGGCCTGCTCTATCCCGACGGAGACCGCGAGCAACTCGCTCATTCCATCGGATTTCTGTTTGACCGTCCCGATCTGATCGAGAAAATGGGCAGCGCAGGTCGCAATCGCGTAAAAGCAAACCACAACCCCGATCAACACATGGAGAAATTGCTCGAACTCTATTCCCGGATGACATCCAGCAAGAAGCTTTTGTCTTTCCCCGCAGCACCGGAGCCCCCTTGCGCGCGCCGCAGCGTCCGCGTCGCATTCATTGGGGGGCGCGGCGTGGTCTCCAAGTACAGCGGCATCGAATCCTACTACGAGCAGGCCGGCCGCGAACTGGCCCGCCTGGGACACGAAGTCACCGTATATTGCCGCAGCTATTTCACTCCTCCTATTCCGACGGGCACGCACAACGGCATGCGCGTGCGACGGCTGCCCACCATTCGCTCCAAGCATCTGGAAACAGTCGTCCACACTTTGCTGAGCACTGTGCATGCCATGACTTCGGACTACGATGTCATCCATTACCACTGCCTGGGACCGGCGTTGTTTTCTTTTCTTCCGCGGCTGGTGGGCAAAAAGACAGTCGTCACCGTACAGGGCCTCGATTGGCAGCGCGGCAAGTGGGGCCGCATCGCGTCGCGGGTACTGCGTTGGGGAGAAGCAGCGGCTCTTTACTCTCCCGATGCCACCATGGTGGTGTCGCGCACCTTGCAGCGGCATTACCGCCAGCAGTACAAGCGCGAGACCATCTACGTCCCCAACGGAGCCACGTTGGCGCCACGGCGCCTGCCGCGGCAACTGATCGAGTGGGATCTGATCCCGGACAATTACGTCCTTTTCTTAGGTCGATTTTCGCCGGGAAAAAACTGCCATCTCCTGATCAATGCCTTCGAAAATCTCCACACCGGCATGAAACTGGTGCTCGCCGGAGGATCCAGTCATTCCGATTCCTACGCCGAAGGCTTGCGCCGCCACGAATCCGACCGGATCCGATTTCTCCCTTGGGTCTCGGGAAGCGCTCTCGAAGAACTTCTCTCCCATGCCGCTCTGTTCGTGCTTCCGTCCGAAATCGAGGGCTTGTCTTTGGCTCTTCTTGATGCCATGGCGGCCGGTGTTTGCGCTCTGACCAGCGACATTCCGGAAAATAATGAAGTGGTCGAAGGCGCTGGTTTCACCTTCCACCGCGGCGATCAGGCAGACCTGGGGCGCATGCTCGACTTGCTGATCCATAACCCCGAACTGCGCCGTCAGTCCGCCGCGCGGGGACACGAGCGGATCCAGGGTCAGTATCTTTGGCCCGCAATCGCCCGCTCTATCGAAAAGGCCTATTACAACGCACTGGGCTGGATGCCGAGTGAGCCGATCCAGGTGCGCACTACTGCAGCCCGGTAGCGTCGATTGGTCGAGCCTCGTCCCGCCGCAGCCAGACCGTGGCCCACCTCATCTGTATCCGCTAGAGCTGCACACGCCCTCGCGTCCCGCTGTGATTATGATTAGAATCGGAACGCGGCGTCTTTGTACGATGCGGCATTTCCAGCATGGAAGATCTCATCCTCGTCACCGGTGGCGCCGGCTTCATTGGCTCGAACTTCGTTCTCCAATGGATTGCCACGAAAGACGCGCGCGCCCGCGTTCTGAATTTCGACAAGCTGACCTACGCGGGCAATCTCAACAACCTGCGCGCCGTCGAAGCCGACCCGCGCTATCGCTTCGAGCAGGGCGACATCGTCGATCGTGATTCTGTGCGCGACTTGTTGCGGCGCGAACAGCCGCGCGCCATCGTTCACTTCGCTGCTGAAAGCCACGTCGATCGATCCATCCACGGCCCCGATGATTTCGTCCGCACCAACGTCAACGGCACTTTCAACCTGCTCGAAGAAACGCGAGCTTACTGGTCGGCGCTGCCGGAACTCGATCGCGCATCGTTTCGCTTCCTGTACGTTTCCACCGATGAAGTCTACGGATCGCTCGGGCCCAATGACCCGGCCTTCAGCGAAACCACTCCATACGCTCCCAACAGCCCGTACTCCGCGTCCAAGGCAGCTTCCGATCATCTGGTCCGCGCCTATTACCATACCTACGGCCTTCCCGTCCTGACCACTAACTGCTCCAACAATTACGGACCGCACCAGTTTCCCGAAAAACTGATCCCGCTTATGATCCTGAATGCGTGCGCCGGCAAGCCGCTTCCGGTGTATGGTGACGGCCAAAACGTTCGCGACTGGCTCTACGTCGAGGATCACTGTCGCGCCATTCGTACCGTGCTCTCCCGCGGCCGCGTCGGAGAAACCTACAACATCGGTGGGCGCAGCGAAAAAAAGAACCTGGAGATCATCGACGCCATTTGCGGACTATTGGACGAACTGCGCCCGAACGATCCCGCCGTTCCTCACAAGAAACTCGTCACGTTCGTCAAAGACCGCCCTGGCCACGACCGCCGCTACGCGATCGACACGCGTAAAATCGAACGCGAACTGAACTGGCACCCGCTGGAGACGTTTGAAAGCGGAATAGGCAAGACCGTCCGCTGGTATCTTGAACACGAAGACTGGGTCCGCGACGTCACCAGCGGCAGCTATCGTCAATGGATGGCGAAAAATTACGCCACCGAGCGTTAAGACGCATAGCTTATATTGAAACACGACATGACCAAAACCGCGCAACCGAATTACAAAGGCATCATTCTGGCGGGAGGATCGGGCACGCGCCTCTATCCCGTCACCCACGTTCTTCCCAAGAGCCTGCTGCCGGTATACGACAAACCGATGGTGTACTACCCGCTCTCAACTCTGATGCTGGCTGGCATCCGCGAAATTCTGCTCATTTCGACGCCCGAGGATCTGCCCCGCTTTCAACACTTGCTCGGTGATGGCTCCCGCTACGGCGTCCATTTCCAATACGTGGCGCAACCGAAGCCTGAAGGCATTGCCCAGGCATTTCTGATCGGCAAGGAATTTATCGGCTCCAGTGGTTGCGCGCTGGTGCTCGGCGACAACATTTTCTATGGACACGACCTCGTCAAAGAATTGCGCGCCGCTACCCTTCAACCCAAGGGCGCCCGCGTTTTCGCCTATCCCGTCAACGATCCCGAGCGCTACGGCGTGGTCGAGTTCGATCCGCAGGGGAAAGCGCTCAGCATTGAAGAGAAACCAAAGCAGCCAAAATCGCGTTACGCGGTTACCGGACTTTATTTTTACGATCGGCAGGTCGTTGAAATTGCCGCGAGTCTTAAGCCTTCCAAGCGCGGCGAACTGGAAATCACCGACGTTAACCGTGTGTATCTCGAACGGAATCAACTCAACGTCTGTGTCATGGGCCGAGGTACAGCCTGGCTCGACACAGGTACGCACGAAGCTTTGATGGAAGCCTCTCTATTCATTCAGACGCTGCAAAAGCGCCAAGGCCTCATGGTCGCCTGTCCCGAGGAGATCGCCTTCCGCTCCGGTTACATCACCGCCGCGCAACTGGAAGCGCTGGCGCATCCCATGCGCAACAATGGATACGGAGCCTACCTCCTGCAATTGCTGCGGGAACGCGTCTTCTGATTGATAAAAAAAATGAAAACTCTTTGATTGTGATTGTGATAAAGATCGTCCGATGAAAAAAATCGCCACAACCCTCCCCGGGCTTCTGCTCCTCGAACCGCGTGTGTTCGGCGACGACCGCGGCTTCTTTCTCGAAAGCTACAACCAGCGCACGTTTGCCGAGCTCGGCATCGCCGAGCCCTTCGTACAAGACAATCATTCCTATTCCGAGAAAAATGTCATCCGCGGATTGCACTACCAGATTCGGCAGCCCCAGGGAAAACTCGTGCGCGTGATCACCGGCGAGATTCTTGATGTAGCGCTCGATCTCCGCCGCACTTCTCCCAGTTTCGGAAAATGGGAATCGTTCAAGCTTTCCGGAGAGAACAAACAAATTCTATGGATTCCGCGCGGATTTGCTCATGGCTTCCGAGTTGTTTCCCAGACCGCCCATGTCATGTACAAAGCCACCGACTTCTATGCGCCCGAGCACGAACGCACGGTCGCGTGGAATGATCCTCGGTTGAACATCGACTGGCAACTCAGCGCCGAACCGGTCGCCCCGGCGATCGTCTCTGCCAAGGACCAGCGCGGCGTGCCCTTCGAGCAGGCTGAAAAATTCGAGTAGCGCCGCGTCAATCCAGCCGGAACTCGACCGCAATCGTCGTTTCAACCTCAACTGCCTGGCCGCTGGATAGATAGGGCTCAAATTTCCAGGACTGCACCGCGTCCGTCGCCGACTGCACCAGCAGCTTGGGTCCGGACACGGGCCGCAAGCGTTTCACACTGCCATCTGGCGCAATCACCGCATCCAGCACCACCAACCCTTGCATCCCCGCCTTCCGCGCAGCCTCCGGATAAACCGGCTGCACCTTCGTTACAATCCGCTTCTCCATGGTTTCGGGAGAAACTCGCAACCCCAGCTCCGCAACCGACGCGTGCGCTTCCAGATCGTTCCACGACCGTTGCCACTGCCACCACCCCAGCCCCGCCAGCGCCAGCATGCAAGCGATCAGCACATACAATCCGCGCCGTCCAATGCGAATCCTGCGCCTTGGAGCAGCCGCCGGTCGCGCAGCGACCACGGCCGCTTCTGTCTTTGCAGTTCCCTGGCTCTCTTCTTGCTTGAAATCTTTGATTTTGAAATCTTTGATATCGATATCCACTGGTTGCGCAGCGGAGCGGTGCACCCAATAACGGATCATCTCCCGCTGCTCCACCGACAGCCCTACAAACTCAAGCCCGCAACGTAGGCGTGACTGATGACGAACCAGCGCGCGCGCGCGAACCGGCACGCCCACATTCGGAAGCCGCAGTTCGACCGCCACTTGTTGGCCCGTGGCCAGTTCTCCGGCCACAACCGCGCCCACTCCGGCTTCGCTGAGGTCGGTGCAGCGTCCAGGTAAATTTTCCGGGACCCCGGATCGCAGCGCGATCAAGTCCACGGGTACGCTGATCGGGTGCCGGGGCGAAACGCGTTGTCGCGTTTCGTCGAACACCGGCAATGGAGCTACACTCATCAGACTGCCTCCGCAGGATGGCAAATCTCAGAATCGCAAATCTATAGATCGCAAATCTAGATCGCAAATCTTAGATCGCAAACCCCGGCCATGCGGCCGGAATCAGCGGCTGTGAAGAACGACGAAAGCGGCGCTTACGAGGATCGTTCCACCGAGTATATCGGAAACGCTGGAACAGATCCGCTGAAATCGTTCTCCGCAACGTCCCGCGCCAGTCCCCGAAGTGTCCCTTACTCCATGTCCCGCCAGTTCGGTCCCACTCCGATTTCCACCAGCAGCGGAACGGCGAGCGAATTTGCCTTCTCCATGTGCTCGCGCACCAGCGGTTTCACCGCATCCACTTCGCTCTCGGGCACTTCGAACACCAGTTCATCGTGCACTTGTAAAGTCATCCGCGACTTCAACCCGCGCTTCCGAATTTCCTCGTCAATCCGGATCATCGCCAGTTTGATCAAGTCGGCGGCCGTTCCCTGCAGCGGAGTGTTTACCGCCGTGCGCTCCGCAAACCCGCGCTGGGTGGCGTTTTTGCTGTTGATGTCGGGAATGGGCCGAATGCGCCCGAACAGCGTCTTCACTTTCTGGTCGCGACGCGTCTGCTCTAGCGTCGCATCAATGAACGCGCGCACTCCGGCATATTTTTCAAAATAAGCATCAATGAATTTTCTGGCCTCACCCGGCTCAATGCCCAATTGCTGCGACAGCCCAAACGCCGACAAACCGTAGACGATCCCAAAGTTCACCACCTTCGCCTGCCGCCGGTGATCCGGAGTAACCATCAGCGGCGGCACGCCAAACACCTGTGACGCGGTCAGCGTGTGAATGTCATCTCCGCGCCGAAACGCCTCCACCAGTAGCCTGTCTTTCGAATAATGCGCCAGCAGCCGCAGTTCTATCTGCGAATAATCCGCGGCCAGCAGTACGTGCCCCGGCTCGGCAATGAACGCCGCCCGAATCTCCCTTCCAAGTTCCGTGCGAATCGGAATATTCTGCAGGTTCGGATTGGCTGACGACAGCCTCCCCGTCGCTGTCCCCGTCTGCCCAAACGTCGTATGCACCCGGCCGCTTTGGCTGCGAATCAGCGCGGGCAATGCATCCACATAAGTCGATTTCAACTTCGTCAGTTGCCGATACTCCAGCACCAGACGGGGAACTTCGTGATCCGCGGCCAGTCCTTCCAGCACATCGACTGCTGTCGAAATCTTTTTTCCTTTCCCGTATTTCGCGGGCATGGGGAGGGCGAGTTTGTTGAACAGCACATCGCCCAGTTGCTTCGGCGAATTGATGTTGAACTCCATGCCGCAACGCTCATAGATGTCCCGCGCCTTGGCTTCGGCCTCGCGCTGCAACTTCACCGACATCCGCCCCAGCACCGCCGGATCAATCTTCACTCCCGCGTCTTCCATGCGCGCGAGGACTGGCACCAGCGGCGCGTCGATCTCCTCGTAAACGGAAGTCAATCCCTGCTCGTCGACTTCTTTTCGGAGCGCGCTCGCCAGCCTGCCCGTCACATCCGCCGCTTCGGCCAGGTTGCCGCTCAGCTTCAAATTGAAGCGGCGCAGCGCAACCTCCGGCAAAGAATGCGACGAGTAGGTGGGATCGAGCAGGTAGGAATACAGCATCGGATCATGCTGCACCCCGGCCAGCGCAATTGCCTCGCCAGACGAAGGCTCCGCGAAATAATGCAGCGCGAATTTGAGATCGTGGACCGTCTTCGGCACTGCCGCATCTTCGAGCAAGCTAGTCACTCGTTGCGCGAGCGCTCTGTCTTCCGGCACCACCATCGCCCCAACCCCCGGCGCATTCGAAAAGGCAATGCGCGGCATAGTCGCAGCGGGCTGGTCCACCGCATCCGCCGCTTGCAACGCCAGAAATCCCGACTGTGCCGGCTGCGGCTCTTCGTCTTCCTCCACCGCAACCTCGGTGTGCTCAGTCGGAATCGCGAAAGCGAGCGGCGCACTCTCGCCCAAGCCTTTCAAATACTCCTCGAATTCAGCCACCGACTTGATCTCCCGGTAGTCACCTTCTTTCACTTCAACTACCGGAAGCAGTTCTTTCAACAAAGAAGTAAACTCAAGCTCGGCAAAAAGCGCGCGCAGAGATTCAGCATCCGGATCCCCCGTTTTCATCGCGGGAACATCGAGTTCGACCGCCACGTCGCAATCGATTGTCACCAGTTGTTTGCTATACAGGATGTTGTCGCGATTGTTCTGCAGCGATTCCCGATACGTTTTCTTCTCCACCTCAGCAGCATGTTCCAGCGCCTGTTCCACGCTGCCAAAGCGCTGAATAAGTTCCACCGACCCCTTGTCGCCGATTCCGGGCGCTCCGGGAATGTTGTCCACAGAATCGCCGCGCAGCGCCATTACATCCACCACCTTCGACGGAGGCACCCCCAGAATCTCCTCCACCTTCGCCGCGTCACAAATCAGGTTGTCCTTCGGCGGATTCAGGACTTGCACCTTGTCGTTCACCAATTGGAGCATGTCCTTGTCGCTCGACACGACGAAGACCGGATACGATTCCGCTGCCGCTTTTCGTGCCAGGGTTCCGATCACATCATCGGCCTCGTAACCTTCGAGCTGCAAGATTGGGATGCGATACCCCTCCAGCGCCCGCCGAATGTATGGAATCTGTTGCACCAGGTCTGGAGGCATTTCGTCGCGGTTCGCCTTGTAGCCGCCATACTCCGCTTCCTTGAACGTCTGCGTCTTGATGTCGAACTTGCGGATTGTGGTAATCGCTTCCGCCTGCTGATTGCGGATGGTCGGCGCACCCACATCGAACACCGCCGCCAGATACTCCGGCGAAAAATCGTCGCGCAGCTTTCGCAGCATGTTGACGAACACATAGGTCGCTGCTGTCGGAACTCCCGTCTTGGTGGACATCGGACGCTGCCGCGTCATCGCGTGATAAGCGCGAAAAATGAACGACATGGTATCGATCAGGAAAATCCGGCCATGGCCACGAGCGGGCGTGGACGTGGTGCTCACCTGGGGCGACGATTTCTTCTTGGGCGGCAACTGGGCAAGTTTAGCAGCTAGGGAGATCTTCACCACAGAGGTCACCGGGGAACACATGGGCAATCGCACTATCGAAATCAATTTGAATAGTCGATTGTCAAAGAATTCCCCTGTGCTCCTCAGTGACCTCTGTGGTGAAGATTCAGGGCAAGCGCGTATCATATGGAGTTTTCACGCCGCACGGGATGTTGAGCGCCGAATGCTGCCCTTCAAGCTAGTCTACAGCGACGACTATTACCTGCCCATCGGCTCGCATGTATTTCCCGCCGAAAAATACAGGTGCATTCACGACCGGCTGCTGGCGTCCGGAATCGCCGCGCCCGACGATTTTGTCACCCCTCCTCCGGCCACCGACGAGGACGTGCTGCTCGTGCACACTCCGCAGTACGTCCACAAATTGAAGACGGGCACGCTCACCGCGCTCGAGCAGTTAGAGCTCGAAATCCCGTACTCACCGGAGTTAGTAAGCGCCTTCTGGCTCGCCGCGGGCGGTTCCGTGCTGGCCGCCGATCATGCCCTCAACGACGGCGTGGCCATCAGCATTGGCGGGGGATTCCATCACGCGTTCCCTGGTCACGGCGAAGGCTTCTGCATGATCCACGACGTGGCCGTCGCGATCCGCTGCATGCAGCGTGACGACAAGATTCGCACCGCGATGACTTTCGATTGCGATGTCCATCAGGGCAATGGCACAGCCGTGATTTTTTCCGGCACGCAGGCTCCCGGCGGGCCGATGCCCTCGGCGTGGGGGCCAGTCCTGAATCCCAATCACCCGGGCAGAAGGCGCAGCGCCCACGCCGAGGACGTCTTCACCATCTCGCTCCACCAGCAAAACAACTACCCGTCGTTTAAGCCCCCTTCGTCGCTCGATCTGAATCTGCCAGACGGGATCGGCGACGACGAATATCTGGCGTGCGTCGGCGACGCGCTCAGTATGGGATTGGGCAAGCTTAAGCCCGACCTCCTCTGTTATCTCGCCGGAGCCGACCCTTATTGCGAAGATCAGCTCGGCGGATTGTCGCTGACGATTGCAGGATTGAAGGAGCGTGATGCTATCGTGTACCGACTCGCCAAGGCGGAGGGTATCCCGGTGATGGTCACGCTCGCCGGCGGCTACGCCCTGAAGCTCGAGGACACAATCACGATTCACAGCAACACCGTCGTCGCCGCTAAGGAAGTGTTCGCCGGGAAGAGCTGACGGGGTGAGTAACCGAGCCCCTGACAAAGTGCAGAAGATATACTCGAAGCGATGGACGTCACTCCTTCTCAACTTGCGCACCGTGAGTTCTATAACCTCTTGATCAGCGCCGTTGTGCCACGGCCGATTGCATGGGTTTCAAGCCTCAGCGCTTCCGGACAACCCAACTTGGCCCCTTTTTCATTTTTCAATGCCGTGTGCGGCAAGCCTCCACTGCTGGCGTTTGCGCCGGGGATGCGCTCGCCGAAGAAATCCGGCGCGACAGGCGAGCCCGCCGGAGAACCGAAAGACACGCTGCGGAATATTCGCGAGACCAAAGAGTTCGTGATCAACGTGGTCACCTTCGCACTAGCCGAGGCCATGAACCTGACCAGCGGCGACTATGACGCGTCCATCAACGAGTTCGACGTGGCGAAAGTCGCCTCGGCGCCTTCGAAAGTCGTGCGGCCGCGGCGCGTGGCCGAGTCTCCGGTGAGCTTTGAATGCAAGCTGCATCAGATTCTCGACTTCAACCCTGCTCCCGAGGGTGGAAGCCTGGTGATTGGAGAAATCGTCTCGATTCACATCAGCGAGCAGCACATGAAAGAGGGCCGCCTGGACCGGAACTCGCTCGATCTGATCGGGCGCATGGGAGGCATGCAGTACACACGCACCACCGAGCGCTTTGAGATGGCGCGGCCGAAGGTGGAGTGACGGGAGTAAAATGCAGTCATGACTCAAGAGGTTTCCGAACTTCTGAAAAAGGCGCTGACCCTGCCGCCGGAGGCGCGCGCCGCTCTAGCAGGTTCGCTTCTCGAAAGCCTGGAGGACACCTTGGACGCCGAAGCCGAGGAGGAGTGGAACCATGAAATTGCGCGGCGCATTGCGGAACTGGATTCCGGCAAGGTGAAACCTATCCCTTGGGCAGAAGCGCGGCGCCAAATCTCCGACTGCATCACGGTACAAGGTCATTCCTCGGCGATTCATGATGCCAATGGATGACCTCGAATTTGACGCTCTTAAGAAACAGTTCGAGTTGGAAGATCTTTCCGTATCTCCCGTAACAAAAGCGGTTTTAGGCATTGTGTCACTAATGCCACTGACGTGGCCTTTTGACAAGGCCGCCAAGAAAATCACCGGACATCTGGCGGCTGACTCATTGGAGAGAATTCGTCTGCTGTTAGAAGCCTGCTTGAATGAGGTTCGCAACACGCCAACGAGATCCGGCAATTACGCGACACGAAGACCGCTGCAGAAATGGAGACTCGCGAAGACGTTTCAAGAGAGCTGTTGCTGGAGGCCGCGCGCAGGGCCGAAAGCACGCGAGCCAAAGAACGAGTCGAACGCATCGGCCTCATCCTCGCCAATGCAGTTGTAGAACCGAAATCGATAGATGCAGATGAGATTGAGGAAATGATGCGGGTGGCTGCGGAACTGAGCGACCGAGACGTAGAATTTCTGCGGGAGTTAATAAAAATTGAGGGATCCTTCCTTCAATCGGTAAATCACATCCCTCGATACGATGCCTATGTATGGTGGGAGCAGGGTTTCTGGGGCGACCGCATCGACCCCGAGATCGACAGCGTATTTAGCAAGCTCGAGAGTTATGGACTTGTCTCCCGCCTCGCACCTCCAAACACCCTGACCGTCCTGGCTGACTTCCAGAATCGCTACGTCCTACTGAAGAAGGGCGTGAGGTTTGTGTCCCTGATACGCGAAGCCGCCGCTGATCGCAGCTAGATCCGGCTATTACAGAATCCCCAGCTTCTGCGACGCGCGCAAACTGCATAGGATGATACCGAGGATTTTGCGAACGACGAACAGCGAACGACCAACGACTCGCACCCCGCCTCGGCTGCTAAAATAGCTGCTTACGCTATGTTCGAGAATCTCCAGGAAAAACTCCAGCGCGCCTTCAAGTCTCTTCGCGGACAGGCTGTCCTCACGGAAGAGAACAT
>Ga0209415_10017195_pt1 | contig 11533 bp, 9 predicted proteins | sample PeaSoiSIISIP2007_FD_187696 | JGI IMG/M metagenome (GOLD analysis project Ga0209415, IMG submission 187696) | Peat soil microbial communities from Weissenstadt, Germany - SII-SIP-2007 (SPAdes) (version 2) | ecosystem: Environmental > Terrestrial > Soil > Wetlands > Peat | place: Germany... | reverse complement strand
ATGGAGCTACCCTGCCGCCATGGATGCCAAAGCCTTGCGCGCCGCGTTCGCCGAGAAGCACCTGACGAAGATCAAGATCGGCGGCTTCGACGTCGACGGCGTCCTGCGCGGCAAGTACGTGTCCGCGGACAAGTTCTGGTCCGTGCTCGAGGAGGGCCTCGGCTTCTGCGACGTCATCTTCGGGTGGGACATCGCCGACGTGCTCTATGACAACGCGAAGGTCACGGGCTGGTCGACCGGATACCCCGACACCCACGCCCGCATCGACGCCTCCACGTTCCGCACGATCCCGTGGGAGCCCGGCACCGCCGCGCTGCTCCTCGACTTCGTGCTGCCCGACGGCTCCCCGCACCCCGCGTGCCCTCGCTCGCTCCTCAAGTCAGTGCTCGGGCGAGCCCGCGCGCTCGGCTTCACGGCGACGTTCGCGGTCGAGTACGAGTTCTTCATCTTCAAGGAGACGCCGGCGACCCTGGAGAAGAAGGGGTTCAGGGATCTCGAGCCGCTGAGCCCCGGGATGTTCGGCTACTCGTGGGTGCGCGAGGGGCAGAACAGCGAGCTCTGACACGCCATCCAGGACGAGATGGCGGCGTTCGACATCCCCGTCGAGGCGCTCCACACCGAGACGGGGCCTGGCGTGTACGAGGTCGCCCTCCGCTACGACGAGGCGCTCCGCATGGCCGACAAGGCCGCCCTGTTCAAGACCGCGATGAAGCAGCTCTGCGCGCGGCGGGGCCTCTCGGTCACCTTCATGGCCAAGTGGAACGCCCAGCTGCCGGGCTCGAGCGGCCACCTGCACCAGTCGCTCTGGAGGAAGGGGCCGGAGGGGGACGTTCCGCTCTTCCACGACGCGTCCGCGAGCGACAAGCTGAGCGAGCTCGCGCGCCATTACCTCGGCGGACAGGTCGCGCTCATGCCCGAGCTCACCGCCCTCTACTCGCCCACGATCAACAGCTACAAGAGGTACGTCCCCGGGGTCTGGGCGCCGCTCACGGCGTCGTGGGGACACGAGAACCGCACGTGCGCGATCCGCGCGATCCCGGGCGGGCCCGCGTCGACGCGCCTCGAGTACCGGCAGACGGCGGCCGACATCAACCCGTACGTCGCGATCGCGACCTGCCTCGCAGCCGGACTTTGGGGCATCGAGCACGCGGTGTCTCCGCCGAAGGCCGCGTCGGGCGACGCGTCGAGGCACGAGGCGGGGTTCGCTCCCCTGCCCCGGACGTTGAAGGAGGCGAACGCGCTCCTCGCGTCGAGCGCGAACGCGCGCGAGCTCCTCGGCGAGGGCTTCGTGGACCACTACGTCCGCACCCGCGACTGGGAGGTCCGGCAGTACGAGCGGTCCGTGAGCGACTGGGAGCTCAAACGATATTTCGAGGCGATCTAGTGCTCCCCTGGGCTCCGCCCGGCCGCCGCCGCCCGAGGATCACCCACCCGTAGCGCGCGCACACGCTGCGGCGGTAGCATCCCCGCCATGTCGCTCGTCACCTGGAGCTTCCCCACCACCATCGTGTTCGGCAGCGGCGCTGTCGACACTGTCTCCGATCATGTCCGCCGCGTCGGGGGGACGCGCGTGCTCGTCGTGGCGGACCCTGGCGTCGTGCGCGCCGGGCTCGTCGCCAAGGTCGTCGCGCGCCTCGACGCCGCGGGGATCCCCCACGCGCTGTTCGACGCCGTCGATCCGAACCCCGTCGAGAAGAACGTCACGGACGGCGTGCTCGCGTTCAGGGAAGCCCGCGCCGACATCGTCGTGACGGTCGGCGGAGGCGCGCCGCTCGACACGGGCAAGCTCATCGCGCTCAAGGCCACCCACGATCGGCCCCTCGTCGACTACGACGACGCGACGGGCGGCGACCGCTTCATCACGCCGAACGTCCCTCCCATCGTCGCCATCCCGACGACCGCGGGCACCGGCAGCGAGGTCGGGCGTTCCGGCGTGGTGACGCTCGCGGCGACGGGCCGAAAGACGGTGATCTTCAGCCCGTACCTGCTCGCGAAGGCGGCGTTGCTCGATCCGAACCTCACGGCAATGCTTCCCCCCCGCATCACCGCCGCAACGGGTTTCGACGCGCTCACGCACTGCCTCGAAGCGTACGTGTCGACGGGCGATCATCCGATGGCCGACGCCATCGCGCTCGGAGGGCTCGAGCTGTGCGCGAAGCACCTCGCGCGGGCCGTCGCGAACGGCTCCGACCTCGAGGCGCGCGGCGGCATGATGAAGGCGGCGATGATGGGCGCGGTCGCGTTCCAGAAGGGGCTCGGCGCGTGCCACTCGCTGGCGCACCCGCTGTCGAGTGAGAAGGGGCTCCATCACGGGCTCGCGAACGCGCTGTGCCTACCGGCCGTCCTACGCTGGAACCTCTCGGCCATCGCCGCGGAGAAACGGGAGCGCCTCGCCCGGGCGCTCGACGGTGCGGGGGACGACGTCGCGGCGACGCTCGTCGCGCTGCGTGAACGGATCGGGTTGCCGGGCGGCCTGAAGTCGGAGGGCGTCACCGAAGCGGACATCGCGAAGCTGGCCGACAAGGCGTTCCTCGACGCCTGCCACCGGTCGAACCCGAGGCCGGTCACGCGGGACGATCTCGCGACGCTGTACCGCGCATCCTTGTAAGCTCTTCGCGGCATGCTCCCGGAGAAGAAGCAGGTCCTCATCGTCGACGACGAGCCGAACCTGCGAAAGATCCTCGCGGCACAGCTGTCACGCGACGGGTACGACGTGATGACGGCCGAGGACGGCGAGCAGGGCCTCGCGGCGCTGCGCGATCACCACATCGATCTGGTGATCACCGACCTGAAGATGCCGAAGGTCGACGGCATGTCGCTCCTGCGCGAGGCGCTGCGGATGGACCCCGACCTGCCCGTCGTCATGATCACCGCCCACGGCACCGTCGACACGGCCGTGGAGGCGCTGAAGACAGGCGCGTTCGACTACCTCACGAAGCCGTTCGACAAGGACGAGGTTCGGCAGATCGTCGGCAAGGCCCTGCGGACTCGGCAGCTCGCGGGCGAGGAGGTCAGCGCGCGACAGGTTGCACCGGGGGCGCGCTTCGGGATCATCGGCACCTCCGCCGGCATCCTCGACCTCTACGCGGTCCTCGAGCGCGTCGCCGACACGCCGACCACGGTTCTCCTGACGGGCGAGAGCGGGACGGGGAAGGAGCTCGTCGCGCGCGCACTCCACGCGCACTCGTCGCGCAGCGAAAAGCCCTTCATCAAGGTCAACTGCGCGGCCATCCCGAAGGAGCTCATCGAGAGCGAGCTCTTCGGCTACGAGCGCGGCGCGTTCACCGGGGCCGTGTCGAGCAAGCCCGGCCGCTTCGAGCTCGCCAACGGGGGCACGCTCTTCCTCGACGAGATCGGCGAGATCCCCGTCGAGATGCAGGTGAAGCTGCTCCGGGCGCTCCAGGAGAGCGAGTTCGAGCGCGTCGGCGGCATCAAGACGATTCACATCGACGTCCGCCTCGTCGCGGCGACGAACCGCGATCTCAAGAAGCTCATCGCGAGCGGCAACTTCCGCGAGGACCTCTTCTACAGGCTGAACGTCGTGCCCATCCGCCTCCCCGCGCTCCGCGAGCGGGCCGGCGACATCCCCGCGCTCGCCGAGCACTTCCTCGCGAAGTTCAACGAGCGGCTGAAGAAGCATGTGACCGGCCTCGAGCCCGACGCCCTCGACGCCCTCGCAGCGTACGCGTGGCCGGGAAACATCCGCGAGCTCGAGAACGTGGTCGAGCGCGCGGTGCTGTTCTGCGACGCCCAGAAGCTCCGCGGGCAGGATCTCCCCCCCGAGGTGCGAGGCCCGCTCCTCGCCCCGCAGCAGCCGCTCAGCGATGCGGAGCTCCAGGCCGCGCTCGCGAGCGACGGAGGCCTGAAGGAGCACGTGAAGGTCGCGATGAGCCGGCTCGAGCGCGAGCTCGTCGGTCGTGCCCTTGCGCAGACGAACGGCAACGTGACGCACGCCGCGCGCTTGCTCAAGATTTCGCGAAAGGGGCTCCAGCTCAAGATGAAGGAGCTCGGGCTCCGAGAGGCGCTGGAGAAGGCGGACTGAGCGATGCGCGCGCGAACGGCACCTCGCGCGGTGGCGGCGTCCGTCTCGGGGCCCGGTGCGGTCGTGGCTGCGCTGTTCGTCGTGGCTTGCGACCGTGGAGGCGCGCACGCGAGCGGCGGCGTGGGGCTCAGGCGTGGAGGTTCCGCGCCGTCCGCCTCCGCACCCGGCCCCGCGGCCGTCGCGAAGCGTCCGGGGATGGTCTACGTCCCCGCCGGCGTCCTCGTGGCCGGGACGGCCGTCGATCGCACTCCTCGCGTCGCCGAGGAGGAGCTCCCCGCGAGCAAGATCGCGCTCGGAGAGTTTTACGTCGACGCGCTCCCGTACCCGAACGAGCCCGGCGCCATCGCAACGACGAACGTGACCCGAGACGACGCGGCGGCACTCTGCGCGGCGAGGAGCAAGCGCCTCTGCACCGAGCTCGAGTGGGAGCGCGCGTGCAAGGGGCCGGCGAACACGACGTACGAGGACGGCGACACCTTTCACCCGGCCGCGTGCGGCCTCGGAGCCGCCGCGGATCTCGCGGCGAAGCGACCCACCGGTGAGCTCGGCTCGTGCACGAGCGGCTTCGGCGTGCGTGACATGCACGGCGGGGCGTGGGAGTGGACGAGCTCTCCCTGGGGTCGCGGGGGTCGGCAGGATCTGGGCGTCCTGAAGGGCGGCAACTCCGTCGCGGGCGAGATCGCGGGGCGATGCGCAAACTCGCTCGCGCGTACGCCCGCGACGAAGTCGCCGTCGATGGGTTTTCGCTGCTGCGCCGGGACGGCGAACGAGGCGGCCGTCGACCTCGCGGTGAAGGTTCTACCGGCGCTCGAGCGCAGCATGAAGACGGCGGAGACCGCGGCCCCGTGGCTCGCCTTCGCGCGTGCGACCTTCCGCGCGGAGGGCCATGACGCCGCCGGGACCACGGAGTTCACGTTCGTCCACGCGTTCACGTGGCACCCCGTCGGCAACGAGACGCTCGTCGTCGCGTCAGGCTGCACCCGCGATGTTCCCCGACCGCGCTGCGGGCTCCTCGTCGGACGGACGCTCGAGCCGGAGAACGGCGACCCGGAAGGCGGCGTGCCCCCGTCCGCACGAGTCCTCCTGCACGTCGACACGGGGTACGAGGCGGCTGAGGTTGCCGAGGCGGGGGAAGCCAAACACCTGCGGTTCAAGGGGATCGACTCGACGAGCGCGTACCTCCGCGACTTCACTTACGCCTTCGGCCGCATCGAGCTGGCCGAGATCCGCCGGTGACGAGCGTGCTTTCGGGCGCGGCCGCAACGCTCTAGACTCGGGCGGATGGACGCTCTCCCCTCCCGTTCCGCCGCGTTCCGCTCGGCCGTGCTCGTCGGGTTCCTCGCCGCGGTCGGATGCAGCAGCAACTCGTTCACGACCGACGGCGGGGTCGACGCCGCGTCGCCGTTCAATGGGTCGTGGAGCTGCAGCGGCTCGACGACGTACACGTTCACGACGCCCAAATCGAGCCCTCTCACGGAGACTGACCCGACCACCTCGCTCGTCTTGGCCATCACGAACGGGCAACCCGTGACGTTCACGACTCTCTCGGGGACTTACGACAAAGTCGGCACGGACGGCGGTGGGTGCAGCGTGACGTACGACACGTCCGGTACCACGGCGTCGCTCGCCTCGAATCCGCCCTGCCCCGTGACGATCACGGTCGGCGCCACGGTCTACACTTTCGAAATCTCGTACTTGACCGGCTCCGCGACGGTGAGCGGAAAGACGCTCACCGCGACGCAGGCGGACAGCTTCACGGGGACCGTCACGAAGGGTGGCGCCTCGGAGCAGCTCGCGGGCACGATCACCGGTTCGAAGACCTGCACCCGGTAACCGGTCGCGCCCGACCGACATGGAACCCGTCGACTTCTACAAGCTCCCGCGAGCCGCGCAGGAGCGCTTCGTCGGCTCGGTGAAGGGATCCGGCTTGCCTGCGCCGATCGTCAGCGCGCCGTTTCGACCGCGCACGCCGCTGCTTTGGCTCGCCGGCTCCGCCGCATGCTTCGTCTTGCTCATCATCTTCGCGTGCGCCGGCTACGGCAACCTCGCGAGCGGGTTGGCGCGCGAGGGGGCGTTCTTCGCCGTTCTCGACGTCACGTTCGCGGCGCTCATGATCTACGCCGTGCTCCGCGCCGTTGCCTCGATGGCCGAGCACGACGCGAGCCCTTACCCGCGCGGGCTCTACGTCTTTCCCGTCGGCCTGATCGACGCGCGAACACCCACGCTCCGCGTGTACCCCATCGACAGCCTCGGGGGCGTCTTCGGCCCCGACGTCCGAGGCATGACGCTCGAGTTCGAGGGGACGCCCTTCTCGTTCCCCGTGCGGGACGCCGAGACCGCCGCCAACGTGCGAACCGAGATCGATCGCGCGCGCGGCTCCATCAAGGAGGCTGGCTCAGCCCGCGAGAGCATCCGGCCCAAGGCGCTCGCGGCGCTCGATCCGCTTCAGGGCTACGCGAACCCACTTGCGTCTTCCGAGGCCATGCAGCACGTGACGCCGCAGTGGGTCCCCTTGGCGTGGGCGATCGCGGCCGTGGCTGGGTTCGTTCTCGGCGGCTTCGCGTGGATGGTCCGCAACGCGAAGAGCGACGACGCAACGTACGCGCATGCCGTGGCCGCGAACGACGGCGACAGCTACCGCGCTTACCTCGCGAAGGGCGTGCGTCACGCCGCAGAGGTCGGTGGGATCCTCCTCCCGCGCGCCCTGCTGCGGGAAGCCGTGGCCGAAGGGACCGTCGCGGCCGTCGAGAAGTTCATCGCCGAGAACCCCCGAACGTCCATCGCGAACGAGGCGGCGGCCGCGCTCAGGTCCGCGCTTCTTTCGGAGCTCGACGTCGCCGTGAAGGCGGGCACCCTCGCGGCGCTCGACGACTTCACCAAGCGCCACCCGGCCGCGCACCTCGACGCGGAGCTCGCGCGCGCGCGGCACGGCGTGTATGCGGCAGCGCTCGAGCGATACACGAAAGAAGCGCCCGACAAGTCGGTCGCGGGGCCGTTCATGGAGCGTCTCCTCCACTGGGCGGAGACGAAGGGGCCACGCGTCGAGGTCCGGTTCCACCACCCGAAATCCAAGACTCTCGACAAGGCCGACGCAGCCGTCGGCAGGAACGCGCAGTTCAGGGGTGTCGTGTCGCTCCCGTCGCACTACTTCGACGACGCCGCCGAGCACGACGACCGAGAGGGCCTCACAGCCGCCGTCCGCGACCGATTCGCGGCGGTCTTCCCACCCGAGATCCTCCTCCTCGTCCCCGCGGACCCCGTCGCCGAGACCGACGCGCCTCTGTCCGTGCCCGTCACGTCGCCGACGCTGTTCATCGAAGCAGCCGAAGTCTGGGGTGGATCGATCCAGGCGAGCCGCGCACCCCGCGGAGTCTTCGTGGGCCTCGAGCTCAGCCTCGACGCGTTTTTTCGCCTCCCAGATGCCACCAGGCCACTTCACGTGAAAGTCGCCGCGTGGCACGCGCCGAACGTCAACGGCGCGAAGGACTCCGACGCGCCCGAGCGCGCGGTCTACAAGGAGATGCGCGGCAAGGCGTTCGAGCCCTTCCAGAAGAAGCTCCTCGGCACGTTCTTCCGCGCCGGGCCCTGACCACGCATCGGAGACGGCGGGCGCGCGCTGTACTAAGCTTGAAAATAGCGAAGTGCGGTCGATCGGACGTCATGGTGGTGGAGCTCGGAGGCGGCGCGCATGAGCGACGACCCGTCCGGTGCGGTCCAGGTCGGTGACCTGCTCGCGGGGAAGTACCGCGTCGAGCGGATCCTCGGACAGGGCGGGATGGGTGTCGTCGTCGCGGCCCACCACACGCAGCTCAACACGAAGGTCGCCATCAAGCTCCTGCTCCCCGATCTCCTGAAGAACGCCACCGCGGTGACGCGGTTCTCGCGCGAGGCCGTCGCCGCGGGGAAGATCACGAGCGAGCACGTGGCGCGTGTGTTCGACGTTGGCACGCTCGACACCGGCGCGCCGTACATCGTGATGGAGTTCCTCGAGGGTGGCGACCTCGCCACCTGGCTCCAGCAGCGCGGTCCACTCTCGATGGAGCAGGCCGTGGAGTTCGTCCTCCAGGCCTCGGTCGCGGTCGCGGAGGCGCACGGCCTCGGGATCGTCCATCGAGACCTGAAGCCCGCGAACCTCTTTTGCATCCTTCGCCCCGACGGGCAGCTGTCGGTCAAGGTGCTGGATTTCGGGATCTCGAAGCTCATGGTGGGCGACGACGGCACCGAAGGCGGGATGTCGGTGACCCAGACTTCGTCCGTGATCGGCTCGCCGCTCTACATGTCGCCGGAGCAGATGCGTTCGGCGAAGGATGCGGACGCGCGGAGCGACATCTGGGCGCTGGGCGTCATCCTCTACGAGCTACTCGCCGGTCGCGCCCCCTTCGAAGGCGTGTCGATCCCCGAGGTGGCGATCAACGTCGCGACGCTCCCGCCGCTGCCGCTGCGCGGGTTCCGGCCCGATGTGCCCGCCAGGCTCGAGGCGATCATCAACCGTTGCCTCGAGAAGCAGCGCGACGATCGCTACTCGAACGTCGCCGACCTGGCCGGCGCGCTCGCCGAGTTCGCGCCGCCGACGGCGCGTGGCTCGATCGATCGCATCCTCGGCACCGTCCAGGCGGCGCGTTCAGGTCCCAACGTGGCGCTCCCCCCGACCGCGCCGATCTCGCAGACGGCCCTGCCCGCCGGCACGATGGTGCCCGTCGGGCAGACGGCCTCAGAGCTCGCCGAGCCCTTCCCGCGTCGCGCGGTGTTCATCGGGTTCGCCGTCGGAACGCTCCTTGCGGTGGGAGGCGCGCTGCTCGTCATGAGCCGTGGAGCTCCCGCGACGCCCGGCCCGCCAGAGCCCGAGAGCGCCGCGGCCATCGATCCCGCCGCCCCCACGACCGGAGCCGCAACACCGCTCCCTCCGCCCACCTCCGAGACGGCGTCGGTTGCCGTGAACATCGACGGCGGGGTACGCTCTCAGGCTATCTCCGCATCCTTGCCCCGACTGCCGCCTACCAGGTCCAATGCTACCGGAGTCTCCGTGCCGCACAGGAACTCGACGAAGGGCAAGGGCGGGTCGAACTGCGATCCGAGCTACACGCTCGATGATCAAGGACGCAAGCACTTCAAGCCGGAGTGCTACCTCGGGCGCTGAGCCGTCGCGCGGGGGCCGATGACCCACCGCTTCTCAGGGGCGACGACGGCATGGCTCACCGTCGCTTTGCTCACGGGAGCCGCTTCCGCCAGCGCCGCGAACCCGACGACGGCCGAGTGCCTTGCGGCGAGCGACGCGTCGATCCAGTCCGGGACGACGCACAAGCTGAGGGCCGAGCGCGCGGCGCTCCTCCTCTGCGCGTCGACGAGCTGCCCGGCGGACATCCGGAAGGAGTGCGCGAGTCACGTCGACGAGGTGACCGCAGAGCTGCCGACGATCGTGTTCGGCGCCAAGGATCCCGCGGGGATGGATCTCAGCGCGGTGAAGGTGACGATGGACGGTGAGCTCCTGACGGAGCGCCTGGAAGGGACCCCGCTCGCGGTCGACCCCGGCGAGCACACGTTCGCCTTCGAGACGGCGGGGCAGCCAAAGGTCACCGAGACGCTCGTCATCCAGCAGGCGCAGAAGGATCGCCACGAGTCCGTGACGATCGGCGCGGCGCGGGCGCCGGCGAGCCATCCGCTCGGGGCCGCGCGCGTCGGCGCGATCGCATCGGGCGGCGTCGGCGTGGTCGCGCTCCTCGTGGGCGCGGCGTTCGGAATCGTGGCCCTCTCCAAGAAGGACGACGCCGAGAGCATCTGTCCCGGCACGTGCAGCACCCAGGCCGGCGCGAGCATGTGGCACGCGGCCGCGTCTGCCGGCGACGTCTCGACCGCCGGGCTCATCGTCGCGGGCATCGGGCTCGCGGGCGCGGCCGCGCTCTGGTTCACGGCACCGTCCACGCCGAGGCCCACCGTCCAGGTCGGGCTCGCACCGGGCGCGCTCCTCGTCAGGGGCGCGTTCTGATGCGCGCGTGCGCCGCTCTGTGCGTCGCGTTCGTGGCGCTCGTGGGCTGCGACGCCATCTTCGGGATCGGAAGTCACCCGTTCGTCGCCGGCGGACCGGACGCCTCACCTCGAAGCGACGCCGGATCGCGGGGGAACGAGACCGGCCCTCCAAGTGGTTGCAGCACGCCCGGAATCAAGCCTTGTGTCCTCGGACAGTCGCCGGCTCTCGGCGGCTGCTGCGTTCCATGACTGCGGCGCAGCGCTCCGCAGACGCACACGCAATGCTCGGAGGTAAGCCGCGATGAGACTCAAAGTTTTCGTGATCGACTTCGAGCTCCCCGCGGGCGTCAAGAAGTGGGCGCTCCGACTGGGGATGCCGGCGCTGTTCCTCGCCATGGGCGGGGCGCTCGCGCGCGCCGGGGGCGACGCGGGAGCGGCGCTGATCACCTGGAAGGACGGCGAGACGCTCAAGGCCGCCGACCTGAACGCCAACTTCAGCTACCTCCAGGGGGAGGTGTCGCCGCTCGTCGCGGTCGCTTCGGTGAACGCGGCCAACGTGCACGAGGCCAGCAGCGGCGCACCGCTCGATGGGTCGACGATGTCGAACGCGGCGAGCGCCTACACGCCCGTCTGGGTGAGCATCGAGCCTGGCACCTGGTGGATCGAAGCGGACGCGACGGTGACGACGACCCCCGGGCCCGACGGCGTGCAGCTCACCCTCTATGACAACACCGCCGCCAAGACCATCGCCGGCTCGGCCGGGGCGGTCGCGGTCACCGAGTCCGGAGCGGGCGTGAACCTCGCGGCGATCCGCGCCGCCGCCATCTATACCGTGACCGCGCCCGCGCTCGTCATGATGCAGGGCACGACGAACGGCGCAACGCAGCTCCACTTCGGGTGGGCCGGAACGGGCCTCGCGGCTCCGATGCACATTCGAGCGGTGCGGCTGCGCTGAAGCGAAGGTAGAGTGCGCGGATGCGCGCGCACGGAACTCTCCCGCTCGTCCTCGCCACTGCCGTCCTCGGTTGCTCCCACCCTCGGACCCTCACGCTCGCGTCGTTCGAGGGTGAGATCACGATGCACACGACGTCGGCGCGCGGCGGCCCACACGACATGGGCGTGAAGGCGAAGGGCGACAAGCTCCGCTTCGAGATGACCGGGCCCGGCGGCGAGCCCAGCCACGCGATCTACGATCCGGCCTCGGGCAAGGTCATCCTCGTCCTCGACGACCGCAAGTCATACATCGATCTCGACTTCGGCGCGAAGGGCGCGCCGGCCCCCAACACGGACCCGAGCTCCAGCACCATCACGAAGGCCGGCGCGCACCGGACCATCGCGGGGTACGACTGCGAGCAGTGGTCGGTGAAGGACGCCTCGGGCAAGCGCTCCGAGGTCTGCATCGCGCAGGGGATCGCGTTCTTCGATCTGAGCCGGATGGGGCCCGGCGGTGCACAACCTGAGTCGGCCCTCTCGCGGGAGTTCCGCGAGCACAAGTCCTTCCCCCTCGAGTCGATCGAGTACGGCGCC
>Ga0209415_10017193_pt1 | contig 11533 bp, 8 predicted proteins | sample PeaSoiSIISIP2007_FD_187696 | JGI IMG/M metagenome (GOLD analysis project Ga0209415, IMG submission 187696) | Peat soil microbial communities from Weissenstadt, Germany - SII-SIP-2007 (SPAdes) (version 2) | ecosystem: Environmental > Terrestrial > Soil > Wetlands > Peat | place: Germany... | reverse complement strand
GACCAGGTGCCGCCGCCGTCCACGCTCCGCGCGTCTTGCACGCGTCCAGAAACCGGGAGAGGTTCGCCGCCTCATAGATCGGGAATGCCTCCAGTTCGCCCGCCGACGCCTTGGATGCGGCCGGGCTGGGCGGCGCCGCATGGTGACGGGGTACAACCACCCCGCTGGCGCCAAGCACCGCGCAACTGCGCACGATCGCCCCGAAGTTCTGCGGATCCTCCACCTGATCCAGCACGACCAGCAGCGGGAGGACCGGAACATTCAAGTCCAGCCCGCTGGACTCTCCGTCTCCCCCGGGAGAGGCGTCAGCGGGGTGAGCCTCCCCGGCGGGGGCGGGGCTAGGCGCGCGTGGCGCTTCGGGCTCTGGTCCGAGCAGTTCCAGCGCGTCCTCCTCCGCGCCCAGCGGCAGCGCCCCGCACTCCAACACAGCGCCCTGGTGACTGTCGTTGCCGGCCAGAGCGGTCAGATCCGCCACGGTTGCTTCGCCGATGGGCAGGCCGTGGGCCGTCATCGCCGCGTGTAGGGCCGCCAGCGCGTCCGACAATCGGCCCTCTCGCAGCCAGAGCCGGTACAGCGTACGCCGTCCGACGGCCAGCGCGCGGGCAATCGGATTGATGCCGTACAGAACTTCCGTGCCGGGGCGGCGCTGCGGGCCGAGCCGCTGCGGGCCGACCTGCCGTGGACCGGTGCGCGAACCTGGCTGGGGCCGCGCCGGCTCGTGTTGGGCGCCGCCGGGCCCGTGCGTCGCGGGCGGCTGCCCAGGATCCCGATTACGGCGCCCAAGCCGGGCAGTCCGCCGCGGAATGGATTGCCCACGCTCACGCTCCGCGCGCGCATTGCGCTCCGGAGGCGGACCGCGCCTGCGGCCTTGCCGGTCTCGGCGAGACGCATCCGCCGTCGCGCCGCGCTCGTCGCTCCAGCGCGCCGGAGGGCCATTTCCCGCGCGCTCTCCGGGCGCAGGCCGGCGGCGTCCGTAACGGACTGGACGGCGGGGCGGACGGCCGTGAGGGGGAGGCATGGCAAGGCCGGGTGAGATTACGCTGTTGGACAATGTGTGAGGGCAGCCTCAACCATGCACTCAATTCCGCCTCGGTGCACGAGCTGAGTGCCGCCCGACTTGTGGTCAAGTCGATTTCCGCCCCGGGTGCCCGGAAATCCGGGTCATTCCGAGGCTAGCCCAAGAACGCGGCCGCCTATGCGGTGCGCCTGTTTTCGTTCACGATTGGGCGGTTCCCGGCGCTGCCAAAAGGGGAAAGTCGCGGCACGCGAAAGTACTCCGGCCGCGCTCAATGCTCATTCGGCGGGGCGTCCAAGTCGCGGTCGGAAAAGAAGTTGATGAGCCGGTCGTGTTCCCGCTCCGCGTCGTGGTACCCGAGATCGATCAGCTCTTCTAGGTACTCGTGCTCGAACAACAGATAGCTGATGAAGTCGTTGTGCCCGTCCGGCGCGCCCTCGACGAGCTTGGCGAAGAAGCGTTGTACCGGGCTGAGGCCCATGCGGTTGCGCGAGAGCTGGGCAAAGTGGCGATAAGCGATCGCGCCGATGTCCTGGCTCGGCGAGATCACGAAGGGTACGACGCGCTGCAGCTCATTGATCTCCTTGCCCGGCAAGCTCAGCGAGCGGCGCATCTCGTTGATCTTGTCCAGGCCGCCGGCGCCGAACACTCTCTCCATGTCCTGGATCAGGAAGTTGATGCGCCGCATCTGCGTCAGGTCGTAGTCCAGCTTGTCGAGGAAGACGGTGTTGAGCAGCTTGCCGAGCACGTCGCTGACCTTGGGTTCCGGCTCGGTTTCACCGGGCTCGATCGGCGGTACGGGGCCCAGGCTCTCCTCGCGGTGCAGCGAGATCACGAATAGGCGGTTGGCGCCCAGATGGATCGGCGGGCTCATGGGCGTATTCTGCCGCAGGCTGCCGTCCCCGTAGTATTGGCCGTTGATGCGGATGATGGGGAAGATCACCGGAATCGCGGCGGAAGCGAGGATGTGCCGGGGCGAGAGCACGCAGGAGATGGGGAAGTGCCCGCCCGAGCGATAGGGCGCGTCGGGATGCTTTTCCAGGAACATCGCCAGCCGCCCGGTAAGCATGTGGGTCGCGGAAATGGTGACCCCGTCGATGACGCGCTCCGCCACATTGCGGTGCAGGGCGGACCAGGGCACGTTCCGCCGCAGGTAGAACACGAAGGGCGTGGTGTCCAGGATGCTGCGGAACGGGAACGGGTCGTTGCGGTCGGAGGGCCCGTTCGGCCCGCCCAGCCGTCGCGCCAGTCCAAAGACGTTTGTGGCCGTCATCAGCCCGGTCTTGACCAGGAATCCCGTCAGCGCCCGCACGTCGGCGCGGTAGACGTCCGAGGCGGTCAGGTTCTGCCACAGGGAGCGCAACCGGTTCCCCTGATAGAGGGGATCGTCGGCGGATGCGGCAAGGAAGGCTGTGTTGATCGCGCCGACGCTGGTGCCCGAGTAGATCTTGAACAGCGTCGAGCCGGCGATATGCTTGGGCAGTCGCGTCCGTACGTAGTAGATCACCCCCGCCTCATAGGCCCCCCGCGCGCCGCCGCCGGAGAGCACGAGGGCAAAGTTCAGCTTTGCACTGTTCCCGGAATTCGATTTTCCAAACCTGGCCATCGGAGGCCCCGTCCTGTCGCTCCGCCCGCGCTACGGGCCGGCGGCGAGATCGCCGGCCGGCTCCAGCCGCACTTCGATTCCGATCGTCGCGATGTGGGCCGCGATCCGCTCCGCCTCGGGTCTTGGCGCCACGCACACCACGCAGCTTCCTTCCGTGTCGATGGCGTGCGCAAGGTCGAACGCCGCGTCAAACGAGATGCCGAGCGCCCCGCTACACACTTTCATCACTTCCGCGTATGTGTTGACCGGATTGTCTAGCACGCGCACCGCATAGCGGGACCCGGACGAGGCGTCCGCGCGCAATCCATCCTGTTCCGCGGGCCGCGGTGGAAGGGGCTGCGCCGTGTGCCGCAGGCGCCAGGCATGCGGCCGGGGCGAGGGGAGCTGGCCTCCAGTTGCCGGCGGCGCGGCGGGGCTGCCGGGGGAAAATGCCTTCCGAGGTTCGTGAAGGGAGTCCATGCCGGGGGACGAAGGAGGATGGCGCGGCGGCCACGGCGCGGTCAGTACAGCCGCTCGACCTTATAGTGACGATCGCGGCCGTACATGTCGGTCTGCAGGAGCAGGGTGGCGCCGGGCGCACCGACGAGCACGTCGGCCAACTCTCGCACGCTGAGCTGGATTTGGGAACCGATCGGCTCGATGCGCGCCACGGGATGCCGAAACACCTCGAAGTATATTCGCCGCACGGCCGCGTCCTCCAGCAGGCTCAGCAGCCGCCCCTCGTCGTTCCAACGCGGTACGTGGCTCGGCGAATCTCCCGCGCTGCCCAGACCCCGGGTCACCGCCGTATATTCCGTGCCAGTCACGGCGATGTCGAGCCAACGCCCAGGCCAGAGGGGATCCGGTTCCACGTAGCGCCGCGCATCGGCAGGAAGCGGACTGCCCATCCCCAGGCCAATCTGACCCGCCACACCCGCAAGCACCAAGGCCAGCAGGAGCGTCCCTGCCGCTGCGAGCACCCAGATCCGCAGCCTCGGCCGGAGCTCCAGCAACGCCAAGGCCAACGCCGCCAGGGCGATCAGCCCCACTTGGCCCTGGGGCAGCAGGGGCCAGGCGAAGCGGTGCGCGCCGTAGGGCGCAAGCAACGGCGCGCCTCCGGAGGTCAATCCCCCCAGGCCAATGCTGCCCACCAATCCGGCCAACGCGCAGCCTGACCAGCGCAGGCAGCGGACCGCCGGAATGCCCAGGACCAGTGCCGCGCCCGCTGCCAGCAGGATCCCCGCCATGCCCGGCAGGGGCCCGGCAAAGAAGGGTTCCTGGGTCAGGAAAGCAATCTGGTCCTCGGACGTCACCGCGAAGCGCAAGGGATCGAGCATGGGCACGAGGGCGCCCATCGCCGCGAACGCAAGGCCGGCATGTCCGCTCCGGCGCGAAAGCCAGGGCACATGCCAGCTCAGCGCGATCAGCAGCAGCGCCGCGGTGGCGTTCAGCAAGGCGTCGCTTGCAGGCACGGTTGGCCGGGATGGAGGAGCGATACGCGCACGGTTGGAGCGCCGGGGCGCCCGCGCCGTTCAAACCGATCAATACAGGCCGAGCAAGTAGCCCGCAATGCCCGCAGCGCACACTCCTTGGTAGGCCAGGCACTGGGCTTGTCCGACCTTCTTTAGCTTCTCGTCGTACACGTAGCTCCAGACGGCTGTCCACATGTAGTAGCCGATCAGCTTGCCTTGTGCATTGTAAAGCTTGTGGTTCTCGGCCCAGCCGGCGAGCTTGCGCTCCCCATCCCTCTGCACGAGGAACAGCCGCGCCTGGCCCTCGATGAAGATGACGCCGATCGCGCCGCGGGTAACGCCGGCGGAATCGGTCAACTCGACGTAGTTCAGATACACCTCCGCCTGGCCGGCCTTGCGCTGTTGGGCGTCCAGGATGTCGACGTGCAGCGGCGGCAGCGTGACCGCGAACGCGGCTCCTGCAATGGCAGCGCCCACAGCCAGCGCTGCGAGAACTACAACGCCCAGCACGCCTCGAGCCATGCCGCGCACGCAGCGCATGAGGGGGGCGATTTGAGCAGGCGGCATGGTGCCAAGTCCCGGAAGCGGCGGCGAGTCAATCCCCGCCGGGCCGCATTTCAGTTTTGCCCAATATGGGGGTCCACACCAGGCGCGAACCCGTCGCAGCGCTTGGCAGAGTGAACATGAGGGGTCATTTCGAGCGCCGCGAGAACTCTGCTGCAATCAAACCGATAGAACCGCTCATTGCCCGCGCTTTTGCCGGCAGGGCGGATGTGCTATCCCAGCCCCTGGAGCGGCCCGCACCGCCTTGAAGCCCCGGCTCCCCGCTCCCTTGGGCATGCAACGCCTGCACCGCCGGATGGCCCGCGCCCGTCACGCTGTGGGGCGTCCCCTCATCGCGACCCTACGCCGCATGGACATTGCCGCGCTCCTCGAGGACATTCAGCCGGACTTGGTCCGGGTCGAAGGGGAGATCCTGCGGCACTTGTCGACGGAGATTTCCCTGCTGAACGAGGTGGGCCAATACATTCTGGCCTCCGGCGGCAAGCGGCTGCGCCCGGCGGTCTCCCTCTACGCCTCGAAGATCTTCGGGGGCGACGGCGACGCGGTAGTCGTGGCCGCCGCCGCGCTGGAATACCTTCATACGGCGACCCTGTTGCACGACGACGTCGTGGACGAGGCGGAGTCGCGCCGCTCGCGGAAGGCCGCGAGGATGGTATGGGGCAATCAGGCGAGCGTGCTGGTGGGCGACTACCTGCTCGCCACGGCTTTCCGCACCCTGACGCTGCTGGGCAACGCAAAAGTGCTCGACGTGATCTCCCACACCACGACGCTGATGGCGAAAGGGGAGATCATGCAGCTCGTGCGGCGCTATGACACGGCCACGGAGGGGGATTACCTCGCCATCATCGTGCACAAGACCGCTTGCCTGTTCGCCGCCGCCGCCCAGATCGGCGCGTGCTACGCGGGAGCCGGCGAGGCGCAGCAGGAGGCGCTCTACGGTTACGGGAACGAGCTCGGGATCGCGTTCCAGATCGTGGACGACGCGCTGGACTACGTGGAGGAGCGCGGCAAGATCGGCAAGCCCCTCGGCATCGACTTGAAGGAGCGCAAGGTGACGTTGCCGCTGAGCCGGCTGATGAAGGTGGCGGCGCCGGCCGAGCATGTCAGGCTGCTCGCCATTCTTGGCCAGCCGATCATTGGCGACGACGACGTGCGCGAAGTGATCGCCCTGATGACGGCGCACCGGGTATTGCCCTATACTCTAGGCGAGGCTCGCCGCTACGCCGAGCGGGCGAAGGAGCGCTTGGCCGCGTTGCCCGCGGGCAGGCCGCGCTCGACACTGGCCCAACTAGCCGACTTCGTTGTGGAACGCGAGCTATGAGATACGGAAATCTTACCCTGGTGCGCCAGCCGGAAAACCCAGTCCGCCGGTTAGGCGGCGCTCACCCGGAAAATCCGCTGCTGCGCCTGGCGTGGCAGGCCCTGTGGGAGCTGGCGGCAGGGCGTGAGCCTATGCTGCTGTTCGATGCGCTGCCCCAGCTTAGCCCGCCTCAGGCCTGTTTCGTATCGCTCAAGATCAGTGGGCGCCTGCGGGGGTGCATCGGCACGCTCAGCCCGACCCAGCCCAGTCTAGAAGCGGAGATCGTAGCCAATACGATCGCAGCCAGCCGTCGCGATCCCCGCTTCCCGCCCGTGGCGCGGCACGAAGTGGAACGGATTGCAGTGTCCCTCGACCTGCTGTCCCCGCCCGAACCGGTTGCCTCTGTCGCTGAACTAGATCCAAAGCGGTTCGGCGTGATTGTCCGCAATGGCGATCGCGTTGGTGTGCTGCTGCCCGACCTGCCGGGCGTGGATTCCGTCGCGCGGCAATTGGCCATCTGCCGGGACAAGGCCGATATCGCTCCTGACGCCTCCGTGACTTTGCAGCGCTTCACCGTCGTGCGGATCGGCGAATGAACCCTAGTTCCTTGACCTAGAAAGCCTTTGCATCGGTGTGTCGGCCTGTGCGATAAGCAGGCATCGGCGCGCCGCAATTTAAGGCTGGAACCTTTCCCTGCCCGGCGCTCCCTTTTGCACTTTCAATCGCAACGACAAGGGATTGCCCGGGAATGACGGCAGACTCGGCGGCGCAGCGCGGCGGTGCTCATCGTTCCGCGGTGGGTTCGGGAGCCCGCACACGGCGAATACCGGGTGCTCCGGGCCGGATGCCTTCGTGGCTATTCGCTGCCGCGTTCGGAGCGGTAGTCCTGGCGGCAACGTCCGCGCGGGCCGAACCAGCGGCCGAGCCCACGACCCCGCAGCCAGCCTATTTGGCCCCGTCCGCTTCAAGAGGCGACTCGCCGGCCGGAGAGGATGCTCGCTCGTCCCCGCCCCTGGACACGGCCACCCCGGTGCGGATAGCCGCCGCCAAGGCCGACGAGGCGGCCAGCGCCGCGACCGCTCCTGCCCCATTGCCCGCACCTGCCCCGCCCGCCCGCACAGCCGGAGACAGTGCCGCCGCTCCCGGCGCGCCGGCGACCGCAGCGGCGAACCCGCCGGCTAGTCGTGGCGCAGTCACGGAACCCCCACAGGTCGCCCCGCCGGCAGATGCTGCCGCCGATGCCGCGGAACAGGACGAGAACGCGGACGCAACGGCCGCTCTGAGCGCGGCCCCAAGGGAGCAGAACGGCGAACAGGACGGCCAGGACGGGGACGAGTCCGGCCCGGACGACGCGGATGCGGGCCAGTGGATAGGCGAGACTCAGCCCAGCCATAAATCGCGCCCCCTCGTGGTGCCCGAGCACCGCAAGGTGGATCAGGTGCTCCGGTACTTCCTCACGCGGCGCCGCTTCGTCCTGGAGCAGGGTTACCGGCGCTCCGGCCGCTACCTGCCCATGATCCGGCAGATCTTCGCGGAGGAGGGCATTCCGGTCGAGTTGGCATACCTGGCCGCAGTGGAGAGCAACTACAATCCGGCCGCCCGCTCCCGGTCGCGCGCCGCGGGCCTGTGGCAGTTCATGCGCGGCACGGCGCATAAGTACGGCCTGCGGGTCAACCTGCCCTGGTACGATGAGCGGCTGGATCCCGTATATTCCACCCGGGCCGCGGCGCGCCTGCTGGCGGACCTGCACGATATGTTCGGGAACTGGGAGCTGGCCCTTGCGGCCTACAACGCGGGCGAAGGCCGGGTCACCGCCGCGATCCGGCGCGCGCGGCAGCCGGAAGGGGAAGAGAACTTCTGGACCCTGCGGCGCCTGCCCCGGGAAACCAAGGGGTACGTCCCCAGCTTTTTTGCCATGTCCCGCATCTATGCCGATCCGGTGAAGTACGATCTGTCGGATATCGAGCTGGATCAGCCGGTTGCCATCGAGGCGGTCAAGATCGAGCAGCCCACGACGCTGGAAGAGCTGGCCCGGCGCCTCGACTGGCCGCGGGAAGAGCTGGCCCGGCTCAATCCCGCATGGAAGCGGGGCGTGATACCGCCGGTGCGCTTCGAGCCGGTGCTGCTGCACGTGCCCCAGGGCCGCGCGGAACGGCTGACGGCTTCCCTCGCCAGCGAGCCCTTGCCGGCGGTGAACTGGCGCGAGCATGTCGTCGCCCGGGGCGAGACGCTGTCCGCCATCGCGCGCATGTACCGCGTGCCGCTGCAAGAGCTCGTGCAGATGAATGCGGGCGGCGCGCACCGGCTGTCCATCGGGCAAGTGGTGCTGCTGCCGCTCCCGCGGGGTACGGCGGGCTGGGTGGCACAGGCGGACGATCAGTCGGCACCGCGCCGCCCACGGCTTGCCGTATCGCCCAAGGCGCTCGAGGCGAAGGTGGCCGGCCCGGCGCCTGCTCCGCTCGCCGGAACGACCTATCGCGTGCAGCCCGGCGATACCCTGTGGTCCATCGCGCAGCGCTTCGGCGTCAGCGTGCAGGAGCTCAAGCGCTGGAACCGCTTGCGTGGTTCGCTCCTGAAACCGGAACGGCAGCTCATCATCCGCAATCCGGCGACCGCCGCCCGCTAGGCCGATCCCGAGGTCCGGCACGGGCGTACGCGGCGCACCCATCCGGCTGGCCTGCCGCGTGAGCCGCCGCGCCGACCGCAATGTCAGCAAGTTGCGAATTGCACGCATGTCAGCGGAAGAACGGCGGAGCGGAAATGCGTGGCCAGCGATGAATTTGGCGAGGGCCGCGCAGACTCCAAAGCCCGATCTGGGAGCCATTGCGCAAAGGATCGAGCTGCCGGAACTCTCCCATGGTATGCTGGCCGCCGATCCCGCGGCCTGGCGCGCCTCGCATGGCTTGGAGCAGCGAGTTTCCGATACTCCATGTTCATGGTGCGAATCGTCATATAATGGTCCGCTCGGCCCATACCATAGCCGACGCATAACTTCGGAATTGTGGACCTGGATCGCGGGCGCGCTCCCGGCGTCCGGTCTCAAACCAGGGCAACCGCCCACGCTCTCCCTGGACCACCCGATGCCCCGCATCCCCTTCACCGTGGACCTACCGCTCGCCACGGATTCCGAGTCACCGGCATTCCCAGCCGGTGAGTCCGGGGCAGGGTCAGCATTGCCTGCGTCGAAACGTGCGGGGGAGCCTTCCGTCTATTCGGTCAGCCGTCTGACGCGGGAAATCCGCCAGGTGCTCGAAGGCGCGCTGGGCAGTGTCACGGTCGAAGGCGAAGTGTCGAATTTCAAGGCGGCGGCCTCGGGCCACCTGTACTTCAATCTCAAGGACGAGTCGGCGCAGATCAGCTGCATCATGTTCCGCCAGGCGGCCCAGAGCCTGCGCTTCCAGGTCGAGGACGGCTTGCAGGTGCGCCTGCGGGGCCGGGTCACGGTGTACGAGGCGCGCGGCGAGTACCAGATCCAAGTGCTGCTGCTGGAGCCGCAGGGTGTCGGCGCCCTGCAACTCGCCTTCGAGCAGCTCAAGCGCAAGCTGGAGGCCGAGGGCCTGTTCGATCCCGCGCGCAAGCGTCCCTTGCCGTTCCTACCCCGCCGCATCGGCATCGTCACCTCGCCGCGGGGCGCGGCGATCCGGGACATGCTCACGGTGCTCGAGCGGCGCTTCCCGGGCATGCCCGTCTTGATCTGCCCGGCGCGGGTGCAGGGTCAGGGGGCGGCGGAGGAGGTGGCCGCGGGCATTGCCACCCTGAACGACCTTGCCGGGAAGCAGCACCTGGACGTGCTGATCGTCGGGCGGGGCGGGGGCTCGGCGGAGGACCTGTGGGCCTTCAACGAGGAAGTCGTGGCGCGGGCGATCCATGCGTCCCACCTTCCGGTGATCTCCGCGGTCGGGCACGAGGTGGACTTCACCATTGCCGACTTCGTGGCGGACGTGCGGGCGCCCACGCCATCGGCGGCGGCGGAGCTGGCCGTCCCGAATCGGGCGGACCTGCTGGCCACGGCGGGCGGTCTGCGCCGCCAGCTCGTCCGCCGCGCCGCCGCGCTGCTGGAGCGGCTACGCGAGCGGCGGGAGGGCATGCGCGCGCGGCTGGGGAGCCCGGAGGCGCTGCTCGCCCAGCTCACCCAGCGGGCGGACGACCTGGGCGGGCGGCTGGTCCAGGCGCAGACCGTGCGCCTCAACCATGCGCGTGAGCGCGTGCGCGAGGGCCGCGACAAGGTGCTCATGCTGCGGCCGGACCGACTCATGCCGCAGAGCCGCGCCACGGTGCGCCAGTGGGAGCACCGGCTCGCCCCGGCCCTGCGCGTGCACATGGCCCGGCTGCGCGAGCGCCTGGGCGCGCAGTCCGGGTTGCTCGACTCTCTCAGCCCGCTCACGGTGCTGGGGCGCGGCTACGCAGTGCCGCTCACGGCCGCGGGCAAGGCGCTGCGCTCGGTCGCGCAGGTCGCGGTGGGAGACGAGGTAAGCCTGCGGCTCAAGGACGGTAGGCTGGACACGCGGGTCGAAACGGTACGCCCGGAGCCGAGTACGCCGTCCGCGCCCGGGCGGGAGCGCAGCTAGGCAGAGCGCGGACGGCGCCCTCCGCATGGACGATGCACCTGCCCCCGCGCGCGCCGCGGCCCGCCTGCTTTCCCTTGCTTTCCCCTGCCATCCGCGGCGCAAGTGCGCTAACGTCGTGCGGCACTCGTCTGAATCCGCCGCAATCCATTTTAGCCGGAGGCGCGCGCAGGAATGGCCAAGAACATCACCCCACGGGCCGAGAATTACTCGCAGTGGTACCTGGACGTCATTGCCGCCGGGCAGCTTGCCGACCATGCGCCGGTCAAGGGCTGCATGGTGATCCGCCCAACGGGCTACGCGATCTGGGAGCAGATGCAGGCGGTGCTGGACCGGAAGTTCAAGGAGTCGGGCCACGTCAACGCCTACTTCCCCGTCCTCATTCCCGAGAGCTTCATCCGCAAGGAGGCCGAGCACATCGAAGGCTTTTCGCCGGAGCTGGCCGTCGTCACACACGCCGGAGGAAAGGCGCTGGAGGAGCCGCTCGTCGTGCGGCCGACGTCCGAGACGGTCGTCGGGCACATGTACGCCCAGTGGATTCAGAGCTACCGGGACCTGCCGGTGCTGATCAACCAATGGTGCAACGTCATGCGCTGGGAACTGCGCACGCGGCTCTTCCTACGCACCTCCGAGTTTCTCTGGCAGGAGGGCCACACGGCCCACGAGACCGGCGCGGAGGCGGAGGAGGAAACGCTGCGGATGCTGGAAATCTACCGCGGCTTCATGGAGGACTATCTTGCCATGCCCGTGCTGACGGGGCGTAAGTCGGAGAGCGAGAAGTTCCCGGGCGCGGTGCACACGTTCTGCTGCGAGGCGCTCATGCAGGACAAGAAGGCCCTGCAGGCGGGCACGTCCCACTACCTGGGCCAGAATTTCGCCAAGGCCTTCAACATCGCTTTCCTCGACCGGCAGAATAACCGCACCCACGTCCACACGACGAGCTGGGGCGCGTCCACTCGCCTCATCGGAGCGCTCCTCATGACCCACAGCGACGACGACGGCCTCGTGCTGCCGCCGCGCATCGCGCCGGTA